>SWCA01001536.1_pt1 | contig 105026 bp, 106 predicted proteins | sample 4692961 | NCBI WGS metagenome assembly SWCA01 (sample SAMN10267275, study PRJNA491770) | bioreactor metagenome | isolation source: DHS bioreactor inoculated with | place: Japan: off Shimokita Peninsula | reverse complement strand
TTTTCCTCTTCATATGCTAATGCTGTTGATCCATCCTTTAGTACCTTTGCTAGATCAGAACGAGTCCAGTCAAACACTGGCATAAAGTTATAGCAAACCACTTTGATGCCAAATTTCGCAAGATTTCTAAGTGTCTCTTTATAGTTTTCAATATAAAGATCTCTACTAGGTAAACCAATTTTGATATCATCGTGGATATTAACACTTTCTATTACTTCTAATTCTAATCCAGCCTTTTCTACCGTATTCTTTAATTTCTCTATTTTCTCAACAGGCCAAACTTCACCAACTGGAACATCATAAAGTGCACTTACTATACCTGGTTTTCCAGGTATTTGCCTAATGTATTCCAATGGGATAGTATCGTAACCTTCACCAAACCACCTAAACGTCATTTTCATATCTATCACTCCGTACTTGATTATTTTTAAATTTACACAATCCCAGCTTGAAACCTATAACTATTGAACTCTTAGTACTAACATTTAACCGCTTCTTCATAATATCAATTTTTAAAATTGATCCTTACTATTTAATCTCTAAAAACATACTCTCCTTTCATAATATATTTAAATTAATAAATACAACCTTTGTTCCTTTATTTTCTAAAAGACCATGCATAAAAATGTATAATCCAATTATCAGATTAATTAATATTTTTTGCTTCTTGGGATTAAAGCCTTTACTTAAAAGTCTAATACTTCTATAAACAGACTTAAGCAGAAAAATATTTTTAAGGAACAAACTTTTTCTTGTTCTTAATCTGTATTCTTCATTAGTATACCTAAACAAACATCAAAAAATTTAAGAACCTATAAACTATCTAATTTCAATTTTAAAATTCCATTTATTTATATATTTAATAATCATATCATACCCAAATTAGCCAGATTTATAGATGAATAATCAAGTTTTTATTATAAATGAATCTTTATAAAAAACAAACTGATATACTAGTATGTTAGCATATGTGATATATGATTACAAGTAGATTTTATTTATTAATTTCTAATTTTTTTAAGCTACTTTAATGATGTATTCTAGGTTTCTTAGTCAAATGGTGTATAATAAATGGGAAAGGAGGTTAAGCCTACATATGGGAAACAAAACACTTGGTGACAAGGTAGCAGATAAACTAATGAACCTTATACGCGAACAAGGATATGAATCGGGAGAAAAGCTACCCAACGAATACGAGCTTTCATCATTACTAGGTGTAAGCAGAAATACAATAAGAGAAGCTTTGCGTGTACTTGCCTATCGCAATATTGTTTCTATAAGACAAGGTGCCGGTACATTTATATCTAATAAAATGGGAGTTGTAGACGACCCTCTCGGATTTTCTCTTATGGAAGATCAACAAAAGCTAGTAGAAGACTTGATGCAAGTCCGATATATCATTGAACCTCAAATTGCAGCACTAGCTACACAAAATGCAACGGCAGAGGATATTACCATTCTTGGTGACCTTTGTGATGAAATGGAAGTCCTATTCTCTGAAGGTAAGGATTTTACTCAAAAAGATATAGAGTTTCACTCCCATCTTGCAAGTTGTAGTAAAAACACTGTAATGTCTAATCTGATTCCTGTAATTTGCAATGGAATAACTGCATTTTCCTCCATGGGAATCGAAGAGGATTTAAATCAAACTATAAGATCGCATCGAAAGCTTTTTGAATCTATAAGGAATCGACGGGCGGCAGATGCACAGCAAACAATGTTATACCATTTGCTGTATAATCTTAACTACTTTAAGGGAAAAAAAAATCTTTGAAAAATTACATCACATATTCTATATAAAGTAGAATATGTGATTTTTTATTAGATAGAGTTTGCTCTGCTAGTCTTTATTTAAAACCTTGTTGTTCAAAGAATTGGTAGGATGAATTTTAATGTTAGGGCTTGTTTTTTATGTGGTTATAGCCTATTTTTAATAATATAACATTGATTTGTTGTTTATTCTTTAAAATAATGTTATAATCTTATTAAAATCATCCAATGAATACAAGGAGGTATTTTAAATGAGCCAGATTTATGACATTCTTATTATTGGCGCTGGTGTAGTTGGAAGCGCCGTGGCCCGTGAAATGTCTAGATACAAACTCAAAATAGGTGTTTTAGAAAAAAATAGAGATGTTTGTCTTGAAGGTAGCGGAAGAAATTCTGCTGTAATCCATGGTGGTTTTGCCTATGATATAGGTACCCTTAAAGCTGAATGCTGTGTAGAAGGATGCTTAGGATTTGATGAATTAGCAAAAGAACTTAATATCCCTTTCAACCGTACGGGTAAAGTTCTCGTAGGGAATACCAAGGAAGATTATGAAAGTCTTCTAAATACCATTGAAATTGGTGAGATTAATGGTAGTAAAGGTCTTGAAATGATAGATGAAAAGCGTTTAAAGGAATTAGTTCCTGCAGTAAATGGTAAATTTGCAATGTTTTCTCCCTACAGTGGTATTGTAGATCCCTTTCAGTACACAATAGCTTTAGCTGAAAATGCAAAGATGAATGGTGCTGATTTTTATTTCGACCACGAAGTACTTGATATTAACCGCAAATCAAATAGTAATTATACTGTTAAAACAACTCATGGTGAATTTAATACCCGTTGGGTAGTTAATTGTGCTGGTTTAGGCAGTGTCAAAATTTCTGAAATGTTAGGAATCCATGGTTATCGTATTGGTGGCACTAAGGGAGATTATATCATTTTGGATAAGAATGTTGGCCATTTACTTCCTATGCCGGTATATCCTGTTCCAACTACCACCTATATGGGTATCCATGTGACTCCAACCATTGATGGTAACGTTACAGTAGGCCCTAATGCTGATAAAGTAAAGGATTTTAGCTATTACGGAGTATCTAAGGAAAATATGGATTTTCTTGCTGAAGATGCTTCAACACTTTGGCCTCATATCCATAAATCAGACTATATTCGTAATTACTCCGGTATACAACCCACGTGGCTGGATGGGGATAACGTAGTTAAGGATTTTGTAATTGAAGCACGGAAAGAAGCTCCGCAAACAATAAATCTTGTTGGTATAGAATCACCGGGACTTACCTCAGCTGTTCCAATTGCCCGTCGAGCTTTAAAGCTTTTGGAAGAGCGTGAGACACTATATACTAATGAAAACTTTAATCCGAATCGCAAGGGTATTGTACGTTTTTCCGAGCAAAGCGATGAGGAAAAAGCAAAACTTATTGCCGAAAACCCTGATTATGGTGAAGTTATCTGCCGATGCGAAACGGTAACAAAGGCTGAAATCCTTCAGGCACTACACAACCCTCTAGGTGTTGACACAATGGTTGGAATCAAATATCGTACTCGTTCAATGATGGGTCGATGTCAAGGTGGTTATTGCCAAATGCGTATTGCCCAAATTATCCAAGAGGAACTTAATAAGGATGTTACTAATGTGCTTTATGCTCGTAACGGTTCTAATATCTTTACAGGGAGGGTTAGAGGATGAGTTTAATTAATAAAGAGGTTATCATTATAGGTGGAGGCCCTGCTGGTCTTGCAACAGCTGTGGAGCTTCATAAAAAAGGCATTCATGATATTGTGATTATTGAACGCGAAAGAACTCTTGGCGGTATACTGCGCCAGTGTATACACGATGGTTTTGGTCTTACAAGATTTAAGGAAACATTGAGCGGACCGGAATACGCCCATCGTTTCATAGATGAAGTTGAAAAATTAAATATAGAATACGTAACCAATACTACTGTTCTTTCAATAACTAAGGATAAAAAGGTTACAGCAGCTTCAAAAAAAGGTTTGATGACATGGCAAGCTAAGGCAATTATTCTGACAATGGGTTGTCGCGAACGTACCCGTGGTGCCCTTGCTATACCTGGTGCACGCCCCACTGGAGTCTTTACTGCTGGAGTAGCTCAATCCTATGTAAACCTTCACAATACCATGGTAGGTAAGAATGTTATCATTCTTGGTTCAGGGGATATTGGACTTATTATGGCCCGTCGAATGACCCTTGAGGGTGCCAATGTAAAGGCTGTATTTGAAATACTTCCCTATCCAAGCGGTCTACCTCGTAATATTCACCAGTGTCTTAACGACTATAATATTCCCCTTTATCTCAACCATACCGTTACTGATATTCACGGTGATTCTAGACTTACAGGGGTAACAGTTTCTAAGGTAGATGATGTCCTTAAACCCATACCTGACACTGAAAAAATCTATGATTGTGATACCCTTATTCTATCTGTAGGACTTATCCCTGAAAATGAACTTTCACTTTCAGCTGGAGTTGAGCTTGACATGCGTACAAAGGGTGCTATCGTCGATGAAAACTACCAAACAACTGTGGAAGGTATATTTGCAGCTGGTAATGTACTCCATGTTCATGACCTTGTGGATTTCGTATCCCTTGAAGGGGAAAGACTTGCCAATGCAGTTACAACATATGTACAGGATCAAAAACTGTCGAAGTGTGATATTAAAATTACCACTAGCTCCGAAATAGGTTACACCATTCCACAATATGTAAGCGGAAAAAGGGATTTTCATCTCTCCATGCGTGTGAAAAAGCCCTTTAAGAATAGTAAAATCGAGATTCTACAGGATGGTTTAGTTATAAAATCCATTAAAATGAACAAAATGATTCCAGCTGAAATGATTAGTATACCTATTGACCATAAATTACTACAATCTAATAAAGATTTGGAGGTGCGGGTGCAATGTTAAAGGAGTATACTTGTATCATCTGTCCCACAGGGTGCGATATTACTGCAAAGGTTAAGGATGGTAAAATTCTTTCTATTGAAGGAGCTATATGTAAACGTGGACATGAATATGTCAATCAAGAACTAACTAATCCCCACCGCAACATAGCTTCTTCTATACTTTTAGAAGACGGAATGCTACCTTTGGTCAGCGTACGACTTTCTAAGCCCATTCCAAAGGAAAATATCTTTGATGTAATGGAAGTCATTAAAAAAACACGTTTAAAGGCTCCTGTTTCAGTGGGCCAGATAGCGATACCAAATGTTCTTGGTCTTGATAGTGATGTGATTGTAACTAAGAATGTAGAAGCGAAATAACAAACCTATCTCCCCAATAATCTATAAGGTATGAAGAGAGTTAACTTTCTTCATGCCTTTTTCAATTGATTACTACTGTATTTAATGATAATATTAATTTATTGAAAACATGTATAGGGTGATTATTTATATGGATTTTAGACAATTAAAAACCTTTGTGACAATAGCTAAACTAAAAAGCTTTTCTAAAGCCGCTGATCATCTTTTTCTTACCCAGCCAACTATCAGCAATCACATACAAAACCTTGAAAATGATCTAGGGACTATTTTAATCAATCGCTCTAACAGAAAAATAACTCTAACAACAGCAGGAGAAATTTTGTTTTCCTATGCTATAGATATACTTAATAAATGCGACCAAGCTATCTTTTCATTAGAACAGTTTCAAGGTAAAATTGAAGGCACTTTAGAAATTGCCTCAAGTAGTATACCTGGACAATATATTCTTCCTGAGTTTCTAAACTCCTTTCATAAAAACTATCCCAATGTCAATTATCATTTACTTCATTATGATTCGAGACAAGTTGTGAATTCTATCATAAACGGTGAAATTGATTTTGGTATAGTAGGTGCTATCCACGATACCAAAAACTTAGAATATATTGATATCATGGAGGACAGACTAGTCTTTATTGCTCCTAATACAGATAAATACATGCCTATGAAGGAAATGTCCATAGAAACTTTAAAACAAGAAAAAATCATTCTTCGAGAAAAGGGATCTGGCACAAGAAAAATTTTCGAAGATATCTTGCTGTCCTTTGATTTGTCTATAGATGACTTTAATATTGTATCCTATATGGAAAGTACAGAATCTATAAAACAATGCGTGAGAAAGGGTTTAGGTATATCTGTAATTTCTAAACTTGCAGTTGTCGATGAAATTAAATTAAATTTATTAAAGTCTATTCCAATGAAAGACCTTGAGATGAAACGCAATTTTTATTTTGTTTACCACAAACGTAGAGCTTTATCCCCTTTAGTCGATACATTTAAAAATTATGTTCTAAATAATAAAAATTTATTGATAGACTAATTATATAAGGATAATTATCAAATAGGTATAATACCCCTAGAAGGAGATTGTTTTATGACAATACACAACTTTGATTTAAACCAATATTTGAAGGACCTAGAGCAACTTGTAAATATAGATAGTGGAAGTAATTACCCCGAAGGCACGCAAAAAATAGCTAACTTTTTTCAAGATAAGTTTTCACAAATAGGATGGACTGTAACAAAACATCAATTTGACGATACCATTGGTCCATGCTTAGAGATTACAAACAGTGACAAGGATAATATTGATATTCTTTTTATAGGTCACATGGATACTGTTTTTCCAATTGGCACCGCTAATGAAAGACCCTTTTATACAAAAGAAGATAGAGCCTATGGCCCCGGTGTTATCGATATGAAATCAGGACTTTTATCATTGTACTATGTAATGAATCTGCTTAACTTAGATGCAAAAAATAATCCTTCTTTTTACTTAGCCTTTAATAGCGATGAAGAAATAAGCTCAAAATTTTCTTCATCCTGGATTGAGGAACTTGCTAAAAAGAGTAGATATGCTTTTGTATTAGAACCCGCAAGAAAAGATGGCGCTTTAGTATTAGAAAGAAAAGGTCTTGCTAAATATAGAATTGAATTCACTGGTATAGCTGCCCATGCAGGTGTTGAACCTCAAAAAGGAATAAGTGCTATAAATGAGTTGGGTCATTGGATTGTTGAACTAAGTAAATTAACAAACTACGAGGTTGGTACCACTGTAAATATAGGTGTTGTATCTGGAGGAACTAAGCCAAATGTTGTTGCTGAGAAGGCTTCAGCAGAAATAGATGTAAGATTCAAGTTAGAAGATGAAGGTAAAATGGTAGAAAATAAACTTAACGAGTTAAAAAACAATCCTAAGATTTTAGGAATTAAAGTAGATATCGAAAGAATCGGTTACCGTCCACCTATGAACCCTTCACAGGAGACCCAAGAGTTATGTAAATTAGTAAATGAAGTTGGAAAAAATTTGGGCATTGATGTCCAATGGGCAAGTACTGGTGGGGGATCTGATGCAAACTTCACTGCAGGCGTAGGGACACCTTCAATTGATGGCTTAGGTCCAATCGGTGGAGGTACCCACGGAGTGTCCGAATACCTCGAAATCAATAGTGTAGAGCCTAGGATAAGACTGTTAAAAGAAATAATTGAAAGATTACTAATAGAACAGGGCTAGACTTAATAAAAAATGGCAGACTCATACTTAAAAATGAGCCTGCCATTGTGTTTATATCAATAATACTTCAATTGCTTATTCCATGATATATTCTTCTAAGTTTCATATGGTGGAGATAAGGGGACTTGAACCCCTGGCCTCTTGACTGCCAGTCAAGCGCTCTCCCAACTGAGCTACACCCCCAAGTAATTTAATATCTCTATACTATTTTACAACATTTTTTCTTATTTGTCATTACTAATAACCATTAAAGTTTTTTAAATCATGAAGGAACAAAAGTTCCTCCATGTTCTATTATAAAGTATCTTCACTATTAATTTCAATGAGTTCGTATTCCATTGTTCCTAACCCAATTTTTTCTGCATGTTGCAGAGAAATTCTTCCTTCTTCAAAAAGCTTTTCTCCACTATTTTTCTGTACTAAATCCAAACATGCAGTATCCAAGGCAACTGGATCCTTTCCAGCTAGAATACCTATATTATCTGCAATTGGTTTCATAGATTTACCGATACAGTCACAATCCTTAGTTATATTATGTGCAAAGGTAATATATATGATATCCTTATTCTTGGCAGCTCCATAGGCATATTCTGAAAGTTTCTCAAGAAAATTAGACCCTCCCCATGTATTTCTGATTGCACCCTCAGGACAAACAGCTATACATCCAGCACATCCAATACATTTACTCTCATCTATTACTGCAGTATCCGTCCTATATATAGCATCGAAATCACACTTACCTACACAAAGACCACAAGAACTACATATTTCAGCCTTTACGACTGGAGATATGCCAGAGTGTTGTTCTAACTTTCCTCCCCGGGCAGCAAAACCCATAGCAAGTTGCTTAAGAGCACCACCAAATCCTGCTTCTATATGTCCTTTGAAATGACTCATAACAATAAATTGCATGTATCTTCCATACTCTTTACCTATTTTACACTTCTCTATATATTCTTTATTTATCTCTATTTCATCGTACTCTGTACCTATTTCCCCATCTGCTATTATAATGGGAATCTGTGTGAATCCATGGTCTTTTGCTGTTTGAATATGGTCATCTGAAGTTGTTCTACTTCCTCTATATAGTACATTGGTTTCAATATAGGATGGAGATACTCCATTTTCTTTAAGGTAATTTATAATCCCATCGTAACATTTTGCTGGAATAAAGGTTTTATTCCCCTTTTCTCCAAAGTGAACTTTTATAGGCACTTCACTTTCAAAATTTTGTCCAGTTTCTGATACTATTTTTTTCAATACTTTTAGAGCATCTTTTCCAAGGTGTTCATGATCTGCAGCTGAATTTCTTATAAAATATACTTCACTCATAAAAACTCTCCTTTATATTCTAGTTTTTAAAAAATATAATAGTTTGAATAAAGATAAAAAATCTGTGTTTATTCAACCATTTTTGCAATATTTATAATGTTTCTTTTTTTAAAAAAACATATGTATTTTCATCTGATAGATAATCTACAAAAGCATAGTTCAGTCTATTAAAGCCTTTGATATCCTCTACATCATCAATCTGTTTTTCTGCCATAAAGCTTACCATTTCACCTCTTGCTATCTTTACTAGTGTCCCCTTCTCAACTATCTTTTCTCCAATTTTTTCACCAAAGATACAAGTAATAAACCGTGATTTTTTACCCATATACTTGGAAATACATTTGCTGTATTCTTTAGATGCCAAATTTATAATGCAGTCACTTTCTGAAAAAAGTTCATCCGCTAGTCTTCTATTCCAAAATTCATAGAGTGAGTTTAAATCATCACTCCCCAGTCTCGCCTGCATTTCTAATCTATAAGGAACAACACCATCAAACGGGCGTAGTATACCATAAAACCCAGAGATAATGCGTAAATGCGTCTCAATATATTCAAATTCCTTAGTTTCAAACACTCCTGGAGCCATGTACTGATACTGAATCCCTTCAAACGAAAGGATAGCTGGAGTCAAATTACTGTATAAATCCATCTTTTGAATCCGATCGTAATTTAGGGTAGCTATTTTGTCACTACAATTCCATATTGATTTTAGTTTTTCATAGTTTAACCCCTTTAAATATGTCAACAAAACTTCTGCATCCTTTATAAATTGAGGAATTTGATAATAATCTAGGGAATCTGTATCTATTATCATCTTCTTTGCAGGTGAAATAATTATTCTCATAATTACCTCCTTCTATTGTAAGTCAATCACCGATTAGTACAAACGCCAAACCGAAATCTAGATCATCTTTCTCCATACACCTTATAAAAGTACCTACACCAAGATAGATACCCTATTCAATTAATTCTATCTAACCAGAATCCTAAAATAATACATTTATTAATAGCATAGATTAATTACTTGATTATGACAAGTGGTTTTCTTATATTGTTCTAAATTAATTGAATCTAAAATAAGGTGAGCTATTTCCTCGTTTACATATATAAATATTCTAGTATAATAAAGGCACCTACCTAAGCAGATGCCATTTATAATATCTAGATATTTAATATAATTTTTTTAAATTATACTACTTTTATTCTTGTGGAAGTAATTTTCCCTTCCACTTTATTCAGATTTTTAATCTTTAAAGTTGGATTTATTACACCAGATTGATGCATAATATTTTCGAGCACTTTAAATTCTTTTCTACTTATAACAACCTCCACTTTATATCTTCTACCACCATTATTTCCACGCGCTAGAAAGTTATTAACAGTATAGCCCTCTTTCCTAAGTTTTTCTGCTATTTCAATCATCTTGTCTTTATTATTTAGAAATACATCTACTTCCAAAATACCTAAAGCAAGTCGCGCTTCAATTTTACCTCCAATATACACTCCTAAAGTTTTTCCTAAAGCATATGCAATTGCAAAATGAATTCCTTCTGAGTTAGTCACTTTACCTAGTACAGTTGCAAAAATGATAGCATCTATAAATACTAAAAAGTAAACAGGATTCATTATATTCTTTGCAAGCAATATACTTTTTAGTGTCGCTAAAATATTCGTAAGTGCTGTTATTAAAAACAAGCCGATCAGTGTTACCATTATATCTTGTGTCATTAAGACATCTCCTTTTCAATTTCTAATTGTTCTTTATTTAATTAAATATGTTTATTAGCATACTAATTTCTACATGTAAATACCATATAACAAAAAAGCCAACATGATAGTAACATGTTAGCAATTAATCAGTGTATTTTATAAATTCATCATTAATCTTAAAAAATCTACAATATACATAACTTCCGTTACTAGGGCATAACAGAACCAGCACACATATAGCATTAAGTGAGATTAATCATGTAATTATTTATTTTAATAATTCATATTGAAAATTCAAGAATAGAATAAATCTACTTTTATTAGATATCACGAAAAATCTAATATATCCTAAGGAGGGCATCTACATTCTTATACGCCTTAGACATAAATGAAAAGCATCTTCATAGTAATTTTGAAACCAGCATAAAATTATTGCAAAAAAATAATCTAAATATACATCAATTAGCTTTATGTTGCAAATATACTAACCTTATTAGTATATCACATTTTAAATCAGTTTGCAAATTTATTATTTTATTTTAAAATCTATACTTGATTACTATATTGAATTTCTTAAATTATATACTTTTGGCTTTTGTATTATTCATTTAACAGTATCTTCTCTATTTTATCAATATTTGGATGGTTAATACCAACTGTCTTGAATAAATCAAGATCCTTTAGCATCTCATCCTTCAAAGTCCTATCATTATCAATCGCAATATCTTTTATTGCTAAGTAATGTATCTTAGCTTCGTCATAATCTCCTTGAATCAATAATACATGGGCTAAATTCACTTTAAATAGTTGCTGATTGGGGACTAACTCCATGGCTTTCAAAGATAAATTTTTCATATTATCATAATCTGTATCACCTCTAAGTATTTTGTAAAATGGTAAAACACCATATGCTTGAGCAGTGAATTGTTTCATTTCTTTAGTATTAATACTTTCTAATAATTCTTCACATATCATTAAGCTTTTTTCAATATATTTAGTAGCACTATCATAGTCTCCTCTTTCACTTATACAATGCCCTAATCTAATATAATCTTCTGCCATAATTCGTCTAACATAGCTATTGTGATTTTCTGGTAGTTGTATTATTCCACTACAAATGATTATACTTTTTTCATAGTACTTTTCTGCTTGTTCATATCTTTTTTCATATAAAAAAGAATTTCCTACCTTTGTATATGTTTCTATTAAAGCTATTTGCACACTTATATCTTTCTCTTCTCGAATCAACATTTCACCTATATTTATGCTTTTTAGATAATAATCCCTTGCCTGTTCATTGTCTCTTTCAAAAGATAAAATATCACCTATATATTTATAGTAATCTGCTAAATTACTAATAACAGTATTATTTATTTTGTCATCACTATACTTTTGAAGAATATCTATCGCATTTATAAAATACTCCTTTGATCTTATATATTCTCCCTTATTAATAAGATTTTTTCCTATATTTCCATAACAGAATCCTAGAGCTTTCCCTAATACAATATTTGAAGTATCCGATGTTAATCTTTTATATATCTCTAAACCTTTTTCGTAGTATATCCCTCCTTGATTATAGTCTCCTATAAAGTTATAATCATTACCGATGTCTACATAACATTCAGCTAAATCCTGCTGTGCCCTATGATTGCTTTTATCTTTAGCTAGTTCCATATATATTTTTATAGATTCTTCATAAAAAGCATATGCTCTTTCACGATCTCCTTCGTTCAATAAAATAGTTCCTTTTTTTAAATAAAATGATCCTAAATCTCCTGTAGCTTCTTTACTAATTGCACCTTTCTTTTTAGCCTCTTCTAAAATATAAATACTATGACTAATATATTGACTGCCTTGATCTATATCGCCTTCTCTAAGAAAAATTTTTCCAAGTACTCCATAACATTTGGCTAAATCAGTTTGTTTTATATCATAATATTTATACTCATCTAAATCCTGTAGAATACGTGTGCATTTCAGATAATACTCCTTTTCTTTTATGTAATCTTCCTTTGCTGAATAGATTGTTCCTAAATTCAAATAAACCTTTGCTAATAACTCCTTTGCTGAATCACTCCCATTATAATCATCTAATATTGATATAGCTTCGTTATAGTACTTCTCGGCATTCAAATAATCTCCTTTATAATTTAGAATATTACCTAAAGTTAAGTATTGAGATGCTAGATCAATTTGCAGATCCACATTCTCAGAATCCTGATTAATTAATTCTCTAAAAGCTTCTATACCTTTTTCTTCAAGTTCTGTTGCCTTCGTCATATCTCCTAAGAACATCCAAACTTCACCTAAATAAGCATAGTTCACACCTTTATCATACAAAACATCATAATAATTACCATTCAATTCTGCAATTTGATCAAGATTATAAATATTACTATCTAATATATCTGATATAATTGGATATGTGTTTGGAATACTATTTAATTGATTAGGTAATTTATATGTTAAGTTCTTTATTACCTGCATCATTACTTGTTTTTCAGTATTAGCCTTGTTTTTTGCAAGGAGGGCATCTTGCCACTGTACATAACAAAAAACTACAGCAAATAGAAAAAATAGAATAGTTGCAAGCGATGTAATGAAAAACCGTCTATGTGCCATTTTATCATGCTCTTTTTTTACTTCTTCATATGACATATACATAACATTTGACATTATATAGTTAAGACTTTTCTTTAAATTTTTAAATACTCTAGATTCAAATTTAGATCTTATATCTATAATTTTATTTTCTATATTTACAACATTCCGTAATGATTTAGGAAAGGAACTTTCAATAGTACCTTTTACTACAACAGGAATGATTTTATCCTCTTTTCCAAGATCAATAAATGTCTTTATTTCCTTATCGACCCAAAGAGAACTCGGAGTATCTGGAGTACATATAACAATTAAACATCTAGAATTCTGAAGAGCATTTTCTATTGCATTACTTAATACTACTGCCATAGGCAATTCTTCTTTATCTCGAAAAACCCTTATTATTCTCTTTTTCTTTTTTTTATCATCTAGACTTTTAGGTATTTTATAGGTCTCTATGAGGGTATGTAACTTCTTTGCAATCTTTCTATCTAACTTTTCATGCCTATAACTAATAAATGCATCATATATATATTCTTTTTTAAAATCTATATTATCCATTTATAATCTCCCTTTCATACATCAGATAGCAAAGCCTTCAATACCTAGCATATAATAAAAATTATGCTCTTTTATAGTAACTGTAAATTCCCTATATGTTCCATCAAGATTGATTCTTATAATTACCATTTCTACTATATCTATGAATTTTCCATTTGTTGAATTATAATCTAAGACCGTATCACAATACTCAATACTCTCCATATCTTTAATAAGGGTAGTATTAGCTTTAACTATAATATCTCCTTGTCTAATTCCCTCTTCATAAGCCACCAAGTCTTTATCTATATTATTTACATATACACCCCTATCGTAATTAATATCTTCTGATAGAATAGTGAACTTTTCTGATGCTAATATATAATCTAAGTCTATATCTTCATTTAAACTTTTTCTTTTTATGTTTTGATAAATCTCCAAGGCTTTATTTCTATACCCAAATTGTCTTAATATTCTTGCCTTCCATAAAATAATATCTAATGTATCAGTACTTTTTATTTCTAAAAGCTCTTGCAGGTTGAATTTACTTAAATTACTGCTATTTACCGATTTTAATGACTCTATACTTTCTAATATCATTCTCTCAACTATGGGCTGAGCCATTAAATTAGTTTCAAATTTTGATGGAATTTCATAGTAGAGATTGTTCAATAGATTGGTAGCCATTTGGGTTTGTATTTCCGCAATTTCTCTTTGTTTAATAGCGTTAAACCACAGATAGGAAAAAATAGAAATAGAACTAATCGATATGCTAATAATCATAGATAATATAATGGTTAGTCTCCTACGTTCTCTTTTCCTATGTCTTTGAACAAGATCATCATATCCATAGCCTATTAATCGAGCAATTAGTCTAAGCTTTTCACTTTTTAATAACCTAAGAGATTCATTTATATTACTAGCTGTAATATCTGTAGCTAATGGCTCAGCTATTTCATTTACTTCTTCTATTTCATTATTTTCATTAATAATAGTAGTAATTTTTTCATCAAATAATGGATTTGGAAAAGATGTATTGGGTTTTCCTTCAATAATGAGAGGAAGTATTTTATCTGATTTGCCTATGTTTTTAAAGTATAGAATTATTTCATTGATACGTTTGGATTCTTTTGCTCTAGGTGAGCAAATCACTATAAGAAATTTAGATTCAATTAATTTTTCCTTAGTACACTGTGAGAATTTACCTGATTTTATTTCTTCTATACTATCAAGCACAATATTGTCATATTTCTCTAACACTTCTTCTCTGTATAACCTTTTGGGAGGTTTATATTTATTAATCTCCACTGGTAAACGTAAAGCTACCCTTGTATCAAATTCATTATCCTCCCAACACACAAAAGCATCATACCTTGCTTTACTTTTACTATTAATATATATACTTTCCATATTTTCACCTTCTTACTTTTTGTTTATGTATGCAATACGCAGGCAATACGCAGGGACGGTTCTTTTGTATCCTTTCATTTGTTAAATTTTTTGTGTAAGTCTTTTTCTATACATTAGCCTTTCTAAATTTTATTTTCTTTCTTTTGAAAACAGTATAAAAATTTTTACTTTTTTCTTAAGTGTCTCTGTTATATTCATTTTAATCTTCCATATGAATATCCTTTTAATGAACTCTTTCCTAATTTTATATCAAGTTTCGGATAGATTCTAACTGTTCTTGTATTTACTGTTCCACAACGGAGCACAGTTCCATAATAGAACAGTGCCCCGTTAGGATTTTGTTCCATTTTGGAACGTTTTGCCTAGCTATTAAATTTTAATTTTAATTTTTCTTGTATGAAAGCGTTATATTTCAACACCTTTAACTTTTAAAAAACATTTAAAAGTAATTGGCACGATAGTTGCTATTTACTATAGTTAGAATAGTTCCACAAAATTTATTATAGGAGGTATTTTAATGAATAAATTTATAAGAGTAGATATGACAACAAAAAAAGTTACTACAGAAGAAATCCCCGAAAAATATGCAAGCTTAGGAGGTCGTGCACTTACTTCTAACTTTGTTGCAGACGAGGTTAAACCTACTTGTCATGCATTGGGTAAAAACAATAAGATGATTATTGCTCCCGGTTTACTCAGTGGTACTACTGCTCCTAATTCTGGACGTATTTCTGTTGGTGCCAAGAGTCCACTAACTGGTACTATCAAAGAAAGTAACGCTGGTGGTTCTTTTTCACAAAAGATGGCTAAAATGGGCATCAAGGCTTTCGTTATTGAAGGAATGCCTACAGATGATAAGTTCTATATAATTAAAATTGATATGAATGGAGTAACTATTGATGAGGCTCCAGATGAAATTATTGGAGGCTGCGGTAACTACAAGGCTATTGAATTATTAAGCGAAAAATACGGCAAAAAAGTTGGTATAGCCATAGCTGGTCCTGCAGGTGAAAACCGTCTACTTTCTGCAAACATTTCCTTCAAAGATCCTGAGGGTAACATACGTAGTGCTGGCCGCGGAGGCTTAGGTGCGGTTTTAGGTTCAAAGAAAGTAAAAGCCATCATTATCGATGATACTGGTGCTGGAAAAGTTCCTATATCAGATCCTGAAAAGTTTAAATCAGCGTCAAAAGTATTTGCTAAAGCTCTTCTAGATCACCCAGTTGCTGGTCAAGGTTTAGCAGCTTACGGTACTGACGTATTAGTTAATATCCTAAATGAAGCTGGAGGTTTACCAGCTAATAATTTTACAGCTGGTCGTATAGAACATAATGATACCATCTCTGGCGAAACATTGAATGCTACTATTTCAGAGCGTGGTGGTGATGGTAAAGTATCTCATGGTTGCCATCCTGGTTGTATAATCAGATGTTCTCAATGGTATCCAGATAAACAAGGTAAATACATTACTAGTGGTTTTGAATATGAGACTATTTGGGGTCTTGGTGCTGATGCGGGTATTAAGGATTTAGATGCCATTGCTTATATAGATCGTGAAATGGACGACATAGGTATTGATAGTATAGAGACTGCTGTTGCTGTAGCTACTGCTATGGAAGGTGGCTTATTACCTTGGGGTGACGGTGAAGCCGTATTAAAGGCTGTTAAAGAAATTCGTACTCCTACTCCCCTAGGAAGAATTCTAGGTAGTGGTACTTCTGTTGTAGGTAAAGCTTGTGGTCTGTTCAGAGTTCCTGTGGTAAAGGATCAAGCTATACCTGCTTACGACCCACGCCCAATAAAAGGAATTGGTTTAACTTATGCTACTACTCCAATGGGTGCTGACCATACTGCTGGATATTGTATCTCAGGTAACATCTTAAAGGTAGGTGGTGATATAGATCCACTTAAGAAAGACGGTCAAATTGAGTATGCTCGTGCTATGCAAATCGGAACCGCAGCTGTTGATAGTACTGGTATGTGTCTATTCGTTTACTTCGGTATTGCCGATAATCCTGGTGGATATCAAGCACTAATTGATATGATTAACGCTCAATACGGTATATCCTTGACTTCAGAAGATGTAGACAAATTAGGTGAATCTGTTCTTAAGGTTGAACGTGCCTTTAATAAAGCAGCTGGATTTACTAATGCTCATGATCGTCTACCTGAGTTCTTCGAATATGAGCCATGTCCTCCACATAATGTAGTTTGGGACTTTACTCCTGAAGAAATCGATGAAGTTTATGCCTTTGAAAATGAAGAAGCTCTAAATGATTAATAATTTAAGTTCCCATTTTAGACTTATGGTTTATATGGAGTTATAGTACTATAGTACAATTATTTAAAATAAAAAGCCGGGCTTATGTCCGGCTTCAAAGTTTTTGAGATTTTATCCTATACTTTCTGTTGGTGCTACTTTAGAACAATCTTCTTATTAGCAGGTAATTATAGCGTATATCTTTTTTATGATGGAAATCTAGAGTATTAAAGGAGGGATAGATCTATATGTCAGAACAAAGCAAGGAAACGGTTGAGGTGAGAGGTTTTCTTCATTTAGATTCAATTTTGCGAAAAAAATATGGAAAGCCCCCTATAATTTTTGACCTTGAAAGTGCAATTACAGGTAAACAACTAGCTGAAGAATTAGAAATCCCCTGGGATGAAGTGGAAGTTATTTTTGTAAACGGTTTTGTTCAAGGATTAGATTACATGATCAATCCAGGTGATCGTGTAGCTTTTCTACCACCAGGCTGTCCTGGTCCCTATCGGATAGCTCTAGGGTTTTATGGAAAAAACCAAGATAATGAAGCTAACTTTAAGATAAAGAAAAAAGAAACAGAGTAGTATTTTGGCATCGAGGAGTGATAAAATGAAAAAGCAGTTTAAATCCTTAGGAACTGAACTTTTCGCAGTAGGTGCAAAGGTTAGTATTGATAGAAGTGGTTATATTGAGCTGCCTATTTCTTTGGAAAAGGATCAAGAAGCTATATTTATTTCGACAGAAGATGGTTACAGATTAATTCCTTTGCTTCCAGATGTAAAAAGGATATACATCGAGGTCACCACAAAATGTAACTTTGATTGTATAACCTGTATCCGAAGTTCTTGGGAGGATAAGCTAGTTCACATGGACTGGAAAACTTTTGAAAACATACTTCTAAACCTCAAAGAGTTGCCGAATCTAGAGTCGGTTCACTTCGGAGGCTTTGGTGAGCCCATGATGCATCCTAGGATTTTTGATATGTTGAGTGCGGTAAAGGGACTTGGTTTGAAGGTAGAAATGATTACCAATGGTTCTTATCTCCGTAAAGAAAACATTCAAAAACTGATCGACATAGAATTGGATGTTCTCTTTACTTCTCTAGACAGTCCCGAAGAGGAAGAATACAATAAAATTCGACAGGGAGCTAATTTTCAAAGCGTATCTCAAAACATCGTAAGTCTACAGGCTATGAAGCTAGAACAAAAAAACAGAAAGCCAGAGTTAGGAATTGAGTTTGTAGCCATGAAAAAGAATTACGACAGCCTTCCAGAACTAATACGTATGGCTTGTGATCTCAATGCCAGTCAGATTATTGTAAGTAATTTGCTGCCTTATCATGAATCCATGAAGGATGAGATTGTTTATGATATTGATGACACTGGACGGATGTTTGGTAAAGAATCCTTAAAGACCACTATTTGGGCTCAAATGTCCAATATGAAATTAAGGACTGAGCGTATCTGTAAGTTTGTAGAGGATAAATCTTTGTGTATAAACTATCAAGGTTATATCAGTCCTTGTTATGCTATGATGCATACCTATCAATGTTATGTTTATGGAAGGGAAAAGCAGATGTACCCTTGTTACTTAGGTAATGTCAATGAAGGAAAACTTGGAGAGATATGGATGGATCCTGGGTATGTTAATTTCAGGAGAGCTGTAAATGAAAATCTTTTCCCTTCCTGTACAGACTGTAGATCTCAAGATGGTTGTAGTTACACAGATAGTAACGAGATGGATTGTTGGGGTAACAGTCCGTCTTGTGGAGATTGTCTCTGGTCTAGACGAATTATCGCTTGTCCATAAACCTTTGTTATCATAGCATGCAACAAATAATTTGACATTATTTAAGAAGGCAGGTGAATACGATGAAGATAACAGTACGATTATTTGCGACCTTAAGAATAAACCGCGAAAAAGAAATGATAATGGATTTGGCAGAAGGCACTACTCCCAAAGATATTATCAACCATCTAGATATTCTTGAAAAAGAAGCAGCAATAATATTTGTTAACGGGATAGGTGCAAAACTTGATAAGATTTTAGCTGACAATGATACTGTATCTATTTTTCCACCGGTCGGTGGTGGGTAATATATATAAGGGGTTATCTCAAAAGGGAGGTATCCCCTTAATTGTGCATATCCCACATTTATCCTTATTATAGAATCTCCTATTACAATTAACTAGACAATAAAAATAAGGTGTAACTGGCAAATGTTTTATTTGAAACTCCAGAATCTGAAAAAACAGCGCAAATAATTGAAAAGCAATATATAAAATTTCAGAAATATAGTACCATATGCAAAACCAGCGATAAAATCGCTGGTCTTGGTTTGTAAATCTTCTGATATTTATTATTAAAGTCAATGTGAATTTGAATGTGTTTTTTCATTTTGCACCTCAAAATCAAACCCGCTATTTATTGTTCTATTGTTTTTATATTTCTCCAATAAAATATTCATTAAACCTTTTATCTTCATTGTCCCTTTCAAATATTACTTTACAAAATTCAATAGAATCCCCTATCTCAAATATCATTATCCCTTTCTCCTTAAAATTGATAGGAGTCTTTGTCCATCTTCATTCCCATTGCTTCTAAATCTACTTTTATTTCATCTAGTCTATCAACTACTTGTTTTCCCTCATCCTCTGTTAAATTTAAAATAATTGGTTTAGGGCTAAGGAAACATCCAACTTCAACCTTATTCTTATTTATATTTAATAGCTTAAGTACAATTTTATTATTAGATGACCAAAACTTAGTAAGTTGACCATTGTTAATCTTAAAGATTGTTTCAATAACATTTATGGCCTTCATACCAGGATTATACTCTGTAACCCCTATATAATTACTTCCTATAACTTTATGTAATTCAAATTCAACATTTGGCATTTCTTTCTTGTTAAACAACATTGTTTCTGTTATATCAGACCTCAATACTATCCTTTGATTTTTTAACCTTATTACTACATTTCTATCATATACCAATTGTATATTATCCCCATTATCAAGAAGTAACTCTTCTAGCATTTTCTCTTCAGTAAGCACTTTTTGTCTTTCCTTAATTCCTTTAGTTCCTGTTTTTGTTGATTGGATTATACTAGTAAAATCCTTCCATACTTCATTCTCAGCTTTAATATTATTTGCTATATCTTGGTATTCTAATTCAAATTCTAAATGATCTCCTAATGCATGGTTAATATTTATACTAATCCCTAAAGCATCTTCAGTAAAATAGCTGAAAATACCAGAGTAAACTTCCATATTATGCGAGTCCGGATCCTCATCTGCACCAATAAATCTCTTTAGTCCCTCTTCAGTTAAAAAACTATTGGACACATCTTTTATATAATAGAGCCAAAAACCATTATTATCCCACTCTAGTATTTTGATCTTATCTTTCTTTCTGTTACAAAATACAAATAGGCTCCTTGAAAATGGATCTGTATTAAAACTTTCCTGGACAAGAATAGCTAAACCATCTATAGATTTCCTAAGATCTGTTGCCCCTAGGGCTAAATAGACACCATCTATATGTTTTTTACTTAGCATTTCGCAGAAAGAATCCTTACAACTTCTTCGAAGGTATCGGAATCAAATCCATAAGAAATCTCAATAGATGCTTTTCCAATAGTCACTTTTATTGGCTTTACATCATTTGCTACTGGGTTTGAAACCTCTACAGCTATCCATTTTGAAACTGAATCATTATTTTTTTCTTCTTTATTAAACTTATTTATCCAATATCTAAGTCTAGAAAGCTTATATCCCTTTGATTCACACCACTTATCAGCGGTTAGATTACTGGATCTATAATCTTTAATTCTACTTTCCCACATTATTCTTTTTTCCTCACTTTTATTCATCTGATTACCTCCTTTGAGAATATTATCTCATGGAGTTATTCCTTTGTTAATGTGGGCTAGAATTTACGCTTACGTCTATAACTCTGATAGCTAAAATTAAATTTTTAAGAATATTTTAAGAATATAACAAAATAAGTCAGATTTATCCTTTTGAGGAATACATAGGAACATAAAACTTTCATTTTGAAAAACATAAATAGTGGCATCTCATGGAGATGTTTAAGTCATCATGTTATAAAATCTAGCTTAAAAAGCTAGTGCTATAAATGTCGCAGACGATTAATGAGAGATAATAGATAAGGTGAAAATAATAAGGAAAATGATATTTAAAAGCATGCAGTGCTGATACTAGGACGAAAGTAAATGTGATTAAAAGCAATGCTCTTTTGTACAATGTATTAGCAATATGCAAAATCCTCCAAATCCCGAGAAGTACTTATTACTATGAGTCTTAGATAACCTGTCAAATGTCTGTCAACATTTTTTATCAAGGGATTTTCAAATTTTTTATTCAATATAATCTGACTTTAAAATCGCATATAATAGTAAATCTGCCAGCTTATTATCCTGTCCTTTTGTTGCTTCTCTCAATTTACCTTCATAATGCATACCTATTTTATTCATTACTTTTTCAGAACCCACGTTATCCTTATGGCAGGAAGCATGGATCCTGTTAAATCCAACATCTGTTAGCAAATATTCTACAACCGCTTTCACCGCTTCTGTAATAAGTCCCTGTCCCCAATATTTATATCCCAAACTATAGCCGATTTCACAAGACTCAATATAATCGTCTATATCAAATGCGCCGATGGAACCAATAATTTCTCCATCCTGTTCAATCCCCCATGCGTAAAAATCCGACTTTGAATCATAATTTTCCAGATGCATTTTAATAAATTCATTTGTTGATTCCAAAGTAGCACAAGGCACCCACTTAATATGCTTTTGTACCTTTGTATCTCGACCATAATTATTATATACTTGACTAACATCCCCTTCACGAAACTTGCGCAAAGTTAGTCGCTCTGTTTCTATTGTAACTGTGCCTTTGTGATTCATCTTCTATAATCCTTCCTGTACTAGAATTGTAATTTTTTTCTCAAGCATCCATCTTACTAACTCAACTATATCCAAAACATCTATCCTAGACACTAAAAATCGTGGTATCTAGCTTGGTAATTCAACTCTGCAACTTTTTTGGCATTTTCCAAGGTCAAAATGTCGGTAGATATGTTTCCATGAATGAAAAAATTAAGACTAAAAGCTTATACCTCACTTCCAGGTCATTTCCCTCTAGTCTGAAAAAGCCCATAGACTAAGGTTTTTTTATCACATTTTATTTGTGAACTTTTGACATCAACACTACCGTCTACACGTGAGGTATCACATTAGTCTTATACAATTTAACAAATCGCACTTTAAATGGGATTGTTGCAGAAATATTTACCCCATTTGATATATGTATCAGCCTATCAGCTCTATGCAGACAAACCTCATGTAATGAATCATTATTCTTTAACTTTTAATCTAATACGGATAACCATAGTTTTTCAGACTCTATTACAAGTTCCGATACCAGTTCTATGAATGGCTCATAATTCATAGTTGTATGTGCCAGATCAAGAACATCATAATATCTTACCCGCTCCTTATTCTTTATTATGATTGGAGGGTATCCATTTTTCATTAACTCAAAATTGAGAAGCAACCTGGAAGTTCTTCCATTCCCATCAATGAATGGATGAATTTTTATACACTCTCCATGAATCAGTGTTGCCCTAATAACGGGATGAAATGCTTTCCATTCATTCTGATATTCCACCATAAGCTTTTGTATTAAATCTCCAATCTCATAATACTTCGGTAGAATGTGTTTTGCACCACTAATCACAACATTTTCCCTCCGATATTTACCGGCATTTCTATTGTCTATTTCTTTTAGTATCAATGCATGGATATTCTTGATATTCCATTCAGAAAGTGGTTCTTTATTAGCAATTAAATCTTCAACAAAAAGGATAGCTTCACGATGGTTAATTGCTTCTAGATGTTCCACCATGCTTTTCCCACCAATGGTAATTCCTTCAAGAACAACTTTGGTCTCTGACAATGTCAGAGTATTTCCCTCTATAGCATTGCTATTATATGTCCATTCAACAATGAGTTTCTCCTGCATCGAATTGGCAAGTCCTTTGGAAATCGGTAGTATAGACCAATTTCGCCCAATTTTTATAGCACCTTCGATACGGCAGACTGTGTGAGAATTCACCCATAAAATTAAATAAAATCACCCTAAAACAGCTAATAATCAGTATCTTTAGCTGTTTTTTTGTCAAAAATAATAATATAAATAAAAAATGTTAAGGGTGATAATAATGGCATTCATACAGGGAGTAGATAGAAATCAAAAGATGATTCTTCCAGAGTATATAGAAGACTATATATTCTTCACTGTAATGTTCCCATCATATATAAGTTTTCAAAGCTTTCTTATTTAAATTTTTATAATTAGACCATTATAAAAAGCATCTACCATTTTTCACTGATAAATGCTCTTTACTATACTTGAATATTTCATTTTATGGATTTTAATTTAGCAATATCAGACCAATTACTAGCTGTAATAACTTCAACATTACTTAAATCTTTTCTTATATTCTTTATTTCTCCGTTTATTTCAGCAACCTCATGTTTTAGATTTTCTTGTTCAGCAGCAATAACATTTGTCTTGTGCTCTATAGCACTTAAAATCTGAGTATGTTCATCCTGGGTTTTTTTAATATTTTTTATATCATTATGAATAGATTTTAGGATATCTAAAATTTCTTTATCCAAAGGTTTCACCACCTTGTACTTTTAAAAGAATTATACCATATTTAACAGATACATTAAATATATAATCCCCATTAAGATTCCCTATATATCCTTACCACACACTCTACGTGTGTCGTATAAGAGTAGCAGTCATTTTTAATATACTATTTCAACTAACTTCAGCTATAATGTCAATAGCTCCGTTCCCTTGACATGTAAGTTCATCAAAGTATTCATCAAGTGTTGAAACGATACGCTCATAATCCAGATTTGAAGCTTCCGAATTTCTAATATCATCCAATATTTCATTCGTAAATCCAACATTACCCCAAAAGATAAATTGTTTACATTTTTCAATATCCAACCCTGCTCTAAATTTAGACTCATCAATCATGTCAAATATTTCAGTACTGCATGAAGATTGCTTTTTCCTACATCTTTCCTCAAGTTCTTTGTTTACTTCATCAGAGTTTGTTACAATAGAAATTTTGTTAAACTCAAAAATCCACGGATATCGCTTTATCAATTCAATTCGACTTATCTCTAATATATATTTCACATGTCTTCTACCGCCAATGGTTCTTGAGGGCTTTAGCTTCTCTTCTTATTTCCTTCACTGCTTTTTCCACTGTATTTAGTGATTCATGGGCTAAATCCTTATTATTCTTCTTCTTGATAAGCATACGCTTTTTCATTATTTCAGTTAAATAGCCTCCTTTAAACATTTTAGGTTCATAGGCTATAATAAAAGCTTCTGGTTCATGTTTGTAAACTAACTTAATTAATTCACTCTCCCTTTTTCGTTTTGTGAGTATATCAAGTTTCTTTCTTTCTCCTAACCTACCTTCTCCAGAATATACAGTAACACCGAAACCTTGATTTCTTAATATATTTACTAAATTTGTATTCATATTGTTTATATTAACCTGTAAATTTGAAAAACCAATAGCTAACCTCTGTTCAACATATATTCCAACAACTAATCCCATAGCAAATCCTAAGGAATATACAATCATCTCAATTACTTTTTGTTCTCCAGATAATACAATTGCTAAACCAAAAATATAAATAAGTGCTTCTACAAAACCGAAAATTGATGTGAATAGCTTCAAGTTTTTAACCATGCAAATAGTCCTAAGGGTTAACATTGGAACATATAATAATTGTACTACAATAATCAATAATAGTTTAGACATTAGCATTATACCTCCTTATATCGTTTGAAGTTTCGCTACGCTCATTTTCTTGTACAATCCTGGCATGAGGAGTATGCTTCTTCAGTCCCTTCACTCCTTGACATGCTACCCCTTTCTTATGTTATTACTAATCAGATATTCAGACGGATTAGTAGCCAAACCTTATCCTATCTTTATCTATGGGAATACCATTAACTACTTTTTGCCACTCCCCTTCTTGTAATACTTCATATTGTTCAAAAGCACAAGGCAATCCGTTTGCAGTAGATATGTCACTGCTATCCATAAGCTGAAAATGCAAATGTGGAGCAAAAGAATTACTTGAATGTCCCACTTTACCCATAGCTTCACCTTTTCTTACATACTGACCGACTGAAACCTGGATAGACCCTGTTTGAAGATGAACTAAGGCAGCATATACATTGTCGCCACATTCCATAATGATGTAGTTGCCAGCAACTGATTGTACGTCGTCTTTTTTTGGATCGAAATAATGAGCATTTTTATAGGCGTTAGACATATCTAAAATCAAATTCGTTCGTGCTCGTTCTTCATAACCATCCTCTGCTTGAACAACGATCCCGTCGCAAGGTGCATATACATCTTGGCCCCAACAGTAATAATCACTTAAAGAAACCCTGAAAAGAAGATATTGCGGTAAGCTAACGCGATAGGCAGGCCAGCCAGTTCTTTCCCAATCCACTTGTATAAAATCATAAGCATATCTTGTTCCTAACTGGTCTGTTCCGTGGCTTGGAATTTTTGTACTTGGTGTGTTAGGAGAGAGCCATTCTCCCCTCAAAGGAAGCTCTACAATTATCGGCTCACGCGCTTCAATCATCTCATTACTCCCATCCCATTCTTTACCTACATTATTAAAAATAACAAGCGCTATAAAGACAAATGCTAGTACGATACTAATACGCTCAGACATGGACTTCTTCCCGTTCCACATTGAACCTCGCATTCCCAAACCCCTTATTCATTGCTTGATGTATAAAAAATTTTTCTAAGTTCGTCAAAGTATTCGTCAAGTATTAAAACGATGCGCTCATAATCCAGATTTGAAGCTTCCGAATTTCTAATATCATCCAATATTTCATTAGTAAATCCAACATTAGCCCAAAAGATAAATTGTTTGCACTTTTCAATATCCAACCCTGCTCTAAATTCAGATTCATCTATCATGTCAAATATTTCAGTACCGCATGAAAATTGCCTTTTGATACCTCTTTCCTCAAGTTCTTTGTTTACTTCATCAGAGCTTGTTACGATAGAAAGTTTGTTAAATTCAAAAATCCATGGATATTGCTTTATCAATTCAATTTGAAGAAGATAAGATTGGCGTAGCCTATCAAAAATATCTTTTTCGGTAAAATCTATTTTCATAAAATATTCTTTATTAAGAATTTCAGTGAAGTAGTCATACACAAGGAGAAAAAGTTCCTGTTTATTATTTACATAATGAAACATCAGAGCTTTAGAAATCCCTGCTTCTTTTGCAATTATATTCGTGGATGCCTTGTCAAATCCTTTTAGTACAAATTCTTTTAAGGCGGCATTTAAGATAGCGTTGCGCCTTGAAGGTTCTAAATCCAACAATTTTATAGGCATATTCAATACTCCTTTGAAAATCTTACTCTATATTTACCTATCAGGTCAATACTATTATACTGCTATTTACCTAAAAGGGCAAAAGATTTAAGTCCATTTCCTACTGTTGATATGTTTCCGACTACTTTCCAGCCTTAAGTTGACTATATTTCACAGCTATAGATATGTTCCCAAAGAACTAAAAAAAGAGATACTGCGTTTACCTCCAGCATCTCAATTTTTCTATATTTCTGAAAACCTTAGCAGTAACTGATAGATTACCTAAGCTAATTTCATTAATTACGATTAAATGTTTCTTAAGAGGTGTAATCACCATACGATTAAAGAAGAAAACTATTATTAAATTAAGAACTATTAAATTGATTAGCGTATTTATGTAAGAGCCTACATTCCCTTTTATAAGTCCAGAATTATTTAAGATATTATTAAGATATTGAGAAACTGGTGCACCTACAAGCAATGCCAATGTAATAACTATAATTATTTTAAATCTAATACTATTCATAAAGCTTAAATTTAACAATTCACTTGCATTACTAATTACTTTCTTTGAAACATTTGAGCTCTTACTCGACATTATTGTCTCCACCTTTATAGTCTTTTGTGATTTAGTATAAATTGTATTTTATGATGCTAGGGTCTAAAATGGTCATTTGCTTATTATTCTAATACTTGCTTATCACCCATGTATATAGATACTTCGTATCATTTTCTATATTATTTCTATTATCTTATAATCAGGTTTTTTACTTAAATCATGATACATCTCATCAACTTTAACTATAGGATAAATTATATTGTGGGGAGGTACAAAGACTATTTCTCCAATTTCACCATTACTCATCCTCACCTTTTCTCCTGTATAAAAAGAAGCAATATTACTGAGAAATTTCCTAAGTATTAATACATCAATTTTTCCATATCCTAAATCAATGATGTGTTTAAATGTATCAAAGGGGGTTTGTTTTGCTTTGTATACTCTTTCTGAAGTTAGTGCATCATATATATCTGCAATAGCAACTATTTTAGTATATAAGCTAATTTTATCGCCTTTCAAACCTAATGGATATCCACTTCCATCTTCTCTTTCATGATGGAATAGCACTACCTTCTTTATATCCTCATCTAACCAATTAAACTCTTTACATAGATTGTAGCCAATAGTTGTATGCTCTTTAATTTTATTGAATTCTTCTTCAGTTAAAGATCCCTTTTTATTTAGAATATCAATGGGTATTTTAGCTTTCCCTATATCATGTAATATGCCAGCCTTTATAATGTCTCTAATTTCATATTCTTCCAATTCTAGCCATTTACCCATAAGCATAGAATAAAGAGCTACGTTTATTGAATGGTTAAATGTATAGTCATCTACATTCTTAAAACTATGCATGGTTTCTAGAACTTTACAAATATCCCCAGAACTATTCATAAGAGAGTTTGATATATTTATTATATCATTAGAATCTACTTTTCTCCCTTTGGCAATATTTGCAAAAAATGATTTGATTTTTGAAATGTTTTTTTCATATTCTTTCTTAAAAGAGCTCTTGTTAAGTATATTCTCTTTCTTTGCCTCACTAGTATTTCTTATAATATGTATGAATTCTATATTATAGTTCATGATTTTCTCTTTTACATATTCATTTATAACGCTATTTTTCATAATAATAGGAATATTATAAATATCAAAGTATATGTCTTCTGCGACTATATCTCCATCTTTGCAGTCCCTTATATTAATATATTGTTTCATTATAATCATCCCCTATGAATATTTTTAAATTTTGTTAAGGGCTTATTAAAGTAATTATCTGCTTCAAAATAAATATAAAATTAAAAGTCCCTAATTTAATTTGTTTATTATATATCAGGGACTTTCTTTCTTTATTAAATACAGCCGGCTACCATAGTAAATTTACTTTAGGCCCTTGGTTTTGCGTCCTTACTTTTCAGTAAGTTTGCCCTAATTATGTATTAAGTTTTTATTTGTATGGTCTCTAAGTCCTATTTATCTTGTATCATTTTTAGGTCTTTAGTCCTATATTTGGAATTTATCATATTGTGCAGTGCTTGTCAAATCTTGTAGATGTTAATTTTGCTTTAGATCTTCAGTATTTAATCTTATACGCTCCTTACATATTTTAGTTTATAGACTCTATTTTATTAAATTGGTACATATTCTACGCTGTTCTATACACACTTGTATAGGATAAACTTATTTAGCTTATCTCTTTTTTCTTCTCTTTATTTATTCTCGTAAGCATTATAACTGTACCATAAATTGGAATTTACATTATAAGTATAATCATAAGATACTAATAATTTTCTATAATATTTGTAAAGTGTAAAATTATATTGCTTTTATATCATTAACAAAATTAGATTTAAATTATCAACATATATTTGAATAAAATTTTATATTTATAAGGACTCCCATCTAGTTATCAATATTGATACATATTTTTCTATTTATTTATTGTTTAAATATGGAACAATAATAACAAACTTTTTTACTGTGAGGTGAAAAAGTAATAACATCAAAACATGATATTCAGCTAACTTCATCAGAAATTGCAGGTCTGTGGAGTAAATACATGAACGATAGTTTAGGAATTTGTGTTCTCAAACATTTCCTTGCAACTGTAGAAGATTCTGAAGTAAAAGATATATTAGAATTTGCAATAAATATGGTCGAAGAACAAATGCAAGTAATAAATGTAATCGAGATTGCTCAAATCTATTCTAATCTCCAAGTTAACTATATAGGAAAATCACTACTAACAGGTTTCATGCAGGCGTGACAAATTCAACAGTATCACCCTTCTCAGATAAGCTAATGATGTTCCATACAGTAGCTCTGAATAATATAGGTATGGGGAATTATGGTATATCATCATCCTTAAGCATGAGACATGATCTTCATGCGAGTTATGCTAGGCTCATCTCTGTGATAGGCTTATATGTAGAGGATGGAGCAGCAATTGCTGTTAAAAACGAGTGGCTTGAACAACCACCATTACCAACTAATCATAAAGAGCTAGCAAAGAAGAAATAAAAATAAGCCGACCAAGGTAAATTATTATCCCCAGTCGGCTTATTATTTTAGTTCTATTTAATTTCTCATTCAATCTCTAATCCATCTAATAAGCTAACGATTAACTTATCATATACTCCTATCTCTTATAGAAGCTCAAAATATAAATTTATATCAAAAAATATTAAAATAATTGACTTAATTAGTTTATCTTTATTACTCATATTCACTTTTTACTGCATGGCCAAATTTACCCTTATGATAATCTTCATATGCTTGATGTATTTCCTCCACCGTATTCATTACAAAGGGCCCTCTAGCTACAATTTCTTCCTTTATCTGCTTTCCTGAATATACTAAAATCTTAGAACGTGTATTAGCTTTAATATATAATTCACTGAGATTAGTTGTATCTGTATCTTCTTTGAAAGTTACAATGCCTACACCAGTCTTTTTGAGGTTTGTTTTATCCTGTCCAAAGTCAAGATCTCCTGATAAGACATAAACAAAAGCATTATGGCTTTCTGGCAATTCGTATGCATAGCTAGAATCTGCTTTCAATGTAATTTCAGATAGAGTAAATGGAACTAAAGGCTCTAGCGGGCCTTTTTTCCCTGCTATTTCGCCTGAGTATAACCTCATAAATCCTCCATCAAAAGAAACCTTAGGAGCTTCGTCAGAATATATATTTTTATAATAGGCGTCTGTTCCCTTTAGCTGCTTAGGTAAATTTAACCATAGTTGAAGAGAATGTGTAATATCATCACCTACTGGTTCTTCTGCATGCCTTGCTCCTTTACCCGCATTCATATACTGGATATCCCCAGCTTCTATAACACTATGTCCTCCATGGTTATCAACATGCTCTAACCTTCCATCAATGACATATGTAATTGTCTGAAATCCACAGTGTGGGTGATCTGGAAATGTACCACGTTTAAACCAATCCTCAGCTAATAATATAAAGGGATCAAACTCTTTCATCCTTTCTGGAGGTAATACAAAGGCTTGTTGTATATGGGGAAAACTCTGTTCATTAAATTTTACATACCAATGATCTTTTATTTCACGTTGAAACAAAGCTCCTTTTTTCTCGTCATTCATATTCCTTACCCCCTAATTTTTATAAATATTTTCAACTTATATAATCTGATTAATTGACACACCTATTTTTTATCCGCACGAACTTTGTTTTCAAATACTCCTTTATGAGCCCCTGAACAGAATGGTGCTGTTGTTGTTAACCCACATCTACATAAATAAATTCTATCCTCAGGCCATACTCCCTTTGGTATTTCCATAACATTACCTTCTCCATCTAATATTTCTACACTTTCTAAATCTCCAGTAATAAGTAATGGTGCATTATCAATAGCTTTAATTTGAATTTTACCCATCAATTATACCTCCTTAAATTTTATGTTTTTATTGCTCCCACATTTTCCTAATATTCTTTAACAGAACCTATGAAAATTCTACTTCTTTATTTTTTACAAATAGGTATTGGTTTATAGTTAAGCTGTAAAGTGCTTATACATTTCCTTTTTAGCTCCGCATACAGGGCATGCATCAGGTAAATGGTCCTTTATCGTATGACCACAAACAGGACATACGTATACAGGACCTAGTTCCATATCCTTACCTTGTTTTGCAGCTTCTTGTGCCTCCCTAAAAAGCTTTACATGAATTTTTTCTGCTTCTAATGCATAGTGAAATGCCCTTTCTGCTCCCTTTTCATCTTGAAATTGAGCTGTATTCAAATATACGGGGTACATTTGTTCAACCTCATGTAGCTCTCCCTCAATAGCCCCTTGAAGATTATCCGCAGTCTTACCTGCTCCAAAAACTGCTCCTGCTGTAACCCCATAGTCACCTTCTCTATTTTTTAATTCTCTAAAATGATTATCTGCATGGGCCCATTCTGCATAGGCTATTGCTCTAAATAATCTCCCTATATTAGGCATTTTTTCTTTATCCGCCATGTCACCCCATATAAGATATCTCATGTGTGCCATACTTTCTCCACCATAGGCAGACCGTAGAAAATCCGCTGTCATATCATTTTTCACTGTCATTCTCTATCATCCTTTCCAAAATATAATTTAAATACTTATATTATTATGGGGTTATAGATAGATTTTTAATCACATTACGCATTATATCAGTGCTTTTATTTTCTTCATTAATAATGCTATGATTTTTTATTTTAAGCTTAACAATATAAAATTATTAATTGCTAATTTACCTATTATAGATACAAAACATAAGTCTACTAAGGTTTTAAAACCCCAGTCGACTTCTTTATTTCTTATTCAGTTTGCCATTGATTCTTTAACTAGTATTCTATAAAGATTCTCTATCAGGAGCTGAAGGGAGTTGTTCTAACCAACCTTTCTTAATCATGAGTTTTATTCCATCATCAGCATAAGTTCCTACTTCTACTAAGATTTTTGCATATAAGGCAGATAGGTCACGTCTTGGACTTTGTGACATCGCCATGCCAACATTTCCGAATCCTCCTCCGATTAATAAATTTACATGAAATAGCATTAGTCTATCAGAAAATGGTGACTCAGTGCTATCGGTTACTTCTCCGTCATAGCTTGCCGGAGTAGTGATGTCTTCATTTATAATTATATCTGTAAGAGTTCGATAGTATTTACTTGATATCTCTTTACCGTCATCGAAGAACTTTTTTAACTTCTTTGATTTAGTTACCTGTGAGAATCCCATAAGTAATGCTTTTCCCAATGCATTTGACTTAGCATTATAAAACAGATGCTTTATCTCTGAAACTGTTAATGGTCTTTTATCACCCATAAAGTCATTTAAAAAACTGTTCTTTTTTACAAAGTCAACTTCATCAGGTAAAGGAATAAATGGCGGCAGAACATAAAAGCCTTTTGTTTTCATTATCTCTGTTAACTGTTTATCTACTGTAACTAATCTATTTATGTAATGGCTAAATAACTCTCTTAAATCATTGCGAGAACACTGAACATAAGCAAGAGAATACATGGTTAAGGCAAATTGTGCCATATTTTTTGTATAGATTATATAGAAGGGATCTGAGTATAGACGAGGGGCATCTAATTTTATATCCTCTGATGTAATCCCCCTTGGAGTAACCATTTTAACTTTCTTAAACGTTGTTTTTAATATATTTAAACTATCTCTTGTCTCCTCGATAAGTATTTTAAGCATGTCTTTTATTTTTAAATCCTCTACATTATTTATAAAATAAGTAAACATATGATGAACTAAGGACTCAATCATATAGGTATCCCAAAGTACTGACATCTCAACAGAAGTTATTCTGTTATCTTGAATTTCATTCATATTATTCTTCATTTAATAACCTCCTAAGCAATAACAACTATATTTCTTATACCACCTTTATTATGTTAGATGAAAACTATAATTATCCAAATTATAATATTGAATTATTATAAAAATAACCTATCAAAGTAAGTCTGCACATCCAAACTTGTTGATCATTTTTGTTTCTTTAAATATAATCCCATAGAAAGATATAGTAAAAGGAGTATAATAAAAAACAATACATCTGACAAGACTAACCCTCCTATTTCATGCTGGATAGCGGAATTGGAAACAACATTATAAAAATAAAAACTATAAAACCAGTTAATATAACAGCCCCAAATGGTCTTTTACAATGCATATAAAACATAGTAAACATTGTAATATTAAATACAAAGGATTTAGATATTACCCATCCATTAGTATGAACGAACATATCGTTAATTAGAAATAGATGTTCTAATACTGTGAAAAAAGTAGCCCAAACCAATATATATGATATCTTTTTTTATAGCTTTTATTTTCAGGAAATATCTGAAGATAAATTATGATAGTTATTGGTATAATAATCATTATGTATATAAAAGATATAATTGTATGATTTAAAAAAATTTCTGTTTTCGTTTTATAAGCCCAAAGTGTATGGTTATAGTACAAAAATTGTATGAAAGATTAACAACCATAAAGTACAAAAGTGTAGGATAATACTCCTTTATCTTCTTAAAATCTATAAATATATAAGAAAATACACTCCATACACAGGCAACAAATATTAGATGATACATATACTCACCTTTTTACTTATCTTTTGATGGATCTAACTAATTTAAATGTCCTTTTGTTTTTACAAAAACTTACACCTTTATTATCTTTAAAATACATGTGAATTATCCATCATAATTGTAATTGAGTTTATGATCTAACTAGTACACCTGTTATAAAGAAAAAAAGCTGACCAAGACGAATTCATCTCAGTCAGCTTATCTTTATTATTCTATTCAATTTCTAGTTCAACCTCTGACCCATCTAATAAACTAACAATTAGCTTTTCATCATACTTTAAACACCAAAAATGAATTATACCCCATATTAATCCGCTGTTTTAAAGCATCGTGAGATATCAGTGTTTATGTTTCCGATAAAAATACCAATATCACGAAGGGGTTGTATTTACTTTTATATCCTTTGAAACATTTAGTTCTTTAACGATTATAATTATATCTAATTATTTAAAAAATTCATCCATAATAAAAAGCACCTACCTAAGCAGATGCTCTTTATAATACCTAAATATCTATCTCCACAACACTACCCCACTCAAAATACTATAACATTCCTTTCATAACGTCTGCTACAATGCCAGTTTCATTGAAGTGATTTCTTAAAAGTTCAAGATACATTCGATTTCCAAAGTTTCCTCCTGTTACACTATCTACCGATTTCATCATTCTTACTAATATTAGTTTTTGTGACTCTATTGGCATTTCTGTCTCTTTAGCAATCCTACTGAACTCATCAAAAATTTCAGTTTCAACCTCATTAAATGTATATATACTCTCCTGTCCATCTATCAAATAAAACATTTTCATATAGCAATCAAAAATAAAATCATCATTAAAATTTATATCATTGTAATACTTTCCAAATATAAATTGTTCAAAAGGCATCACTAATCCCAATATTCTTGCATCCTTATATATATCTTCAGATTCTTTATTAAAAGATTTTTTTACTAACTTCACCATATTGCTTTTATTTGCTTTAATCTTATTCTCAATAAAAAATTTACAATCATCTGTACATTGTATTTCCAACCCTTTTTTACTTCCGAAACATTTTGTGCAAATAACCTGATCTACTGCTGTACATTTTCTTGAAAATTTCATCTTTTTATTACAAATCGGACATTTTGCCATTTCTTTAATCACCTCATCTTATTTTGTGAAAGTCTACTTATTATAAATATATCTACTCCCTATATATCCTTACCACACATTCAACGTGTGTTTTGGCATAAAGATGATACTTAAGCGCGTAATTACTTTTTGCATAATAGTTAGACCCCCTATTTAAAAAGGAGGGTTGTACATACCTTTAATTTTTATTATCCCTTTATTATCATTAGGCTTTACATTTTCGTATGAGCTAGTTACTATAAATAGTGTTGTTGGCTAATGCTATTTGAATTTTTAATAACTTCCCATTTTGTTCCTATAATTATTCATATATTAAAGTAATTTTAAATTAATTTTTTGCTTTTTTTACCTAAATAGCTTGTTATAGGATTGACTAGTTTTTGTTTAGTACTTTCATTATAGGTGTATCTAATAATAATTATAGGAAGTGAAACAGGAAACAGTTCACCGTCTTAAGATCTAAAAGAAGACTTGCCAAACGAATGAACGATGACAAGTCTTCTTTAGGTTCTATTTAACTATTCCACCTTAAATTTTTTTACCATACCTAATAGTTCATTAGATAAATCATTTAGATTTTCGGCATGTTCTGATAATTGATGTATAGAAGCGGTTTGTTCCTCTGTTGAAGCTGCAACTTCTTCAGTGGCAGCTGCAGATTCTTCAGACAAAGCTGAAAGTTTTTCTATCATACTAATAATATTTTCCTTTTTATTGTTCATTGCAATGCTAGAATTGGTTACGTTTGATATCTTATTAATTAAATCGATTATTGCTGAGGAAATTTCTTCAAATATTCTTCTTGTATTTTCAACGGCTTCATTTTGATCATCTACAATAATTTTAGCTTCACCTATAGATGTCACAGCAATCTGAGAATCACTTTGAATTCCCTGCAGAATTTCATTAATATCCTTAACTGATTTAGCTGACTCCTCTGCAAGCTTTCTAATCTCATCGGCTACTACTGCAAAACCCTTACCCGCTTCTCCTGCCCTAGCTGCTTCAATCGATGCATTCAGGGCTAAAAGATTTGTCTGTTCAGCAATTTGGCTAATACTATCTGTTATAATTCCTATTTGTGAAGTACTATCATTTACCTTTAAAACAGCATCGTTTACTTTAGCAGATACTACACTATTTTCTTCAGATTTCTTTGTCAATATTTCAACTGCATCCATACCTTTATTTGTTAGACTGTTAGCCTTATTTGATGCTGTATCCATCTCATCAGATAGCTGGGTTATGTTCTCAATATCCTGTCCTAAACCATTGATTTGTATAACACCTTTTTCTACATCTTTAGCCTGTTCATTGGCACCATTTGCTATTTCTGAAATCGTGTTAGCTACTTCGTCATTTGCGTTGGCTGTTTGTTTAGATATTTCCTTTAAAGATGTAGATGAATTCAAGACAATATTGCTTGAAGAGGTAACAGACTTTAGTAGTACACTAAGATTATCTATCATTTCATTGATTTTCTTTGATATTAAAGCCATTTCATCTTTTCCCACAACTTTGATTTTGTTAGTTAAGTCTCCATCAGCCACTTGTGTTATACCTTCAGTAATTCTATCTATAGATTTTTTAATATTTCTATTTAGTAAAATTATAATTATTATAGCTAAAATTACACCTATAAGGCTCCCTATAATCATTGTTCGTTGTGTATCTACTAATAATTCTTCTGATTTTTTTGCTCTTTCTACTAAAAGATTTTTTTCTTCATCTATTACTTCAGCTAAGAGATTACGAATTCCATCCATAGACGTCTTTCCTTTACCTTGTTTTACGAAACTAATTATCCTATTGATATTTGCGTCACTATTATCTCTAACTTCCCTACGGATTTCTAATAGTGGTTTAACTTGCACTTCAATCCATTGATCTTTATTCTTTTCAATTTCATTTAGTCTACTTTGCTGGTTAGGGTTGTCTGATGTTAATTCTTTAATATTAGCTAAGTGCTCCTCAAAACTTTTTTCGCCTATATTATAGGGTTCTAAATATTCTTCCTGCTCTGTTATTGCAAAACCTCTTACTCCAGTTTCCATATTAATCAAACTTTGAAGTAATTCATTCGCTTCAATAATAACTTCATATGTATGTTTATCCCAATAATTTGCTTCTTCTTGAGTATTGAAATTTTTATAGGTTATTGCAGTTATAGATAACATAATTATTAAAACTAAACCAAATCCCAATATTAATTTTTTATTCATACCAATGTTATTTAAAAACATAATACAGCCTCCTACAGTAGTTATTCTTCATCAAATGTTTGAATGTTTTTTTAATGTTTTGTTTTTGGAATTTAATATTGTAAGACTACCCTCCTCATAAAAAATTTAAGTATTCTATTAATAACGTGGCTTATTTATAAATGCTTAGACATTAGCAAAAGACTTTATATAGTTAATGCACATTTATATTAAGTGAGGCTAATGTATATGTCCATATAATTATAAACTTGAAGGCAGTCCCTTTAAACAACCGTATTCCTTCACCAAGTAAAAATTTAATTTCTTCTTAGTTTAATCTAATTATTATTCGCCATCCTTTTTAAAAAACTTTTGGAAAATAAATGTATAACCCTATTTGAAACTTATCTATTTAAGGTGTTTAAATGAAATAATATTATTGATCATAAATTTCAAAATTAAAAGTTCCTAATTTGTTTATTATATAGCAGGGACTTTCATTTTTTATTAAATGCAGCCGGCTACCATAGTAAACTTACTTTAGGCTCTTGGTTTTGCGTCCTTACTTTTCAGTAAGTTTGCCCTAATTATGTGTTCAACTTATATCATTTTAGTGCTTTAGTCCTATATTTATCTTAATTTTTTAGGACTCTAGTCTTATTTTGAATCTTATTATAATATAAGATATTTGTCAAATATTATAGATGATAAGATAAAATTTTTATATTAATAAATTGTTCAGATTCTATTCTATAAAAATTTTAACTCATTAAAATTCAACTCTTCTATAAATTTAATAATAGTTTTAGTAACAAAAAAACCGGCCAAGTATAAATTCAACCCTAGCCGTCTTAATATTATAATCTTATTAAATTTTTCATTCAACTTCTTTTCTTTTATTGATTAATTTTCTTTTATATCTTTAGGGGCTTAAATACAATTTAAATTAATTACTCATTCACATTACTTCTATTTATTTCCCTATATATCCTTACCACGCACTCCACATGCGGCGTTAGGGGCATAGGTACACGCTAGTTGCTTGTCGTCTGTTGCGTAAGTAGACAAATTATCTTCTTCAATTATAGCAGATGAATTGGCAACTTTCTCGTAGAATTCTTCATTAAATTTCATCCCTGCTTTGAATACAAAAGTGACCACGTAAGGATTTGGATTCCCATCTTCATCTGTTGCTCCAATAACGATCTTGTCAATTAAGCTATCCATGATATCACGGTCAAATTCTTTAATTTCTAGATTTTCAGCCAACACTTTTCTGAATTCGTTGATTCTTGTTGTGATTGATTCCTCACCCTGAAGCGCTTCGTATTTTTCGTTTCGTTCATCTCTAAAGGCTTTAAGTTCTTCTTCAATATCATTGTATTTCTTTTCATAGTCTGCTTCTGTGATTTTTTCATCTAATCGCATATCCAAGAGCGTCTGTGATTTTGTTTCCAACTTCTTGATTTTAGATGACAACTCATTCACTTCATCCCTAAGATGACTTATATCTAAAGCGTCTTCAATATTACTAAAGAATTCTTCAATGTCAGTAGTATTCAATTCTTGAATCTTATTATATGCATTTACAAAAGCATCTTCTAAAAAGCTCTCATGAATACCTTTTGAATGGCCACAGGTTTTTCTACCTTGTTTTATTGCTTTGCCACATTGCCAAGCCGGCTTTTCATGATCAGTTCCATGATGCCAAATTCTTCTTATGTAGGTGCCACCGCAAAAGCCGCAGGTGCACAAACTGCTAAAGGCATGTTTTCGACTGTACTTTCTCGAATTATTCTTTTTGCTGTGCTTCTTGCTACGCATTCTTAAAATTTCTTGTGCTCTTTCAAACATTTCATCCGATATAATAGCATCGTGATTGTTTTCTACATAAAACTGTTCTTTCTCACCCATGTTATCTAAACGCCTATGTGTGATTGGATCAACTGTAAATGTCTTTCCTTGAAGAAGGTCTCCTTTATATTTTTCATTTTTAATAATGCCTCGAACAGTACTTTCATGCCATTTGGTACTTTCTCGTCTGGTCTTATAACCAAGATTAGAAAGTTCTTTTGCTATGACAAAGCATCCTGATCCTTCAACATATCGTCTAAAAATATATCGTACAATATCGGCTTCTTCTTCATTAATAGAAATCGTCTTGGTTTCTGAATCATAGTCGTAACCTAAGCAACCATTGTAACCAACCATTTCACCACGTTTCATTTTCATTTTAAGCCCCATGGTAACATTGGCTGAAATGGATTCACTCTCTTGCTGAGCCAGAGAACTTAGAATAACCAAGAGCATTTCACCATTCATGGTCAATGTATTAATGTTTTCTTTTTCAAACATGATGGCTACATTCTTTTCCTTTAATAAGCGTACATATTTTAAGGTATCCAAAGTATTCCTTGCAAATCTGGATATTGACTTTGTAATAATCATGTCAATTTTACCTTCAAGAGCATCATTAATCATCCGTTGGAAATCCACACGTTTATTAATCTGTGTACCGGATATTGCTTCATCAGCATAGATATCTACCAATTCCCATTCCGGTTTAGTTTCAACTAATTGTTTATAATGAAGTACTTGAGATTGATAGCTCAATTTTTGTTCATCTGAATCCGTACTAACCCTGCAATATGCTGCAACTCTTAGCTGGTTTTCAATAAAACTGTTTCTTTGTCTACGTGATTGTTTGCTTGCTTCAATAACTTTAACCTTTCCCATTGAAAGTCCTCCTTACATTAATTTCATCTATGTTTGATGCGAGTTTACCATTAATCATAAATTAATACCATGTTTCGCTTATTTTTTTGATACAACAAAAAAGCCTTCTCAAAATTAAACTTGCTTTGAGAAGGCGAATCATTTTACAAAGATACTTATATCAAATTCAAAATAAGTATCTTTGTAACTCTATTATATTCAGTTATATTTTTAAACTAATGCTCTTAATACATATATTATATTACTGTACTGGTTATCTTCATCGTACCTATAAGCTTTTGTTGTGATGATTTCAAGAGTATTTTAGTGTCTTATTTTTTCAAATAAATCTTCCGAATAATCTTTAATATCTGTTATATTCAGCATATTAAATTTCTCATATACCTGGTTAAAATATCTTTCAATAATGTCTTTTCTAATAATTCTATTTGATACTTCTTCTTCAGCAAGCCCGTTCCTAGTTTCCTTCCAAGGCGCTTCAAAGTGCGTCATTATCTCAAGAACTTTTCCACTATAACAACCAAAATAGTTAATCACAGCATCTATAACTTCTCTTTCGTTTTCGGATAAATCGAAACACTCAAACTGCTTTAGACTATCCTCTATCGGATTATAACCATGGTCCTTATACTTAAAATATATATCTCTGTAAACCGGACCATGCACCCATGCTTCACAATCTTCATCAAACATGAAATTACCTGCAAACACTTTATGGAAAGCCTGTGTAAAATAAAGAAGTTTTTGTAGTGCTAATGGCGTTATTTCAACACTGTTACTAATAATGTAATTACATGCACTTTCAATTTTACTTTCTACTACGCATATTTTTATATTACTGATTATACGATTAGTTGCTTCAAAGCTCTTTTTATATGCTGCTTCTGTAATCTTATCCTTATTCTTTATTAGAAGTTCAAGAAAATCATCCGGCGATACATACATTCTCTTCAAAAGATCAGAATACGTTTTCGATGGTATATCTCCATTAACAAAACGCGTTAATGTTGTTTCTCCCCAGCCGAGCAATAGTGACATAGGTCTTTTTCCAATATCATATTTTTCTAATAAATCTAATATTTCAGATACAAAGATTAACCCTTCAGCTATTCGATACGCCCTATCCATTACAGCTAAATTTTCGTCTCTTAATTCCGAAACAAAAATTTCATTCCCACAATCTGAGCAATAAGCAGCCTTCTCTATAAATTCAATCTCTTTCCCCTTAATATCTTTGGTTCTGTCATTTTCTTTAATTCGATAATCAACATAATCTCTACATTCTTCACAAAATGCTTTCATTTCTTTCACCTCCTGCCAATTTACTTGAACAAATATTTGATTGGCATATTTCGTTCATGGAAAGACACGATAATCATAATATCTTCTCCACTCCTAGTTTGAGTTTTATTCGTTTTAATATAGATATCTACGGAAACTAATTCTCCCCACTTATCTAAGTCATATTCCTTATTGAAGATATATAACACTTCATGATCAAATTTCGGATTCTTATTATTAACGGCGTAGCAAAAATCATCATAATCTAAATTCATAAGAATTTCTTTTTCTTTTCTAGAATCAATTTTATAATCCTCAATAAACGTTTTATTCTCTTCTCGATTATTATTTCTAGAAATCGTATATTTATTTTCTAAAACTAGATTCTTTAGTTCCTTCAAATATGCTTTAATATCCTCTGGCCTGAAATCTAGTAGTTTTTTAATCCCTGATTTTCTTTCGTCCATTTAGTCACCACTCTCTACTCTTCTACTATTAATATACACAAAAAATACACATTTGTCAACACAATCGTATCATTTGATACGTTTATTACTTTTACTCCATAGCATAAATACCGATTTTATATTTCTTCTTTACAAATAGCTTGATCTTGTCATACTCCATTGCAGTAATTAACTTCTTATTTTTCAAATGATTCAGCATTGCCACTTGTTCACTAAATTTTAATCTATCTTCCATTGTCTTTCCTCCAGTTTATTCTATTCAAAATATGAGTTTTCTTTTTTCTCTCTTAAAAAGGTTCGAATATCTTCAATGCTCTCTGCTCTTCTGCATTCAGGTAGCGCATGTAAGACATCTTGATGATATCGACCATTGTCGCTAGCTCTGACATCTAATATGGAAATAACCCCAGTATCGGTTTCACTTCTTATCAGTCTTCCGACTCCTTGTCGTAATTTTATTAGCATTTTCGGTATCAAAACCGATTTAAGGTATTCATTCATATCCGTATATAATGATTTTTCATAATCACTGATTGGATCTGGTATTGGAAACGGTAACTTCACTATAATTAGATGGGATAAAATATCTCCTGGTATGTTAACGCCTTCCCACATGCTTCCGGTTGCAAATAGAACAGCTTTTTGACTTTTCTTGAATTCATCGATTGCTGTATTTCTCCCACGATTCATTGCTATCAGCTGTCGGTTCGGATGCGCTTCCTTGATGTGCTGATATATAAGGCGTAATGGTTTATATGATGTGAATAAGACTAAAGCATGACCGTTAGAAGCATCAATTAACCTTGATATCTCTTGTCCGACCTCGTGAATGTATGCTGCATCATCAACATTTGGAAAAGGCATCTTCTTTGGAATATAAAGCATACAATTTTCTTTAAATTGAAATGGTGATGTTTTGGTAAGTTCTTGAATTTTCCAATCACTGATAGGATTCATTCCAAGTTGATGCTTGATATAGCTGAAATCTCCATCCACTGCTAAAGTTCCTGATGTTAAAATCATGGATCTCTTAACCGTCCAAAGATCTTCTCCCAATTCTTTGCTGATGACTTTGGGAATGGATGCCATCATTCGTTGACCTTTGGCTTTAGGATTTTCCATCCAATAGATATTTGTTTCTAATAGAAATACTCTCAACCCATCCATCACCTTTTTAAGATCAATAAGAAATTGCCTTTCCGTATAATTCATCTTCTTACTGATTTCATGAATGGTGAATACCATTTTCTTTAAAATCGTCATAGCTCTTGAAGTGATTGTTGTTGGAAATTTTTCTGTATCATCAGAAAATGCCTTTGCAGGGATTTGTTCCGTCAACACATCAAAGAGCATTTGATTGAGTGCGATCACCTCACTAGTTGAATTTTTTAATTCTTTTTGGCTCTTCTTCTTCGAATGTGTAGGCGATATCTTCTTCATCAAGTGATTAACCTCATGTTCATTGATGATAGTTCCATACATCTGATTTGCAGCATCCATCAATTTATGTGCTTCATCAATAATGACCGTTTGATAATCCGGTAATAATGATCTTCGACCACCTTTTCTTTTTAATATGTCTGCCAAATAATAGTTATGGTTGCATATTTGGAAATGATAGGTGCTTTTTTTCGCCTGTTTCATAAACTGCTGAAAAGCACATGTCTTATACTTGCTGCACTTCATACACTGGCTACTTTTAACATTTATTTTTCGTTTATCATAACCACTGATATCTTCAGCATCAGCAAGATCAATGTTTCTATTTTGTATTAATTTTTGTAGACCTTTATATTCACTAGAGCGTTTAAGCTTGGGATCTAGTGATTGAAAATAATCCTTTAACCGATTTTCGCAAACATAGTTTTCCTTACCTTTTCTAAGTACACAGGTGATTTGTGATGAGATCATGCCATTTTCTATCAGCATTTTAGAAATCTCCGGTATGTACTCCTTTATGATTGAACGTTGTAGTTCAATGCTTGATGTGGTTATCACAATTGGCATTTGCTTATAGAAACTGCCTTTTATCGAAAAAATATTATGCACGATAGCTGCAATTAGATACGCATGGGTTTTACCTAGACCAACAGCAATATCGCTCAAGGATATCTTCCAGTCCTTTATGTTTTCATATATATGCTTTGATAACTCGACCTGCTCTTCTCGTACAACAAACCCATACTTGTGAAAGATGTCCCTAAAAATAACATCAATCATCTCAAGACCATCTGACACTCGTTTCATATCATAAAAAGATAAGACTTTGATTTTATCAATAACACCCCCGTAATCTTGCTTTGTCAATTCATGTCGTCTGTAAAACAAATACTTTTGGTCACCTGTAACATAATTGACAACACGATAGGTGTAATTCTTTCCGGTAAAACTCTGGACTAAGATGCAGTCTTTTACAATGAATACTCCTTTTGAATTTTCCGCTATCCACTTTTCACCGATTACTTTATTTAGAATTTCTTTTGTATTTAAATTTGCTTGTATATTATCCATCTTTTCTCCTTTAGTTAAGTTTGTTTCACTTAACAGCACAAACCTAGAACCAAGTCAAAACAACTTCGTTGTACGTTTGTACTGTTAAGCGATTCTTTAAAATATAGTTAATAAATACTTTAGGCGGTCAATAGTCATTGACCTCATAGAAGCAACCCATGCCATTGGCTTCCAGGCAAAGGCTGTATTCTCCTGATCATCTGTCAGGCTGCCATCCATAGGATACTTAGGACTTGGAAGAAGTATCGTTCAAATTTCCCCTTGTGGATCATGGCGAATTATCTTAACCACTAGATAATTTAAAGCCGGATGTTGTCGCTCTGATATCTCAGTCATGGCGCATCCTCTTATGTCGCTTTCCTTTCGGTCACAAGGTAACGTACCTAAAATATTGAATATGAGTAAAATTAGCTTTACTATTTTTCAAGGTTCAGAGGGGTAAAAAAATCCCCTTCACTCTTAAGCCGAAAAATGAAGGGGGGTGTACCAAATTTTTTTTAGATTTTTAATTGTTTTCTTAATTTATCCAACACTCTTTTCTTACGATTATTAATTGTCATCAGTGGAATATCTGTTTCTTTTGAAAGTTGCCTCTGACTTTTTCCACAAAAAAACAGCTCTTGGATGAGCCATTTCTCTTCTTCATCTAGAATTGAAATTGCTTCAAGAACTGTTTCCATAAGCATCTTATTCATAACTTCCACTTCAATATCCATATCCTTATCCGATAAGATTTCTTCTGCTGAGCAGTAATTATCTCCCATATCACTGAAATTAACGACGCCTTTTTTTAAGTCACGCTCTTCTAAATACCGCTCTCTTCTATCCATACGATAGTAAACTTCATAGATTTCCTTCGTCGTTTCATAGTATTTGCCATCTACGGGAATAAAGTATCTCCTTGGTTCTTTGTTCTGATCATCTGATTGATTCATGTTCCATACCTCCTATTTTGTAATTAATGAATCGTTCTTTACAAAATAAAAAGTTACGGACCACGAATTAAGACATAATAGGTATTCGCCATTTTTTCCTCCTAAAAAAGGGCATAAAAAAAGGCCAGATGTCTTTTTGACTTCTAGCCTAAAATTTGCCTATATTTATTTTTTTAGCTGAAAAAGGTACTAAAAAACCCCTGCATATGCAGAGGCTTAAATATGCCTATTCCTTCCAGCATACCCATTATACCCTATTGACAATACCACGTCAGTACCAAAGGAGTCTCTATTTAGTATCATTTCCGTCTCAATTATGTCTCATGTTTGATATTATTCTGACTTATAAACTCAGGCAGTACATATCCCCATAAAATAACACCAAATAGCGAAATAGCTTTTTTCCTTTGTCTGAAATATGTTGATCGTGACAATTTCAGCATGTCCAGTATTTCATTTTCTGAATATTTTTTCTCAGAGAAATATGTAATCTTTAGAATTTCATGATACCGTTCACCTTTACTCGGATAAGTTTTTAGTTTGAGCATTGCAGCATTAATTATGTCAATAATCACTTTACTTGCCTCAGCGTCTTCTAATTGCTCATGCAAAAGCTTCGCTTTCAAATCTGAACCAAATTCTGTTATAACATCCAGTACAGCAACAGAAGCATCACCATATATTTCTTTGCATTCGCAAGCAATATTGGTATAGCTATTTTTTATGCCCCACAAAACATCTGAATATATGTCGAGTAATAAATGAGCATCATGATATACCTTCTCATCAAACTCATCATAAACCTTAAAAGAGTTCATTAATCTTTCAAGACCGTTCGTCGCCTTTCCCATATATGCCTCACCTCTTCTCATTGATTTTCTTGACTTTTAGATTATTTATGTGTTATTATTTACATACGAACATTCGTTCTGCTTGTCCATTATACATGAACTAAATGTTCATGTCAATACTTGTTAAATGATAACTGAAAATATTAGAAGAGGTGTGTACATATGACATTTGGAAGTAAGATAAAAATGCTCCGAAACGAACGTAACATGACCCAGCCTGATCTTGCCGCTGAATTAGGCGTTACTGTTCGTACTGTTGCTTATTATGAAAATGATGAAAGGCAACCCAAAAAAACAACGATAATAAAACTCTGTAAAATATTCGATGTTTCAACAGATTATCTGTTATCGGACAACGAATCGTTCTTGATTGATGCCGCAGAAAAATACGGATATAGGGGTAAAAAAAAGGCCGAATCATTTATTAACGAAACAGCTTTGCTCTTTGCAGGAGGAGAATTAAGCGAAAAAGATCAAGATAAAGTTTTTAAGGCCATCACCGAGATATATTGGCGATCAAAAGAAAAAAACAAAAAATACACTCCGAAAAAATATCTAGATACGAAAGAGTGATTTACTAGGAATCTCTCTAAGGGGGAGGAATGATTTGAACGATTACATTATTAGACACTCAAAACAAGTGATTAAGAAATATGGTACTAGAGATCCCTTTGAAATAGCTGAGGCAATGAATATCGACGTGCTATTTATAGATCTTGGTAATCTTAAGGGATTCTATAAAAGAGATGGACACAATAGGTTCGTCATTATTAATAAGAACATTGATGAACCTTTTCAAAAAATTGTCTGTGCTCACGAACTTGGGCATGACCAGTTACATAGAAATCTCACAAAAAGCTATACGTTTCAAGAATTCATGATTTATGATATGAAAAGTCTTCCGGAATATGAAGCGAATCTTTTTGCTGCGGAGGTCTTACTTTCTGATGAAGATGTTTTGGATTATTTTAATCAAGGCTACAGCTTTTATGAAACAGCTTGTCTGCTGAACACAGATTCTCATCTTTTAGCAGTAAAGCTTATGGTCATGAATTCACGTGGCCATGAATTTAATATACCCACTGATTTAAAAAGTGATTTTTTAGGGACTCGAGAATGAACCGGAAGGATATTCGAATCCTTCTAGTTTTTTTAAAATCCTCTGAAACCTTTAACTTCATTGGTTATTCCGCCCGAGCATCTCAATTTGCGGTATCACATTAGTCTTTTTACAATTTAACCAATCTAACTATTTAAGGGGTGCAATTGACTTTTGACACTCCTTTTTTATTTAATAAAGTCTGAACCGGGTGAGCCAAAATTGGATGAATTCTTATGATTCTTCACCCGATTGCCTACATTCTTGGAAGCTATTAAGTCTTTAATCCATCCTTGTACTTTTACACAGGTGTTCCTTTTCTCAGATGCTTAATCACTGTTTCTATGTCTTCGTCACGTCAGAAATTATATCACATATAAATTAGGTGCTATAGTAGCTCAGACCAAATCCTATTTGAGGTGAAGAACAGTTTAACTTAAAATGTTACTGTTTTATCTGCCCATTCAACCATCTATACACAGTCAATCATAGTACTAATAGGACAAACCTCTGTTTCATCCATGTTTCTTGATCTTAAGCAAGTTCCACAAGCAAGTATTTCCCCCTCTGTATCATGGAAAGTCTTAACTTCTTCTGACACATTAAATTTTTTATGAGTAAGTTCCTCAATCTCAACACCTTCAACCATAAGAAACACCTTTACGTCATGTCCGGATTTTTTTGCAGTTGCTGCAAATCACATCGCGTTCCAAGCCTTCCCATATTCTTTTGTTTCAATGATCACTCCAATCTTCATTATAATTCCTCCAATCGTTTAGACAAAATTTCAGTAAGACTGATAATTACAGTATCTATTTTTTCTTTTGTTGTATATCTTCCAAGACTAAATCTCACAGCACCTCTACCTACATCTTCAGTAACACCCATAGCTTTCGTACCGGGGAGAAATAGATGTCATTCCTGAATGACAAGCAGATCCTGTTAGTGGCTGTTTCTTTGAGATGATATAATACTTCATGCTCATTGTATCCAACAAAGCTTACATTGAGGGTGTTAGGAGGTCTCTTTTCCGGATGCCCATTTAACACAACCAAATCACCAAAGTTTTTCTTCAGGCTACTTATAGAAGTAGTTTGTTAATTCCTTGATTTTTGGACTTCTTAGAGCCACAGCTAGAATCTCGCACGCTTTACCCAGTCCAACCTCAAGAATTGTGTTTTCAGTACCTGCTCGCCTTCTTCCTTCGTGGTCTGCCCCGTGAATCAGTGGCTCAATTTGAATCCCATCTTGTATAAATAGCGATCCAATTCCTTTTGGTGCATACAATTTATGCCCAGCTACAGTTAGTAAGCCAACACCTAATTTTTTTCACATCTATCGACACCTTACCTATTAACTGAGATGCATCGGTATGAAATAGAACACTATAATTTTTGCATATTTGGGAAATTTCCTGATAGGCTGGATTGTACCCGTTTCATTGTTTGAGTCCATAATTGGCACCAGGATTGTTTTATCAGTAATTAATCTTTCGATATCAAAAGGATTAACGGATACATATTGGTCAATAGGAACATAGCTTATTTTACATCCAAGACTCTCCAAATATTTATAAATATTCAGAATTGCAAGGTGTTCAATCTCTGAAGTAATGATATGACTCCCTTTAGTTTTGTATGTATGTGCTACACCCTTAAGAACAGTATTGTTCGACTCACTTCCTCCACTTGTAAATACTATTCCCTTTGATTCACAATTTAATAATTGCGCTACCTGATTTCTTGCATGTTCTATAGCATTCTTTGCTGTAACCCCTAAAACGTGACTGCTAGATGGATTTCCAAAGTCACCATAAAGATAGGGGATCATTGTATATGCAACTTCCTTATCTATGAGGGTTGTGGCGTTATAATCCAGATAAATCATACATTTCCCCTTTCTGCTATACTCTATATGCTTTCTCCTTACTGCACATAGTTTGCTCAATGCTTTTTGTTCCTTTGCTAAAATCTTATTCATGGAAGTTAATGCATTATTAACACCCTTTATTTTTTGTTTAAATAAATTAGAGCATAGATACTGATATAATAAATCTGTCTTTTTATTCTTACCTTCAATAGTTACCTTTGTGCTATGTAGCTTTATTATACTTGCTCTAAGTGCATAGGCTAAACTAACAGCAGATGTATAATTTGTTACCCATACACCATTAATAAATTTAAAATTATTAATTTCTTCTGGTAATGTTGCACTTAATATTACAGATACATCTCCTTGGATTTTTCTCGTATCTTTTTTAAGTTTTAATATCCATTATCACTTCATTGTTTTGTATTCTTAACTTCCCATACTATGACACCACACTGTTCCCCTTTTTCATTTTAACATAATGAATTATATCTACTCCATTCGTTCTTTTTTTATATAAATATATTTCTGTTGCATATGAAAATGTTAATGTTTTATGTATGTATTTGATAATCTTTCTCAAAGAGTGTATCTTTTCATTTTATAATATGTTAATATATCTATGTGAATAATAGCAATATGAGGAGGACAACAATGGGTATAGCTGAAAAATTTCAACCGCTTATTATTTTAACATCTGTTTTCTTAGGTCTAATATTAGGACAAATTAATAGTATTCAACACTATTCAGAATACTTTATTACTCCTTTTTTAATGATTATGCTCTTAGGAGTGTTTTTGCAAATTCCACTGAATCATCTTAGAAATACCTCAAAAAATATCAAGTTTACAGTCTCAAGTCTTAGTATAAATTTCATTTGGACACCCTTATTGGCATGGGTTCTAGGATATCTATTTCTTAGAGATACACCTCAGGTTTGGTTAGGGTTTATTATGCTTTTAGTAACGCCTTGTACTGATTGGTATTTAATCTATACTGGAATCTCTAAGGGTAATATAGCCTTAGGTACTACTATATTACCTATAAACCTTATTCTTCAAATAGTACTTTTACCCTTTTACTTGTTTGTTCTAGGTAATTTTGTTATTGAAATAGATGTAATCAATCTGCTTTACGGAGTATTACTAGTGTTGGCCATACCAATCTTTATTGCTAACTCAATACAGAAAATTGCTCTACGGTTTAAAACCGAAGGTTGGTTTGAAAAGAAAATCCTATCTAGAATTGGAATGGGACAGCTCATATTTTTAAATCTAGCTATCATAGCTATGTTTGCTTCTCAAGGCTCAATGTTACTAAATAACCCACAGATTTTAGTAAAAATGATAATACCAATTCTTCTTTTCTTTACAATTAATTTCTTTGTTGGACAGATTACTGGTCGTATTTTAAAATTTAATTATGAGGATACCACTGCTTTAAATCTTACTACCTTAGCTAGGAACTCTCCTATTTCTCTCGCAATTGCGGTAACTTCTTTTCCTAATGAACCTATCATTGCGCTATCTCTGATAATTGGTCCGTTGATTGAATTGCCTGTACTTGCCGTTGTTTCACAAGTATTATTGAGAACTCGCAAACATTATTATCAAAGTTAAGATGTTTAGATAATTAATATCAACAATTTTAATACAAAAAAAGAATGGATATGAAATTGTCCTCATAAATCCATTCTTTTTTACATTAAAATTATTACAGCCAATTTTATCAATAATTTACCTTTGTTTCTCATATTTGATTAAAAGTTTAAATATTCTTTATTACAATTGGTTTTGGGGCATGAAACTAAAAGTTCAATAGCCGCCCCTGATATATTAAAGTCGTATCTTTTATTTATAAGATCATATATTTTATCTTTATTACTTATGCTTATAAGGCTCTTTACTCCACAATTATTACAAACTAATTTAAAATCATCCAATTTATTAAGTTCGTATTTTCTATGTCCATCAATTATATCATTTAAGATTATCAGATTTTGCTCAAGTAAGCTTTCCACAGCTCTATATACAGTTCTTTGACTCATTGTCATTTCTTTAGCATTAATAAATCCTATCAGCTGTTTGACATCAAAAGTTTTCGTCGGTTGCTCCTTAAATATATCATATATAATCTGTTTGTTTTTAGACAATCTTTTATTCTTTTCTAATTCTTCCATAAATGCTCCCTCCCACTTCTTCATCATAAATTAGCTCTATATCATTACTAAAGTGCCTTTTTCCCATTAGCATTAATAGTTCTTATTCTATAACTTTCTATAATGTTTAAAAATAAAGTTGCTGGTTTTCTCACCAACAACTTTATTATATTATTATTTTATATATTTACTTTAATTACTGATGCAATCTCGTTATCTAAAGCTACTTGTGTGTAACCAACTTGAAATACATAAGAGGGAAATGCTTGAATTACTCTTAGTGACATTCCTGGTAATATTCCCATTGACATTAATTTTCTTAATATATTTTTATCCTTTGTATTTAATTCAGTAATAATTCCTTTTTGATTTTTTTTCATACCTGTTAATTTTAGTGAACTCTCCTTACTCATTTCTTTTCCCCCATTTCTTTAGAAGATTAATTATTTTAGGTTCTTTAGGCATTTCAAAACCATAATTTGGACACTTTTGTTTACCACATGACTTACTCATAGGGCAACCGTTACAACTTGCTTTACTTTCTCCCTCTGAAAACTCATATCCACAAAAGCAAATGGGAATATAAATGCAACCATTCCAATCGCTGTCTTGGTTCCTCTTTCTTTTAACATCATCGCAAACTGTGCAATGCAAGGTACAAATAATGTTAATGTTGCAGCTGCTACAACTAATTGTCTAGGAGAAAGTAGTCCAGCCTTTTGAAGATCATATAAACCTGCTGCTCCATAATCTCTTCTAAAGAATCCAAATAGGAATGCTTCTGCTGCTTTGTCAGGTAGCCCTATGAAGTTCACTATCGGCTCCATCCAACCTACTAGTACTGTAAATATACCAGTTAGATTACTAGCCCATATAAGTACACTTGCAAAAATAAATATAGGTACGATTTCAACAAAATACCACTGCATCCTTGTATATGTTTTTGTAAGTACATTTGATATCTTAGGTAGTCTTAGTGGTGGAACTTCCATGTAGAAGCTTGGTTTATCACCTGGTAATATTTTTGAAGTAAGAAATCCTATAAATAAGAACACTAAAACCATAAATACTAACCAAACCACAGTAGCAAACTTATAACCTGCTAATAATCCAAAGATTACACCTAATTGTGCAGAACAAGGTATAGCGAGTGCCAATAATAATGTTGAAATAAATCTTTCTCTTTTAGTTTCTAAAGTTCTACTTACCATAGTAGCCATGGTGTCACAACCAAACCCTAAAGTCATTGGGATAACAGCACGACCATTTAATCCAATCTTTTTAAATATTCTATCTACAAGCATTGCCAGTCTTGGCAGATATCCACTGTCTTCAATAATTGAAAACATAAAGAAGAATGTCCCTACTGTCGGAAGAATAATTGCAATCGCATATCTGATACCTAATGTAATGATTCCATATTCATTAGCTAGTAGCTCCTGCATCCAATGCCACGGTATGTATGTAGATACAACATTATAAACCCATGGGTTTATAAACTCTTCAAATATACCCGCTTCAAGGAAATCAACTATGGTTCCTGCTCCGAAAACTCCAACAAATTGATATAACCCAAAATATAATACAAGTAAGAGTATTGGTACTCCTGTTAATGGATTCATAGAAAGATAATAATCTAGAATAAATTTTCAATAATTAATCTGTATCCACTAATCTATGTATATTCATTTCTAAGACGTTTGTGATAACGATTATCATTACCGATATTTGTCTATATTTTAACATGCCCTATTTTCTATGTCAATACTTAACGCTATCTAACTAATTATACAATTTTTCTTGACTCTCCGATAAACAATTGCTAGAATAACATTGAAACATTCCGATATTCGTTGGAATATAGGAATGTTACTTTAGGAGGCGTCATAACAATGGATAAGTTAAAAGACTCGTCTGAAGATAATATCTGTCAAGTATGGTTTTGTGATGAAAATAAAGTTCGCCAAATCCAAGTTGAATTAAAAGATGTAGATGATATGAGTAAGATTTTGAAAGCATTAGCTGATGATACACGTGTAAAGATTGCTTATGCCCTTTCAAAAGCTGAAATGTGTGTATGTGATGTAGCGAAACTTATAGATACTAGTGTCAAAGTGGCTTCCTATCATTTACGCATACTGAATCACTCAGGAATAGCAAGATATAGAAAAGAAGGAAAGATGGTATATTATTCTTTAACTGATGAGCATGCTACTGACTTAATATGCAATATACTTAAATATGCTCGTAAAAAGGCTCTACGTTAATTAAACATGAATAGTACTTTGAAAATTTTAAGATATACCCCCTTAAAATGCACCTCATGATACGAATAATAATATATCGGAGTGATTTACATGTTGAAGGAATTAGATATGGACTTGCTCGATCAAGCTAAAAAGGATTTTCTAGCCCGCGAGAAATTATTTCACAAATATCGTCCTCAAATCCGAACAATTGCCATGAGTGTCTGTCATCGTCCTTTAAATTGGGATAATGATGATGAGTTAAGTATTAGTCTTATTGCTTTTAATGAGGCTATTGACACATATGATAAAACTAAGGGTATGAGTTTTATTAATTATGTTAAAATGATAATACATCATCGTTTAGTTGATTACTTTCGACAAGAAGGACGTTTTCTACATGCATCATTAGATGCTTTGAATGAAGAAAATAAAAGTAATCATTATGAGGTAGAACAAGCTTATAATAATTACAAAGCAGAAGAAAGAGCCAAAACTCAAAGAGAAATGATTGAATCATACAATGATGCACTGGCAGAATATAGTGTTTCTCTAGATGATCTATTAAAAGTATCTCCTAAACATCGTGATACTAAACACACACTGATGAAAATAGCTCAAATCCTAGTAAATGAACCCGCCCTATTATCTCAGTTGCATCAATATAAAAAATTACCTATTAAGGAATTGATGATACTGACAGGTATTAGTCGTAAAGTAATAGAAAGGGGAAGAAAATATATAATTGCATTAACATTAATACTCATTAATGATGAGTTTTCGCCAATAAAACAATTGATTCGTTTTCCACAACAGGAAGGTGGTGAATGGTAATGGATAAAATTCAAGGAATTGTACTCAGAGTTGAAAAACGTCATGTAATGGTAGTCACTGAAGATGGTGATTTTATACGAATTCAGATGCCAGTTCATAAACCCTTGCCTGGGGATAAGATAGAGGTTCCCATCAAAAGGAATAAAGTCTTTCGACCATATATGATCGCAGCAGTAATTCTCATGTTTTTTATTGGCTTTGGGATTTTCAAACCTTTAATGATTCCTCAAGCTTATGCTACAGTATCTTTAGATATGACACCAAGTATGGAATTAACAGTAAATAAAGATAATCTTGTAATGAGTGCAAAAGCTCAAAATGATGAAGGCAATGCTCTTCTGAAAGAATTAGATATAAAAGGTTTAGATATATATCATGCTGTCAATCTAATCACTTCAAAAGCTATAGAGATGGGCTTTTTCACCTCTGAAAGCAAGAATTTGGCCTTAGCCACAGTTGTTCCGCTGCTTAATGAGGATAGTAAAAATAATATAGATAATGATAAACTTATGAAGGTTATCCATAATGAAATGTTTGCTCGTAAATATGATGGATACGTAGTAGTAAACCAAGTTAATAGTGCTACTCGCAACCAAGCTTTAGAGTCAGGACTTTCAGTTCCTAGATATTTAATGATGGAAAAATCCAAAGAGCAAGGAATAACTGTTACTCCAGAAATGCTTATGTCAAAATCGCCAACTGAATTAATGATGGAGACCGATTTTCAAATACAAACTGCTTTTCCAGACGATTGGTGTAATATATATGAGCAAAACTGGAATATGAATACACCTATGAATAACCAACAAAACTGTATAAATCCTTTAGATAATTCAATACAAGATAATCTTAATAATGAAGATTATATAAAAGGAAAATCTACACCTTCACCTACGCCAAGAAATAACTTGATGAATTCACCTTGGCCTAATAATTGTGATTGATACTTTTAAAATTAAATTTTAGTTATATCAGGCAGATCAATTATTCATTTGGTCTGCTTTTTATATTCTCCTTAATCCTAAAATATTTTTTAAATTTTTATATTTTTTTGTTAAGCACCCCCCTAAATTTATAAAGTTATACGAATAAAGAAGTGAAAGATAAAAATACAAGGAGGAATTAATGTGAAGAAAATAATAGTTTTATCTTTAGTTACTGTATTAGTATTATCAATAGGAATGATATCCTTTGCCGATAACTCGAATGATACTCCTAATTGGTACAAGGAAATGCTTAAATGGGAAGAAGCTCAAATCAATAATTCATTAAAAAACGGTACAATAACTAAACAACAAGCTGAGATTATGAAAAATCAATTAAATAACATGAAGAATTATAATAATCAGAATGGATTTAATCAATCTGGTTATGGATTTGGTTCAGGTATGATGTGGAACTATGTCCCAAACATGATGGGTGGTTTTAATTCTAATCAAGTCAATCCTAACTTTAACGGTTCTCCAAGAGGATATGGATATGGCTATGGCTGTGGATGGCGTTATTAAGAAATTACTTATTTAGATTAAAATATGACTAGCAAAAGAGCTGAAATAAAAAGTCAGTCCTTTTGCTCTATTTATATTTTAGGCTAAAAGATTTCAAATGAAAACTAGTCTCTTTATATTTTTCTTAAACCTTTATTTTATAATATTTCAATTAAAATAGACAAAAGGAGGTTAATCCAATATGTGCTATTATGGTTTTGGATTAGGTGGTAATAGTTGGCTATGGGTATTTAGTATGGGGTTAATAAAAATATTAGTTATTGCAGCAGTTATTATATGGTTAGTAAAATTGTTTACTAAAAATCCTTATAAATTCAACCATACTTCAAGTGCGGCTACGGATATATTACATGAAAGATATGTCAATGGAGAGATTCAAGAGGAGGAATATCTTCATAAGAAAAAAATATTAAATAGCTAATAATATACGAATCCAGTTACTTTAAACTGGGCTATTATATTGATTATTTAAAGTGAACAAAAAATTATCATTGCTTTGTAATAGCACTAGTAAAGTTTTAAGATTTAAATGACCATTCTCAAGGTAAAAATTTTACTCGCATTTTAAAAACCTCTCTAGTTTTCCCAGAGAGGTTTTACCTATTAACTATGTTGCTCTATATGTTCGTCATTTTTCTTGTAAAATATTAGGCAACTCCCTTTTCGTCAACACTTCTTCCATCTCTTAATTTAATAAGTCTATCTCCCATTTTACCTATCTCAGGGTCATGGGTTACAATGACGATTGTATGCCCTTTTTTATGTAGCTTTTCAAACAGTTCCAAAATAATTTCACCATTTGCAACATCTAAGTTTCCTGTAGGCTCATCAGCTAAAATGATGGCCGGCTGATTAATCAGTGCTCTAGCAATACTTACTCTTTGCTGCTCTCCACCAGATAGGTGCCCTGGTATATGATCAAGTCTATGCCCTAGTCCCACCATTTCCAACACCGCCCTAGCCTCATCTTCATCTACTATACTGTGAAAATGCTGGGCAATCATTACATTCTCTAATGCTGTCAAATAGGGTATCAGGTGATATTGTTGGAATACAAGACCAATATTTTCTCTTCTGAATTTTGCCATGTCATCCTGGCCGAGTTGACTAATCTCAGCTCCGTTCATGATAACCCCTCCATTGGTTGGTCTATCTAAACAGCTTAAAATATTTAAAAGGGTCGTTTTTCCAGAGCCTGAAGGACCCATTATATTTACCCACTCACCTTCATATATGGTAATATTCAAATTATCCAATGCCTTTGTCTTTTCATCATAGCATTTAGTTAAATTTTTTACTTCAATCATTTTCTTTTTACTCATTTTATTCACCCCTTAATGTTACTGCAGGATCAATTTTTATTGCCTTTCCTACAGGAATTTTACTTGAAATAAGAGAAAGTAATATGGCAGATATTAGTGTAATAGGAATTACTGCTATGTTAAAACTAATTAGGGTATCAAATACACTCTTACCTACAGCCTGTGCCATTAAAAATCCTAGAATGTATCCCAGTATCCCCCCTAATAGACCAATGGCTCCAGCCTCAGTATAAAGTATTTTGGCAACTTTTTTATTTTGAGCTCCTATGGCCTTCATAACTCCTACTTCTTTTCTCCGTTCTAAGACGGCCGTAGTCATCGTACTCATTACGCTAAGTCCTGAAGCAATAAGTGTGAGTATCGTAACCAATACCATCAAGAATTGAATCTTGTCTTGTATATTCCCCTCTGCCTTAGAAATCTGACTTAATATCCTTGTTTTAGCTCCGGGGATTAACTTTTCTATTTCCACAGATATATCTTCAACGGTTTTTTTGTTAGTTAAAATACTAACTTGAACTAAATCTACTTGTGATTCCCTCTGAAAAAGTCTTTGGGCCTCACTTAAATTAATAAATACCTGACTATCCTCTGAACTACCTGTGGTTATAATTCCTGTAACCTTAAATTTTTTCTGCATATATTCTACTTGATCTATTTCAGATAGAATATTGAGGGGCCATCGTTTCGTCTTATTCCCTTCGCTGTACTGGGATGCTGAGGAAACTATATCAATATTTTCTTCATCAATATCTTGCAAAGAAGCTACAGCATCATCCATTTTTTCTTGAGGCTCTTTAGCATTATTGATTTCTGCTTGGATAGTTCCTTTTCTAATATTTAATACTACTTCATCCCCTATTTTGTATCCTAGTTTACTGGCGACATTATTCCCCAGCATGATACTGTCTTCTCCGACCCCATCATCATTCCATTTTCCATCGACCTTCCACCAAGGGCTTATCCTTTTTACCTTTTCAAACTGTGTTCCCACAATTACTACTTTTTGATCCCTAAGCTTACCTATATCATATATATAGGGAGTATAACCATATATGTATTCAGACATATTCTCCCCTGACAATTTTTTTACTTCATCTACAAGCAATGCTTGTGCTCCATCTTGGCCGGGAAATATAACCACATTGGCTCCAAATGACCTTAGCTCCTTCGCTACCTTGCTGTTTAAGTCAAAGGAAATATTCAGTAGTGTTGAAACCATAGAAGCACCCATTACAATAGCTAGTACAGCTGCCAATATTTTATTTTTTCTATTTTTTATTGATTTATATATAATCCGTTTAAACACTTTACCTTCCTCCTATTGACCTCTTAGCACTACTACAGGGTCTATTTTAAGAGCATTTTTAACGGGAACCATACCTCCTAGCAAAGTAATAACAATCGCCGTTATGATTGTTACAGGAAGCATCTCAACACTTATTGCTATTTTAGAGTTAAATACAGCGTTCCCAATTAATTGGGCCAATCCAATACCAACACCATATCCTATTATCCCGCCAACTATTCCAATAATGCTCATTTCTCCAAGGAACAGAATAATAACCTGCTTTGACTGTGAACCTATGGCTTTAATTATACCTATTTCCTTTCTTCTCTCTAGAATGCTTGTAGTCATGGTAGTTAAAACACCAAGAACCGAAGCAGTTATTCCAACAATACTAATAAGGAGCATCATAAGCTTTATCTTTTTTAGAAATCCACCCTGAGCACTTGCCACTTGTTCAATTGGCAGGGCATCAGATCCTGTAATAACTTCTTCAATCTGTAAGGCTATAGAATCTATATAGGGAGTACAGTACCATCGGTCATATTCTTCCTTAGTCATTTTAGTTATGTCTCTTTTAGCAAATTCATCATCGGGTGTAATAGCTGCACTAACCTTTATCTCACTAATTTTATCTGGAACCTCCATTAAATCTTGAACTATGGATAGATTTGTAAAAATCTGATTTTCCTCTTCTCCTCCTGTATGTAGAATTCCAACAATTTTCAAATCAATTTCCTTGTCGTTATATTTTATCCTTATATTATCACCGGTTTCCTTCTTTAGCTCCTTAGCTACCGCAGCACCTAAGATGGCTTCCGATTTGTTTTCTTCATCCTTTACCCATTTACCGTCTACCGTCCACCATGGAGCAATAGTTTGAACTCCTACTTTTGCAGTATCAAATGCTTCACTAGGAATATCCAAATCTTTATTGAACCATGTACCCGTTAAAACCACACTCTCACTTCTGTCTTTCTCAACTACTTTTACTACTGTATTCAAGTAAGGAGAAAATCCTATAATATTGTACTTCCAAAATATCTTCTTAATTTTATAAAGTTCATCTTCCCTTAAATATTTTTGATTCCTACTGTTACTGTAGTTAACTCCACTAATCTCCAGCTGAATCCCTTGTTCCTTAGGCTTTACTACGATGTTAGGCCCATAGGAGCTTAGCTCCTTTCCAACCTTTTCTTCTATATTTAAATACACACTAACTAGAGCGGAAATAAGAGAGGCACCCATGATAACTGATATAACTGCCAAAATGATTCTCTTTTTCTGATTTTTGAAGGATTTTCTTAAAATTCTGCCATACACAAACATTACCTCCCTGGGGATTGTTTTAAAACAGCTAAAGGGGCAAACGCCCCCGCTGACTTAATTACTCTGCAAAAACATCCTTTGCTGATTGTATATCTTCAACCTTTATTATAACCTCTCCGTCTACTACTTCAGAGTCTAATGCAACAGGATTGCAACCCCCAGGATATCCTATAGTCGGAATAGGAATAGGCGCATTACAATTCTTACATATTACCTCTTCATCATTTCCAGGTTCTTGGAAATATCCAAGGGGTCCACAAATTTCACACGCATCTAAACCAGTTTTAACATCCTCCTGATTATATCCTTTCACTAAAATGAAATTAACATCTGTCCCATCAACATTGTAGGCAAACTTACTCATAATATTTACCTTTAAATCATCTAAAGGTATCTTTATCATTCCTTCTTCAGCTGTAATAGCAGTTGGGGTGGGGTCATATTTTGGTGTCATAGCTTGCACAACTAAGTTAGTTCCTAAAATCAGATTGATTGCTACCGCTGTTGACACAACAGCAGCTTTCCATCGCTTGCTTTTCTGAATTTCAGCTAATCTCTTTCTCTTATCTATATTGCTACCTGCTTGTATATTATCAACCCCTTTCTTTTCTTCCTTATTCTTATCCATTAAAATCATAACAATTGGAAGTGTAAGGAGTATCATGGATAATATCACGGTTGAACTGTCTCTTACAATTAGACCGATTATTTTCATTGATAGAGGATTCAATGGAATAATACTAACCTCTCCAAACTCATGAAGCCCTCCAGCAAATAATCTTAATACCAACAGCATTAAAATCCAGCTTGTAACTTTAAAAAATCTTTCCAAATTGATTTTTAAGCTTCCTCTAATGAAGAATACTGCAAAAATAAATGCTATAGTGATTCCAAAAAGTCCACCTAAAACACTCATAATGGGATTGGTTCCCACAGATACCGCTGCCATAAACAGAACTGTCTCAATTCCTTCTCTAAATACCATAAAGAATGTGAAGGCTAGAACCCCTATTCCTTGTTTCTTCAAGTCGCTTTTATTCTTTTCATTTACGATTTTATGTAGTTTCTTTTCCATGTCACCTTTGATGTTTTTAGATGTCTTTTGCATCCAAATAACCATACTTCCAACAAATATAGCTGCTGTAAAGAACATAATACCCTCTAGCACTTCATTTTCAGGGTCAAAGCCTATTAGATTAAAAATAATTGCACCGGCAATACTGGCTGCAATAGCCAATATAAGTCCTGAATATACATGTCGCTTTAATTCAACCATACCCGTTTTATTTAAATAAGCCAAGATAATTCCTACAACTAGGGCTGCTTCGATGCCCTCCCTTAAGGTTATAACTAATGATTCTATCATGATATGTACCTCCTTAGATATTTTTAGATGTTATCTATCAATTAATATGAATAATTTTTTCATTTAATATAATATTTATATCCCTCCCTTGTCGAGTAAAATTCATATAAATCATTTAATCAATTCTAATGATATTTGTTAATTTTTGATAATGATAATAACTATCATTATTGTTTGTTATAAAAATACCATATCTTAGTCTAATTGTCAACAAAAAAAGTATTTTCAATTAATCCTAGCAATTCAATAAAATAACTGTGCTGACAATGATAATGTAGGAAGAAAAGAGCACTAAAATTTACAGTAGATAGATGAATGAATGTGGACAAGCAACTTTTTTTACAAAAATCATAGTATGAAATTGAGCATTAATTAATGTTAGCCTCGGCTAATGTATTATATTTATACCAATAATTAAAAGCAAGGTAAATTATAGCTTTTTTATACAAGGAGGGAGATAGAAATGCTTATAGAATGGTTTCAAGACTTGAGTTCTATACATCAGGCTTTTTTAGCAACATGCTTTACATGGTTTGTAACTGCACTAGGTTCAGCAATGGTTTTCATGTTTAAAAGTTTAAATCGTAAAATACTGGATATAATGCTTGGTTTTGCTGCAGGGGTTATGATAGCAGCAAGCTTTTGGTCACTTTTAGCACCTGCAATAGAAATGTCACAGGAAGTCTCTAAATATCCATGGATTCCTGCTGTAATAGGCTTTTTACTTGGAGGAATAAGTTTAAGAATTATAGATAATTTTTTATCTAAATTCAATACTCGTTATTATTGTAAAGGTATCGAAGGTATGCAAAACAGCTGGCACAGAAGTATTCTTTTAATCACTGCAATAACATTGCATAATATTCCAGAAGGGTTAGTCATAGGAGTGGCTTTTGGTGCAGTGAAAGCCGGTATTTCCTCAGCTTCATTATCAGGTGCGGTGGCTTTAGCCATAGGTATAGGTATTCAAAATTTTCCTGAAGGAGCAGCAGTTTCATTCCCCCTTCGCAGAGAAGGGTTATCACGTTTGAAAAGTTTCTGGTTCGGTCAACTTTCGGGCATGGTTGAGCCTATTGCTGGTATAATTGGCGCCTGGGCAATAATTATTATGAAACCTATTCTGCCATATGCATTATCCTTTGCAGCAGGTGCCATGATGTTTGTAGTAATTGAAGAGTTGATTCCTGAGTCTCAGTTGGGAGCACATGCAGATATTGTGACCATGGGATCAATGCTGGGATTTTCAACAATGATGTTATTGGATGTGGCTTTAGGATAAAAACAGGTTTTCAATATATATCATTGCTACTTTAGTTAAATATTAAGGACACACAAAGCTATTTTCAATATAAAAATTTTACTCGAAAACAAAATATATACCAATAAAAATCAATATAAGACCGATTATTCTATTTAATATTTGATGCCATCGAGCCATCCATCTCGTATTTTCTAATATTCCAGCCAGCCATCCTATAACAAGAAAAGGAAGGCTATGGCCTACTCCAAATATAAAAAGCAAAACAACACTTTGAAAGATAGATTGCTTAACTATAAAATAGGTTATCATTGCTAAAAACATAGGTGTTGTACATGGTATAGCCGTAAAAGCAAATAATGTCCCTAATGAAAAAGCCTTTGTTATAGGATGGTTTAATTGTCTTTGTTCTCTTTTCTTTTGTTTAAAACTAAAATAAACAATCGTAAAAGGTAATAATTTAAGAATATGATATAGCCTTAAACCAAGCATATATAAGCCCATTGATGCAAATATAATTGCTAAAAAATTGTTAAACATGCTTTCATATTCTTTGAACCATTCTATAATCTGCTCCCCGAGGAAAATACTTATTATTCCTAGAATAGTAAATGTAATAATAAAAGAAATCATTATTACCAATGAAGTTGAGAATATAACTTTATTTTTAGATTTATTTTGAAATACCAGTACGCTGGATGCCATACCAACTCTACAAGGATCAAACCCAGTCAATAATCCAGCAAAGAAACTGATAAACACAGCTATTGAAAAATCTATATTTGATAATTGTTTAAGAAAATCTACTATCCATTCCATTTATTAGCACCCCCAATATTATTCATATTTGAGAATGCTAAATAAAATTCCGAAATTTTCTATATGAATATGCTGCTCTAGTCTTAATATAATTAGATTCTTTTGTGATTTATATGAATATGATAATTTCTATTCAAAAAGCCGTCATTCCATGACATTTCCTATTCAGTAGGCATTTCCACATACAAATATTTCTCTATCAATTATTTTTGAGCACTCCATATTGAGATTGTACCAAATACTGTATTTATCTTTTTATCAACTATTACATTTTTAAAACCTTCTTGTTTAATAAGCTTGATTAGTTCACCCTTTAAATGAAGTTCAGTATTATTAAAGCCATCCAATAACCTTAACATAAAAAATCCAAACTTCAATAGAGGATTTTGAGGCTTATCCCAATCAGCTAGAATTAGTTTTCCATCTTTTTTTAATATCCTATGAATTTCTTTAAATGCCTTTGTTTTATCCTCATTGTTAAGATGGTGAAATAAAAGGCTCGATACAACGACACCAAATGTATTTTCATCAAATGGTAATTCTTGTGCATATGCATCAAATAGACGTATATTTATATTTTTTTTATCTGCTTTCAATTTTGCAATTTCTAAAATCCTCTTATCTGCATCTACTCCAACAATATCACAATTTTCATATCTGCCCTTAATTTTTAACAATAAGGTCCCTGTACCACAACCTACGTCTAAAACTTTACAGGCACCTTTAATTTGTGCAATACTTATTAAGGAGTTTTTAATAGTGTTATCTCTACAGGTAATTCTTACTACATGGTCATATATGCCATCAAGAATTTTAAATTTTAAAGCATATACTATTTTTTCACTCATTACAATAAATCTCCTATTTAATATTTTTCTATAATATTGCTTATCACTAAATCTAGCTTTTTACTTATTATTAATACTTCATCTATATTTCCTTTGTCTATTGCACTACTTAGCTCGTCTTTTAAAACTTCAAGCTTATCTATAACAATACACTCCTTCCGACTTGTAAAGGCTAGAGAAGGATAGATCTCTATTCTTCACTAAACTTAAAGACTTAACTCATAAGGGTGAAATAAGTTCGTTAAGAAACTATACTTGACTGCAGGTATATATTGCTACTTATTTCCCGTGGGTATTATATGGAAAGTGTTTCATTTTCCGATCATTCTGCACCCATCGGTTTTGGGGAATATAATTGATAAAAGGTTTATAGTAGTTATATAACAGTGTTATAAAATATTCTAATAAAAGGATACAATAGTGCCTCCCTTTCCTGCATAGGTTCCCATTGTTGCACCCATATAATTTATTATAATATCCTTTGGTTTGTATCTCTTTATAATCTCATCCCTTAAGATCTCAGCATCCTTAAGGTTATTTATATGAGTGATTCCAAACACGGTATCTGAAAAATCCCTTTTCCTTTCTCCAATTATATCAATAGTCCTCATCAAAAACCTTCTCTTGCCTCGTATTTTCTCGATTATCTCAACCTTTCTTTCAATCCCTTCAAGCAAAACCTTTATATCAAGGATTTTAGCAATTGAACCCTGAAACTTGCTCAGGCGTCCACCCTTAACAATGTTTTCAAGGGTATCAAGTAGAATTAATATATTTGAACGTTTTCTGAGCTCATCAAGGAATTCAACGATTTTATCAATTGGAAGCCCCTGAATAGCAAGCTTTCTGGCCTCTATCAGCTGTAGTCCATGTCCTAATGAACCTGCCAAGGTATCAAAAACTGTCACATCTTGACCTGACATATCTCTTCCAACGCAGGCGGATTGATAGGTACCACTTAGACCCGAAGATATAGTTAGGCAGAGTATAGGCCCTTTGCCTGATAAAGTCTTAAAGAAATCTGCAAAGGCTACTGGTGAAGGCTGTGAGGTCTTAGGTAGCTCTTTGCCATTACACATCTTCTCATAAAATTCTTGAGGCATTAGGTCTACACCCTCCAAGTATTCCTTTCCATCAATGTTTATAGTTAAAGGGACTACAGAAATATTATATTTATCAAGCAACTCCTTAGGCAAATCAGCTGAGCTGTCTGTTACTAACTGAATCATGCTATCTCCTCCTCGTTTGTAAAATATAGTATAACCCTTTTTTCTCGAATTTTAATTTAAAGTTGTTGCAATATAAAGTTATACTTGCTTGATGAAAAATCACAGCTAGTATAACCCTAATATCTTATCTATAGTTCACTCTTTAGCTTACATGCAGGTGTTATATATTCTTGATTTTCATTACTCTCATTGCATTTATAACCGCAAGAACAGTTACACCAACATCAGCAAATACCGCTTCCCAAAGTGTTGCAATTCCAACAGCTCCTAATGCTAAAAATATTGCTTTCACTCCCAGTGCAAAGATTATATTCTGCCATACTATCTTTCTGGTTCTTTTAGCTATCTTTATACCGCTTACAAGCTTTGAGGGTTCATCTGTCATGATAACGACATCAGCAGCCTCAATTGCTGCATCTGAGCCTAATCCACCCATGGCTACACCAACATCTGCCCTTGCTAGTACTGGAGCATCGTTTATACCGTCTCCGACAAAGATCAATTTTCCTTTTGGAGCTTTTTCTTTATCTAATTCCTCTACCTTCTCAACCTTTTGATGTGGAAGTAATTCTGCATGTACTTGATCCAATCCTAGTTGTTTTCCTACCTTATCTCCAACAACCTTATTGTCACCAGTAAGCATAACAGTTTTTCTTACTCCAATATTCTTTAGTTCCTTTATTGCATGTGCTGAATCTTCCTTTATTTCATCGGATATTACAATATATCCCCGATATTTTTTATCTATGGCAACATGAACAACCGTTCCAAAGGTTTCTACATTTGAATACTCTATATTTTCCTTATTCATTAGCTTTTTGTTACCTGCTAATACCTCATTTCCTTTTACCTTAACCTTTATTCCATGTCCTGATATTTCTTCATAGTCAGCTACCTCATTCTGGTTTACTTCCTTACCGTATTCCTTTAGTATTGATAATGCAATGGGATGGTTTGAAAAGCTTTCTGCATATGCTGTGTATTCTAAAAGCTGTGCTTTATCCATATCACCTTTGTTTACAATCTCTGTAACCTTAAATACACCCTTAGTCAAAGTACCAGTCTTATCGAAGACTACTGTATCTACATTATTTAAAGCTTCTAGATAATTACTTCCCTTCACTAATACACCACTCTTTGATGCTCCTCCGATTCCTCCAAAGAAGCCAAGGGGTATTGATACTACCAATGCACATGGACAGGATATTACAAGAAATACCAATGCTCTATATATCCATTCTGAGAAAGTTGCTCCTTCAATTACTAGTGGAGGAATTATCGCCAATGCTAAAGCAGCAAATACAACTACTGGTGTGTAATACCTTGCAAACTTTGTTATAAAGTTTTCCGTTGGAGCCTTTTTGCTGCTTGCATTCTGAACAAGGTCTAGTATTTTAGATACTGTGGATTCGCCAAATTCCTTTGTAACTTCTACTGTTAATAATCCATTTGTATTAATAAATCCACCTAAAACCTCATCTCCTACATCAACTTTTCTTGGTACAGACTCTCCAGTTAATGCGGAAGTATCAACCATTGATTTTCCTTCTATAATCTTACCATCTAGTGGAACCTTTTCTCCGGGTTTTACTATAATGATATCTCCAATTTCCACTTCATCTGGTGATACTCTCTGTATGTCTTCTCCAATTTTAAGATTTGCAAAGTCAGGTCGTATATCCATCAATGAAGCAATTGATTTTCTAGAACGATCTACTGCCTTACCTTGGAGATATTCGCCAACTTGGAAGAATAACATAACTGCTACACCCTCTGGTGCTTCATTAATTCCAAATGCACCAATCGTTGCTATAGCTACCAAAAAGTTTTCATCAAAAACCTGCCCTCTTATTATATTTCTACCAGCCTTTAAAAGAACTTCACTCCCAACAAGCAAATAACTGATTGCATATAACCCAATCTCTATGCTACTAGATAAATCAGATAGAATAGCTATTCCGAATAATACGGCTGAAATAATCAGCCTCGTGGATTGTTTATTGTACCATTTTTCCCTTATATCCTGTTCTTCCTCAGTTTTTTCTATATTTGAAGCTTTTTTCTTTTCCTCCAACACATCTACATCCGGCTCTAGCTTTTTTACTATTGTTGTTACTTCATCTACGATACTATCTAAAATTGTTCTATCAGATACCTCTATGATTAATTTGCTTGAGGCAAAATCTATAAAGGCTTTATCCACGCCTTTAATGTCGTTAACTTTATTCTCTATCTTAGCAGCACAGCTTGAGCAGGAAAGCCCTTTAAGAGTTAAAATCTTCTTTTTTCTTTTATTAGGTGCTTTTTCTTTTACAACAACATCTGGTTCAATTTTGTTTACTATGACCTTTATTTGAGATTCAATTTTATCCATATCCTTCATACTGTTTAATGCAACTGTTAATATTTGGGTAGCAAAGTTTACTGTGGCTTTGTCAACACCCTCTATTTTTTTAATCTCTGCTTCTATCTTTGCAGCACAGTTGGCACATCCTAATCCTTCTAGAATAAATTCTTTGTAAATTATTTGGCTCATTTTCATACCCCCTTTTAGGCTATTCAACTACCTCTTTACTATTTTAACTTTCATGTAGAAACCCTTCTACTAAAATATGTTGTATATGATTATTACCTAAAGAATAACAAACCATATCACCCTCTTCCCTATACTCTACAACTCTTAGTTTTGCTAATAATTCTAACTCTTCAATCACCTAGGCTTGATTCATTTCAAGCAATTAAGATAATTCACAAAGGCAAACTTCAGAATCAAATAGGATATAAATTATTTTCAGTTTAGTTGCATCTGTATATAATATGCCTTATATAATTCTGTTAAGTTGGATAATTCAGCCTTGCTTGGCATATTATCTTTAGCTTTTTTGATCACATCTTCTTGTACTTTAAAATATTTACAAGTGTATCCTTCTTTATTTACTATTTTGCATTTATATCATCCTCTCTTAAGTTTTAAAAGTGATTATTTATGGTGTATATATACTAATCCCTTATCAAAGATATTTTTAAGATGAATTATATTCGTAGTGAAAGCACTTTGTTCATAATTATCATTCATACGTTGCACAACTATCGATTATATGAATATATATTCATATATTTAATTATAACTCTTTCTCTTTAAAAGTCAACCTTTTTCACTGTTTCCAAAAATAGAACCGACTTTACCACTTTTGGTGAAAAGTACTTATCCTACCTAATGATTGAATTGTTTATGGTAAATTAAAAATAGAGCAAATAGAAATTTAAAATTCTAGCAGCAAAAATGGAAAAAAATATTGCCAGCACCCTATAAAATAAGTACCCTTTAGTTGACAGAAAATAGACTAAGGGGTACAAAGAAAGAATGCTGACAATGAAACAAATTAGTGTATCAAAAAGTTAAAAGAAAAGAAAAGAAAGGACTGTCTTATAGAAAAATATGGAATAAAACGGGACATGCCTTTGAAACAGTCTCAATTCTTATTCTGTTTATTTCTTATACTTGCTATATTCTTCAAATGTTCTTTATAGGTTTTACTAAATACATGCTTGTTATTATCGAATACATAGTAAAAATACCCATGTTCCTCTGGATATAAGGCTGCTTCTATGGAAGATATACCCGGTGAAGCAATAGGTCCTGGGGGAAGACCTTTATACTTATAAGTATTATATGCAGAATTAGATTCCAGATCTTTATATAAAAGCCTACTTATATGACCTTCTCCTTTTGTTATTCCATAAATAACAGATGCATCTATTTGTAGTAGCATATTATTTTCTAATCTATTATATATTACACCAGCAATAGTTTTTCTCTCGCTATCATTTGCTGCCTCTTTTTCTATTAGAGATGCTATAGTTAAAATTTTATTAATGCTCAGTCCAAGTTCTTTGGCTCGCTCTCTATTTTTATCCGTAAATACTTCATCAAATCTCTTTAATATCACATCTATAATTTCCTTTTCTTTAAATCCATTTGGTATATAATAGGTATCAGGAAACAGATATCCTTCTAATTTGTAAAGGATATTATCTGAATCGATATCTATATCAAAATCAGATACGCCATTTGTAGCTATTTCTAAAAATTTTTCTTTATTTATTAGATTATTCTTTTCTAATATCTCTGCTATTTGATATACAGTATATCCTTCTGGTATTGTAATCTTTATATATTCTTGCTCTGGATCTTGTAGCTTCTTTAAGAGCGTATCTAAGTTTATATTAGGAGATATTTTAAATTTACCCGCTTGTATTTTATTTTCTTGCCCTTTAAGTTTAGTATATAAAATAAAGTATTCTGCTGAACTTATAATTTTCTTATCTTCTAACTGGCTTGAAATTTCTTTTAATCCTGAGCCAGACTCTATATATAGTGAACTTTCTTGAGTGTTAACTGTAACAGTTAAATTATTATAAATTGTAATTGCAATAAATATGAAAAAACTAAATATTATAATGCCTATGGTTACTCCTTTTTTCATCTACTTCACCCATTCCTATTGATTATTTTTAAATGTATTTTACTTTTCTTAATCTTTTTAACAAAGGAGTAATACCAAAATCTATATAGTTTAAATTATATCTTTTCTAAATAAAATCCCATATGCTAATAATATTGTGCCGCACACAACAAAAACATCGGCTAAGTTAAATATAGGGTAATTAATTAAAGCGAAGTCAAAATAATCTATTACATAGTTTAATCTTATCCTATCTATGAGATTTCCTAATGCACCTCCTATAATTAAAGACAATGACACCTTTAAAATTCTAGATTTATTTTCCTTTATTGCTTTAAATAAGTAATACATTAAGAATGCAGTTATTGCTGTTGTAACTAAAATCAGAAATACTTGTTTACCCGATAAAATACTAAAGGCAGCTCCTGTATTAATTGCATAGGTTAAGTTAAAGATTCCTTTTATTAATTCAATACTCCCAATAGGTTTAAGATGAGTAATAGCAAAGTACTTTGATGTTTGGTCAATTACCACTAACAAAATTGATATTATTGCATATATCATTTAGTCACCTCAATTTTATGTTATAGTTTATATTTACTTATTACTTTACATATGGCATAGGATCTACATATTTTCCATTTTCTCTTACTTCAAAATGAAGATTCGGTCCCGTAGCTAAACCCGAACTTCCACCTTTGGCAATAACTTGTCCCTTTTCCACTTTTTGTCCAGACTTTACAAGCAGTTCTGAAGCATGTGCGTAAAGAGTTACTATTCCTCCTCCATGGTCAATGATTACCGTTCTCCCGTATCCACCAACCCATCCAGCAGTCATTACTTTTCCACTTTGTGCCGCAACTATATTTTTTCCGCTTGGAAGTCCTATATCAGTTCCCGTGTGTAGCTTTTTGGTTTTAAGAATAGGATGTATTCTGTAGCCAAAGGGAGAATTTATTCTAGTGTATCCTGGAGCTGGCCATGCCATAACTCCACCTACATATTTTTCTTTGGATTGTTTTTTTCTAATTTCATTTTCTAAATCCTTTGCTAGCTTAACTAAACTATCTTCTTCTGCCTCTAAAGCTTTATGGTCTGCAACTAGTCTTTCTTTAACTCTTTCCATTTTACCCCTAGATACTGAAAGCTTACCCTGTTTATCTTCTATACTAAGCATCAAAGCCTCAAGTTGAGATTTTTGAAGCTCTAGTGCCCTTTTTTTATCTTTAATTATATCTTTTTGCTCCTTATATTGTTTTAGTAGGTTTACATCATGATTAAATATTTTTTTAATCATATCTAATCTTGAGAGTAAGTCTGCAAAATCCTCTGAGCCAAGAATAACTTCTATATAGCTAATACCACCATTTTTATACATAATTCTTAACCTTGAGTTTAATGAATCATTCTTAGTATCAATTTTATTCTCAGCCAATTCTAGGTCTTTTGTTGATATGCCTATTAAACTTTTAACATCACCTATATTATCATCAATAGTAGAAATCTCACTTTCTAGTTCTGCTATTTCTTTTTCTATATTCTTTAATTCTTCTTGAATACTTCTTTGACTTTGTTCATTTTCCTTTTTTTCTGTTTGAACCTTATTTATTTTATTATTAACTTCATTTAACCTTTGTTTATCATTATTATCAAGTGCAAAGCCACTTGAAATCATAGTTGTGATCAGAACAATAGATATACCTGCTCTTATTGCTTTTTTGTGCCTCATTAGAACTTGTCCCCCTTTAAACAAATGCCTAACATGAATATTTTTTCATATATTCATGCTATAAAAATATTTTATCATACAATAAATATTAATTTCAACATAACTTGAGAAAATCTTCTAGTAATCGTGCTTTTTCTGCTCATTAATACCTCTAGTCTACCTACTAAATATAAGATAAACCTCTTTTATATTAAACAGATATAACTACTATAAATAGTAATTGTATATAATATAGCATTAAGAAGAAAAATAATAAAAAAACTACTAAGGAGAGTACTTATGGAGCAAGGACATCTATTAGAATCTCATGTTTTACTATTTATTCTTTTAGGAATAATAATTGGCTTTATCAGCAGATGGTGGATGCTTAGGGGAGATGTTAGACAGTATCCTACCTATCCTAATGGCTATTTAATTCATTTAACAACAGGCTTTATTGCAGCCGCTATAGGTTCTGTGGCATATCCAGCGCTTCTTGGAAAAAACTTTGTCGCCGTAACCTTTCTCGCTCTAGCAATACAGCAATTCAGAGATATTAGAAAGTTAGAAAAGGAAACTCTTCATTCACTTGAAAGGGATAGTTATGCACCTAGAGGACAGTCATATATAGATGGTATCGCTAAAACCTTTGAAGCAAGGAATTATATTGTGATGATAGCTTCTTTAACAACTACTTTTTCTGCTTTTGTTATTAGGTCCTTTACTAAGACAAACTTTATTATAATTCCTATTGCTATTACTTTAGGATTTACAGTTACAGTACTTCTTAAAAACTATACTAAAGGTCATACGCTAAAAGATATTGTAACTATAAGTGAGGCACCTCTTGAGTTTAAAGAAGGAAGCAACTTATATGTGGGTGATATCTATGTAATGAATATTGGTTTATCTGCAACTAAAGAGAGGATACTTAAAAATGGTATTGGAGTAATAATGAAGCCAATAGGGGAAAATGAGAAAGTTCTTTTAAATCATAGTGGCCAAAGAAAAGCCATTGCCCATGAATGCTCAAGACTTCTTGGCCTTGAAAGATATCTAGAAACTAGAAGAAATTTTGATAATGGAGATTTAGCTTTAGTCATTGTTCCTATTGTAAAGGATATAGATAGACTTAAAGAAATCATATACAATGTTCCACTACTCGAGATTAATAAAAAGAGAGATAAGAATAACAATTAAAGGAGAATTAATATGAAGGAGAGTCAAACTAGAAGTATTTTAGCAGTTGTGACAATAGATGAGAAGTTAGTTATTCATTCAAGCGCACCTACTTTTCTTGCATCTGATAAGAAATCCCAAGAAAAAATTGCATCTGAACTTGGTCGTACTTTATCAGGAAATGTTTACGGACTTGCTAATGGTGTAATAATCATAACCCAAGAGTAATATAAATAAAGGCTCTTAAGTATATTAAATACTTAAGAGCCTTTTAAAAGGATTAATTTATGGCATCCGCACTATTGTAAATTAATTTAGAATGTGGTATCCTTTCTATATCCCCCCTCTGGGGATATAGAAAGGGGTGGTAAAAGTGGGTGAACAACATAAACACGAAAACACAAAAGCAGTTATTCATCGTCTTTCAAGAGCCATTGGACATTTAGAGTCCGTTAAAAAAATGGTGGAAAACGGAAGAGACTGTAGTGAAGTTCTCATTCAAATTGCTGCTGTGAAATCAGCAGTTAATAACATTGGAAAGATAATCTTGCAGGACCATATTAATCATTGTGTAGCAGATGCAGTAGCAACTGGTGATAATAAGGTGTTAGATGAGTTATCTATTGCCATTGATAAATTTATAAAATAAGTGGGAGGTTTAACACTTTGAAAATGAAAAATAATACCGCTATTCTTTGGGCAGTTTTGGCGGCAGTCCTATATGCTACCAGCTCACCCATAAGCAAAATACTATTAGGTGAAATTCCTCCTACCATGATGGCATCACTTCTATATCTCGGTGCTGGTATTGGAATGTCTATAATAGGTTTGATTCGTTACAAATCAGGAAATTTTAAAGAGGAAATGAGAATAACTAAGAAGGAAATGTCTTTTACACTTGCTATGGTTGTTTTAGACATACTAGCTCCAATTTTTCTTATGATTGGGTTGACGATGACTACTCCTGCAAATGTGTCCCTTCTTAACAATTTCGAAATTGTTGCTACTTCGTTAATTGCACTTTTCATTTTTAAGGAAAGCATTAATAATAGGCTATGGATTGCAATTAGTTTAATTACAGTTGCTAGTATTATTCTTTCAGTAGAAGATATAAGTAGTTTCTCTTTTTCTTTCGGTTCTATTTTTGTTTTATTAGCTTCTATTTGCTGGGGATTTGAAAATAATTGTACAAGAATGTTATCAGTTAAAGACCCGTTACAGGTTGTAGTTATTAAAGGATTTGGGTCTGGTTTAGGGTCACTACTAATTTCCTTGGTTCTTAAGGAGACTTCCACTAATGTAGTCTATATAATTGCTACTCTACTGTTAGGATTTGTTGCTTATGGTTTAAGTATATTTTTATATGTGTACGCACAACGATACCTTGGTGCAGCAAAAACAAGTGCATATTATGCAATTGCCCCTTTCATTGGTGCAGGACTTTCATTTATCATTTTCCTTCAGACTCCCACTATTTCATTTGTTATTGGATTATTAATTATGATAGTTGGAACCTATTTTGCCTCTACAGAAGGTAAAAAGGATGTTTCAAAAAAAATATAATCACTATATGTAAGTGTTGTTCTTAAAGTGGAGATTAGAGGTAACAGGGTAGCACCATTATTAGGGATACTTTAGGGTACATTAATCATAGGGAACCTAGTGGATAATGAACAGCCTTTACAACCTATTTTACATATATACTTTCCGAGGATAAAAATCATTGCCAAAATCATTCAATCTAATGCATAGATCAGAATAATCTTGGCAATCCTATTCGTAATCTTTTTAAATTAATTTGATTCTATTCTGCCGGATTGGAGATTCTTCCAATTCAACCCCACAAAATTATTTATACTTCCTAATTTACAATTTGTTTTACTAATTCATATGTTCTGATTTCTTTATCTATTGTTTTTGATTCATCAACTGCTTCTTTGAAATTTACTGGAAATGTCACTATATCTGGTTCCCCATCAGAAATAAACCTTGTTCTCTCACCACTTTCAAATCTTTTAAGCCAATCATACATACCTACACCATCAACATACTCTTGTAGGTCACTAGCTCTTACCCTATGAATTGATAAAGAATTGAAGTCTTTATGATAGGGTGATTTATATGGATCCCATCCAACATTTAATATAGCAATGTTATTGTAATCTACTTCTTCATAAATTCCACTATCTAAATATTTATATAACGCTTTATCCTTTGGCCGAGAACCAAATGGTAAAGCCAATGTGTTAACCTCATAATTTGGAAGATATTTATTAACTAGCTTTGAAACAGAACTTATTTCTTTTTGAATTCTAGTTATATCTACTGAAGTAAAGTTAACATGGGTTAGAGTGTGATTTCCTATATCCATTCCCTTTTCAACTATATAATTTAATTTATATTCTAGATACTCCTGTTGTTCAAAGGGATCATCATTAATAAAAAAGGTTGCCTCCAAAGGAAAATCTGGATATTCTTCGTGGAATTTCTCTAAGATGGCAATAGCACTATTAGGTTCAATAACCCATTCTCCCTTTTCATCTTGTATCATACTAAAGTTATCTTGCCATCCATCATCAAATGTTAATACTATGGGAGTATATCCTGCCTCAGTAGTTATGTTTCCACTAACATAATCTTTAAGACTAATTGGTCTATATCCATTGTCATAAAGATATTTAAGATCTTGTCTTAAATTTTCAGGAGTTCTTCTAAATTCAGCCTCAGGCTCACCTATAGCATGATACATAAGTACCATAATTTGTCCTGCTTCATTTGGCTTAACTTCTTGCAAATCTATTTCTGCTTTTTGGTCTTGTTTTTCTTCCTTAGTTTCTTCTAAGGGTTCGGTAGGTTTATTTGTTGCTGTTTCATTTACAGTTTCTTCATATACAGAACTATTTATGGTTGGTTCTTCCTTATTTTCTTCATATACAAATGTTGCACTGCTGCAACCTGTTGCAATAATAGCTAAAGTGACTATTGAAATAATGAGTTTTTTCTTTAGTATCACTAATTTGCCCCCTATATGGAATTCATATTCTATAATAGAATATCAGTTTTTTTATTAAAAGTATATTACTTCAGTCCTGCAGATATCTTAATATTTGCTTGATGTCTATTATCTATTTGTCCATCACTATGTCTTGTACTATTTAAAAAGTGAATATCAAATACTCCATCAATCCCATTATTTTTTAGCCAATCTAAATTATAGCCAGCTCCATAATCATCACTTCTCCATGTAGTATATAGTCCTCCAGGAATGTTATCATTACCAGCATGGGGCATACTAGATGCACTAGCAGCTATTTTTCTTCCGTTGTATTCAATAATTGCTGGGCGGCTTGTCCAACTAAAACTTCCACCCCAAATTTCCTTCATCTTATTTGTATCCTCAACTGTTATAGTCTCTGAATCTGCATGGTTTGCTCCTGTTGTTCTTTTAGCCATAAAGTATTTTCCAGTATAAAAATCTATTACTTTAAACACAGCATTAGTAGGAACTACATATTGAGCTTCTGTCCACCAATCTAAGTATTCTCCGTACTTAGCTCCTGGTGTTTCTTTTACAGGAATATTATAAACTGGGATCTTTAAAGTATCACCTATACTTAACATTGTACTTTCATTTATGTTATTTACTTTAAGAAGTTCGTTATAGGGAATTCCAAATTTAAGTGCAATACCCCAAGGGTTATCTCCCTTTTGCACTGTGTAAGTATTGTAGCTAATAGTTGGTTTACTAGTATTTGAATTAGTTTCAGTGTTACTACTATTGTTACCATTAGTAGAGTTAGGAACTATTATTTGTTGTCCAACTAAGAGCATGGAGCTTCCATCAGCATTATTTATTGCTAATAAATCATTAATTGATACCCCTAGTTTTTGACTTATAATCCAATATGTATCTCCTGATTTAACTGTATATCTTTGAGATTCTTCACTTGCTGGGGCATAAGGAATTACTACTTTATCACCTATATTTAAAACAGTATTTTGCGTTGCATTATTTGCTTTCATTAACTCATATATGTCTACTCCATATTTTTCACTAATTATCCAAAAGGTATCTCCTGACTGTACTGTATGTACTTCACTACTTTCTTGTGGTATTAATATATTTTGTCCAACAAATAATACTGTGTTCTCATCAGCATTGTTAGTTATCATTAATTTATTAATATCCACATTTTGGTTCTGGCTAATTTTCCAGAAGGTATCCCCTGCTCTTACCGTATAACTCATTTCTTGAGCATTTACAATTACAAAGCTACCAGCCATAACACTTACCCCTACAGTAATTGAAAGTACTATTTTTTTTATTTTCATACATATTCTCCCTTTCACTTTTGTCATAGATTATATATTAGTTCAAAGAAATATATTGGTTTACATAATATTCTTCATTGTTATTATTTAGACATCTCTTCAATATTTCCTTTATGTAAATAATGGAATCTTTATTAAAACAAAATACTTGAATACCCACTCATATATTCAATTATACAGGCATATAAATTATATATCTGCGCTCGAGAAGATATATTTTAAAAAAACGAGGTGTTCAAGTGGCTATTTTAAAAGAAAAACCTAAACCCATTACCATTTCTATCTTTATTGCAATATTACTGCTATCCGTAGCTATTATATTTCTTTATAATACTTATAAAAATATGAGTTATAAATTACCTGATAATATTTGGATAAACGAAACTAATCTAGGTAGTAAGAACTTAGTTGAAGCTCAAAGAATAGTTAATGAATTAGTAGAGGAACAACTTAACAGAGAAGTCAGTATTATACTTAACTATGAAAATAACTATCAAGAACATAAGTTTTCTCTTAATGAACTAGGTTTTAAATCTAATAAAGAAGAAATTAAAAAAAATATTATTTCATTATTGAGGAATGATTCAAGTATATTATCTAAATTTAAAAGTTATTATGATATTAAGTTCAGCGGAAAGTATCTCTCACTAAAATATGAAATAGATCCAAATACTTTTTTAAGAGCTTTACAGAAGTTTGATGAATCCAACTTTCCTAAACCTCAGAATGCTATATATGAATATAGAGAAGGTAATCTTAATATTATAGGCGAAATAATTGGATACGAATTTGATAAAGAACGGTTGTATAACGATCTAAAAGATGACTTTAAAAAATCCACGATTAGTTTTTATTTAAAAGAATTAAAACCTGAAATAACTTATAAAACTCTAGAAGAACAAGGAATGAATGAAAAAATCTCCACCTATTCAACTAAATTCGACTCATCTAATTCGCCTCGAGTTCATAATATAAAGTTAGCATCTGAAAATATAAATGGGACAATTTTATCTCCTGGAGAAGTATTTTCTTTCAATAATATTGTAGGAGAGAGAACAAAGGAGAGGGATTTTAAAGAAGCTGGAGTTTATGTTAATGGTAAAGTGTCTGAAGGATTAGGTGGGGGAATTTGTCAAGTATCTACTACTCTTTATAACGCAGTATTATATTCAGATTTAGAAATTGTTGAAAGAAGTAATCATAGTCTTACAGTTCCTTATGTTCCTTTAAGTAGAGATGCTACAGTTAGTTGGGGCTATAAGGATCTTAAATTTAAAAATAATACAGATAATTATATTTACATAGGTTCAAAGGTCGAAGGTAATAAACTTACATTTGATTTATTTGGAACTAAGGATAATAGAAGAGTTGAACTTATTTCTACTGTTATTTCAAAACAAAGTCCTCCTGTTGTATATGAAGAAGATACTACCCTACAATCCAATGAACAAATAGTTATAGCTAGTGGTCATAATGGCTATGTTTCAAGTCTTACTAAAAAAGTCTATAAAAATGGAGAATTAATATCTTCTGAGGTTATTTCTAAAGATAGATATTTAACTACTCCAAGGATAATTAAGAAAAATGTCTTAGATGAAAATGCAGAAGAATAAAAACACAAAATTTTAAAATGATAAATCTCCTTTTCATAATATTTTACTACTAATATTGAAAAGGAGATTTGATATTTTACTTCATTTAGTAATTGGAGAAGAATAATTCTATTTTTAAAAACAATTTATGTTTACTTCTGTTCAAGAGTATTTGTTACTTCGTATTCACTTAATTTCTTTTTAAGCCACTCATCATAGGCTTGAGGAATCTTTTGTTCTGTTAAAATTTCTTTAATTTGTTCCTTACTTTCTTCATAATTTGCTTCCTTTGCCTGCTTTATTTCATCAACCATTATGATATGGTATCCAAATTCAGTTTTAACTGGATCACTAATTTCTCCTTCTTTTAATGAAAAAGCTGCCTTTTCAAATTCAGGTACCATTTGGCCTTTTACTACATATCCAAGATCTCCACCCTTGTCTTTATTGTTAGTATCTATTGAATACTCTTTTGCTAATTTAGTAAAATCTTCACCTGACAATAATTTTTTCTTAACTTCCTCAGCCTTTTCTAAACTTTCAACTAAAATATGTCTAGTTTTCACCTGTTCTTGTTGATCAAATCTTGATTTGTTATCATCAAAATATTGCCTCATTTCATCCTCCGTAATAGTTATAGAGGGTTCAAGTATTTTCTTTGTTTCAATATTTTTCCTAACATCTTTTTTTACATCATCACTTGAGTATCCAGCTGCTTCTAGTGCTTGATTAAATGCATCTTCTCCCCCATATTTATCTATGAATTTTTTCATTTCTGTTTCTATTTCTTCTTCAGTAACCTCTATGTTTTGATTTTCAACTTCTAACTCAATAATTTTTTCCGATATCAATGCATCTAATACTTGCTTACCGCCCTGCTGAACAAGTCGTTGATATAATTCTTCTTTAGTAATATTCTCATCTCCTACACTAGCTACAATCTCATTGTTGTTTTGACTTTGACAACCGGTTACACCTATAGTTATTAATATTAAAGTAATAGTTAGTAAAATTTTATACTTTTTTTTATACATTAGTTTTTTAAACAAGCTTAAATCTCCTCTCTGATTATAACTCTTTTTAATATTTGTTGTATTATTTATGTTTAATGGATATTACTTGAAGAATTTAGATATTCTTTCTATATGATTAGCTCTAACATCGGAATTCAAAAGTGGTATTTTAACTATCTCTTTGTTTTTAAAGGTTTCCATTATCTCTTGTAAATATTGTGTTTCTAGTTCTTTTCTAGCCTTCCAAAAGTCATCACTTACAGTATCAGGAAGAATTCTATTAACTACTAAATCATTTACAGGTATATTATATTTTTCTAAGACTTTTACGGCTTTTTTTGTTTCTTCAATGGGAAGCTTCTCAGGGTTTAGAACAAATATAAAACTAATCATATTTTTGTCTATTAAAGTTTCCCTTGCTTTTTCTAAATTATTCTTTCTAGTATTTAGTATCTCAATAACAGGGTCATCCATAATCTTATCTTTTTCTTCTCTATTTACTACCCCTAACAGTTTTAACGCCTTTTGCCTTTTATCAATTAGTTTATCAAGCCAACCACCTAGTAATTCTGGAAGAGATAAAAGTCTTAATGTATGTCCTGTGGGTGCTGTATCAAATACTATTTTATCGAATTCATTTCCATATTCATTTATTATTTCAACAAGCTTATCAAATATTGCAGATTCTTCAGACCCAGGAGATACAGATGCAGCATCCAGTTGCTTTTCTATTTCCGATATAATTACTGGACTGACCGTTTTTTTCATATTAGCCTTTATACGCTCGATATACTTAGTACTTTCTTTTTCTGGGTCAATTTCTAAAGCATATAGATTATTCTTTATCTCTTTTATCTCTGATCCTATGTTAGTCTCAAATATATCACATAAAGAATGGGCAGGATCAGTAGATACAAGTAAAGTTTTTATCCCTTGTTCAGCGCAACCATATCCATAGGCTGATGAAGAAGTAGTTTTTCCGACTCCACCCTTTCCTCCAAAGAATACAAATTTATTCATTATCAAGCCCCCTTTTATTTTGTTAACAACAGAAATCTCCCCATCTGTCATTTACTATGCTTTTTCTGTTCAAAGTTCTTCTCTCCCATCCTTCCAAATCCTCTGCAATATAAGGCAGGAGTTCTAGGGTATAGTAGGATGTTGGTATTGGCAGACCCAACAAATCGCCATAACATAAAAGCATAAAATTGTCTAACTCATCCATAGCCTCTTTTCTAAGGCGATTTGATGATTGTTCATTCATATCAAAAGCTGCTTTAAAGAAAAGTTTAATATCTTCTTTGAATTTACTTAATCTTTGTTGCTCCATAATTCTCCCCCTTTAATTTAAAACTTGACTTATTATTCTTCTGCAATACCTATTTCCTCTAAATTTTCTTTTGTATATTTTAAAACTTTAGCTCCCTCATTTATTATCTCTTCTTTAAGTTTTTCAAAATTACTATTATTTAAGAAAACCGTGATAAATTCTAACTTTCTTTTAGTATGTCCTTTGAATACAACAATTACCTTTTGGTTAATCTTTACATTATAATAATCTTTTATGTCAATCTCAAAATTATTAGTTTTCTCATCATTTGACTCTACATAGATATAGTAATGTTCATTATCTTTATTAATTTTATTTAATACTCTAACTTCCTGAAATATAAAAGCTTCCAGATCCACTTCTTCAGGAAAAATTGATTGATAAATAAAAGCAATAACCCCTGTAATAATTAGTAACAGAATCCCTAAAATTAGTATTTTAAAATCACTTAGCTTCTTCCCCTTTTCATCTCTCACAATATTATAACTCCTCATCTTTTGATTCTATTTAACTATAGAGTACATATTTTATTGTGTTATATATCCTTTACATTCATAACTCTCATTGCATTTAAAACAGCTATTAAGGTTACACCAACATCAGCAAATACTGCCTCCCACATTGTTGCATAACCAAGGGCTCCTAATATAAGAAATACCCCCTTAACTCCTAATGAAAATATAATATTCTGCCATACTATTTTTCTAGTTCGCTTAGCTATCTTGATTGCAGATACAATTTTTGATGGTTCATCGGTCATTATAACTACATCTGCTGCTTCAATTGCTGCATCAGAGCCAAGTCCTCCCATTGCAACTCCAATATCGGCTCTAGCTAGTACAGGAGCATCATTTATTCCATCTCCTACAAATATTAGCTTACCCTTTTTTGTTTTCTCCCTTTCTAGCATTTCAACCTTTTCCACTTTATGTTGAGGTAATAACTCTGAATATACTTTATCTAATCCTAGCTCTTCTGCTATCTTATTAGCTACTCTACTATTATCTCCTGTAAGCATGACAGTCTGTTTTATTCCTACTTCTTTAAGTCCTTTTATTGCATTCTTTGAATCTTCTTTTATTTCATCGGAAATCAATATATAACCAGCATACTTCTTATCTATAGCTATATGAACAACAGTTCCTGCTTCATCAACTTCATCATATTTGATGTTTTCTTTTTTCATTAGCTTAACATTACCAGCTAGTACTTCTTTCCCTTTAACGGTAGCTTTAATTCCATGACCTGAAATTTCATTATAATTTGAAATTTCCTTTTTATCTATCTCATTTCCATATGCTTTTAATATTGAAGTAGCTATTGGGTGGTTAGAATAGCTTTCAGTATATGCTGCATATTCAATTAATTTATCTTTTGAAAAATCATTTGTAGTCCTTACTTTAGTTACTTCAAATACGCCTTTAGTTAAAGTTCCTGTTTTGTCCATTACTACTATCTCAACACTATTAAGAGCTTCAAGATAGTTACCACCCTTAACTAAAATACCGTTTTTAGATGCTCCTCCAATTCCTCCAAAAAATCCAAGGGGTATTGATACAACTAATGCACATGGGCAGGATATTACTAAAAATACCAATGCTCTATATATCCACTCTGAGAATGTTGCTCCCTCTATTACTAGAGGAGGAACTATCGCCAATGCTAAAGCTCCAAATACAACTACTGGTGTATAGTATCTAGCAAATTTTGTTATAAAGTTTTCTGTAGGTGCTTTTTTACTACTTGCATTTTGTACTAAGTCAAGTATTTTAGCTACAGTTGATTCTCCAAATTCCTTAGAAACCTTTACAGTCAATAATCCATTTTTATTTATAAATCCACCTAGGACCTCGCTTCCTACTTCTACTTCTCTTGGAACCGATTCTCCTGTTAGAGCGGATGTATCTACCATAGATGCTCCATCTACTACTTCTCCATCCAAGGGAAACTTTTCACCTGGTTTTACTATGATCAAATCACCAATTCCCACTTCTTCTGGCGATACTTTTTTAACTTCTTCTCCAACTTTAAGATTCGCATAATCAGGTCTTATGTCCATGAGCTCAGAGATAGATCTTCTTGATCGGTTTACAGCTAAGCCCTGCATAAACTCCCCTGCTTGATAGAAGAGCATAACTGCTACCCCTTCTGGAAATTCTCCTATAGCAAAGGCTCCTATAGTAGCTATTGCCATTAAAAAGTTTTCATCGAAAACTTGACCTCTTAGTATATTTTTTGCTGCTCTAAGTAATACTTCTCCTCCAACTAATAAATAACTTATAAAGAATAAACTAAATTCAATCCAAAATGAAAAATCTGTTGCTATAGCAACTCCAAAGAAAACTGCTCCAACTAATAATCTTATTAATTCTTTTTTATTATCTCCTTTACCATGACTATGTCCATGGTCATGGTCATGTCCATGGATATCTTTAACATTATTATCTTCTATCACAACATCCACATCAGGCTCTATTCTTTTAATTATTTCAATAGCTTCTTCAATGATTCTATTTAAGTCTCTTTTATTTCCTTCAATAATTAGACTGCCATTTGCAAAATCAACATAGGCGTTCTTAACTCCTTTTAAGCCTTTAACCTTATCTTCAATTTTTACTGAGCAGCTGGCACATGTAAGTCCCATTAATACTAAGACCTTCTTACTTTCCTTATCTATTATTTTCTCCTTTACTACTACATGGGGTTCATATTTATTTACTATGTCTCTCGTTGTAGCTACTATAGAATCTATCTTACTTTCATCATTGATTTCTATAGAAAATGTCTCTGTAACAAAGTTAAAAGAAGCTGATTTTACGCTCTCTAACTTATTTATGTCTGCCTCTATCCTAGAAGCACAATTAGCTCAAGTTAGACCTTCTAAAATTAATTCTTTACGAATTTGTTGACTCATTTTATTACCTCCTATGTCTTAAACTTTTTATTTATGGTTTATATGATTAAAACCTTGATCAAAGATATTTTTCACATGATCATCATCTAATGAATAATATACTACCTTGCCTTCCTTTCTGTATTTAACAAGTCCTGCTGATTTTAATACTCTTAATTGATGGGATATAGCTGATTGTGTCATACCAAGTAAGGCCGCTATATCACATACACACATTTCCTCTTCAAATAGTGCATAGAGTATTTTAATTCTTGTTGTATCTCCAAAAACCTTAAATATCTCAGCTAAATCATATAGCCTTTCTTCCTGGGGCATATTTAATTTTACCTTTCTTACAACATCCTCATGGATGATAGTACAGTTGCAAAATTCTTCTGATGATTTATTAGTAGACATTATCTCCAACTCCTTATATGTGAATAATTGTTCATATGTTTATTCTTGTTATAGTATATACCTTTTTTTACTAAATTTCAACTAGTTTTTAAATAAAAATAAAATGGCTTGCCAATAATTAAATTGACAAGCTTTTATGTTATGCTTTTTATGGAGCAATTCCATTTAATAGATATGAAACTACCTTTTGTGTCCAAGCTTCGGAGGAAAATTCTTCCGGATTGAGCATCACAGAATAAAAATACGTGCCAACAATCATGTCAATAGCAAAGTCAATATCTATATCCTCATAAATTTCTCCGCGCTTCTTTCCCCGCTCTAAAATAACGACAAATCCTTGACGCTGTGGAGCTATATAATGTTTTCGGTACACTTCCATCAATTGCGGATTGTCGATGATTCCAACAAGGATTTTGACTACTGGAGGAAGTGTTACACCATATATAGAACTGACCGATTTGACTATGTTGTCCGTAAAAGATATGAGGTCGATAATCGTATTTCCAGTATCCGGGATTTCAACCTTATTCCCTATGCCTCTTAATACTTCGGCAACTAAATCCTCTTTCGAATTCCAACGACGGTATATGGCTGTTTTTCCTACTCCAGCGCGGGCAGCAACTCCTTCAATACTGATACCATGAAGTCCAAGTTCCAGCATGAGCATCTTAGTAGCTTTCAATATAGCTTGATGTGTATCAGCGCTACGTGGACGTCCAGGTTTTCGGTTTACATCATCGGATTGTTTCATTTTACTTGGTTCTCTCCTTTAGTTCCTTGTTTTTTGCTCATCTATAGCTTTTCGTGGATGTAGAAATAATATGCCGATGGCTGCAACAGCAATAATAGTTCCCCAGAATATGGCTTGTGCCAGTTCCACACCAGTTAATCGATTCTCATTCCACACCTTAATTATAACATATATAGCAGCAGGAAGTGAAACAGTTGCAGCCGTCAACATACCCGGTGAATATTCTCGATAAAGGATGGATGTTGTTAAATGAAACAATGCATTCACTCCAAATTGCCACGCAAATGCAGTGGACAAAATCACCCAACCTCCATGGTAACCTACGGAAGATGCCTTATAGGAGGTAAGGAGAACAAGCAGAACCAAAGGGATATGACTCGTGGCGAATTTTAAGGTAGACATGCTGCCAAAACGGCGCGACACCCACGAAGAAAAGCCAGGAAGCTCTTCAATCGTGTGAATGATGAAAACAATATATGGTATCCAAAAAATCAAATTTAAATCTTTTATCATCAAAATACCTTCTTTCTTAATAAAATATAATTAAATTACGAATACGTATCGTAATTTAATTATATATAACTTTTTCTCTTATTGCAATATCTAAATAATAATAAAAAAAAACCTACCGATATTAATATCAGTAGGTTTTATGAAAAAAATTATTTTAATCCAGCAGCTCTTTTAATTGCGTTTTGATGCTGGCTATCACTTCTACCATCCTTATGTCTTGAACTACCTTTGAAGTGTAAATCTACCACTCCGCTCATTCCATTATTTTTAACCATATCAAGATTATAACCTCTTCCATAACCACCACTTCTTTGAGATAATGTAGCACCTTCTAGTTGGCTATCTACTCCCGCATGGGGCATATTGGTCATGGATGCTGCTAAAACCCTGTTTTCGACATATACTAGTACTGGTCTTCTCTCCCAGCTGAAGCCTCCCCAAATATCCTTCATAATATTAGTATCATTAGCTGTTAAGGCTTCCACATCAGCATGATTTGTTCCATAGGTTACTTTAATATTAAACTGTTTACCAGTATTAAAGTCTTGAACAACTACATTATCTCCTCTATTAATTAGCTTGTCCTTAACTTCACTCCACCAGTCTACATATTCTCCAGAGCCTTTTCTTGTAACTGAACCTCTACTTACTGCTTGATTAGATGAATACTTTATTAAACCTAATGAACTCATCTTATTCAAGCTAGAAGCCCCTACAACTCCATCAGGAGTAAGCCCATACTTTCTTTGAAAAGCTATCACTGCATTTTCTGTCACGGGTCCAAAATAAGCAGTAAACTTATCATAATTATAAACTCCATCTAGTTTTAGAGCTTGCTGTAAAACTTTTATCTCTTCGTGTGTCATTCCTTTTTTGTACATTCCTTGACTATTTTGTATAACAAGATTAGTATTTCCTACTTCCTGATATATACTTAGCTCTTTCATTTTATCTATTGTAGAACTACCTACTATACCATCAGCTGTAAGTCCATATTTCCTTTGAAATTCAATGACTGCCTCCTCTGTGATAGAACCAAAGTAAGTAGTTAATTTATCATAAGTATATGTACCATCCTGTTTTAATGCACTTTGAACAATCTTTATTTCTTCACAATCTACACCTTTTTTATGTAAATTGTGGCTTTCATCTGCAAATGTCAATCCACTGGGGATTGCAGCTAATGATAAACTTAGAAAGAAAGCAATAGACTTCTTACCCATTTATAATCCCCCTCTTTAGTATTCCTTTGTATCTCAAAATAAATATAGTTATCAGTAATTGTTTAATACTTCATAAATTTAAGAGGGTCAACAGGTACACCATTCTTCTGTACTTCAAAATGAAGATTTGGACCCGTCACTCTCCCTGAGGTTCCTATTGTTGCAATTACTTGTCCTCTATATACCCTATCTCCTTTTTTAACCTTTAATGAATTTGCATGGGCATATAGAGTTTTATAACCATTTTCATGGTCTATTATAACAGCTTTACCATATCCATTAATCCAACCCGCAGTTACAACCTTGCCTCCATCAGCAGCTTTAATTGGTGTTCCTACTGATCCTGAAACATCAATTCCTTCATGGTCTTTTCCCCATCTTCGTCCAAATCTAGATGACAGTCTTCCCCTTGAAGGAACATCAAAAGCTCCATATGCCATTGTTTTTGGCCTTTCCTTAGTTCCCTTTAAAACTATAGCATCAGTTGGTTCTTTTAATATTTCTTCACTGATAATATTTTTCTGTTTTAATATGCCATTTATTTTTACTAGTTCTACATCTACCTTTTTCTTTCCTTCCTCTCCATTCCTTTTTATCTTCTTTTCTCCTATGTAAATATTGCCACTTTCTTCGTAAGATAACTCAAAGGGTATCTCTTCTTCGTATTCTTGTGTTTCAATTGTTTTTACATTTATATAGGGTTCAGGTATATTTAGACTAATCTCCTGTCCGATCTTAAGCTTGTCTAAATTCATTTCAGGATTAGCGAGTGCTAAATCCTCTAAACCTACATCATATTTAATTGCAATATCCCAAGCAGTATCTCCTGATTCAACTTTATACTTTTGTAGTTCTTCTCCACCTAACAGAATATAATCTAAGGCATCTTCAGATGAGACCAGCTTATTAATGTCTATTTCACTTGATATTATTTCAACTTTTTCTGCAAATCCTATCTCTTTTAGCTGTTCACTTTCATTGTAGTACTTAGCCTTTAATTGTTGTAAAACCTTTTCTGCATCGACTTCACTCTCAACATAGACCAAATCCTTGCCATTAACATTAATAGCATATGCCTCTATCTTAAAATCCAATATATTATATAAATTAGACTTAATATCTTTAGTAGTTGTCAAATCATCATTTTCAACTCTAGTTTTCTTAATATTTAACTCCTGACTTAATTTCATTTCTTTATTATATTTATTTTTCATTTCATCTTTTATCTCTTCAATAATGCTATCAACTTCTTCTTGATTTCTAACTACACCAATTACTTTATTATCTATAGAAATGGCATAGGCTGTTTTTGCAGAATAGATGTAACTACTAATCGCAGCTATAGTTAATAACACCCCTATAATAAGATATAAGTATTTATTTTTAAACTTATTAGCATATGCGCCTCCACTCATCATTTCTCCCCCTAGTAAAATAAATCAATTTTAATTATAGCAAAGATTCATGCCTATTGTTATGTAAATAAAATCCATTTGAATTGTTCTTCAAATGATTGCTCATATATTCATTTTTTCTACAATATTTTATCATAAAGAATTTAGTGTATCAATGAAATTATAAGAATTCCAGCTATTACCCCTAACACATTACCAATTGTTGATAATCTACCCTCCCATACTTCTCTAGCCTCTGGAAGAATCTCTCTACATACCACATATAGTATTAAACCACCTGCAAAAGATAAGCTAATAGAAATTGTATAAGAAGATATATTTCCTATATATCCCCCTAATATTGCTCCAATTCCCATTGGGAGTGCAGTAAACATTGAAAATAAGAGGGGCACAGTAAATTGTGATTTCCCATTTTTAAGATAAAACCCTATACTTAGACCTTCTGAAATGCCATGGAGTATTATAATTATTGATAGGTGCATCGCTTTTCTTAATGAAGTAGATACTAGTGCTCCAAGGGCAACTCCTCCTGGAATATTGTGTATAGCTATACCTATTGAAATAAAAAGCGCAATCTTAAGAAATTTATCATTGTTACTTTTAGCAGTTCCCAAATGGTTATGTTGAAAAGTTCCTTCAAGGATAATAGCTAAAGATAAACCCATCGTAATTCCAAAAGATGCTATATATACATTTCCGTATTCAAAGGATTCTGGAAGCATATCGAAACATACTAGTGCAAGTATAAGCCCCCCAATGAATCCAAGTATTGTGCCCTTTATTCTTCTATTAGTTTTATAAACCATATTAGAAAGAAAAATTCCGCTTATCATTCCAATCCATGCAACAAAAAAACCAAAAAAACCTAAAAAAGCTATATTCGTTTTAAAATCAACCATGAGATCCCTCCGTATTTTACCTTTTACTATTCACTATATGTGTTTGCAAAATTTAATAGAACTTTATAATTTATTAGCGATCATCTATAGAAACAAAAGATAATTTAGTAAACATACTAATTCTTTATTGAACTAGAATTTTAATTAAGTTATAATTAATACTGACAACAAAATAAGTATAGGTGCCTTAAATAGGGTAAAAGGGAAGTTCGGTGTGAATCCGACACAGCCCCCGCTACTGTAAACATGAACGAAACCTCAAATTAGCCACTGGTAATGCTGGGAAGGCGAGGGAGTAGGGTGATATGTGAGTCAGGAAACCTGCCTATATATGATTAATCCTTCGGAGGGAAGGGACTATAGTTAATTATTTATATTTCATGAAATAGTAGTCTAACCTTTTTAGGTTAGATTTTTCCGTTTTATGAAAAAATTGAATATTCAAAAAGATTATATAAATGCTATTATTGAGGAACTCTGCCTTAAACTTGTTTTGTTGTTGAAATTTATTTGAGGAGGAATACAAATGAATAAGTTTAAGAAATTTCCATTGATTTTCAGTATTATTATGATTTTCATTCTAGTACCTGAACCGGCATTTGCTATGCACATTATGGAAGGGTTTTTACCTCTAAAATGGGTATTGTTTTGGTTTTTATTATCAGCTCCATTTATAATCTTAGGTATCAAAAATATTAATAAAATTGCCAAGGAAAATCTGAATATAAAAATGTTAATAGGCTTGTGTGGAGCCTTTGCATTTGTACTCTCGTCTTTAAAATTACCTTCAGTCACTGGCAGTACTTCTCATGCTACTGGGGTAGGATTAGGCGCAATTTTGTTAGGACCAACAGCAACAAGTGTAATTGGGCTTATAGTATTGCTATTTCAAGCTTTATTGTTAGCCCATGGTGGGATATCAACTTTAGGTGCAAATGTATTTTCCATGGGGATTGCTGGACCAATAACAGCATATTTAATTTATAAATATTTTAATAAAGCTGGGTTATCTAAAAAAGTGAGCGTTTTCTTTGCAGCATTTCTAGGGGATATAGTAACTTATGTAGTTACTTCGGTGCAGCTTGGTATGGCTTTTCCTACTGATGGTGGAGGAATGATGGCGTCTATAGTTAAATTCATGGGAGTGTTTGCCATAACTCAAGTTCCTTTAGCAATCAGCGAAGGATTGTTAACGGTTGTGGTTTACAATTTGCTTACGACCTATAATAAAGAAGATCTTAAAGAACTTGCTTTAATAAGGGGGGAACAATAATGAAAAATAGGAATACATTATTAATTATTTTAGTTGTTACGATTGCTATTTTACCCTTTATTTTGAATCCAGCTGGAAAATATAATGGAGCTGATAACGAAGCAGGTGATCTTATAAATGTACTTGATCCTGACTATGAACCATGGTTAACTTCTATATGGGAGCCACCAAGTGGGGAAATAGAAAGTCTACTTTTTTCTTTGCAAGCAGCACTGGGGTCAGGATTTGTATTCTATTTTCTTGGGTATGCTGTTGGAAAAAAGAAAGGCCTCGAGGATTTAAAAAATGCTGACAATAGATAAGTACGCATACATCAATAATTTAAAACATGTTCATCCCTTTGAAAAGGCTATTTTTACTTTTATACCATTGCTGTTCGGTTTGATTTTTAATATTCTAAGTTTATATATGTTTGTAATTTTATCAATGAGCTTAATTATAGTTTTTGTAGCTAGAATATCTTTTAAATTCTTTCTAAAGATTCTTTGTATGCCTTTACCATTCATAATTATAAGTATCTTTACTATTATATTAAATGTAGATAAAAGTCCTGAAGCTATTGATTATGGCTTTAGATTTTATACTTATTACATTGGCTTCACTAAAGAGACTATGATGAATGGTTTAACTATATTTTTAAGGTCATATTCATCTATAATGTGTCTTTATTTTCTTTCTCTAACTACACCGATTATAGAGATAACATGGATTTTAAGAAAAATAGGAGTTCCAGCTATTTTTACAGAGATATTAACCATTATATATAGATTTATATTCGTGCTTTTAGAAACGGCTATGCTTATGAAGACATCTCAAAATTGTAGATTAGGATATTCAAATTATAAAAAAAGTTATCTTTCTTTAGGCCTATTGGTATCAAATTTATTTATAAAAGCATATCAAAATTATAAAATGCTTTCGTTATCACTAGTTTCTAGGGGATATACTGGTGAACTTAATGTTCTAGAAGAATCATATACTTATTCAAGTAAAAACATTTCTTTAATAATTATATATTTTATTATTATAACTGTTTTATCAATAAAATAGCTATTTAAGCTTATGGAGGAGAAACATTTGAAAGAAATAATATTGGAAGCTAATAACATTCATTATAAATATTCAGATGGAACGTATGCTTTGAGTGGACTTTCTATAGCTTTAAAGCAAGGACAAAAGATAGGAATTGTAGGGCCTAATGGTGCTGGAAAAACAACTCTATTTTTACACTTTAATGGAGTTTATAAACCGAATTCTGGTAAGATCTATTTTCAAGGCAAGGAGGTTAATTATACAAAAAAAGAAATAGCTGAATTAAGAAGTAAAGTTGGGATAGTTTTTCAAGATCCCAATACACAATTGTTTTCTGCAAGTGTTTATCAAGAGATTTCCTTTGGACCAATGAATCTTAGATTATCTAATGAAGAAGTTGCTAAAAGAGTAGATGAAACTATTGACCTATTAAAAATACAAGAATTAAAGGATAGACCTACTCATTTTTTGAGTGGGGGTGAAAAGAAAAAAGTAGCGATTGCTTCTATATTAGCAATGAAACCTGCTGTAATATTTTTTGATGAACCTTTTGCAAATGTAGACCCTAAAAGTACCAAGGAACTAATATCTTTCCTTGACGAGCTTAATGGGACGGGCAAAACTATAATAATTTCTTCTCATAATGTAGATAAAATATATTCATGGGCAGATTATATATACATAATAAACGATGGTAATATTTTAGGGGAGGGAACTCCTCAAACAGTTTTTACTAACGAAAATTTATTAAGTATAGCAAATCTTGAAAAGCCATGGATTATAAAGATATACGAAGAAATTATTAGGCAAAACCCTAATTTAGAAAAGAAATATTCTGTTCCAAAATCTAATCAAGGGCTTTTTAAAATGATTAGTGAACTATAGTTTTTAGTTCTTTGCTGCAATTTATACTAAATTGAATGTTATAAATTAGAAAACTTGTACTATAGATGTATTCGACATTCTATAATACAAGTTTTATTTTATCTAATAGTCCAATAGTAAGTAAGACCTTGATCAATCAATGCTGAGAGCCAAGGTCTTAAAACTCTTTCTAGTCAGTGTGACAAATTGAGCGTATGGGGGAAATATCTATGGATATCCAAGTTACAATATGAATTTATCAAAAATTAATATGTTGAATATTACTGTACCAGAAAGAATAATTTTTTGTGAAACTTTCGGCTTTGAACACTATAAGGTACACTCAAGCAGCAGCAACATCAACAAGATACAGCAACCTTAACAATTTATCTAATTTTCACAAACAGATAATTTACTCCTTTTTACATTAACTAATAACTATTTGAACTGCTAATCTGGTCAAAAATCCTTAAATTAATTTTTCCATCTGAGGGATTAACAATGTATTTTTTGACCTTTGGCAGTATTTTCTCCATTGTCTCTAGGAATAATCTATATTTCGTTGTATCCTGGGAATATATCTGACTGTTATTCTCATATTCTGTAAGCATTGATTCAAATTTTTGAGTTTCCCCCATAGCTCTATTTACTACTTCCACTTTATATGACTCTGCTTTAGCAACTTGGTTGTTAGCCTTACCTCTTGCTTCAGGAATTAGGCTGTTATAATATCCTCTAGCCTGATTGATTTCCTTTTCTTTATCTTCTTTAGCTGTTGTGACGTCCCTGAATGCATCTGCAACTTCATCTGGGGGTACAATTGCTTTAATATTAAAGTTTGTAACCTGCACTCCTGATTTATAGCTGTCTAAGATTTCCTGCGCCTTTTTCATGATTGCCCCTTGAGCTTTCACCTTTTCGCTGGTCAAGATATCATCCACACCCATGCTTGCCGTAAAATAGACCAATGCAGCTTCCACACTATTTCTCACCAATTGCTCATCATTCGAGTTCACATTATATAAATAATTTGCTGCATCTTTAATTTTATAATGTACAATAGCTTCGGTGCTGATAATGTTCTCATCACCTGTTAACAGCCGAATGTTTTGTGGAGGGTTATCTTTATGTATATGATCGGGTAAACTGACCCCTACATCTGCTCTTCTAACCTCAGATACATTTACCTTTTCAACCTTGTCTATAGGCCACGGTAATCGATAGTGAATTCCCTCATAAACTGATTTGTTCATTACTTTACCTAATCTCCTAATTACTGCTTGCTCCCCTGGATTAACTGTGTAAATACCCGTGAGAACATACACAAGTATAAATCCCGACACCAATGCTAGTGATGTCTTCCTTGGATTAATATGATTAAATGCTTTTACAATATCCTCAACTACTGAAATTCCTCTACTCTCATTTTGTGTTTCTTTTGTAGAGTTATTAGGTTTCTTAAAAATATTAATCAAAGCTAAAAGCCCATCTCTTAGTGCTTTACTTAACAAACTGAGAATATCTTTAATGTTCTTTCGGGGTGGTTTTTTATTTTCTTCACTCACTCTAGGTACCTCCTTCTGTTAAAATTTATTAAAATCTAGTTTCCAGCTTTACCATTCTCCAAATATTTTAGTATTTCTGAATTTGAAGGAAGCACTAGAGTTGTTTTTTCATCAATAGTTTTTTCGTAGGTTTCAAGGGAACGAATAAACTCATAGAACTCGGGATCCTTTTGGAAGGCCTCTGCATATATTTTTATAGCTTCTGCATCTCCTTCCCCCTTTATTTTTTGTGCCTGCTTATAGGCCTCAGAAAGAATTATCTTTTGCTCCTTTTCTGCATCAGCTCGTATTTTAGCAGCTTCTTCACTTCCCTCTGAGCGGTATTTTTTGGCCATCTGCTCACGTTCAGCCCTCATCCTAGAAAATACACTCTGCTTATTAGCTTCAGGGAAATTCATAACCTTTGTTTGGGCATCAACTACCTCAATACCATATTCCTTAGCTTTTTCTTTACTTTTCTGAACTACCTCCTGCATAATAGAATTTAGTTTCAGTTTATTTTCATCTGTATTTATTAATTCATCTAAGTCATTCTGGCCAAATTTAACACCTAAACTTGATGAAAGAACATCAGACAACCTCGATTCTGCCCCTATCTTGTCTTTTACTGTCTTCATAAAAGTCACTGGATCTGTAATACGCCATGTACTATAATAGTCAACCATGACACTCTTTTTGTCTTCCGTCAACAACTCTAATGGATCAGCCTCATAAATCTGTATTCTATTGTCAAAGCGCTGTACTGATTGTATTGGATCAGGCAGCTTAAATTTCAACCCAGGTTGAAGCACTGTATCTACTGGATCCCCAAATTGAGTTACAACAGCATACTCAGTCGTATCTACTGTATACATTATTAGATTTAACGATACTAGTAGTAGTCCTATAATCACACCAGTAATTATTTTAGGGCTTACCTTGATAGGATTCTTTTTTTCGCTTGAGCTTACTTTCATTAATTACCGCCTCCTGCATTAATAATTGGATTACTTACTCCACTATTTGTCATCCATAAGTCAGTGCCTTCAGCTTTTATATTACCGGCAAGAAGTATCTTCTTAACCTTCGGTAAAATTTTATCCATTGTTTCCATATAAAGTCTGTATTCAGTCACTTTCTTTGACTTTTTATACTCTTCAAATCTTTGAACGAAGAGCAAAGCATCCCCCTGGGCGGTTTTAATTTTCTCGTCCTTATATGCTTCTGCTTCCTTTATCATCTTATACGAGTTTCCTTTTGCCTCTGGTATGATGGTGTTGCTATATGCTTGAGCTTCATTTATGTAGGTTGCCTTATCCTGCCTTGCACTTGCCAAATCCTGAAAACTATCAAGAGTTTCATTAGGTGGTGTCATCTCTAGAAGTTGTAGATTTACAACCTGTACACCCGTATTGTTTCTATCCAACGCTTCCTGTAATAGTTTCTTTGAATATGTTTCTACTTCACCCTTTCCAGTAGACAATAGATAATCGATATTTTTTTCAGCAACCACCTGACGTATACTTGTGGCAGCTACAGCTTTGATCAAGCTGTCCAGATTATTGACTTTTAGTGAGTATTTTACTGCATCCGATACCTTATACTGGATACCCATGTTAACATTTACTAGATTCATATCTCCCGTCATCAACGAATTCAAACCACTCTGTACATTCCTTATGTTATCTGTCTTCACAAGCACTACCTTCTCGATAGGATACGGCAGACTATAATGTAATCCTGGAGCCACATTTGCTCTAGTAACCTTACCGAATCTACGGACAATACCCTGCTCATCCCATTTAACAAAGTAGACACCGGAGAGAATGTATGATACCGCAAAGACTAATCCAATTCCTGCAAGTACTTTTTTATTTTTTACAGAGAAGTTGAGGTGGGAGTGCCCACTGCAATTCTCGTGATTATCTCCTGAAATCAGTGCTTTCACATTTGTGGTGAATATTTCATAAGCGGCTATGAACATAAATACCATGGCTATGATTGCCGTTATTTTTTCAAGACTGCTCATATCAAATAGTGATCCCATCAAACCGATTAGCACCGCTATGGATAAATACATGTCCATTTTTGAATGATATCCGTCGGCGATAAGGCTTTGTGAATTAGTCTGATGCCCTACATACAACTTATAGCGTGCCATAAAGTAGTTTATTAACACCCCCAGGAATGCTCCTGCTGCAGTAAATGGCACATATTTGAGTTCTTTTCCCTCATTCCCCAGAGCTTCGAAAAGGATCTCTATACCCATATAGAAAATGAAGATTGACACAAATAGAGCAAGGATATTTTCCATTCTACCTATGGTATTCTTATATTTTTTTGACCCTGTTCTCCCAATAAGCAACCCCAGAAAAACCACTGATGATACAAAAACATCTGTAAAGGAATGCCATGCATTGGCCTCAAGGCCTAAGCTCCCAGAAATATTTGCTAAAAAGAAACGTAAAACAATCAGAATAATGTTTGCTACAATGGCAATTAGAATTGTACGCTCTTTTCTTTCCATAATCATCACCTTCCTTCTTTTGATTATTCCTTAGTCTTTCTTTGTTCTTTCAGCATTGTTCTTAGAGAAGAATTGTAAATTACAAGCTGAGATTTTTTAAGCAATTCATCCTCTAACTCTGCCTCTTTGACATGATGCTGTTTATCCATCAAGCTCTCTTTTATTTGATCTCTTACTTCCTCAAAGGTCTTCTGTCTTTCATCTTCTTTTTGTCGCAGCTTAAAGATATAATACCCACCTGCGTATTCAAAGACATCACTAACCTCACCTATTTGGAGACTAAAGATTTTTTTCTTTAGTAATGGGTCTAAATAATCATCATCATATATCCATTCATTCAGTTCACCCCCTACCGATGCTGTCATATCATTTGAATATTTCTTTGCAACCGCAGCAAAGTCATCTCCTACTTTAATTCTTTGCATGGCTTCATCAATCTGCTGACGTGCTCTTATCTTTTCAGCATCTGCCAGACCCTGCTCTACTATGATTAAACTGATCTGTACTTTTGAAGGTTCAATAAAGTATTCCTTATTTTCTTCATAAGACTTCTTTATCTCTTCTTCTGTGATTTCATCCATTTTTTCGTCTATTTCTTCCTTATGTAGTATTTGCCTTATATACTGATTTTTTAGTTCTTCAATTTCTTCGTTACTTTCATCGCTATCAAAATTATCTTGTGTTGACTCTAGTAAAAGCTGCTTAGCTATCAACTGATCAATTAGTTCCTTTTTTCCTTCAAAGCCTGCAAATCTAGCCTGTATTTCAGGAGGAAGCTCATCGAATTCTTCTTTGAACTCCCCTAATGTAAATGTTTTTCCGTGAATACTAAATAAAGCTTCATTTTTTCTCAAGTTATATTGCTTATCTTCTTTTTCTTTTATTGTACCTACTTTAACTGCATTTAAGGCTTCTCCAAAGCTTTTCATCCTCCTATTTTGTTTTTTAATGACTTTCACAATATAAAAGCTGTTACCCACCTTAAAAACTGGACTTATTTCATTTATCTGTAGATTGAATATCTTTTCTTCAAAATCAAGCTCCTTTTCACCCTGCCATACATAATAGGCATCGAGCTGATTACTATTGGAGTACATTTTTGCCACATCCTCATAGCTTTCTCCACTCCTTATCTTAGTCAATGCTTCATTAGCTCTCCTACGAGCTTCATCCTCTGAACCTGATATATCAATCTTGATTTCTAATATCTTTGCTTTTTGTGGTTCAAAGTACTTTTCCTTATTCTTCTCATAAAAACTTCTCATTTCTGTTTCCGTTGGAGGAGCCACCTTCAAGACATCATAGTTTACATTAAGAGCTGCATTCTTTTTTAACTTCTCGATATATTCTGGAAAAAAATTCTTATCCTTCTCTGCTGTAAGAATATTCCTGATTTCTTCTTCAACCTCGCTAAAAGGCTTATCCTTGTATATATCCTTGTTTTCATCATAGTACCTTTGTACTTCCCACTTGTCTATCTTCTCAGGAGAAAGTTGATCTTGATGTACTTTGTCTACAAGATTATCCAACTCTATCTCCTCTACGAGATGCTTAAAATCATGTTTAACTTCATCCTTTTGAGCAATCCCCATCTCCTTGGCCCAATCGTCAACGATATTTTGTACAGCCATCATTTTTATGACTTGTCTATATGCTTCCATGTCATGTATGGGGTGAATTTCGCCGTTTTCTACGTCCATATAGCTCCTATTGTTTATGTAAGTCAATATCTCATCTTTTGTAAGGTTTTTCCCATTATATGTTGCCACAACATCTTCATTGGGAGGTTTTGGCTCTGTCATGAAGATATATAACCTAAATCCAAAAAGTGATAAGAACATTATAATCGGAACCATAAGAAGCTTTCGTTTAAATCTTCTTTTCACTGGTACCTCTGCAATTTCCTGTATTGTTTCAAAAGCAGTATCTACATTCTCTTGCACAGTTTCGCTATCACTTGTGATCATATCGGTATTCTCTTTAACAATTATCTCCTGATATTCTTCTACAATAACTACTAGCGATTCCTTGACATCCTCCTCCAAATTTTCATCTGACGTATTTCGTAGGAAATCTTTATTAAGACAGGGTTTATCAGCTTGTGATGTGTCGTGTTCATTTATTTCATCTTTTTTATCTGAGCTGTGAACCGCCTTCATTTTGCTCTTCCAAAACTTGATACCCATTGACTCCAATAAATCCTGCACTGCTGTGGTATTATTCTTTACCGACTGAAAGGACTGATTGCTCTCTTCATGGCTTTGATATCCGTCAAGTGCATTAGATGTTTCATTCGTATACTGATTATTTATATCCTTTTCAATTGATTGTTCAATACTCTTCTCATGTCTTTTGCCTGGTGTTTGGGTCTTTACTTCCTGGTTATTCATTTGCTTCTTGCTTTCGTCCATACTTAACCTCCCCTTGTATAGATGCATACGTAATTTTATATTTCTGTATGCAGTATCTTTTAACAGCTAGGATCAACTACCATTTTAGTTAGTCTTTAATTTAGTAAATAAACACGAAAAGTGATGCAATTACTATTAAGCATATGAAAAAATGGGTATTTTTTCATGTAGATCAAATTAGTAATGTAAATACTTTGACAGAATTATGTATGAGCTACTCTTCTTGCATATCTTACCAAAAATTTATGAATAAATTATGAATTTTTTGTGAACATATGAGCATTTATTCAAGTACATTCTGGGGTTGACATTTACAAATTCCTGCCTTTGTAGGGTTTGACCTAATGTTTATCGGGCTTTATCTGACCTTTCCTTGTATATTTACGCTTCTTGTCATGGTAACAAACCTTATCGCCTTCCACCTTCTCATTCTGCAGGAAGAAAAGCATTTAACTGAAGCTTTCGGAAAGGAATATATAGGATATAAGCAAAGGACACCAAGATATTTATTGATAAGCTTTGATTATTAAAACACATGTTCATGATGTGAGGGTTCCGTATTGGCCATATTAAACGCCATGCGAGTTATGAAGGTCGATAATTTATAAAAAGCAGTATGCAGTCCTCCGGGACTGCATACTGCTTTTTAGGTAGTTGCAAAATATAAGCGATAGCTTATCCACAGAAAAATAGCATCAAATGCGGTAGCATAAAAAATATTCACATAAAAAAGAGCATGACAAAATAAAGGTTAAACTAACCTTTTTAAAAAGAATATTTGATTTAAATATTTTAAATTAAACAACTAAAGATTTAATAGCAAGTGGAGTATCATAGTTTTTAGTTTTAAACATAAGAATAAAAGCTATTAATTGAGAAATAGATGCAAGTAAAATATCAGATTTTAAGCTGGCTATATTTCTAACCTTAGATGATTTAATCTGGATAAAGTTTTTAATCTGAGAGATAGATCGTTCTGAGATGGTTCTAAGTCTATATAGCTTTTGCCATTTCAAACTATCTCGAGGCATAGAAGTATTAAATCTATAGTTGTTATGAATAGTAATATTTTTAATACGCCCACATGTAGAACTAGTGCAAGGGTCATCACAATCTAGAATATAAGTAGTTTTGTTACTAATCCTAGTTTTTTTAACCTTTGGACAAATATATTTTATTCTATCAGCTCTACCTTTTTCACGAGTTATACCGTCATAAACCATTGGAAGTGACGAATCTCTTGGGCAAAGTGGAACACCGATTTCATTAAAATTAGGTTGTGGTAAATTAGATAAGCCTCGTGGATTTATGCTAATGATAGGCATTATCCCCTTATTATGAAGATAAGCATAATTATCATCAGCATCAAAGCCTGAGTCACCTAAAAAGTATTTATATGAAAAGTTAGGATGTAGGTGAAAAAAGGTTTCAAGAGTAGGTATTAAAGATTTTGCATCATACTGATCCTTAATATCTTGTGGTGTTAAATCAGTTGATAGATTATTGTCAGAATCATAGAAGTTAATATCTCTAACTAGTCCAAAACCATTAGTAGAAACAACAGCTTTTTGAAAATAACCAAAATGACCATTGAGATAAGCAAGCTTTGCATCAGTATTAGATAAAGCGGCTTTAGGCATCTGACTTTGGGCATATTTTTCAGCATCAAAGGTAGAATCAGGGTTATCTTTAGCTAATTTTTTGGCATAAGTTTTAGCTTTGCGAAGTAGTGATTGATAAAACTTAGGATTGTTTTCAGTAACATAGGCCTCAAAGCCAGTAGTATCCGTAATTAATATGAAAGCTAAAAAAGGATTAACTTCATTAGATAAGACTTCTGTAATATCAACTAACCTATTAAATAAATCCTTTAAGTTATCTAAATAGTTAATTTTAAACCTTGAAAACTGAGACTTATGAGGAACCTTAAGAAATCCACAAAAGCTACGCATCTCGGAAGAAATATGTAAAAGACAAATTAAAAGGGGTTCTTTCCAATGTTAGTTGATATGATGGAATGATTCTAATAGGAGTAGTTTTGATTTTAAAAGTTCAAAGCTATTCCTACCATACATAATTCGTTTTATCACTTTTAGCTTATTGACACATCCCTCTGCTAGACCATTGCTATAGCTATAAATAATGCTATTTTTTACTGCATCTAGGTCTTTTCGTAAACCTGCTAGATAAGAATTTATTTCATCTATCTGGAGTTTCTCAGCTTTCTCTATCCATGGTTCTAGCTTATCCAGATTTTTAGAAAACATCAGTTCATGAAAATTTCTAAGCAGCTCATATGCTTTGCCTAAAGTAGGATATTTTTTAATTATTTCTTCATATTGTTCCAGTGTAATCCCTTTTACATTGTCTATTGCCTTGTATATGAGTTGAACCATCCATTTTCTTGGTATGTATTCTTTCGATTCTGGATTCTCAGTCTCGCATTTTTTCTGATGTTCACGCTCTTTTTGCATAAAAACCCTCAATGCGTCAACTGTACCTGTATATCCCTTTTTCTTTATAATTTCTGTAATCTCTACATATGTCAAACCTTTTGAGCGTAATTCTAATACCTCCGACTCATAGGACTGTAATTTTCCTGGACGTCGATTATCATAATGTCCATTAATATTTTGACCATCTTCTGATAGATATCTTCTTATTGTGTTAAATACATGTCCTGTAATTCGACTGATTTCATGAAGCGAACATCCCTCATCAGAAAGTTTCCGAACATATGCTATTTTCTGCTCCCTTGTATATACTGCTACTTTATGTTGGTGTTCCCTAGCAGAATCAATATCTTCTGGAATATCTTCCTCTTTCATGGCTAAATATTTGTTTACTGTAGTAAGTGAGGAATGCATTAAAAGAGCAATTTCATTTACAGTTAATCCCTCTTCATATTTGGTTCTGGCAAAACGTATCCGTTGTGCACGGTTTCTTGTATCTAGTAAGGCTTGCATTTCAGGTGTTCTTGTTCTTGCTGTAGCGGGTATTTCAACACGAGCAGGAAACAGTCGAAACATATATTTTTCCACAGCCTCAGACAAGTTTTTTAAAAGATGAAATCGATCGCTGATTTGAACAGCTCTTGGATGAGCTTCTGTTATAGCTGAAGCATAAACTTGTGACCCATCTCTAGATACAATCTCAATATTTGGATAATTTCTTAACCATTCTATAACTGGTTCTTTGTCCCTAGAATCAAGAATATCAATTATTTTGTGCGAATCAAGATCAACCATAATAGTTCCATAAGAATATCGTTTCTTAAATGCAAAATCATCTATGCAAACTCTAAAAATACCATTTTTATCCATAGGGATAGGCATTTTTTTTAAGCAGATTACATATTGTACTTTTACTTACTATAGTCATATCTGATTTTAATATTTGTGATGCAGATACTGAGCTTACCATGGTAGATAGTTTTAAAATTTTTCCGATTAGTCTATTAGTCTTCCGAGATTTAGGCATGATAAAATCAAATCTTTCTGCAAAAGTTCTATGGCTGCAGTCTTGATTATCGCAAAAGTATTTTTTATTATTTAGTATAATAGTAACTTGTTTATCCTGCAAAGGCAAATCCTGAAATTCTCTTTGGTAAACAGAGTGAACCCTAGATGATGTTTTGCTACAATAGGGACATACTATCTCATGTCGGATTGACTCTACGGTAATGATAATATTGTGTTCATGTGTTTTATGGGTTAAATAATTGAGTGCAGGATCTAATGATTTTACAAATTCATTCATTTGTAATACTCCCGTCTGTTTTATTGTAAGCGGTCAATAATCCCATGGATTTAAAATATTTCGGGACCATGAGATAATATTCTCTATAAAATACTTTTAATGTTAACAAAGTAGCTTTACTAACATTAAAAGCTTAAGGAGATGATTATACATGGCAACTATGAAAGCATCCCGTCATGAGATACTAAAGGAAAAATGGCGGCAGATAATTAAGAGATACAATGAGAGTGGACTGCCAGTTAAGAAGTGGTGTGAAGAAAATCAAGTTTCAGCAACCCAATACTATTACTGGTTAAGGGTAATCCGAGAGGAATCTCTAATAAAAGCAGGAACGTTAGCTGTAACAGGGAAAGCCGAGTTTGCAGAGATTAAACCCCGTAGGGAGGAATCTCCACCTAATCACCAAGGAACATGTGCAGTACTTCGCTCAAATGGAAATGAAATTGAAATTCTAAATGGTGCAGATCCAAATACAATAGAAGCAATACTTAAAATCCTTGGAAGATCATGAAGATAAAATTTCCTGATAATATCCGTATATACATAGCCTGTGGACATACGGACATGAGAAAACAAATTGACGGTCTTGCTGCAATTGTATCTGGGAATTTCAAACTAAATCCATTTGAGAATGCATTATTCCTCTTCTGTGGACGAAGAAGAGATAGGATGAAAGCATTATTTTAGGAAGGAGATGGATTTCTTCTACTTTACAAGAGACTAGAAAATGGAGTTTTCCAGTGGCCTAAAACTACTGAAGATGTTAGAGAAATCACCCATCAGCAATATAGATGGCTGCTCGAAGGGCTCACAATAGACCAGAAAAAAGTCATTCATAAAGTAGAAAATAAAAAGGTATTATGACCTGGGAAAAACGTTGAAATTTCAGCGGTTTTCCCAGTTTTTTTAGTGCTTTTTAAAGTGCTTTATGGTATAATATTTGTAGTAATAAACTATCTGAAAAGGGCTGAAAATCAATGGATCTAAACACATCAGATACTTCTGTTTTAATAGAAGTAATAAAAGAACAGAATTTAACAATTACATCCCTCAGAGCGACAATCGAGCAGATGAATGCTGACTCGAAAATTCTGCGTGAGCAGATTGACTATCTAACAAAAAAGTTATTTGGGAGAAAAAGTGAAAAAACATCAGTAATATCAGGTCAAATTGCTATGGTTGAAGTAGCATTTGGTCAGTTTGATGAAGCAGAAGTAGAAGCAAATCCAGAAGAAGTTGAACCTGTAATTACAAAGAAACGTACTAGAAAAGGATATTCCAGAGAAAAAGCCCTAATTCACCTTCCAGAAGAATATAAAGTATATACCTTGTCTGAAGAAGATAAGGTTTGTTTAATTGACGGAGATAAACTACACTTCGCAGGAAAGAAATACATGCGTAGTGATATTGAATATACCCCTGCAACAATGAAACTTGTGCATATCTATGAAGAAAATTGGGAGTGTAGAACCTGTCGTAAGGAAGGAAAGACCTATCTTAAACAAGCAAAGATGGATTCACCTATTTTGCAACATTCTATGGCATCAGCATCTAGCGTTGCATGGACAATGTATCAAAAATATGTGAACCATGTTCCTTTATATCGTCAGGAAAAGGATTGGCAGAACCTTGGGATGGAAATTAAAAGAAGCACTCTATCCAATTGGATACTAAAAACATCTGAAGAATGGCTAAGCAAAATAGTCTCAAGACTTCATGAAAAACTACTTGAAGGTAATTACCTGCATGCTGACGAGTTATGTTTAGCACTACATAACTCGTCTTATGTTGAGTCATATATTATGTGGAGTTATGAGTAGCTACACCTTGTTTTTCAACAATCCGTGGTATAACTACTCAACATAATATTTAGATGTTATTGCGAAGCCATGAGAGTAAAGTTTCTTTTTCTGTTTCACTGTATTCTTCTATGGATTCAGTAATTAAGTTACCTGCCTGTTCAATATACTTTCTTTTGAGTTCTGGATTACACTTAGCATAAATTTCAGTTGTGGTAACAGATGAATGTCCAAGAAAATCTCTTATGTATATAAGGTTTACTCCATTTTCAAGCATATGCATTGCCTTAGAATGTCTAAAATGGGGAGCTCCCCATTTTAGGCACACAAAGGCCATGCACCTGACGGAAGCCAATGTTAACCCTATATTTATCCGTTACTTTCTCGGACACACCGATTTGAAGTTAACTGAAATCTACTCGAAAACAAGCGTCAAGATGAAAAAGGCCGCACTTGATAAATTGAATACTAACAATTCGGTAAATCCCGATAAAGTGGATAAAGAATGGACAGGGGATCAAAACCTGATGGAATGGCTAGCCCAGATGGGACGTTAATTATGTAAAGAAAGTCTGTTGGCAAAGCTTCTTTCCAAGGCTTTGCCAACGGAACTTTCCATAATATTTTTCTTTCCAAAATAAATCATTGTAGTATTGATATCACTATGACCCAACATACTCGCAGTTTCCATTATAGAGTATCCATTCTCCAATATCTAGGTAGCACAAGAGTGTCTATTATATTGAGCTCTACATAATCGGCATTCGACCGCAATGAGTCTGTTACAATCAGGTACTGATATTTCAACAATTGCTATATGGCTTGGACATGAAAGCATTGAGACGACGCACAAATATATGGTGACTGATATAAAGTTAAAAGAAAATGCTTTAAAGAAATTACATGAACCAAAGTTCAGTCATGCAAATAGCAGGTATCATGCTTCTAATGATATCCTCCAGTTTTTATAATCATTATGATAGATAAGTTATGTGCTGAAT
>SWCA01007783.1_pt1 | contig 105369 bp, 104 predicted proteins | sample 4692961 | NCBI WGS metagenome assembly SWCA01 (sample SAMN10267275, study PRJNA491770) | bioreactor metagenome | isolation source: DHS bioreactor inoculated with | place: Japan: off Shimokita Peninsula | reverse complement strand
AATCCGAAGGAACATGAGATGAACCTGTTTTCCGATATCCGGGCGCTGGTGATCGGGGCGCTCGATGAGATGGTGGCGGCGCGCACGCTGCCCACCGGGCTTTCGTTCGACGCCGTGACCGTCGAGCCGCCGCGCGATGCCGGGCATGGCGATATGGCGACCAATGCCGCGATGGTGCTGGCCAAGCCTGCGGGCATGAAGCCGCGCGACATTGCCGAGGCGCTGGCGGGCAAGCTCTCCGGCGATGCGCGGATTGCGTCGGCCGAGGTGGCGGGGCCGGGGTTTCTGAACCTGCGGCTGGCGCCTGCGGTCTGGTCGGATCTGGTCGCGGCGGTGCTGCGCGATACCGGCTATGGCCGCTCGACGATCGGGCAGGGCCAAAAGGTCAACGTCGAATACGTCTCTGCCAACCCCACCGGGCCGCTGCATGTGGGCCATACCCGCGGCGCGGTGTTTGGCGACGCACTGGCGGCGCTGCTGGAATTCGCCGGCCACGACGTGACGCGGGAATACTACATCAACGACGGCGGCGCGCAGGTCGACGTGCTGGCGCGCTCGGCCTATGAGCGCTACCGCGAGGCGCTTGGCCACAAGCCGCAGATCGAGGAAGGGCTCTATCCGGGCGACTACCTGGTGCCGATCGGCGCGGCGCTTGCCGCCGAGAAGGGCGATGCCTGGCTCGACCAACCGGAATCGGTCTGGCTCGAGCCGGTGCGCGACTTTGCCGTTGCCGAGATGATCGCGATGATCCGCGAGGATCTGGCGTCGCTTGGCGTGGCGATGGACGTGTTCTATTCCGAGAAAAGCCTTTACGGCACCGGCCGCATCGAGGCGGCGATCGAAAGCCTGCGCGCCAAGGGGCTGATCTACAAGGGCGTGCTTGAGCCGCCCAAGGGCAAGATGCCCGAGGATTGGGAGCCGCGCGAGCAGACCCTGTTCCGCTCCACCGCGCATGGCGACGATGTTGACCGGCCGATCATGAAGTCGGACGGGAGCTGGACCTATTTCGCCCCCGATATTGCCTACCATTATGACAAGATTTCAAGGGGCTTCGACGCGCTGATCGACGTGTTCGGCGCCGACCATGGCGGCTACGTCAAGCGGATGAAGGCGGCGGTGGCCGCGCTCAGCGATGGCCGGGTGCCGCTCGACGTCAAGCTTACCCAGCTGGTCAAGCTCTACAAGAACGGCGAGCCGTTCAAGATGTCGAAGCGGGCGGGCAATTTCGTCACCCTGCGTGACGTGGTCGATGCCGTGGGCAAGGACGTAACCCGCTTTCACATGCTCACCCGCAAGAACGACGCGCCGCTCGATTTCGACTTCGACAAGGTGCTGGAGCAGAGCCGCGAAAACCCGGTCTTCTACGTGCAATACGCCAATGCCCGGGTGCATTCGGTGCTGCGCAAGGCCGCCGATCAGGGCGTCGTGCCCGCTGCCGGGCCGACGCTTGCCGACGAGGCCGAATTCGACGTGGCGCGCAAGCTCGCCGAGTGGCCGCGCCTTGTCGAGATTGCCGCGCGCGGCCATGAGCCGCACCGGATCGCGTTCTACCTTTACGATCTCGCCAGCGCCTTCCACACGCTGTGGAACAAGGGCAATGACACGCCCGGCCTGCGCTTTGTGCAAGAGGGTGACCCGGATGCAACATCGGCGAAAATCCCTCTGGCACAGGCCGTTTCCATTGTGATCTCGGCCGGTTTGGGTATTCTTGGCGTAACCCCGGCTGAAGAGATGCGCTGAGACAAGACGCACCGCAAGCCTTGGGGGCGAGGCAACCAGAAGAAACGGCGAGGGCGTTTGCCCGAACGCCGGGCGGAGCAGGTAGATGTCAGACGCAAACTGGGGCAGCCCCTATGCTGCCCATCACGGGACTCGGTATTCGCAATACGACCCGGCCCAGCCGCATGGCGGGCAATATCGCGGCTACACGTCAGCGCAATATCAGCCCAGTGCCTATCCGGCGCAGGCGATGCCGCAGGATCAGGGCTATCCTGAGCCCGAGTTTCATCCGGGCGCGGGCAGGCCGGCGGCGGCGGCCGGCGCGGTCGGGCGGATGCTGCACGGGGCCGGGGCGCTGCTGTCGATTGTGTTGATCGCCGGGCTCGCGGTCTGGGGCTACAAACTTGCGATGCGCGACGTGACCGGGGTGCCGGTGGTGCGGGCGCTGGAAGGGCCGATGCGTATCCAGCCCGACGATCCCGGCGGGGTTGCGGCGGCGCATCAGGGCCTCGCGGTCAATACCGTCGCTGCCGAAGGGCAGGCCGAGGGGCCGACCGAACAGGTCGCGCTGGCGCCGGCGCCGATGGCACTGAGCCCCGACGATCTTCCGGCGCGCCCCGGTGACGAGGTTTCGGCAGTGTCGATGGCCGAGGCCGACGATGCGCTGCCGGTGGATGAGCCGGACCTGGCGCCCGAGATTGCCTCGCTCGCCGACGAAGACGATGCCGAAGCCGTCGAGGTCGCCGCCGCGATGGCGCTGGCCGACGCCATCGCCGCCGATGAAGCGCCGCTGGGCGACGATGAAGCCGATCTGTCGCTGACGCCGGAAGCCGAGGCGGTGCTGGCCAGCGCGCTGGTGTCGCCGAACGTGCCGGGCGTGGCCCGCTCGCCGCGTCCGCAGCCGCGACCGAACGAGATCGTCGCCCGCGCCGCCGCCTCGCCGGTGGAACTCGCCCTGGCCTCGGCCGCCGCGGCCGCGCCGGCGGCGGTGCGCGATGTCGACCCCGCCGAGATCGCCGCCGGAACCCGGCTGGTGCAACTGGGCGCGTTCGACAGCGAAGCGGTTGCCTATAGCGAATGGGACAAGCTGGCGATGCGCTTTCCCGAGATTCTCGAAGGCAAGGACCGGGTGATCCAGCAGGCGCAATCGGGCGGCAAGACCTTCTACCGGCTTCGCGCCCTTGGCTTTGAAGATATCTCCGATGCCCGCCGCTTCTGTGCCGCGCTGATGGCCGGGCAGGCCGCCTGTATTCCGGTCGCGAGCCGGTGAGCGGGGGAGGGGCCTATATTCTTGGCCTCACCGGCGCGCGCCTGACGCGAAGCGAAGCGGCTTTTTTTGCCGAGGCCGACCCGTTCGGCTTCATCCTGTTTGCGCGCAACGTCGAAGACCCCGAGCAACTGCTCTGGCTCACCACCGAGCTGCGCGAGGCGGTGGGCTGGAACGCACCGATCTTCGTCGACCAGGAAGGCGGGCGGGTGGCCCGGCTGGGCGCGCCGCATTGGCGCACATGGCTGGCGCCGCTCGACCAGGTGGCGCAGAACCGCCGCCATGCGGCGCGGGCGATGTATCTGCGCTACCGGTTGATCGCCGCCGAGCTTCGCGCCGTCGGGATCGACGGCAACTGCGCCCCGGTCGTCGACATTGCGCAATCTGACACCCACGAAATTCTGCGCAACCGGTGCTACGGCGATGACGTGGTGCATGTGGCCGACATTGCCGCCTCCGCCGCCGAGGGGCTGGTGACGGGTGGCGTGCTGCCGGTGATCAAGCACATTCCCGGTCAGGGCCGCGCCACTGCCGACAGCCACATGGAACTGCCGCGGGTGAAAGCCAAGGAAAAGGTGCTGCGGGTATCGGATTTTCTGGCCTTCGAGGCGGTCTCGGGCCTGCCTCTGGCGATGACGGCGCATGTCGTCTACGAGGCGATTGACCCCGACCGCCCGGCCACCCTGTCGCCCGACGTGATCGCCGTGATCCGCGACCGCATCCGCTTTGACGGGCTGTTGATGACCGACGATATCTCGATGCAGGCCCTTGATGGCCCGCTTGGCGCGCGCGCCGCCGCCGCGGTTGCGGCAGGCTGCGACGTGGTGTTGCACTGCAACGGCGACCGCGCCGAGATGGAAGCGGTTGCCGCTTCGGCGGGGCTGATGAGCGCCGAGGCGGCACGCCGGGCCACGGCCGCCCTTGGCTGGCGCCGCACCCCCGATCCCATTGACATCGCCGCGCTCGAAGACGAGTTTCAGGGCCTGATGACCGGCCAGGTGTGAGGCCAGCTTATTGGCTGATGATGACTTCCAGGAAGACGTGCTGAGCGTATCGGAGCGGATGGCCGCCGAGGCGTTGATCGTCGATGTCGACGGCTATGAGGGGCCGCTCGATCTGCTGCTCACCATGGCGCGGACCCAGAAGGTCGACCTGCGCAAAGTGTCCGTGCTCGGGCTGGCCGAGCAATATCTCGCCTTCGTCGAAAAGGCCCGGCACCTTCGGATCGAACTGGCCGCCGATTACCTGGTGATGGCGGCCTGGCTCGCCTTTCTCAAGTCGCGGCTGCTGCTGCCGCCGGAACCGGGCGAAGAGGGGCCTTCGGGCGAGGACCTGGCCGCGCATCTCGCCTTCCAGCTCGAACGTCTGCAGGCGATGCGCGACGCTGCCGCCAAGTTGATGGGACGCGACCAGATGGGGCGCGACTTTTTTGCCCGCGGCGTTCCCGAAGAGGTCAGCCGGGTGCGCCGGGTGAGCTACACCGCGACGCTGCTGGATCTGATGCAGGCCTATGCCCGGATCCGGACCAAGGACGAGTTCCGCCCCTTCGTGATGGACCGCGACTCGGTGATGACGATGGAAGAGGCGCTGGAGCGGATGCGCGGGTTGATCGGCTATGCCGGCGACTGGACCGACATCATGAGCTATATCCCCGAGGGCTGGGAGCTGGATCCGGGACGCAGGCGCAGCGCCACGGCGGCCAATTTCGCCGCGACGTTGCAGCTCGCCAAGGAAGGCCAGCTCGAACTTCGACAGGGCGATACCTTCGCCCCGCTCCAGATACGGAAGAAACCCCATGGCTGACGACACCACCGAGACCCCGCAGGAAGAAAGCCTGTTTGACGCGCCGCCGATGGGCGAGCAGGAGCGCATGGTAGAAGCGGTGTTGTTCGCCTCCGCCGATCCGGTGACGGTGACCGAACTGGCGGCACGGCTGCCGCATGGCTCCGACCCCGCCGAGGCGCTGGTTCATCTGCGCAAACGCTATGAGGGGCGCGGCGTGAATGTTGTGAAAGTCGGCGATTCATGGGCGATCCGCACCGCGCATGACCTGGGCTTTCTGATGCACAAGGAAGTGGTGGAGACCCGCAAGCTCAGCCGCGCCGCGATCGAGACGCTGGCGATCATCGCCTATCACCAGCCCGTCACCCGCGCCGAGATCGAGGAAATCCGCGGCGTCAGCGTTTCGCGCGGCACGGTCGATCAGCTTCTGGAGCTGGAATGGATCCGTTTCGGGCGGCGCAAGATGACGCCGGGGCGGCCGGTGACCTTTGTCGTCACCCAGAATTTTCTCGACCATTTCGGACTGGAATCGGCCCGCGATCTGCCCGGCCTCAAGGAGCTGCGCTCGGCCGGGTTGCTCGACAACCGGCCACCGCCGGGGGTGGCGCTTGGCGGCGAGGAAGACGACGACGAGGCCGGCGAAGACGGCCAGTCGGAACTGTTCGAGGATTGAGCCGGCGCCGCCGGTCCGGAGGACGCGCTTGGGTCAGCCCGTGCGTCGTGCTATGGTTGCGCAAAACAGAAATGAGGCAGTCATGAATATCGACCGGATTATCAACATGGTTCTGCGCCGGGTGGTCGGCAAGGCCGTCAATCGCGGTGTCGATGCCGGGATCAACATGGCCACGCGCCGTGGCGGCGCGGGCAAGGCCAGCGATGCGGCGGACGATATGAGCCCCGAGGAGCGCAAACGCGCGCAACAGGCCAAACAGGCCGCGCGCAAGGCGCGTCAGGCGGCCAAGGTGGCCCGTCGGCTGCGCTGAACGCGGCGGTCAGCGGCACTACCCGATCTGTTATCGACCGGTCACCGGCCTGAAATGCTTTGACAGTTTCAGCCCCTGGCCCTGGTAATTGGACTTGATGCCGGCGCCATAGATGGTGTCGGGCACCTCGGCCATCCGCTCATACACCAACCGCCCCACGACCTGCCCGTGTTCGAGCACGAAGGGGGCTTCGTGGCAGCGCACTTCCAGCACCCCGCGCGAACCTGCGCCACCGGCGGCGTCATGGCCGAAGCCGGGATCGAAAAAGCCCGCGTAATGCACCCGGAACTCGCCCGCCATCGCCAGGTAAGGCGCCATCTCGGCGGCGCAGTCGGGCGGGATATGCACCGCCTCGCGGCTGACGAGTATGTAGAAAGCGCCGGGATCGAGGATGATCCGCCCGGCGCTGGTATGGATCGGCTCCCAATACTCGGCCGGATCGTAATGGCCGATCCGGTCGAGGTCGATCACCCCGGTATGGGGCTTGGCGCGGTAGCCGACAAGATCGCTGCCCGCCAGCTTGAGATCGACCGAGAAGGCCAACCCATGGTCGATCTGGGCCACGCCGTCGACCAGCTTGTGCTGCTCGTGGCGCGCGCGCAACTCGTCGTCGGACAACACCGCCTGGCCGTGGCGAAACCGGATCTGGTTCAGCCGCATACCGGGGCGCACCAGCACCGAGAAGCTCTGCGGACAGATCTCGGCATAGAGCGGGCCATCATAACCCGGCGCGATCCGGTCGAACTCGACGCCCTCATCGGTGATCAGCCGGGTGAGCAGATCGAGCCGCCCGGTCGAGCTTTTTGCATTCGCCACCGCCTGGATGCCCTCGGGCAGCGCCAGGCGCTCCATCAGCGGCACGACATAGACCGCGCCCTTTTCCAGCACTGCGCCGCCGGTGAGCGGGATCTGGTGCATGGTGAATTCCGCCAGCCGGTCTTCCACCCCGTTGCCGGCGCCCGCCAGAAACGAGGCGCGCACCCGGTAGGCGACATTGCCCAGCCGCAGATCGAGCGAGGCGGGCTGGATCTGGTCGGGCAGGATCGCCGGATCGCCGGCAAGCGCGCCCGACGCGATCATGGTCTGTATCGCTTGCGAGGGGAGAACGCCGATCCCGGTTTTCATGACGGTTGCCCCTCTGCCTGCGGCGTGGCGTCGTGTGATGTGGGAGGGGTGTTTTTGGTCGGGCTAGCAGGACTCGAACCTGCGACCTTCCGTCCCCCAGACGGACGCGCTACCAGACTGCGCCATAGCCCGACGTGACGCTCTACATACCGGTTTTGCCGCCGGGGGCAAGCAGGAAGTGGCATGTTTTCGTCACATCCCGCGATGGCCATCGGCATCGCTCGCGCTGCGCCGGGCGAGCTCGTCGAGCCGGTCGGCGAGCGCGTGCAGACTGGCGGCAGGCAACGCCGCGCGCGCCGCGCGGGCGTGGCGCAAGCGGACCGAAAACGGCGGGTCGACGTCGATGGCGTCGTCTTCCGGATCGGGGCCGATATCGGGCATCGCCAGCGCCGGGCGGGCAATGGCCGCGTCATGCGTATCGGTGCCCTCGACACCGGGCGCGGCGGGCTCCTCGGCGTCCTGCTCTTCGGCCTCGGCCTTCATTGGCTCTACGCCGTTGCCCTCGGCCAGCTCCGGCTCGGCGTCATGGGCGGCGAAATCCAGCGCCTGCGGGCTCGACATCGGGTCGCTCGGGTCGGTTTCGAGCGGCTCGGCCTCGGCGCTGTCAGCCGGAGCGTCAGTTTTGCCGCTGGCCACCTCGTAGGTTTCCGGCGTGGCACCATGGGCGAGAAAGTCCATCGCCTCCGGCTCGGGCAGCGGATCGGCGATATCGGCAGGCGCGGTGTCGTCCGCTGCGGCGTGCTCGTTGGGCGCGGGCGGTTCGGGCAAGGTGTCCTGCACGGCACCATCCGCAGGCTCCGGGGCCGCCGGATCCGCCTCGACCGGGCTGTCCGCCTCGGGAAGCGGCTCGGCGCTGTCGGCGCCTTCTGCGGCGATCTCATCCGGCATGTCGGGCGCGGGCGCGTCCGCGCCTTCGGTCAATTCTTCCGGTTCGGCAACCGCGCTCTCTGGCTCGGACTCGCGCCCGTTGTCGAGGATGCCGGGCGCGGGCTCGTCGTCGAAGGGGAAGCGGCGGCCCTGGTCGCCGGCCTCGTCGTCGCGCGGTGCCGCCTCGACGATCTCGGCATCTTCCACCTCGCTCCCGGCCTCGCGTCCCCCGCGCCGGTCCGACAGGTCAACCACGTTATCCGGGGTCACGTCGCGGGTATCGGCGCTGGTCTCGAGCGACGGCGACATTTCCGCCACGTATTTCACGCCCTGTTCGCGCAGGAGCTTCTGCACCCCGCGAATGGTCATGCCGTCTTCATGCAGGAGTTTGCGGATGCCGCCCAGAAGCTCCATGTCGGACGGCCGGTAGTAGCGCCGCCCACCGGCGCGCTTGACAGGTTTGACCTGCGCGAAGCGGCTTTCCCAGAAACGGAGCACATGGGTCGGCACCCCGAGCCAGTCGGCGACTTCGCTGATCGTGCGGAAGGCCTCGGGGGATTTCTGGTCCATGGTCTTGCCTGTTTATCGTTGCTGTTCTGCCCGGGTGGGTCTCAGCGTTTGTTCCCCGCTGCGACCCGGTCTTTCATCAGATGCGAGGGCCGGAAGGTGAGAACCCGCCGCGGCAGGATCGGCACTTCCTCGCCGGTCTTCGGATTGCGGCCCACGCGCGCCGCCTTGTCCCGCACCGAAAAGGTGCCAAAAGACGAAATCTTTACCGTCTCGCCATCGACCAGGGCATCGGACACGTGGCCGAGAACGGTTTCGACAAGCTGGGCGCTTTCGTTGCGCGAAAGCCCGACTTCCCGAAACACCGCTTCGCTCAGATCCATGCGGGTCAAGGTCTTGCCGCTCATACTAGGTCCCCCCGGAGTTTGCTTGCGGCAGCATGGGCGCTCATGGTTTTCAAGTCAAGATCAATGGTTTGAGGCAGGGGCTTGATGCGCGGACAGCCGCGGGTGCCGCGTCCGCCGCCGGGGCCGAATGCCTACCAGCGCAGCACCACCGCGCCCCAGGCCAGCCCGCCGCCGATCGCCTCGGTGACGATCAGATCGCCCGGCTTGATCTGGCCGCGCGCCTTGCCCACCGACAGCGCCAGCGGGATCGAGGCGGCGGAGGTGTTGCCGTGATCCTGCACCGTGACAACGACCTTATCCATCGACACACCGAGCTTCTTGGCGGTGCCGGAAATGATCCGGATATTGGCCTGATGCGGCACGATCCAGTCCAGATCGTCATGGCTCAGCCCCGCCTTGGTCAGCGCGGCGTCGGCGGTTTCAGCCAGTTTTTCAACGGCTTGGCGGAACAGCGCGTTGCCCTGCATCTTCACCACGCCGGCGGTTCCGGTGGTCGATACCCCGCCGTCAACATAGAGCATCTCGCGCATCGTGCCGTCGGAATTGAGGTCGGAGGCGAGGATGCCGCGATCGGCGGATGTGCCGGTGCCCTCGGCCTCTTCGAGCACCAGCGCGCCGGCGCCGTCACCGAAGAGCACGCAGGTGGCGCGGTCTTCCATGTCGAGGATCCGGCTGAAGGTTTCGGCCCCGATCACCAGCACCCGGCGGGACTGGCCCGACACGATCAGGGCATTGGCGTTTGTCAGCGCATAGACGAACCCGGCGCAGACCGCCTGGACGTCGAAGGCAAAGCCGCGAGTCATCCCCAGCCCGGCCTGCACCATCGTCGCGGTCGAGGGAAAGGTGAGATCGGGCGTGGTGGTGGCGACGATGACGGTGTCGATGTCGTCCGGCGTGAGCCCGGCATCGTCCAGCGCGGCGCGGGCGGCGGCGATGGCCATCTGCGAGGTGGTTTCATCCTCGGCCGCGAAATGCCGCCGCTCGATGCCGGAGCGGGTGCGAATCCATTCGTCCGAGGTGTCGATCCGGGATTCGAACCACGAATTGGGTATGATGCGCCGGGGCAGGTAGTGACCTACCCCCCTGACAACCGCGCGTTTGGTCATGTCTCGGTGCCGTCCTGCTCGCTTGTGTCCTGCGCGGCATCGTGACCGGGGGCGGGCACGGATGCAACCCGCGCCGCGAGCTTGTGATTGAAGTCATGCGCGGCGAGATCGAAAGCCAGATCCACCGCCGCGGCGATTCCGGTGGCGTCGGCGCCGCCATGGCTCTTGACCACGGTGCCGTTCAGCCCGAGGAACACGCCACCATTGACCTGGCGCGGATCGATACTCTGGGTGAGCGCCCGGATCTGGCGCGCGGCGAACAGCGCGCCGATGCGGGCGGGCAGGGTGGCGCTGAGCGCGCGCTTGAAGATCGAGGTCACCAGCCGCACCGTGCCTTCGGCGGTCTTCAGCGCGACATTGCCGGTGAAGCCGTCGGTCACGATCACGTCGACCTTGGCCGACGGGATGTCGGAGCCCTCGACATTGCCGACGAACTCGAACTCGCCCACCGGCGCGGCGGCGGCGATCAACTCGGCGGCGGCCTTGATCTCGTTGCGGCCCTTGTGATCCTCGGTGCCGACATTGAGCAGCCCGACTCGGGGACGGGCGATGCCCAGCGAGTTGCGGGCATAGGAGGTGCCCATCAGCGCATATTGCAGCAGGTCGCTCTCATCGGCGCGCACATCGGCGCCGACATCGAGCATCACGTTGAAGCCTTGCGGATTTTTCGACGGCCAGTAGCAGGCGATGGCGGGGCGGTTGACGCCCTCGATCTTGCGCAGCCGCATCATCGAAATCACCATCAGCGCGCCGGTATTGCCGCAGGACACCGCGACCTCGGCCTCGTGATCGCGCACCGCCTCGATCGTCGACCACATCGACGAATTCTTGCCGTTGCGCAGCACCTGCGCCGGCTTGTCTTCCATCGACACCACGTCGTCGGCATGGCGGATCTCGCAGCGGCCCTGCAAGACGTCACGCTTGGCGACGAGCGGTTCGAGCTTGGCGCTGTCGCCATGCAGGATGAACGCGATGTTGGGATTGCGCTTGGCGGATTTTGCAAGACCGGCGACAATTGCCGCCGGTCCACGGTCGCCACCCATGGCGTCGACCGAAATCACAGTATTGGTCCGGCGCTCCGCCGATGCGGTGCCCTGCGGTGTGTCCGTCAGTGCCGCCATGTGTTGGTCACGGGCCAGACGGCGCGGCTTACGCCGCGTCCTCGTCGTCGAACACGGCCTCGTCGATCATCGCCACCACTTCACGGTCGTTATACGAGCCGCAGGAGGGGCAGACATGATGCGGGCGCTTGAGCTCTCCACAGGAGGGGCATTCGTTCGGGTTCGCAGCGACGAGGGCATCGTGGCTGCGGCGCATGTTGCGGCGCGACCGCGTGACTTTATTCTGTGGGACAGCCATGTCCAAACCTCGATATTCGGGGGCGAGCGGCCAGTGCCGGGGCCCGGTGTTTTCTGAGTCTGACCGCCTCATAAGCGCAAACGCGCCGGCTGTCCAACCCATCTTGAGAAAGAGGGGGGAACATACGGCGATTCTGGCGTTTTGCAAGGGGCAATCGCGGCCTTTGGCCAAGCCGTTCGCGGCCGCCCGCGTTCAGCTCTCGCCGTCGTCGCCGAGCTTGTCGCGCAGCGCTGCGAGCCCGGCAAACGGGCGGGCGTCGTCGTCGGACATTGCCGTCTTGCCCGGTTCGGTAAACACCGCCGTGTCGAGCACCACGCCCTCGGCACGCGGGAAGGCGGGCAGGGCGAGGGCGAGCGCCTCGACCATGACCGCGCCGAAATCGATGCTGGCGGCCAGCGGCTCGTCATCCACCGCTTCGGGAATTTCCACCTCGTCGCCCTCGGGCTCGTGCCAGTCCGCGATCCAGCGCCGCGCCACCGGCTCGTCGATGCGGGTTGTGACCGGGGCGAGGGTGACGACGCAAGCCTGCACCACGGTGGCGCCGATCTGGCCGGTGAACTGCCAGTCGCGTTTTCCCAGCGGCGCCAGAACACCGTCGAGGCGCAGCTTCTTCACCGCGTCGATGCCGAGCGCCCCGGCAATCGCGGCGCGGGCCTCGGGCCCCGGCTCGACGAGAATCGGGCGCTGCTCGCCCTTGGCGAGATCACCGACCCGGATCACCGGGCCGGAAGCGGCGGGGCTGCGGTCATCGCTCATCGCATCGTGGGCTTTCGTTGCTTGAAACAAACGCGGGCATTCTGTAAGTCGAGTGACAGAACAGGCCGGTCAAGGCAAGGGGGGCGGTATGTCGCGAGCAGGTATGATCCTGAGAAGTCTGGTAGCGCTGATGGCGCTGGCCGCCATGGCCGCCTGCTCTCCGGTGTATAATTATCATGGCTTCATCCCGACCCCGGACGATCTCGACGAGATCGAGGTCGGGCTCGATACCCGGACCACCGTCGCGTCGATCATCGGCGAGCCAGGCGCCTCGGGCCTGTTGGAGGAGGGCGCCTGGTATTATGTGCGCTCCGAGTTCAAGCATGACAGCTTCAAGGCGCCCGAAGAGATCAACCGCGAGGTTGTCGCCATCAGCTTCGACGACGATGGCGTGGTCGAGAATGTCGAGCGCTTCGGGCTCGAGCGCGGCCAGGTGGTGGTGCTCGAACGCCGGGTGACCGATTCGAACATCGACGGCATCAGCTTCCTGCGCCAGCTCTTCGGCAACAGCAGCGCCCTTGGCAACATCCAGCAGGCCTTCCGCTAGGCATCCGGCCGGGTAAGGCTGCGCCCTCGTCTTGGCGCAGCCGCACGCGCTGCGGTCAGCCGTCGTCGCTGCCCGGTTCATATTCCAGCGCGACCCCGTTGATGCAGTAGCGCAAGCCCGTCGGCGCCGGGCCATCGGGGAAGACATGGCCCAGATGCGCGCCGCAATCGCTGCAATGCACCTCGGTGCGGCGCATCCCGTGGCCAAGGTCGAGGCTTTCGCCCACCGGCGCATCGTTTTCGGGCCGGGTGAAACTGGGCCAGCCGCAGCCGGCGTCGAACTTGTCGGCCTGATCGAACAGCACCGCGCCGCAGCAGGTGCAGCGATAGCGCCCCGGCGCATCGGGAAAATCGTCGTGGCTGAACGGGCGCTCGGTGCCGCGCTGGCGCGTCACCTCGTAGGCCAGCGGGCTGAGTTGATCGCGCCATTGCGCATCGGTTTTCGTGAGTTTTACCATGCTGTCTCCTGTGCGTCACCGGAGGGTCACGTCTTGCGGCCCGAACTGGCCTCGCCCATAGTTATTCAAGGCCCGCGGCTGCGCCAAGGGGCCGGGAGAGCGCAATGGCTCACGAAGCCTTGATGGAAACGGTGCGATACCGTGCGCGGTTCGCCGCTTCGGCGGCTGATCTGGCGGTCAGCCTTGCGCTGCGCGGGCGGGTCTTTCGTGGCGATGCGCTTGCCCCGGATGGCGACGGTTATGACGCCCGTTGCCGCCACGTTCTAATCGAAGACAAGGCCAGCGGCGCGCTGCTCTGCTCCTACCGGCTGTTCAGCCTCGCCGACGGGCGCGGCATCGCCGACAGCTATTCGGCGCAATTTTACGAGCTTGGGGCGCTGGCGGGCTATGGTCGGCCGATGGTCGAAGTCGGCCGGTTCTGCATCGCCCCCGAGGCGCAGGATGGCGATGTGCTGCGGCTGGCCTGGGCTGCGCTCACCCGTCTGGTCGACCGCGAAGCGGTCGGGATGCTGTTTGGCTGCTCGTCGTTTCCCGGCACCGAGCCGGGCCTCTACAGCGACGCCTTCGCGCTGCTGAGCGCGCGCCACGCGGCGCCACCGCGCTGGCGGCCGCGGGTGAAGGCGCCCGAGGTGATCCGGTTCGACGCGCCGACCCCGGCGCTGGACGCCAGGACGGCGATGACGGCGATCCCGCCGCTGCTGCGCACCTACCTGGTGATGGGCGGCTGGGTCTCGGATCATGCGGTGATCGACCGCGATCTCGGCACCCTGCACGTTTTTACCGGGCTCGACGTGGATGGGGTGCCTGCCGCGCGGGCCCGGGCGCTGCGTGGCTTGGTGGGGGTCTAGGCCGGGGGCGCTGCCCCCGGACCCCCGGGATATTTTCGGCAAGATGAAACCGGCCCCGTTGACGCCGCCTCTGGCGGTCGCTACCTGCCTGCCATCATGGCCCGTGCTCCACTTCTGCAACTCTCCGACATTTCGCTGACTTTCGGCGGCGACCCGGTTTTTTCCGGCCTCGATCTCGTCGTGCAGCCGGGGGACCGGGTGGCGCTTGTCGGGCGCAACGGGTCGGGCAAGTCGACGCTGATGAAGGTGATGGCGGGGCTGGTCGAACCCGATCACGGCGCGCGGGTGCTGCCCGCCGGTGTGCGGGTGGGCTATATGGAGCAGCATCCCGATCTGTCGGGCTTTAGCACGCTGGGCGCGTTCGCGGCCTCCGGGCTGGACCACGGCGAGGAATACCGCGTGGCGCGGGCCGCCGAGGGGCTGAAGTTCGATCCCGACACCCGCTGCGATGCCGCTTCGGGCGGCGAACGCCGCCGCGCCGCGCTGGCCAAGCTCATCGCCGAGGCGCCCGAGCTGATGCTGCTCGACGAGCCCACCAACCATCTCGACATCGAGGCGATCGGCTGGCTCGAGAACGAGTTGTCGACCACCCGCGCCGCCTTCGTGGTGATCTCTCACGACCGCGCCTTCCTGCGGGCGCTGACGCGGGCGACGCTGTGGATCGACCGCGGCGAGGTGCGGCGGCAGGAAAAGGGCTTCGAGGCCTTCGAGGCGTGGCGCGACAAGGTCTGGGACGACGAGGACAGCCAGCGCCACAAGCTCGACCGCAAGATCAAGGCCGAGGCCCGCTGGGCGGTGGAAGGGATCAGCGCCCGGCGCAAGCGCAACCAGGGCCGGGTGCGCGCGCTTCAGGCGATGCGCGACGACCGGGCGGCGCAGATCCGGCGCGCGGGCACTGCGGCGATGGCGCTGGAAGCCGGGCCGAAATCGGGCCGCAAGGTGATCGAGGCGCGCGGGATTTCCAAGGCCTATGGCGATCGGACGATCCTGAGCGAGTTCTCGGTGCGGATCAATCGCGGCGACCGGGTGGCGCTGGTCGGCCCCAACGGCGCGGGCAAGACCACGCTGCTCAGGATTCTCACCGGCGAACTTGCGCCCGATAGCGGCAGCGTCACCCTTGGCACCGGGCTGGAGATGGCGGTGTTCGACCAGAACCGCGCGAGCCTGAACGACGATGCCTCGCTGTGGGAAAACCTTGTCGGCGACAAGGATCTGCGCGTTGCCGGCAAGGCCGACCAGATCCTGGTGCGCGGCCAGCCCAAGCACGTTGTGGGCTATCTCAAGGAATTTCTGTTCGACGAGGCCCAGGCCCGCGCGCCGGTGCGCTCGCTGTCGGGCGGCGAGAAGGCGCGGCTGATCCTTGCGCGGATCATGGCGCGGCCCTCGAACCTGCTGGTGCTCGACGAGCCGACCAACGATCTCGACGTTGAAACCCTCGATCTGCTTCAGGAACTGATCTCGGATTATGACGGCACCGTGCTGGTGGTCAGCCATGACCGCGATTTCCTCGACCGGGTGGCGGCGACCACGCTGGCGATGGAGGGCGACGGGCGGGTGACCGTCTATGCCGGGGGCTGGTCGGACTACCTCGCCCAGCGTGGCGCGGCGACGGAGGAGGCGGCGCCGGTGAAGCCGTCCGGGCCGGCGAAACCGGGGCGCGAGCCCCGGCGCGAGAAGCCCGCGGCCGCCGGGCTCACCTTCACCGAGAAGCACCGGCTCGAGGCCCTGCCGGGCGAGATCGACCGGCTCAGCGCCGAGATCGCCAAGCTCGAAACCTTCCTCGCCGATCCCGAGCTGTTTACCCGCGCGCCGGCGAAATTCGCCAAGGCCAGCGAGGGCCTTGCCGAGCGGCAGGCGCAGCGGATGGCGGCGGAAGAGGAGTGGCTGGCGCTGATGGAGAAGGACGAGGCGGCGGGCTGAGCGCCCGCCCGCAATGCCGACGCCGCTCCCACCGCACCCAAATCGCCGCGAACCTGCGCCAGATCAAGTCGCGCCGCAGTGCAGCATGATAGCGTTATCGCAGCGCGTGAATCCCCGACTCGCGGCACAGCTTTCTGTATGTCGCGGTCGCTCATGGAGGAGGGTGTGATGTCTGCCGCTAAACCTGTCGGAAACCGCTGGTTCGTTGTGCTCGGCGCGGTGCTGATGCAGCTCTCGCTGGGGGCGATCTATGCCTGGTCGGTGTTCACACCCTCGCTGATCCAGGCGGGCTGGTCGAAGATGGAAACCCAGATCGTCTTTGCCGTGGGGCTTGCGAGCTTCGCGCTGGTGATGGTGGTGGGCGGACGGCTTCTGACCCGGTTCGGGCCACGGGCGATGTCGGTCGCGGGCGGGCTGGTGCTCGGTTTCGGCTACATCTTCGCCGGGGCCCTGGGGGCTACCAATTTCTGGATCGTTACGCTGGGTGTCGGCCTGATCGGCGGCGCCGGGATCGGGCTCGGCTACGTGGTGCCGATCGCGGTGGGGATGCGCTGGTTTCCCGACCGCAAGGGCATGATCACCGGGCTCGCCGTGGCGGGCTTCGGCTTTGGCGCGATGGGCTGGGTCAAGATTGCCGGGGGCTGGGGCCATCTGATCGAGCTGCGCGGGCTGGGCGCGACCTTCATCATCTATGGCGTGGCCTTCGCCGCGCTGATCCTGATCGGCGCGATCTGGATGAAGATGCCGCCCAAGGGCTGGCTGCCGGAGGGCTTCATCGCCACCGCCGCGACGGCGAAGGGCGGCGAGAACTACAGCTTGGCCGAGATGCTGCGCACGCCGCAATTCTACCTCGTTTTCCTGATCTTCGCGGTTACCGCCGGGGCCGGCCTGATGTCGATCGGGCTGATGAAGCTCTACCCGATCGAGGCGCTGACCGCGCGCGGCTATGGCCCGGTCGAGGCAAGCGCGATCGCGGGCACGGCTATGGCGGTGTTCTTCTCGCTCGCCAACGGGCTCGGGCGCATCCTCTGGGGGATGATCTCGGACCGGCTCGGGCGCAGGCGCAGCGTGCTGATCATGACCGCGAGCCAGGCCGCGTTCCTGTTCGCCTTCACCGCGATGGCGGGCACGCCGTGGCTGCTCTATCTCGGGGCGTTGCTGATCGGCTTCAACTATGGCGGCGCGTTCGCGCTGTTCCCGGCGCTGACGGCGGACCTGTTCGGCAATGAGCGGGTCGGGCAGAACTATCCTTACGTCTTTCTGAGCTACGGCGCGGGCGGGATCATCTTTCCGATCCTCGGCGGCAAGCTCGGCGATCTGGGCAACTTCCCGCTGGCCTTCTCGATCACCGCCGGGGCCTGCCTTGTCGGGGCCGGCGCGGCGGCGCTGCTCAAGACGCCGGACCACGACGAAGCCCGGCATCACTTCTCGGTGCATGGCTTCATGCACCAGATGCACTGGGACCATTTCGAAGAGGTGATCGACCACGCGCTGCATCCGGGGCATCGCTGACGGCGACGCAGCGGCGAGGGGCCAGCCCCTCGCGCTCCCCGGGATATTTCCGGCAAGATGAAGGAGCGCGGGTCAGGCCAGCCGGACGATCAGGATCACGGCGGCGTAGTGAATCGCGGCGGCGGCCAGAACGTGGCCGTGCCAGATCGCTTTCGAGAACGGCCAGGCCTTGGCATAGAAGATCGTGCCGATCGTATAGGTCACGCCACCGACCAGCAGCAGGATGAGCGCGGCGAGCGGCAGCGACTGGATCAGCGGCCAGATCGCCACCACCCCGAGCCAGCCCTGGCCGAGGTAGAGCGCGAAGCCAAGGCGCGGCCAGCGGTGGAAGAAGGCGAGCTTGAGGGTGATGCCGAACACCGCCAGCGACCAGGCGGCGATGGCCAGCGCGATGCCGCGCCCGCCGCCGATGCCGATGATCGCCATCGGCGTATAGGTGCCCGCGATCATCAGGTAGATCGCGGCATGGTCGAAGCGGCGCAGCACCGCGCGGATCTTGCGGTGCAGGGTGAGGTTGTAGGCGGCCGAGAGCGCGAAGGTGGCGACGAGGCCGACGGCATAGGGGATGAGCGGCCAGAGCCGGTCCGGCGGCACCGACAGCGCCGCCCAGACCATGAGCGCGGTCGCCCCGGCAATCGCGGCGGCAAGGCCGAGCACATGCATCACGCCATCGGCGATATGTTCGGCAATCGTATGGTCCAGCCCGTAATGTTTCATCGCGGCTCCTCTTCGCCGCCACTTTACCATGGTTCGCGGCGAAGAAACGGATGACCTTACGTCCACGCATCACGCCTCGGCGATGCCGCGCCTACCAGCGCCCCGAGGCGCCACCGCCCGATGACGACCCGCCACCGAAGCTGCCGCCCGACGACGATGATGTCGACCGGCGCGGGATGGTGAACTGGGTGGTGACCGTATAGCCGCAACTTGCACAGGATACGGTCTTTTCGCCGCGTCCCTGCGAAGAGGTGGTCGCGCTTTCGAGGGTGTGGCGCTCGGAATGCAGGCCGCGCTTGCCGCATTGCGGGCATTTGCGAAACCGGTCGGTGATGCGGCGGCCGAACAGGGCGCCCCCGATCAGGGCCGCGAAGGCCGCGACGATCGCGCCGACGAAGGCGCCGCCACCGCCGCCGGAGCTCGCGGCGGGCGCTTCCCCGGCATAGTTCGCTCGCGCAATCCGGGTGATCACCGCCGCCGTGCCGTCTTCGATCCCGGTCGAGAAGTCGTCTTGCTTGAACGCGGGGATGAAGATGCGGTCGATGATGTCCTGCGCCTCGCGGTTGAAGCCGGCAGGGTAGCCGGCGCCAAGCTCGATCCGCATCTCGCGGTCTTCGGAGACGACGAGCACCAGGATGCCATCGTTGCGGTCGGCATTGCCGATACCCCAGTGGTTGAACAGCCCGGTGGCGAAGTCTTCGAGCGAGCCGGTCTCGTAGCCCCAGCGGGTGTAGAGCGTGAGCACCGTCGCCTCGATCCCGGTTTCTTCGCGCAGCGAGGTCAGCGCCTTGGTGATCCGCCCCTCGGCGCCCTCCTCGATGACATTGGCGTAGTCGTTGACATAGATGTTTTCATAGACCGGCCAGCTCTGGGCGAGCAGCGCCGCCGGCAGGAACAGTGCAAATACCAAGACCAAAAGGCGTTTCATCAATCCCCCCTCCACAATCTGTTCAAAGCCCGAAAAAATTAGTTGAAATCACGGAAATTTTACCATGCGGGCCAGGGCTTGGCCAGTCTGCGAAAGGACGCGCTCAGAGACTGTCGGCGAGCGCGCGCAACACCTGCGGGATCATCATCACGTCGTCGCGGGTGGTGTCATACTGGCCGACACTCACCCGGATCACGAAACGTCCGGCGTGACGGGTCTGGGTCAGGTAGATACGCCCGTCGCGGTTGACCGCCTCAAGCAATGCGGCGCTGCGCGCATCGGTGTCGAGGGCGAAGGTGAACAGAGCCAGGATCGGCTCGGTGGTGATGGTGAAGCCGGGCAGGGCGGCGATGGCGTCACGCGCCTCCTGCGCCCAGGCGACGTGGTTGCGAATCCGTGCGCGCAGGCCCGACAGCCCTTCGGCGCGCAGCAGGAACCAGATCTTCAGCGCCCGGAAGCGGCGGCCGAGCGGCAGGGTCCACTCGTTGTAATTGATCACCTCGTCATCGGCGCCCTGGGTCGCCAGGTAATCCGGGCGCAGGCCCATTGTGGCGATCTGCGGGCGCGGATCGCGCAGGAACTGCACGCTGGCGTCGAACTGCGCGCCCAGCCATTTATGCGGGTTGAACACGATGCTGTCGGCGCCCTCGATCCCGGCCCAGAGCGGGCGGAATTCCGGCGCGATCATCGCCGATCCGGCCCAGGCGGCATCGACATGGGTCGGCAGATCATGGGCCCTGGCCACGGCGATGCAGGCGGCCAGATCGTCGCAGGCGCCAATCGCGGTGCCACCGATGGCGAGGATCACGCCCGCGGGCCGGTGCCCGGCAGCGATGTCGGCGCGGATCGCGGCATCGAGCGCGGCGGGGTCCATCGAATAGAGCGGGTCATTGGCGCGGCCGGGGATTTTCACCAGGTTGTCCTGGCCGATGCCGGAGAGCCGCGCCGCCTTATCGACCGAGCTGTGGGTTTGCGCCGAGGCGTAGAGACGGAGCCGGGGCGCGGATGAAAGACCCTCTGTAAGCCCCTTGTAACCTAATGCCTTTTCGCGCATCGTCAGCACCGCCGAGAAGGTGGCGGTGGTGGCGGAATCGTGGATCGTGCCGGTGAAGTCGCGCGGCAGGCCAAGCCCGTCGCGCAGCCAGTCGATCACCAGGGCTTCCATCTCGTTCGCTGCCGGTGCGGTTTGCCACAGCATCGCCTGCGCCGCCATGGCGTTTGCGAGTTGTTCCGCCAGCATCGAGGCGGGCGCGGCATTGGCGGGGAAATAGGCAAAGAAGCGCGGGTGCTGCCAATGCGTCATCGCGCCGGGCACCACCCTGGTGAAATCGTCGAAGATCACGTCGATCGGCTCGGGGTCTTCGGGCACCGGGGCGTCGATGAGCTTGCGCACGTCACCCGGCGCGATGTCGGGCCGCACCGGGCGGTCGCGCAACGTCGCGTGGTAATCGCGCGCCCAGTCGGCGGCGCGTTTCGACCAATGGGCGAGATCGTCGTGGTTCATCGCTGCCGCTCCTTGCGCTGTGGCCGCCACGCGGGGTGGCGTGGCGGCCAGTAGTGGCGCGGCTCAGCCCTTGGCGGCTTCGAGCGCCGCGATGATCGGCGAGAAGTCGTCGGCCTTCAGGCTGGCGCCACCCACCAGCGCGCCGTCGACATTGGCCACCGCGAAGATCTCGGCGGCGTTCGACGGTTTCACCGAGCCGCCATAGAGCACGCGGAGCGCCTCGCCCTCGGCGCCGAACCGCTTGACCAGCTCGGCGCGGATGAAATCGTGCACCTCGGTGATCTGCGCGATGGTCGGGATCTTGCCGGTGCCGATTGCCCAGATCGGCTCATAGGCGATCACCGCATTGGCACCGGTGAGGCCGTCGGGCAGCGAGCCTGCAAGCTGGGCGCCGATCACGTCGAGCGTATCGCCGGCCTCGCGCTGCGCGAGGCTCTCGCCAAGGCAGATCACCGCCGTCAGCCCGGTGGCAAGCGCGGCTTCGGCCTTGGCGCGCACATCGGCATCGCTCTCGGAATGGTCGGCGCGGCGCTCGGAATGGCCGACGATCACGTGGCTCGCTCCGGCATCGGCCAGCATCTGCGCCGAGATATCGCCGGTATGGGCACCGCTTTCGGCGGCGTGGCAATCCTGCCCGCCGGTGGCGATGGCGCTGCCCTCAGCGACGGCGGTCAGCCGCTCAAGCAGGGTGGCCGGGGGGCAGATCAGGATATCGACCTTCGGATCGGTATGGGCGGTCTTGAGCGCCTCGATTTCGCCAAGGCTTGCGCCGGTGCCGTTCATTTTCCAGTTGCCTGCTGCCAGTCCGCGCCGCATGTGCTGTCTCCCTAGGTTGCGTTGGGCGCAGACTATCGGCAAAGCCGGGCGAGGCAAAGCGGCAAGACTGCGCCAAAGGGCCGCGAGGCGCCGGGGTCGTGGGAGCCGCTGTCAGGACCGGCCGAGCCGCGCGGCATCGCGCGCCAGCGCCTCGATCCCGGCCCAGTCGCCGGCCTGCACCTTGTCCTTCGGCGCGACCCAGGAGCCCCCGGCGCAAAGCACGTTGGGCAGGCCGAGATAGCTCGCCGCGTTCGACGGGCTGACGCCGCCGGTGGGGCAGAACCGCACCTGCGGCAGCGGCGAGGCCAGCGCCTTGAGGTAGGCCACGCCGCCCGCCGCCTCGGCGGGAAAGAACTTCTGCACGCTGTAGCCGCGCGCCAGCAGCCGCATCGCCTCCGAGGCGGTGGCGGCTCCCGGCAGCAGCGGCAGGTCATGGGCCTCGGCGGCTTCCAGCAGCGCGTCGGTGGCACCGGGCGAGACCCCGAACTTCGCGCCCGCCGCCTTGGCCGCCTTCACGTCTTCGGGGGTGAGCAGGGTGCCCGCACCGGCAATGCCGCCCGGCACCTTGGCCATCGCGGCGATCACGTCGAGCGCCGCCGGGGTGCGCAGGGTCACCTCCAGCGCCGGAAGACCACCGGCCACGAGCGCGCGGGCGAGGGGGGCGGCATGGGCCACGTCCTCGACGATGAGCACGGGAATGATCGGGGCAGCGCGGCAGATCTCTTCGCTGCGGGCGCTGGCGTCCTGAGGGGTCACGGCGCTCTCCTTACACGACGGTGGCGGCACCGGTGGTGGCCGGCCCCGCATTCTGACGGAACATCTCGAACAATTCGCGGCCGTGGCCGACGCCGTTGGCCGAGAGATCGGCCACTACCGGCGTGCGGCTGTCGAAATCGGCGGCGAGGACGGTGAGCGTGCCCGCATCGGCGTCAAGCCGGACCACGTCGCCGTCGCGCAGCCGCGCGATCGGGCCGCCTTCGGCCGCTTCCGGCGAAACATGGATCGCGGCAGGGACCTTGCCGCTGGCGCCCGACATCCGGCCATCGGTGACCAGCGCCACCCGCAGCCCGCGATCCTGCAACACCGACAGCGTCGGCGTCAGCCCGTGCAATTCCGGCATCCCGTTGGCGCGCGGGCCCTGGAAGCGGACCACGACGATCACGTCTTCGGTGAATTCGCCGGCCCGGAACGCCGCTTTCACATCGTCCTGATCATGGAACACCCGCACCGGCGCCTCGATGATGTGGCGGTCGGGCGCGACGGCAGAGACCTTGATCACCCCGAGGCCGAGATTGCCGGTAAGCTGCACCAGCCCGCCGGTGGGCTGGAACGGGTCCGCCACCGTGCGCAGGATCTTGTCGTTCTCGCTGCGCGCCGGGCCATCGTCCCAATGCAGCCGGTCGCCGTCGAGCTTGGGCTCGCGGGTATAGGCCGCCAGACCCTCGCCCGCGACGGTCTTGGTGTCGGGGTGCAGCAGGCCGGCATCGAGCAACTCGCCGATCATGTAGGCCAGCCCGCCCGCGGCGTGGAAATGGTTCACGTCCGCCAACCCGTTGGGATAGACCCGCGCCATCAGCGGCACCACGGCGGAGATTTCGGCGAAGTCCTCCAGGGCCAGTTCGATCCCGGCGGCGCGGGCCATCGCCGGCAGGTGCAGCACGAGGTTGGTCGAGCCGCCGGTGGCCATCAGTCCGACGAGGCCGTTCACGAAGGCCTTTTCGTCGAGCACCCGGCCCAGCGGGGTGAACTCGTTGCCAAGCCCGGTGATCTGGAGCGCGCGTTTTGCCGCCGCCCCGGTGAGCGCCTCGCGCAAGGGCGTGCCGGGATTGACGAAGCTCGCCCCCGGCAGGTGCAGCCCCATGAATTCCATCAGCATCTGGTTGGTGTTGGCGGTGCCGTAGAAGGTGCAGGTGCCGGGGCCGTGATAGGCGGCCATCTCGCTTGCCATCAGCTCGGCGCGGTCGGCCTCGCCGGTGGCGAAACGCTGGCGCACCTTGGTCTTTTCGTCGTTGGATATGCCGCTGGTCATCGGCCCGGCGGGCACGAAAATGCCGGGGATATGGCCATAGGTCGCCGCCGCCATCACCAGCCCCGGCACGATCTTGTCGCAGACGCCCAGATAGAGCGCGGCATCGAAGGTGTTGTGCGAGAGCGCCACGGCGGAGGCGAGCGCGATCACGTCACGCGAAAACAGGCTGAGTTCCATCCCCGGCGTCGATTGGGTAACACCGTCGCACATCGCCGGAACGCCACCGGCCACCTGCGCGGTGCCGCCCTCCCGGCGGGCCACCGATTTGATCAGCTCGGGATAATCCCTGAACGGGGCATGGGCCGACAGCATGTCGTTGTAGCTGGTCACGATCCCGATATTGGGCGCGCGCTCGGTCGCCAGCGCGCTCTGGTCGGGGCCGGCGCCGGCATAGGCATGGGCCTGGTTGGAACAGCTCAGATGCGCCCGCGCCGGGCCTTGTTCGGCGGCACGGTCGATGCGGTCGAGATAGGCGGCGCGTCGGGCCTGCGAGCGGTCGACGATCCGCCGGGTGATACGGTCGATCTCGGGATGAAGTGTCATGGCGCGTCCTCTGGTCCTGTGCCGGTCGCAATCGGGTGGCTGCGGCCTAGCATGGGCATTTAGCGCTAACAATACCCGATCCCCGACCGAACGGCCAGTGGCACGGTCTGGCGGGCGGCGCGCTATTGTTGCTCAAAGCGCAACATTTGAACCAGTTTCGCTTAATTACCGTTCGATTTCCACATTTCCGCCCCAATTGATCCACAAGGTCTGCCCAAACCGTGCGGGCCCAAAGCTGCCCGCCAATCGGAGGACAGTGAATGAACACGCATCGTTTCGCCCTTATTCTTGCGGCATTTGTCGGGCTTTCGGCCTGCTCCGGTGGTGGCCTGGTGTCGCGCGGCCTGACCGGCGAAACCCCGCTGATCGGCAGCATGTCGGGCGCGCATGCGCCGGTGCCGCTCAACCCGTCCTACCGGGTGACCGGGGTCGAGGTGACGGTGCCCGACAGCCTGACGGTATCGGAAGCCAACGGCATCAAGCCGCGCGCCGATATCCTTTGGCAGGAAGAAGCGCCGGGCGACCGCTACGCGCAGGTCGACGCGATCGTGACCGAGGCGCTCAAGAAGGGCGTGGCCGGGATGACTGGCGCCCGCGCCGTGAAGATCGAGGCGGTGGTGACCCGTTTTCACGCGCTGACCAAGCGCACGCGCTACAGCTACGGCGGCGACCACGAAATCTGGATGGTCATGGCGGTGCGCGATGCCGCCACCGGCGAATTGCTTGAACCGGGGCGGCTGATCGGGTTTGACCTCGACGTGAGCGCCGAGCAGGCGATGGCGAACGAGGCCAGGGGCATTTACCAGAAAGACGAGATCGAGGCCGCGATCATTGACATGATCCGCTACGAGATGGCGCGGCCGCGAGATTTCCTTCAGGGCTAGGGCAGGCAGGCTCGAGCAAGAGAGGGCGCTTCTTCGGGGGCGTCCTCTTGCTTTCGGGCTTCCGTGCGCGCGCCGGCTCCTGTAACCGGGAGCCATGACAGACAGCCGCCCAACCATCCGCCTCCGCCCCAAGATCAACGCCCGCGCCATCCGCCACGGCGCGCCTTGGGTTTACGACAACGAAGTGGTCACCGACCGGCGCAGCAAATCGCTGGCGCCGGGCACCATCGCCACGCTCGAAGACGCCGAGCGCACGCCGCTGGCCACGGTGGCCGTCACCCCCGGTTCGCGGATCTTCGCCCGCGTGCTCGACCGCGACCCCGCGGCCGAGATCAACGCAGACTGGCTCAACGCCCGGCTTGAGGCCGCGCTTGCACATCGCGCCCGGCTGTTCGACGCACCGTTCTACCGGCTCGTCCATGCCGAGGCCGATGGCCTGCCGGGCGTGGTGATCGACCGTTTCGGCGATGTCGCGGTGATGCAGCCCAATGCCGCCTGGGCCGACCGGCTTGCACCGGAGCTTGCGGCTGTGCTGGCCGGCGTGACCGGGGTCACCACCGTGATCAAGAGCGCCAGCGGCCGCGCCCGCAGCCTCGAAGGGCTCGATGATGTCTCGCAGGTGCTGATCGGCGAAATGCCGGGCACGGTGCCGGTAAAGATGAACAGCGCCACCTGCCTGGCCGACCTCGAAGCCGGGCAGAAGACCGGCCTTTATTTTGACCAGCGCCCCAACCACGCTTTCGCCGCGACGCTGGCGCAGGGGGCGCGGGTGCTTGACGTATTCTCCCATGTCGGCGGCTTTTCCCTCGCCGCGCTGGCGGGCGGGGCGACGAGCGCGCTGGCCATCGACGGCTCGGCCCCGGCGCTGGCGCTGGCCGGGGAGGGCGCGCGGCTGAGCGGGGTGGCCGAGCGGTTCAGCACCCGTCAGGGCGACGCATTCGCGGTGCTGGAGGCGCTGGCCGAAGAGGGCGCGCAATTCGACGTGGTGATCTGTGATCCGCCCGCCTTCGCCCCGAACAAGCCGGCGCTGGAAGCAGGCTTGCGCGCCTATGAGCGTATCGCCCGCCTTGCCGCGGCACTTGTTGCGCCGGGCGGCTATCTGGGCTTGTGCTCGTGCTCGCACGCGGCGGATCTGGCGCGGTTTCGCACCGCCTGCAACCGCGGGATCGGGCGGGCCGGGCGCTCGGCCCAGCTCATCCATACCGGCTTTGCCGGGCCGGACCATCCGCAACACCCGCAACTCGCCGAGAGCGGCTATCTCAAGGCGCTGTTCTACCGCCTGCTGCCATGAAAGTGCTGCTCGACGCCTGCGTGCTCTATCCGACGGTGATGCGCGAGGTGCTGATCGGGGTGGCGGCGGCGGGGCTGTATCAACCGCTCTGGAGCCCGCGCATCCTCGAGGAATGGGCGCGCGCGGCAGCGAAGATGGGGCCGGGCCAGGAGGCGTTGGCGCGCGGCGAGATCGCGGCGCTGGAAGCACGCTGGCCGGGGGCGTCGGTCAGCCCGCGCGCGGGCGACGAGGCGCGGCTGTGGTTGCCGGACCCGGCCGATGTGCATGTGCTGGCGGCGGCGATCGCCGGCTCGGCGGATGTGCTTGTGACCCTCAACACCAGGGATTTCCCCCGCCACACCCTGTCCGAGGAGGGGCTGGCGCGCGAGGTGCCCGATCTGTTCCTGCGCGCGCTCTGGGCCGATCACCCGGCGGCGGTGGCCGGGGTCGCCGAAGCGGTGCGGCGCGAGGCCGAACGGCTCTCGGGCGAGCCCTGGCCGATCCGCAAGCTGATGAAAAAGGCGCGGTTGCCCCGGCTTGGCAAGGCGCTGGAGGCGGGGGCCTAGGGGCGCTGGCGCGGCGCTCCTGTTACAGCCGCCACCTGGCCTCGTTGGCTTCGATCGCGGCGATCCGTTCGGCGGTCTTGGGATGGCTCATGAACCACGCCGGAATCGCGCCGCCGCGCCCGGCGCTGAGCTGGTCGAGCTTGCCGAACAGCGATTTCTGCGGCCCGGTGCCGATCCCGGATTTCACCAGCAGGGCCGAGGCATAGGCGTCGGCCTCGTATTCGTCCGACCGCGACAGCCGCGCCGCCAGCAGCGAGGTGAGCGAATTGGCGATATAGGGTCCGATCCCCGGCAGGAAGCGCGCCAGCACCATGCCCAGCGCCATGCGCAGCGCGTTCTGCCCGGAAAAGTCGATCATCCGGCGGCGCGAATGGCCCAGCGCCACATGGCCGAGTTCATGCGCGATCACGCTGGCCAGCTCTTCCGCCGTCACCACGCCTTGCTGAAACCGCTGGTAGAACCCGCGGGTGATGAAGATGCGCCCGTCAGGGGCCGCCAGCCCGTTGATCGGCTCGACCTCGTAGAGATGCACCCGGATGCGCTCCAGATCGAGGGCGCGCGCCATCCGATCGGTCAGCGCCTTCAGCTTCGGGTCGACCAGTTCGTTCGACTTCTGGTCAAGCTCATGGCCCAGCCGCCACGCCGAGAAGCGATACATCAGCAGGCCGTAGGCAAGGGCAATGAGAATCGGGGTCAGTTTCAGCATGGGCAGAATATGGGGGCAACGGGGCGATCGGGGAAGGGGTCAGGCCGCGTCCTGCCGCGCCGCCAGCTTTCCGGCCTTCTGGGCGCGCAGCACCGCGCGAATCCAGAGTGCCGCGCCGATGGCCACCGCCAGCCCGGCGGTCAGCCCCATCGCATCGCCCATCACCTCGGCCACGGTCGAGATCTGGCTGGCGAAGAGATAGCCCAGCCCGACATAGAGCGTGACCCAGATCGCCTCGCCCAGCACATCGGCTAGGGTGAAACGGGCCCAGCCGAGCCCGGTGGCACCGGCGATGAAATTCACCCAAGGTCCGAGCGGCGCGATCGCCCATGTCGAGAAAAACACGCCGATTCCGCCGCGCCGGTCAACCAGCGCGCGGGCGCGTTCGAGCACGGCCCGGCGCGCCGGCGCGCGGGCGAGGCGCTCCACCACCGGCGTGCCGCCATAGCGCCCGATCAGAAAACCGGCCTGATCGCCCAGCACCGCGCCGGTGAACGCAGCCAGGACCACCTGCCACATGCTCAGATCCGCCGCCGCCACGAAGGCGCCGCCGGTGAGCATCATCAGCGAGGTCGGGATCGGCAGCGCGAGGCAGGACAGGAACGCCGAGGCGAAAATAACCCATGGGCCCCAGGATGTGACGAGGGAGAAAACGACCTCGCTCATTGCGGGCCATCTTGCCGGCTCTCGGCCCGAAAATCGGCAATCGCGGCCTCGGCCGCAGCGATCAGTGCCGCGACACTGGTGCCGCGATAGGCGGCAAGGTCTTCGATGTCCATCCGGCCTTTCGGCGGCGGCACCGGGGCGTTCAACGCCTCGAGCACGATCTCGCGCGGCACCCGCCACGAATGCGCAATATAGCCCGGCGTCATCCATGGCTCGATCTGTTGTTCGCGATGCGCCGGGTCCTGAAAGTAGAGCGAGAACATCACCGCGCGGGTGGCGAAAAAGGCGCTGGCGGCCAATGCAACGGCAAGCAGCAGCGTCGCCACCGGAGCGGCTTTCCAAAGGCGTCTGACGAAGGCGAGCACGGCTGTCCTTTCGCGGGGTCGAGGTTTATACGCACTGGCAGAAGAGTTCTGTCGCCGCGCCGTCATGGCAATCTGGGCCATGTCCAGGCGCTGCGCAAGCGGGAGTGACGTGATGCGCAAGGCATTACCGCGCGGGGTCTGGGCGCTCGGGATGGTGTCGCTGCTGATGGATGTCTCGTCCGAGATGATCCACGCGCTGCTGCCGGTCTACCTGGTCTCGGGGCTGGGTGCCACGATGCTCGCCGTCGGGCTGATCGAGGGCATCGCCGAGGCCACCGCGCAGATCGTGAAAGTGTTTTCCGGCGCATTGTCGGACCGGATCGGGCGGCGCAAGCCCCTGGCGCTGGCGGGCTACGGGCTGGCGGCGCTGACCAAGCCGGTCTTTCCGCTGGCGGGCAGCCTTGGCTGGATCGTTGCGGCGCGTTTCGTCGACCGCGTGGGCAAGGGCATTCGCGGCGCGCCCCGTGATGCGCTGGTGGCCGATCTGACCCCCGAGGCGCAGCGCGGCGCGGCTTTCGGCTTGCGCCAGGCGCTCGATACCGTCGGGGCCTTCGTCGGGCCGCTCATCGCCATCGGGCTGATGTGGCTGACGGCGGACAATATCCCGCTGGTGTTCTGGGCGGCGATCGTGCCGGCGGCTTTGTCGGTGACGGTGCTGATCGTCTGGGTCCGCGAGCCGCCGCGCGCGGTGCCGGGCGGGGTGCGCGCGCCGCTGTCGCGCGCCGCAATGGCAGAGCTCGGGCCGGTGTTCTGGGCCGTGGTCGGCGCGGCGGCGCTGTTTTCCCTCGCGCGCTTTTCCGAAGCCTTCCTGGTGCTGCGCGCCGATCATGCCGGGCTGACCATGGCGCTGATCCCGCTGGTGCTGATCGTCATGAACCTCGTCTACGCCCTCGCCGCGTATCCTGCCGGGGCGCTGAGCGACAGGATCGGCCGCGCGCCGGTGCTGGCCATTGGCGTGGTGCTGCTGGTGCTGGGCGATCTGGCGATGGCGCTGGTGCCGGGCCTTGCCGGGGCCTTCGCCGGGATCGCGCTCTGGGGCGCGAGCATGGGCTTTACCCAAGGCGCGTTTTCGGCGCTGGTGGCCGACACCGTGCCGGCGGCCCTGCGCGGCACCGGCTTTGGCGTGCTCAACCTTGCCACCGGCCTCGCCGCGCTGGCCGCAAGCGTGGTTGCAGGCGTGCTGTGGGACGGGTTCGGGCCGGAGGCGACCTTCCTTGCCGGCGCGGCGCTGGGTCTGGCGAGCCTGGCGGCGCTGGCGCCGTTGACGCGCCGGATCGGTTAGCGGCCGAGCATCCGCATCCCCCGGTCGATGCCGTCGAGCGTCATCGGCACCATGCGGCCCTCGAACGCTTGCGCGATCATCGCCGTCGACTGGCTGTAGCGCCACTGCGGCTCCGGCACCGGGTTGATCCACAGGTGATCGGGCCAGGCCGCGCGGGCGCGCGCCAGCCAGACCTGCCCGGCCTCGGCGTTCCAGTGCTCGTTGGCGCCGCCGGGCATGGCGATCTCGTAGGGGCTCATCGCCGCATCGCCGACAAAGATCGCCTTGTAGTCCGGCCCGTAGGTGTGGAGCACCTCCCAGGTCGGGGTTTGTTCCGACCAGCGGCGGAGGTTGTCGCGCCAGACGCCTTCATAGAGGCAATTGTGGAAGTAGTAGTATTCGAGATGCTTGAACTCGGCCCGCGCCGCCGAAAACAGCTCCTCGACCACCTTCACATGCGGGTCCATCGAACCGCCGACATCGAGAAACAGCAGCACCTTGACCGCGTTGCGCCGCTCGGGCCGGGTCTTGACGTCGAGGTAGCCGTGCTCGGCGGTGGCGCGGATGGTGCCGTCGAGGTCAAGCTCTTCGGCGGCGCCGTCACGGGCCCAGTTGCGCAGCCGTTTCAGCGCGACCTTGATGTTGCGGGTGCCAAGCTCGACGCTGTCGTCGAGATTGCGAAAGGCGCGTTTATCCCAGACCTTCACCGCGCGCTGGTGGCGGCTTTCATCCTGGCCGATGCGCACGCCTTCGGGATTGTAGCCGTAGGCGCCGAAGGGCGAGGTGCCGGCAGTGCCGATCCATTTCGACCCGCCCTGATGGCGCTTGCTCTGTTCTTCGAGGCGTTTCTTCAGCGTTTCCATAAGCTTGTCGAAACCACCCAGAGCCTCGATCTCGGCCCTCTCTTCGGCGCTCAGATGCTTTTCGGCGAGCTTTTCCAGCCAGTCGCCGGGCAGATCGACGGCGTTCAGCACCTCGCCCACACCGATCTGCTCAAGCCCCTCGAAGGCCTGGGCGAAGGCGCGGTCGAACTTGTCGAGATTGCGCTCGTCCTTCACCATGGCGGTGCGGGCGAGATAATAGAAACCGTCGACATCGTAAGTCACCAGCCCGGCGCTCATGCCTTCCAGAAAGGCGAGGTATTCGCGCAAGGAGACCGGCACCTTGTGGGCGCGCAGGGCATCGAAGAAGGGCAGAAACATTACAGAGCGCCTCCGGTTCGGTGAAACCTCGCAGACCCGCCGCGCGCGGGCAAGCCCGGTCGGCCCGATCTTCGGTCCCGAAACACCTTGGGGGTGACTGGCGCAGCCAGAGCGGGCAAGGCCCCCGTGTGGGCCCTCAGGCCCGCATCAGAAACACCGACACGAACAACCCGACCACGGCGAACGCCATGGCGTAGCCGGCAGCATATTGCGCGATATCCAGCCCTTTGCCGCCCCGGTTCTTCGCGGTGAAGCCACCGACAAGGGCGCCGATCACGGCGAAGGCTAGGACGATCATGGCACCGGCTCCCTCCGGGTGGGAGCCACCGCTCCCCTTAGCTGCGACCGCCCGGCGCGATGGCGGCAATCTCGCCAAGCCGCGCTTCCACCTGGGCGTCTGAGCCGAAGCCATACCGTGCCCAGCCGAGGCTGTCGAGGCGGACAAGCTGCGCCTGAGCGTCGCGGCCGGCGAGCGTCAGCGCTTCGGCCTTGATCATCATCAGGGTCGAGAGCAGGGCGGCGTTTTCGGCCTCGGTGACGGCGCCAAGATGGCCGTCGACGATCCGAATCGCGGTATCGGCATTGCCCAGCGACAGCGCGTGGGCGGCCAGTTGCACCCCCATATGCGCGGCCTGAAGCCGGGTCTCCGGGTCTGCCGAATAGATCCGCTCGGCCTCGCGGAACGAGGCGAGCGCGATGTCGGTGTTGGTGGCCAGATAGAGCCGCCCCAGGGCGTAGAGCGAAAAGGCCAGCCGGGTGTCGCGCCAGTTGTTGGCGCGGGCGAGGTCGACGGCGCGGCGCGCGGCGCCCTGGCGGCTGGTCAGCGTGCCCGAGCCGCCAAGCGCGGTCTCGATCGCCTGTTTCCAGGCCAGCGGCGTCGGCGCGCCGCTGCGGCTGGCGCCGCTGCCGCCCGCCGGGTTCAGCCGGGCGAGAATGGCGGGCAGTTTCGCCGCCACCTCTGTGCGGGTCATGCCCGAACGCAGTTCCGGCGCGTAGAAGGCGCGCAGGATCAACATGTCGAAGCCGGTCAGGACGGTGTGAAAATTGTCGTCGTTGAAGACCGAATCCGAGAGCCGGTAGAGATCGTTCACCGGACCGAGGGCCTGGGCGATTTCCTCGTGCAGGCAATCGCGCATCTCCTGCGGGCTGACATCGCCGGGAATGAACACCGCCATCCGCTCGCGGCTGGTGAGCCGGGTCCAGTCGGTCTGCGGGCTGCGCCGGGCGGTCTGGTATTCGGTCCAGCTCGAGACGTTGGGCGCCACGAAACAGGCGGCGTTGGGCACCAGCGATTGCAGCGCGCGCTTGGTGATGACCTCGACGGTGATCGCCGCCGGCGCATTGGCCGGGGTTTCGCGGATGTCGATCCCGGCTTCGGCGCGCAAGCGGCGCAAGAGCTTGTCGAGGTCGCCATGCAGCGCCGACGGGGTGCGGCCGGTGACCCGGATCGAGACCGGCCCCTCGAAGCGGGTCAGCACCGGCAGGGCGCGGCCGCTTTCCAGCTCGAACGCGAGGTCAAGAAAGTCGCCCGCGATCGCCGCGTTCGAGCGGCTCGGGCGGGTGATCCCGGAGCTGGCAAAGGCCTTCATCGGCGGCAGAACCGCCGGCAGATCCACTTGCCCTGACGTCACCTGGCGTGCCGTCACTTCTCCTTGCGGCATGTCAGACGCACAGCCCGCCAGCCCCAGGATCGCGATCGCCCCCACGATCGACCGAATTTGCGTGTTCATCGTATCTACCCCCGTTGATACTTGATGAACGGTGTGAGCTGCCCGATCCGGTCGTAGAGCTTGCGCGCGGTGGTGTTGAAGTCCTGCGTCATCCAGTAGACGGCGGGCGCGCCATGGCTGTCGGCGGCGGCATAGACCGCCTCGATCAGCGCCCGTCCCACGCCGGAGCCCCGCATCGCGGGGTCGGCATAGAGATCTTGCAGGTAACACACATCCTCGATCTTCCAGTTGTGGCGATGGAAGATGAAATGCACGAGCCCCACAGGCTGGCCATCGGCCTCAGCGATCAGACCGAACTGGGGTTCATCCTCCGAGAGAAGCCGCGCAAAGGTGGTCAGGTACACCTCTTCGCTTACTTCCGTCTCGTAGAACGCCAGATAGGCCGACCAAAGCCGTCGCCACTGGGGCTCGTCAGCTCGCGTCAGCGAACGGACGGTCAGATTGGTATTGTCTCCCAAGGCAATACTCTCACCGTTCTCGCCCCCCCAGGCTCTGTCAGGGGTAGGCCGCAATTCGATTCGGGGGAAGGGCGATTCGGGCGGAAATGCGGCAAAAAACTGGCTGTTCCCGGATCGGAGACAATCACGCCGCAAGATGTGGTGGGCGCGCCGAGGCGGCGCACAAGTCGCTTTCAGAAATGCGGCGGGAATGTGACGTAAATGGGCGCGCCCCGATTCTCGGGGCAGGCGGATTGCAGCGCCCGGATCAGTCGTCGAAGCTGCGCAGACAGTCCTGCGTTGTGTCGAGTGCCGCCGCAAGCCCGGCGAGCGGCCAGTCGCGCGCCTTGAGTTGCTTGACGTTGACCCTGAGCATCGCGGCATTGCGCAGCGCGGCGAGGTCGGCTTCGGTCAGTTCGAGCCGGGCCCAGTTCTTGATGAACAGGAACTCGGTAGTCGATTTGACCCCGTCGATGACGATTGAGCCAGCGCCGCTGCCGTCGTCGAACTTCCTGTTCGGCACCGACATCGTCCATCTGTCGGCTTCGAGCGAAAATTGCAGCCGCCCGCTTTCGTGCTTGAGGATCGCGCGGCAACCGGCGAAGGCACCGTCCCGCTCATAGGAGATGACCCGCCAGCCACCGGCGTCGTCGCTGAACGTCGTGCGGGTTTCGTCGTTGCTTTGGGCTGTCGCGGAAAGGGCGATGAGGGCGGCAGCGGCGGGGGCGATGAAGGCGCGAACGAAACGCATGGCGGTCTCCTGGGAAGGGTCGCCCCAAAGTGACACCGATCGCGGCATCGGCAAGCGAAATCGTCGGCCTGTGACCGGGTTGAAGATGCGCTGCGTGGCGGCGGGCAGATGGCGGCCGTTATCGCTGCCTGCGCGCCATGAACGCCAGCCGCTCGAACAGGTGCACGTCCTGCTCGTTCTTGAGCAGCGCGCCATGCAGCCGGGGCAGGGCGTCGGCGCCGTCGCGCTTGAGATCCTCGGCGGTGAGGTCTTCTGCCAGCAGCAGCTTGAGCCAGTCCAGCACTTCCGAGGTCGAGGGCTTTTTCTTCAGCCCGGCCTGATCGCGGATCTCGTAGAACTGGGTGAGTGCGGTGGTCAGCAGCCGCTCCTTGATACCGGGGTGGTGAACTTCGACGATCCGCCGCATCGTGTCGATATCGGGGAACTGGATATAGTGGAAAAAGCAACGGCGCAGGAAGGCGTCGGGCAATTCCTTTTCGTTGTTGGAGGTGATGATGATCACCGGGCGGTGGCGGGCGCGCACGGTCTCGCCGGTTTCGTAGACGTGGAACTCCATCCGGTCGAGCTCCTGCAACAGATCGTTGGGAAACTCGATATCGGCCTTGTCGATCTCGTCGATCAGCAACACCACGCGGTCTTCGGCCTCGAAGGCCTGCCACAGCTTGCCGCGCCGGATGTAATTCGCCACGTCATGCACGCGCGCGTCGCCAAGCTGGCTGTCGCGCAGCCGGCTGACGGCATCGTATTCATAAAGGCCCTGTGCGGCGCGGGTGGTGGACTTGATGTGCCACTCGATGATCTCCATCCCCAGCGCGACGGCGACCTGTCGGGCCAGCTCGGTCTTGCCGGTGCCCGGTTCGCCCTTCACCAGCAGCGGCCGCTCCAGCGTGACGGCGGCGTTCACCGCCACGGTCAGGTCTTCGGTGGCGATATAGGTCTCGGTGCTGGCAAACGTCATGGCGGCCCCCGCGCTAAGCTGTCGCGCGATTGGTAGGCGGGCGGGTCGCCGATGGCAACCATTGCGGCGCTTTGTGTAGTGACAACCTACTAAGGGTGGGCTAAACGGGCGCGCAGAAGGGGTCCGGATGGTTGATATGAGTGACACCACAGAGAAGAACAGGGCCGCTGGGGAGCAGAAGGAGCTTGGGATGAAAGCGGAAGTTTTCCTGCCAGAGGACTATCGTCCGGCCGAGGACGAGCCGTTCATGAACGATCGCCAGATGGAGTATTTCCGGCGCAAGCTCCTGGCCTGGAAGGCCGATCTTCTCGACGATTCAAAGCATACGATCGAGGGGCTCCAGGAAGGCGCGCGCAATATTCCCGATATCGCGGATCGCGCCTCGGAAGAGACCGACCGGGCACTGGAACTGCGCACCCGCGATCGCCAACGCAAGCTGGTGGCCAAGATCGACGCGGCGCTGCGCCGGATTGCCGAAGGCGAATACGGCTATTGTGAAGAGACCGGTGAGCCGATCTCGCTCAAGCGCCTCGACGCGCGTCCGATCGCCACGCTGAGCCTCGAGGCGCAGGAGCGCCACGAGCGCCGCGAAAAGGTGCACCGCGACGATTGAGCGCTGGCGGAATGAAGGACGCAGAGGCACCGGGGCGGCAACGCTCCGGTGTTTGCATGTGAGGGGAACACCATGCTGATCGGGCAGGACATCACCGTTCTTGGCGGCGGGATCGGCGGCTTCGCGGCGGCGGCGGCGCTGGCGATGCGCGGCGCCAGGGTGACGGTGCTGGAACAGGCGCCCGAGATCGACGAAGTCGGCGCCGGGCTCCAGATCAGCCCCAACGGCGTGGCGGTTCTCGACGCGCTCGGCCTTGGCGAGACCGCGCGGGCGCGGGCGATGGCGAGCCGCGCGGTGGTGCTGGCCGACGGCCTGTCGGGGCGCGAGGTGGCGCGGATGGACCTGGCGGCGCTCCGCCCCGCCAAGGATTTTCTGCTGTTTCACCGTGCCGACCTGCTCGACATTCTCGCCGAAGCGGCACGCGCCGCCGGGGTGACCGTCGAGACCGGCGCGAAAGTGACCCGTGTCGATGTCGGTCCGCGGTCGACATTGCTCGAAATTGAAGGGCAGGGCAGCCGCGATGTCGGCTTCGTGGTCGGCGCCGACGGCTTGCACTCGCACTTGCGCACGGCGCTGAACGGCGCGCGCAAGCCGTTCTTCACCGGGCAGGTGGCGTGGCGGGCGCTGGTGCCCGCGCAAGGCGGAGAGCCGGTCGAGGCGCGGATATGGATGGGGCCGGGGCGGCATCTGGTGCACTACCCGCTGCGCGGCGGCACGCTGATCAACATCGTCGCGGTCGAGGAGCGCGCCGGCTGGGCCGACGAGGGCTGGCACCACCGCGACGACCCCGGCAACCTGGCCCGCGCCTTCGCTGGGTTTGCCGCGCCGGTGCGGGCCTTGCTCGACCGGGTCGAGACCGTTCATATCTGGGGTCTGCACCGCCACCCGGTGGCCAACCAGTGGCACAAGGGCAGCGCGGTGATCCTCGGCGACGCCGCCCACCCGACGCTGCCCTTCATGGCGCAGGGCGCGGTGATGGCGCTGGAAGACGCCTGGGTGCTGGCCGACTCGCTGGCGGTCAGCGGGCTTGAAGAGGGCCCGTCGCTCTACCAGGCCCGGCGTCGGCACCGGGTGGTCAACGTGATCGAGGCGGCCAATGACAATGCCCGCAACTATCACTACGCCAATCCGATGGTGCGCAGGCTCGGGCACACCGCGCTGCGCCTGCTGAACCGGGCCCGTCCCGAGGCCCTGCTGGCGCGCTACGACTGGATCTATGACCATGATGTGACCCAAGCCTGAGCCGGGCCACGCCAAACCCGCGACGCGGCCCGGCCGGTTTCCGCGCCCGAAACCGCACGGGCGCGTTATTCGCGCATTGAACCCGGTCCGGTTTTACGACATTTTGCGCTGCAACGCATCTCACCCCCAAGCCATGGCGGACACATGACCGACATCTCTCCCGACGCCCCGCAACCGACATACAAGCGCGTGATGCTGAAGATCTCGGGCGAGGCGCTGATGGGGCCGCAGGGCTACGGGCTGCATCCGCCAACGGTTCAGCGCATCGCCCGCGAGGTGCAATCGGTGCACGAGATGGGGGTCGAGATCTGCATGGTGATCGGCGGCGGCAACATCTTTCGCGGTCTCGCCGGCAGCGCGCAGGGGATGGAGCGCACCACCGCCGATTACATGGGAATGCTGGCGACGGTGATGAACGCGCTGGCGATGCAGTCGGCGCTGGAGGGGCTGGGGGTGTTTACCAGGGTGATCACCGCGATCCGCATGGACGAGGTGGCCGAGCCCTATATCCGCCGCCGCGCGGTGCGCCACCTGGAGAAGAAACGGGTGGTGATCTTTGCCGCCGGCACCGGCAACCCCTATTTCACCACCGACACCGCCGCCACCCTGCGCGCCTCGGAGATGGCCTGCGAGGCGATCTTCAAGGGCACCAAGGTGGATGGCGTCTATGACAAGGACCCGGCCGAGCACGAAGATGCCGTCCGCTACGACGAGGTAAGCTACGACGAAGCGCTGGCCAAGCGGCTGGGGGTGATGGATGCCAGCGCGATCGCGCTGGCGCGCGACAATCACCTGCCGATCATCGTCTTCAGCCTCGACGAACCGGGCGGCTTTCGCACCATTCTCGCGGGCGATGGCACCTATACCACGGTGAGGGGCTAGACCGCCGGCAGGCCCGCGCCGGGGGATGCCGCGCCGCCAGCGCAATTCCGCCAGAGCCGACAAAACACCCGCCAAGGTCCTGCCGAGACTATACATTCCAGCCAGATTGACGCTATACCTCGCCCGAACACGCGAGCGGCAAACAGAAGGGCAAACCCATGTCGACCGAAGAGTTTGAACTTGATCTCGACGATCTTGAACGCCGGATGAAGGGCGCGCTCGATGCGCTCAGACACGAGTTTCAGGGCCTGCGCACCGGCAGGGCCTCGGCCTCGATGGTCGAGCCGATCACGGTCGACGCCTATGGCGCGATCACCCCGATCAACCAGGTCGGCACCGTGAACGTGCCCGAGCCGCGCATGGTCACCATCAATGTCTGGGACAAGTCGCTGGTGCAGAAGGTGGAAAAGGCGATCATGGAATCCGGTCTCGGGATCAACCCGCAGACCAACGGCACGATCATCATGCTGCCGATTCCGGAGCTGAACGAGGAGCGCCGCCGCGAGCTGACCAAGGTGGCCGCCCATTACGCCGAGCAGGCGCGGGTGGCGGTGCGCAACGTGCGCCATTCCGGCATGGATCAGCTCAAGCGCGGCAAGGATGGGATGTCCGAGGACGACCACAAGTTCTGGCAGGACTCGATCCAGGAATTGACCGACACATATGTTGGCCATGTCGACCGGATTCTCGACACCAAGCAGGAAGAAATCATGCAAGTCTGACGCAGGGCGCGTCAGGCCCTGTCAGGAGAGATATGTGATCAAGGGTATCGGTAGCAAGCGCAAGGCGAAGAAGGCCGCAGCCGCTCCGGCGGCGGACGCGCCCGCCGCGGGTCCGCGCCACGTCGCCATCATCATGGATGGCAATGGCCGCTGGGCGCAGCAGCGCGGGCGGCCACGTCTGTTCGGCCACCATGCCGGTGCCAAGCGGGTGCGCGAGATCGTCGAGGCCTGCCCCGATCTCGGGGTGAAATACGTCACCATCTTCGCCTTTTCGACCGAGAACTGGAAGCGGACGCAAACCGAGGTCGCCGGGCTGATGAGCCTGTTTCGCCGCTACATCCAGAAAGAAGCGCGCGACATGAAGGAAGAGGGTGTGCGGGTGCGCTTCATCGGCGACCGGGTCAAGCTCGACAAGGCGCTGGTCAAGCTGATGGACGAACTCGAGGAATTCACCTCCGACTGCGACCGGGTGCACCTGACCATCGCCATCAATTACGGCGGCCGCGACGAGGTGGCCCGCGCCACCAAACGGCTGGCCGAAGACGTGGCGGCGGGCAAGCTCGACCCTGAAGGGATCGACGAGGAAACCTTGCCGAAATATCTCGACACCTGCCTGCTGCCCGATCCCGACCTGGTGATCCGCACCAGCGGCGAGGCGCGGATTTCCAACTTCCTGCTCTGGCAGTCGGCCTATGCCGAGTATGAATTCATCGAAACGCTCTGGCCCGATTTCACCCGCGATGTCTTTGCCGGGATCGTCAGCAGTTATGCCGGGCGCGATCGCCGCTATGGCGGCGTGAAGAATGCCTGACGGCGCCTCCGCCTGGGCTGACCTTTCAACCCGGATTCTGTCAGCTCTCGCCATGATGGGGGTGACGGCGCTGGCGCTGGCCGGCGGCGGCGCGGTCTGGGGCCTGTTCGTTCTGGCGGTGACGCTGGTGATGTTCTGGGAGTTGGCGGCGCTCTGCGAGCCGGGGATCGGTGGGGCGCGCCGGATCGCGCTGGCGCTGACGCCTGTGCTGCTGCCCGCGGTCACGGTGTTTACCCTGCGCCTCGGGCTTGCCGCGCCCGATGCGCAGGGCGCGGCGGGGTTCAACGGCTTCGGCACCGGGCTTGCCATCGGCCTCGCCCTGGCGCTGCTGGTCGGGGTGTTGCTGCTCCGGGCCGGGCGGCTGATCTGGGCGGGCTACGGGGCGATGGTGCTGATCGGGGCGCTGTTCCTGGTCTTTGTCTATCAACAATACGAAGTCGTCGGCGTGCTGATGCTGGTGATCATCATCGCGATCTCCGACACGTTCGGGTATTTCTTCGGCCGGCTTCTGGGCGGGCCGAAATTCTGGCCACGGGTCAGCCCGAAGAAGACCTGGTCGGGCACCGTCGCGGGCTGGATCGGGGCGGCACTGTTTGGCTTTTTCGTGCTCGGAACCGACGGCACGGCGCTGTGGGCGGCGCTGGCCGCGCTGCTGCTCGCGCTGGCCGGCCAAATGGGCGACATCGCCGAAAGCGCACTGAAGCGCCGGGTCGGGGTAAAGGACGCCTCGGCGCTCATCCCCGGCCATGGCGGCTTTCTCGACCGGCTCGACGCGCTCGTTGCCGCCTCGGCGCTGGCGGGCCTGCTCAGCCTGGTCTACATGGTCTGGACATCATGACCCGCCGCATCTCCATCTTCGGTTCCACCGGCTCCATCGGCCTGTCGACGATCGACCTGATCGAGCGCGACCGCGAGGCTTTCGAGGTTGTGGCGCTGACCGGCGGGCATAACGTGGCCCGGCTGGCCGGGCAGGCCAAGGCGCTGAACGCCGAGATCGCGGTGACGGCGCACGAGGAAAACCTTGCCGATCTGCGCGCGGCGCTGGCCGGAACCGGGATCGAGGCCGCCGCCGGGGCCAATGCGATCGAAGAAGCCGCGCGCCGCCCGGCCGACTGGGTGATGAGCGCCATCGTCGGCGCCGCCGGGCTGCCGCCGGGGCTTGCCGCACTCGAAGAGGGGGCGACGCTGGCGCTGGCCAACAAGGAAAGCCTTGTCACCGCCGGGCCGCTGGTGCTGGCGACGGCGGCGAAACACGCCGCCAAGGGCGCCCGGTTGTTGCCCGTTGACAGCGAGCATTCGGCGGTGTTCCAGGGCCTTGTCGGCGAAGACATGTCCGCCGTCGAGCGGATCATCATCACCGCCAGCGGCGGCGCTTTCCGCGACTGGCCGATCGAGGACCTGGCCGGGGCGACGCTGGAACAGGCGTCAAGCCACCCGAACTGGGACATGGGCCAGAGGATCACCATCGATTCGGCGTCGATGTTCAACAAGGCGCTGGAACTGATTGAAACCAAGGAGTATTTCGGCGTCCGACCGGATCAGATCGAGGTGCTGGTGCACCCGCAATCGCTGATCCACGCGCTTGTCGGCTTCAATGACGGCGCGCTGATGGCCCATGTCGGCCCGGCCGATATGCGCCACGCCATCGGCTATGCGCTGAACTGGCCCGAGCGCAAGATGCTGCCGGTGGAACGGCTCGACCTTGCGCGCATCGCCCAGCTCGAGTTTCGCGCCCCCGACGAGCGGCGCTGGCCGGCGTTGCGGCTGGCGCGCGAGGTGATGGAGGCGGGAGGGCTCACCGGCGCGGTGTTCAACGCCGCCAAGGAGGCGGCGCTGGACGGGTTCATCGCCGGTCAGATCGGGTTCCTGCGGATGTCGGAGCTGGTTGAGGAGGTGCTCACGATAATGTCGGGTGAGTCCGGCCTTATTCGTGCCGATATTACCCTCGATAACGTGCGCGCGGCCGACCAGATGGCCCGCAGGACCGCGAGAGACTTGATAGAGACCGGGGCCTGAGCCCGGCAGAAGGAGCAGTATATGGATTTGGGCAGCCTGATCCCGTCATTCGGAAACCTGACGCTGACGGTGCTGGCGTTTCTTCTGGCGCTCATTCCGATCGTGTTCATCCACGAGCTCGGCCACTATCTCGTCGGCCGCTGGTCGGGGATCAAGGCCGACGTGTTCTCGATCGGGGCCGGGCCGGTGCTGGCCAGCCGCGTCGACAAGCGCGGCACCCGCTGGCAGATCGCCGCGCTGCCGGTGGGCGGCTATGTGCGCTTTCACGGCGATGCCAATGCCGCTTCCGGCTCGGCCGATACCGAGGCGCTCACCGAGATGAGCGCGGCCGAACGCCGTTCGACCCTGCATGGTGCGCCGCTCTGGGCGCGGGCCGCCACCGTGGCGGCCGGGCCGATCACCAATTTCATCTTTTCGGCGGTGATCTTCGCCGCCATCGCGCTCTATGCCGGCGTGGCGAGCGATCCGCTCACCGTCGCCAAGCTCAAGCCGGTGGCCGGGGTCGAGGGCACCATCGCGCCGGGCGACGAGATTCTCGCCATCGAGGGGCTGCCGATGCCGGGTCTGGCCGAGTTCGGCACCTTTGTCGACGCTCTGCCCAACGAAAGCCCGCTGGACTGGACGGTGCGCCGCGATGGCACCGAAATCACCGTCGCCGCGCTGCATCCGCAGCCGCCGGTGGTCGACAGCGTGATGCCGCAATCGGCGGCCTCCGATGCCGGGCTGAAGGCCGGTGATCTGATCGTCACGGTAAACGGCACGCCGATCGCCACCTTCAGCGATTTGCAGGCCGTCGTTGAAAGCGGTGAGGGCGCCAGCCTCACCCTTGGGATCAATCGCGGCGGCGAGATGATCGACGTGGCGCTTACGCCCTTGCGCAAGGACCTGCCCACCGCCGATGGCGGCTACGAGACCCGCTGGCTGATCGGCATCAGCGGCGGGCTGGTGTTTGAACCGGCCACGGAAAATCCCGGCCTCTGGGCCTCGGCCAAGGCCGGCGCCGACACCGTCGGCTATATCATCGAGGCCTCGCTGTCGGGGATCTGGCACATGGTCACCGGCGCGATTTCGAGTTGCAACCTGCGCGGCGTCATTACCATCGCCGAAACCTCGGGCGAGGCGGCCAGCCAGGGCTCGCAGAGCTTCTTCTGGTTCGTCGCGGTGCTGTCGACGGCGGTCGGGCTGCTCAACCTGTTCCCGATCCCGGTGCTCGACGGCGGCCATCTGATGTTTCACGCCTGGGAAGCGGTGACCGGCCGCGCCCCGTCCGACAAGGCGCTGAACCTGCTGACCATGATCGGCCTCGCCATCGTGCTCGGGATCATGGTGCTCGGCCTGGCGAACGATCTGTTCTGTCCATAGGTGCGCACCGGGGCAGGCGCCCTTGCCCATAAAACGTCACAATTTGGCGCTCATGACGACATATTCGCGGCTTACGCCGGAAATCGGACAGTAGCACTCTCTATGAGACAAGGCGTCGACATGGAACATATTCAGCAAGGATATCGCGGTTTGTCCCTCCTGATGAATCTCAATTGGGACCGGCTGCTTTACATCTGCACCATCGCTTTCGCGCTCGGCGCGGGGGCGTTTCTGGGCACCTTGCTGAACTGACCATGTGCCGCGGTTCAGGCCGCCGCGGCGCGCACGCATCTTGTGCAGCTTCTTGTTATGGGCGCGGGGCAACAACCCCGCGCCCAATGCGTTTGACGTTTTGACTCTCGGCCATATTCCCGGTATCGACACAAGGGACTGGGATGTATGTGCGGATGACAACAAGATGACGTATAACGAGCGGCGCGCCGCAGCCAAGAAAAGGCTGCTTTCGACCTCCCTTCTGAAGCCCGCCGTCGTGGCGGCTTTCGTCGGGATTTCAAGCACTTCGGCGCTGCTGCCGACATCTGCGGCGGCGCAGAGCTATTCCTTCAACGCGGTGCAGATCGAAGGGCTCGACGCGATCGAGGCCGACACGGTGATGACCTATCTGGGATTCGGACGTGGCGAGGCGGTGAGTGCGGCTGAATTGAACGACGCCTACAAGCGTCTCGTCGCCGCCGGCCTGTTCGAAACCGTCACCATCGACCCGCGCGGCGCGACGTTGGTTGTAAAGGTCACCGAGTTTCCGCTGATCAACCGGATCAACGTCGAAGGCAACAAGAGCCTGAAGGACGACGAGCTGCTCGCGCTGCTGCAATCCAAGCCGCGCTACGTGTTCAACCCGGCCACCGCCGAGCAGGACGCCGAAACGATCGCCCAGGCCTATGCCGACAAGGGCCGGATCGCCGCGCAGGTGGAGCCGGTGATCATCCGCCGCGCGCAAAACCGCGTCGACCTCGTGTTCGAGGTGGTCGAGGGCAAGAACACCGAGATCGAGCGCATCACCTTCACCGGCAACCGCGCCTTCTCCGATGCGCGCCTGCGCCGGGTGATCAGCTCGAAACAGGCCGGTATCCTGCGCTTCTTCGTCAGCGCCGACACCTTCGATCCCGGCCGGGTCGAGTTCGACAAGCAGTTGCTGGCCGATTTCTACGCCTCGCGCGGCTATGTCGATTTTGACGCGGTGGCGGTGACCTCGGAAGTCGCGCCGCAGGAAGACGGTTATTTCGTCAGCTACGAAATCCGCGAAGGCCAGCAATTCTCGTTCGGCAAGATCACCACCGCCTCCGAGATCGAGGGCGTCAATCCTGCCGACTACGAAAGCATCGCCCGGATTCGCGAAGGCGCGACCTATAACCCGGCGGTCGTCGACCGGGTGACGGCGCGGATGGAAAAACAACTCCAGCAGCAGGGCTACGGATTTGTCCGGGTCGATCCGCGTGTAACCCGCAGTGAACGCGACGGCACGCTCGATATCGAATTCGCCATCGTGCGCGGCCCCCGGATCGTGGTCGAACGGATCGACATCGAGGGCAACGAAACCACGCTGGACCGGGTTGTGCGCAACCAGTTCACCACCGTCGAGGGCGATCCGTTCAATCCGCGCGAAATCCGCGCAGCGGCCGAGCGGATCCGTGCCTTGGGCTATTTTTCCAATGTCGACGTGCAGGCGCGCGAGGGCTCTTCGTCCGACAGCATGATCGTCGACGTGAACGTGGAAGAGCAGGGCACCGGTGCCTTCTCCTTCGGCGGCACCTATGCGCTGGGGCAGGGCTTCGGCTTCATGCTGGCCTTCTCCGAAACCAACTTTCTCGGCCGTGGTCAGTATCTGAACCTCGAGTTCAACGGCGGCCTCGATACCCGCAACTACCTGGTCGCTTTCGCCGAACCGAACCTGTTCGGCCGCGATCTGCGGGCCGGGTTCTCGGCCAATTACAACGAAACCATCTGGCAGGACGAATTGTTCGATACCCGCCAGTTCCGGGTTGAGCCGACGCTCGAGTTCCCGCTGTCTGAAACCGGCCGGTTCCGGGTGATGGCCAGCGCCGAGGGCACGGATATCCGCAACTATGCCGGCACGTCGGCCACAATGCTGGCCGAAGAGGCGCGAGGGTTCCAATACGGCGCCGCCGTCGGCGCCCGCTACACCTTCGATTCACGCCGGACCGGTCTTGAAAGCCCGACCTATTTCTACGCCGAAATCGGCGGCAATCTCGGCGGTCTCGGGTCTGACAGCCAATATGGCAAGGCCACCGCACTGGCCAACATGACCACGACCGCGCTGAACGACTCGATCACGCTCTCGGCGACCATCGAGGGCGGCGCGATCCAGACCATTTCCGGCGCCGGCACCCGGATCACCGATCGCTTCATGCTGACGGCCGATGACGTGCTTGGCTTCGCCTCCTACGGAGCCGGCCCGCGCGATCTGGCCGCGGCCAACGAGGACGCGCTCGGCGGCAACTATTTCGGCGCGGCGCGGCTGGAAGCCAAATTCCCGATCGGTCTGCCGGAAGAATACGGCATCAAGGGCGGTCTGTTCCTGCATGCCGGTTCGGTCTGGGGGCTCGAGAACTCGCCGGGGGTGGATGACGATTTGCATATCCGCGCTTCGGGCGGGGTCGCGATTCACTGGGATACCCCGATCGGGCCGCTGCGCTTCTCCTATGCCTATCCGATCTTGAAAGAAGCCTATGACGAGGAACAACGTTTCGGCGTGGCCATCTCGACGGGTTTCTGAGCGGAGCGCCGGTATGGGCCTTCTGCGCCGGTCACCTCTGGCAATGCTCGTGCTTGTCGCCGCCCTTCTGGCTGGCGTAGCGCCGGGCGCGCTCCGGGCGCAGGAGCTTGGACGGGTGGTTTCCCCGATCCTCACGATCGACCGCGAACAGCTGTTTTCCGGCACCCTCTACGGCCAGCGGGTCAATCGCGAGCTTGAAGCCGCATCGACGGCGATGGCAGCCGAGACCCGGCGGATCGAAGCTGACCTCGAGGCCGAAGAGCAACAGCTCACCGACCAGCGCCCGACGCTTTCGACGGAAGAATTTCGCGCCCTTGCCAATGCCTTCGACGAGAAAGTTCAGGCCCTGCGCACCGAGCGCGAGACCGCCGAGTCGGGGCTGCGAAGCCAGATCGAGGCGGCGCAGGCAGAGTTCTTCGACCAGATCGGCCCGATTCTCGGCGCATTGGTGCGGGCGCGCGGCGCAGTGATGATCGTCGATCGCCGGGCGATCCTGCTGACCGCCGCGGATGTCGATATCACCGAAGACGCCATTGCCCGGATCGACGCGGTGCTCGGCGATGGCACGGCTCCGGTCGATCCCGAGGGCGCCGCCCCGCCAGAACCGGATGCCGCCCCGGTCGATACGATCCCGGCGCCGGATGGGGCCGGGACCGACAGCGCCGGCGAACAATAGAACGGCCGCGCATCCGCACCATGACGAGGAGACACAAGCCATGACCGAGACCCCCAGCACGGCCGATATCGCCCTGATCAAGCAGTGCATCCCGCACCGCTACCCGTTTCTCTTCATCGACCGGGTTGAAGATATCGTCGCCCATGAAAGTGCGGTGGGGATCAAGATGGTGACCGTCAACGAGCCGCATTTCCAGGGCCATTTCCCCTCGGCGCCGATCATGCCGGGGGTGACCATCGTCGAGGCCATGGCCCAGACCAGCGCCGTGATGGTGGCGCTCAGCCTCGACCTCGTCGGCAAGAATGCGTTGGTCTATTTCATGGGCATCGACAAGGTGAAGTTCCGCCGCAAGGTGGTGCCCAGCGATGTGCTGCGGATGCAGATCACCACTCTGCGCGGCGGGCCCGGTTCGAAAGTCTGGAAATTCTCCGGCCATGCCACCGTGGACGGGCAGGCCGCCTGCGAAGCCGAGTTTTCAGCGATGATCGACCTCTCGGGCGGGCAGTAAGCCGATGCGCTTCAGCTTTTCTCTGACGTAAATCCGCGCGGGCCGCTCCGGGGTCAGCCGGCCCAGATCCAGCCGCCGCCAAAGACCCGGGCGCCCTCGTTGGCGTAGAACACGCAGGCCTGGCCGGGGCTCACCCCTTCCTCCGGGGTCAGCAATTCCACCTCGGCCTCGGTTTCCGAGAGCGGCCGCACGATCGCTTCGCGCGGCGGGCGGGTCGAGCGGACCTTGACCGAGAGGTGCCATTCCGGGCGAGAGGTGAAAGCCGCATCGCCCAGCCAGTTGATTTCACGCACCGGGATCGTGCGGGTTGCGAGCAGCTCTTTCGGGCCGACGATCACCTGCCGGTTTTCCACGTCGAGCTTCACCACGTAGAGCGGATCGGCCAGCCCGCCGATGCCAAGCCCCCGGCGCTGGCCGATGGTGTAGTGGATCACGCCGTCATGCCGGCCGAGCACCCGGCCGGCGGTATCGACGATGTCGCCGGGTTCGGCTGCACCGGGGCGCAACTTTTCGATCACGCTGGCATAATTACCATCGGGCACGAAGCAGATGTCCTGGCTGTCGGGTTTGTCGGCCACGTCGAGGCCGAACCGGCGGGCAAGGGCGCGGGTTTCGTCCTTGGTTTTCAGATGACCGAGCGGGAACCGCAGGAAATCGAGCTGCGCCTTCGTGGTCGAGAACAAAAAATAGCTCTGGTCGCGGGCCGGGTCGGCGGCGCGGTGCAACTCGGGAGCCTGCGCCCCGTCGAAACGCTGGATGTAGTGCCCCGTCGCCATGCAATCGGCATCGAGATCGCGCGCCGTCGCCAGCAGGTCCTTGAACTTCACCCGTTCGTTGCAGCGGATGCAGGGCACCGGGGTGGCGCCACCAAGGTAGCTGTCGGCGAATTCCTCGATCACTGCCTCGCGGAAAATGTTCTCGTAGTCGAGCACGTAATGCGGAAACCCCATCTCCTCGGCCACGCGGCGGGCATCGTGAATGTCGATCCCGGCGCAGCAGGCGTTCTTCTTCGCCAGCGCCGCGCCGTGGTCGTAAAGCTGGAGGGTGACCCCCACCACGTCATAGCCCTCGTCTTTCAGCAGCGCCGCCACCACCGACGAGTCGACCCCGCCCGACATCGCCACCACCACGCGGGTATCGGCCGGGCTCTTGGCGAAGCCCAGGGAGTTCAGGGGGATGTCGGTGGCTGTTGCCGTCATGGTCGGGCCTGCGTCCAGGGAGGAAGGACGCAATATAGGAAAATTCGACGTAACAACAAGGCCGGGCTTCATCACTCTTTAAGCCCCGTCGCCCATCGTGCGGGCCTCAGAGCATGAGGTAGTAGGATGTATCTGAAAAAAGTTGATGGCCCGCGCGCGGTGCGCCTTGCGGACGGCTCGGTGATGACCCGCGCCGATCTGCCGCCCGCCGATACCAGGCGCTGGGTGGCCAGCCGCAAGGCGGCGGTGGTGCGCGGTGTGCGCCTGGGGTTGATCTCGCAGGCCGAGGCGTTGAAGACCTATGGCTTGTCCGAAGAGGAATTCCTGGGCTGGACCATTGCGGTCGACCAGCACGGCGAAGCGGCGCTGAAAGCCACCTCGCTGCAACGCTATAGACAACCCTAAGCAGTATTCGCTAAAAGTTCTGCAACGGTAACGTGCTGTTAACCTTTTCGCGCCAAGGTGTTTGCCAACGGAACGATGACCTGCGGAGACACATCAATGCGCATCCTGCTCGTGGAAGACGACCCCACCACCTCGCGCTCGATCGAGCTTATGCTCACTCATGCCAACCTCAATGTCTACTCGACCGATCTGGGCGAAGAGGGGATCGACCTTGCAAAACTCTATGATTACGATCTGATCCTGCTCGATCTTGGCTTGCCCGACATGAACGGACTGGAGGTGCTGCGCCAGCTGCGCGCCGCCCGGATCGACACCCCGATCCTGATCCTCACCGGCTCGGACGACACCGAAGACAAGCTCAGGGGCTTCGGCTTCGGGGCCGACGATTACATGACCAAGCCATTCCACCGCGAAGAGCTGGTGGCGCGGATCCATGCGATCATCCGGCGCTCGAAGGGGCATTCGCAATCGGTCATCGCCACCGGTAGGGTCGAGGTCAATCTCGACGCGAAGTCGGTCGAGGTCGACGGCAAGCAGGTGCACCTGACCGGCAAGGAATACCAGATGCTCGAGCTTCTGAGCCTGCGCAAGGGCACGACGCTGACCAAGGAGATGTTCCTCAACCACCTCTATGGCGGGATGGACGAGCCCGAACTGAAAATCATCGACGTGTTTATCTGCAAGCTGCGCAAGAAGCTCGCCACCGCCACTGGCGGCGACAATTACATCGAAACGGTCTGGGGCCGCGGTTACGTGCTGCGCGATCCGCAGCCCGATGAAATCGACCGCCCGCTCGCCCTGGGCGCATAGCGGGCGCGACGGCGTTTCCTCCGGGCCCGGCGTGTGCGAGAGCAGCGCCGGGCTTTTTTCGGCCCCGGCTCGTATGCGGTTCCGTCTGGACGGGGCCGGGGGCGCGGCCTAAACCTGAGTGACAGCGACACTCCGGGGGGATGACGTGGCCAAGACAGGGCTCAAAGAGATCGCCGTAGAGGCATTGGACAAGGCAGACGCCGAGGCCGAGCTTGCCCGGCTCGCCGCACTGATCGCGCGCGCCAACCGCGCCTATCATACCGACGACGCCCCCGAGATCTCCGACGCCGCCTACGATGCCGCCCGGCAGCGCAACGCCGCGATCGAGGCGCGATTCCCCAATCTTGTGCGCCCCGACAGCCCGTCGGCGCAGGTCGGCGCCCCGACGGCGGACGGCTTTTCCAAGGTCGCCCATGCGGTGCGGATGCTCTCGCTCGCCAATGTGTTCAGCGCCGACGAGCTGACCGATTTCGTCGAGGGCGTGCGCAGCTTTCTCGGTCTCGCCGCCGACGATGCCATCGCCTTCACTGCCGAACCGAAGATCGACGGGCTGTCGCTCAGCCTGCGCTACGAGGACGGCGTGCTGGTTCAGGCGGCGACGCGGGGCGATGGCCGCGAGGGCGAGAACGTCACCGCCAATGCCCGCACCATTGCCGAGATCCCGCACCGGATCGCCGATGCGCCAGAGCTGCTGGAGGTGCGCGGCGAGGTCTATATGAGCCACGAGGATTTTGCCGCCCTCAACACCCGCCAGCAGGCGGCGGGCGGCAAGACCTTCGCCAACCCGCGCAACGCCGCCGCCGGATCGCTGCGCCAGCTCGACGCCACGATCACCGCCGCGCGGCCGTTGAAGTTCTTCGCCTATGCTTGGGGGGCGCTCTCGGCGCCGCTTGCCGCCACCCAGGCGGGCGCGATCGCCCGTCTTGCCGAATTCGGCTTCGCCACCAACCCGCTCACCCGGGTCTGCGCCAGCCTTGACGACATGCTGGCCCACTACGCCTATGTCGAGGAGCAGCGCGCCACGCTGCCCTATGACATCGACGGCGTGGTCTACAAGGTCGACGACCTTGCCTTGCAGGCGCGGCTGGGCTTTCGCTCGACCACGCCCCGCTGGGCCATCGCCCACAAGTTTCCCGCCGAAAAGGCCTGGACCTGGCTCGAGGGGATCGACATTCAGGTCGGCCGCACCGGCGCGCTCAGCCCCGTCGCCCGGCTGCACCCGGTGACGGTCGGCGGCGTGGTGGTGTCGAACGCCACGCTGCACAACGAAGACTACATCGCCGGGCGCGATTCAAAGGGCAACGAGATCCGGGGCGGCAAGGATATCCGCGTCGGCGACTGGGTGCAGGTCTACCGCGCCGGCGACGTGATCCCGAAAGTGGCCGATATCGACCTGTCGAAGCGCCCCGCCGATGCGGTGCCCTACAGCTTCCCCAGGACCTGCCCGGAATGCGGGTCGGACGCGGTGCGCGAGGAGGGCGACGCGGTGCGCCGCTGCACCGGCGGGCTGATCTGCCCGGCGCAGGCGGTGGAAAAGCTCAAGCATTTCGTCAGCCGCGGCGCCTTCGATATCGAAGGCCTGGGGGCCAAGCAGGTAGAAGCCTTCTACCACGACGAGGGATTGCCGATCCGCGAACCGGCCGACATTTTCACCCTCGCGGCGCGTGATGCCGGCAACCTCGCCAAGCTCAAGAACCGCGATGGCTGGGGCGAGAAATCGGCCAACAACCTGTTTGCGGCAATCGAGGAGCGCCGGCGGATTCCGTTGCAGAAGCTGATTTTTGCGCTCGGGATCCGGCATGTCGGCGAAAGCGCCGCCGGGTTGCTGGCGCGCCACTACGGCACTTGGGAGGCGTTCGAGACGGCGATGACGAACGCCAGCCAAGGCGACGGCGCGGCCTGGGACGATCTGATGAATATCGACGGCGTCGGCGCGGTGATGGCCAGCTCGCTCGTCACCGCCTTCCAGCAGGAGGCCGAACGCGCCTCGATCGACCGGCTGGCCGCCGCGCTCGAGGTGATCCCGGCCGCCGCACCCGATGCCGATGGCAGCCCGGTCGCGGGCAAGACGCTGGTGTTTACCGGCACGCTTGAGAAGATGACGCGGGCCGAGGCCAAGGCGCGGGCCGAGGCGCTGGGGGCCAAGGTGGCCGGGTCGGTCAGCGCCAGGACCGATCTGTTGATCGCCGGGCCGGGGGCCGGCTCGAAGGCCAGGAAGGCCGCGGAACTGGGGATCGAGACGATTGACGAGGACGGCTGGCTCGCCCTCATCGCCGGCACATGACCGGGCGGCCGGAAATCCTGTTTCCGCTCTTCGCGGCGCTCGAAACGCTGGGCGGCGTTGGCGAGAAAACCGCCAAGGCCTTCGCCGCGCTCGATATAAATCTGCCGCGCGACCTGTTGTTTTCATTGCCCTATTCCGGGGTCGACCGGCGTTTTCGCGCCAGCGTGCAGGAGGTGGTGGCACCCGCCACGGTGACCGTCGAGGTCGAGGTCGGCCGTCATATCCCGCCACGCAGCCGCAACCGTCCCTACCGGGTGGAGGTGACCGATACGCTGACCAGCTTCCAGCTGGTGTTCTTCCATGCCTCCGGCGACTGGCTGCAAAATCAATTGCCGACCGGCCAGCGCCGGGTGGTCTCGGGCAAGGTCGAGCTGTTTGACGGCATCGCCCAGATGGTCCACCCCGATTACATCCTGCGCCCCGGTCAGGCCGAGCGGATCCCCGATTTCGAGCCGGTCTATCACCTGACCTCGGGCATCACCCAGCGGCTGATGCTGCGGGCGGTGGGCGAGGTGCTGACACGGGTCAAGCCACTGGGCGAATGGATCGATGCAAGCCTGCTGGAGCGCGAGCACTGGCCGGCCTGGCACGAGGCGGTGGTGGAAGCCCACGCGCCCGAGGGGCCTGACGATCTGAGCCCGCAGGCCCCGGCGCGGCGGCGCCTGGCCTATGACGAGTTTTTCGCCCACCAGCTGACGCTGGCGCTGGCCCGCGCGCGGGTGCGACGGGGCAAGGGCCGGGCGAGCCAGGGCGATGGCCATCTGCGCGCCAAGGTGCTCGCTGCCTTGCCCTATCGCCCGACCGGGGCGCAAAGCCGGGCGATGGAGGAGATCGCCGCCGACATGGGCAGCGGGCTCAGGATGAACCGGCTGTTGCAGGGCGATGTCGGCGCCGGCAAGACGCTGGTGGCCTTCCTGTCGCTGCTGATCGCGGTCGAGGCCGGCGGGCAGGGGGTGATGATGGCCCCGACCGAGATCCTCGCCCGCCAGCATGTGGCCGCGCTGCGCCCCCTTGCCGATGCGGCGGAAGTGGTGGTCGAGATGCTCACCGGGCGCGACAAGGGCAAGGAGCGGCAAGCCAAGCTCGACGCTCTGGCGCGCGGCGACATCCACATCCTCGTCGGCACCCATGCGGTGTTTCAGGACGATGTGAAATATCACGATCTGCGGCTGGCCATCGTCGACGAACAGCATCGTTTCGGCGTGGCCGAGCGAATGCGGCTGGGTGCCAAGGGGCAGGTCACGGATGTGCTGGTGATGACGGCGACGCCGATCCCGCGCTCGCTGGCGCTGGCACAATACGGCGACATGGATGTGAGCGTGCTCGATGAAAAACCGCCGGGGCGCAAGCCGATCGCCACCGCGATGGTTTCGACAGGGCGGCTTGACGAAGTGGTCGACCGGCTCCGGCGCGCGAGCGCCGAGGGGCGGCAGGCCTATTGGGTCTGCCCGCTGGTCGGCGAGAGCGAGGTGAGCGAGCTGACCGCCGCCGAAGAACGCTTCAAGATGCTGCGCGCCGCGCTCGGCGAGGGGGTGGTCGGGCTGGTCCACGGCCAGCTTCCGACGGCGGAGAAAGATGCCGCCATGGCTGCCTTCGAGCGCGGCGACACCAAGGTGCTGGTGGCGACCACGGTGATCGAGGTTGGGGTCGACGTGCCCAATGCCTCGATCATGGTGATCGAGCGGGCCGAGCATTTCGGGCTTGCGCAATTGCATCAGTTGCGCGGCCGGGTCGGGCGCGGCGAGGCGGCCTCGACCTGCCTTCTGCTCTACCAGCCACCGCTGACCGAAAGCGGCGAGCGGCGGCTGGGCATCCTGCGCGAAACCGAAGACGGCTTTCGCATCGCCGAGGAAGATCTGGCCATGCGCGGCGCGGGCGACCTGATCGGCACCGCGCAATCGGGCCTGCCGCGCTTCATGGTCGGCGATCTCGAAACCCAGGCCGGGCTGATGGCGGTGGCCCAGACCGATGCGCGAAACCTGCTCCGCGAAGACCCCGGCCTGACCTCGAAACGCGGCGAGGCGGCGCGGATCCTGCTCTGGCTCATGCGGCAGGACGAGGCGATTCGTTTGATTTCAATCGGTTAGCCGAAGGGGAACAAAAAGTTCACTTTTGTTCTCAAAAAGTTCTTTACAGCGCCCGGTCGGATATGAGAACAAAGAGTTAACAAAGAACACAGCCGGAACACCCGGCCTGACGAGAGAGCAGGAGCCCATTATGTTGAAAGAGATCAAATCCGTTCTGTCCCGGTCTTCGGCCACGATCTGGCAGGATATTCTCGGCGGCGTTGGCCTCATGGTGGTGCTCTATGGCGGGCTGCAACTGCCCGGCATGATCTGACCCGATTTCCTGCGCACCGGGATTGCCCCGGCGCGCGCTGTTTCTGCCTGCGGATTGCCCGGTTCCCGCATCGCCTGTCCCCATAGATGCTGGCGGCACCCACCGCCACCTGTCCCTCCGGCCTCTGCCTCTGTCCCGGCCGGATACTGGAACCGAACCGCAACACTCACCGCCGCCTCCGCTTGGAGCGCGGCGGTTTTTTTGTCGGTCGCGGGGTTGGGTCAGGCGGCGGGGTCGGCCAGCTCGTCAAGCGCGGCCAGCGTTGCGTCCCAGGCCAGCAGGATCGAGGGGTGGCGGTTCTTGTAGGCGGCAGCGGGGCGCAGCACTTCGAGAGCCGCAAAAGGCGCGGGCGGGGTCGGGCCGTTTTCGGTCAGCATCGCCAGAAGAGCCGCGCGTCCGGCGGCGATGGTGGCGCGGTCGAGCCCGAGCACCTGCCGCCCCAGCACCGAGGCCGAAGCCTGTCCGAGCGCGCAGGCCTTCACGTTCTGGGCGAAATCCGTCACCCGTCCCGCCTCGGCGGTGAGGTCGACGGTAACGGTGGAGCCGCAGAGTGGCGAGCGCTTCCTGACGCTGGCCGCCGGCGCGTCCAGCCGCCCGGCATGGGCGATATCCGCCGCAAGGGCGAGGATCTGCGTTGAATAGAGCTGTTCGAGGCTTTGCTCGGTCATGGCTTTCCCCCGGTCAGGCTTGGCTTTAGATAGGACGGGCAGGCGGAAATGGAAAGGGATGGCCATGGCTTTCGATCCGGCAAGTTTACGCTTCAACGAGGCCGGGCTGGTGCCGGTCGTGGCCCAGGAGGCCGCCACTGGCGAGGTGCTGATGCTGGCCTGGATGAACGCCGAGGCGGTGCGGCGCACGCTGGCGACCGGGCGGGTCACCTACTGGTCGCGCTCGCGGCAGGATTTCTGGGTGAAGGGCGAAACCTCCGGCCATGTGCAGGCGCTGGTGGAGATGCGGGTGGATTGCGACCGCGACGCGCTTCTGGTGCTGGTCGAGCAGGCAGGCCCGGCCTGCCACACCAATCGTCGGTCCTGTTTCTACACCGCGCTGCGCGATGGCGACGAGGTGGTGATCATGGCGCCGATGGCGTAGCGGCGCGGGCAGGACCGGGGCGCTGCCCCGGACCCCGAGGTATTTGAAGACCAAAGAAGGGGCTTCAGAGCCCGACCATCTGGCGGATATCGAGCGGGCTGTGGCCCGCGTCCCGGTAGGCGCGGATGGCGCGGGCGTCGTCGCGCTTGGCGAGGCGCTGGCCGTGCTCGTCGCGGATCAGCCGGTGGTGGTGATAGAGCGGGGTGGGCAGCCCGAGCAGGCGTTGCAGCAGCACGTGGATCGGGGTGGCGGTGAACAGGTCTTGCCCGCGCACGACATGGGTGACCCCTTGCGCGCCGTCGTCGACCACCACCGCCAGGTGATAGGAGGTGCCGATGTCCTTGCGCGCCAGCACCACGTCGCCGACGGTATCGCACATCGGCGCTGCGGTGATCGACTGCGCGCCATGTTGCGCCGCGCCGGTTTCGTTGAAAGCGAGCGGGCCGGTCAGGGCCATGGCACGGGCCATGTCGAGGCGGATCGCGTCATCCGGTCTGCGGCTGTCGATCGACCGGCCACGGCAGGTGCCGGGATAGACCGGACCATCGGGGCCGCTGCCCTCCTGAGGGGCCGAGAGTGCGGCGCGGATATCGGCGCGGGTGCAGGAGCAGGGATAGGTGACGCCCAGCGCCGCCAGCCGGGCGAGAGCGTCGTCATACGCCGCCCGCCGTTCGGACTGGCGCATCACCGGCAGCGGCCAGTCCAGCCCCAGCCAGTGCAGATCGTCGCCGATCGCCGCCTCGAAGTCCGGCCGGCAGCGCGGCTGGTCGATGTCTTCGATGCGCAGCAGGAAGGTGCCGCCGGCCGCTTGCGCCATATTCCAGGCCGTCAGCGCCGAGAAGGCGTGGCCGAGATGCAGAAGCCCCGTGGGCGAGGGCGCGAAGCGGGTGATCATCCCGCCAGCCACGCGGTCCAGTCGGCCTTGGCGCGGTCGGTATAGGCCTTGTAGCGGTCCTTGCGGCCGCGCCGCCCGGCTTTCAGGCCCTCGACCGGCGGGAACAGGCCGAAATTCACGTTCATCGGCTGGAAGGTTTTGGCCTCGGCGCCGCCGGTGATGTGATGGATGAGCGCCCCCATCGCGGTGGTGCCGGGCACCGGCGGCAGGCTCTGCCCGGTGATCTCGGCCACGGCGAGACGGCCCGCCAAGAGCCCCATGGCGGCGCTTTCGACATAACCCTCGACCCCGGTGACCTGCCCGGCAAAGCGGATATGGGGCTTGGAGCGCAGCCGCATCTCGGCATCGAGCAGGGTGGGCGAATTCATGAAGGTGTTGCGGTGAATGCCGCCGAGCCGGGCGAATTGCGCGTTTTCGAGGCCGGGGATCATCCTGAAGACCTGTGTCTGGCTCCCGTATTTCATCTTGGTCTGGAAGCCGACGATGTTGTAGAGCGTGCCGAGCGCGTTGTCGCGGCGCAACTGGACCACGGCGTGCGCCTTGACCTCTGGCTTGTGGCTGTTGGTCAGCCCCACCGGCTTCATCGGTCCGTGACGCAATGTCTCGCGGCCGCGCTCGGCCATGACCTCGATCGGCAGGCAGCCGTCGAAATAGCTGGCCGTTTCGCCATCGTGAAACTCGGTCTTCTCGGCGGCCAGCAGGGCGTCGATGAAGGCCTCGTACTGGGCCTTGTCCATCGGGCAGTTGAGATAGGCTTTTTGCTCGGCCTCGGTCTCGCCCTTGTCGTAGCGCGACTGCATCCAGGCAATGTCCATGTCGATGCTCTCGGCATAGACGATCGGGGCGATGGCGTCGAAGAAGGCCAGCCGTTCGGCCCCGGTCTCGGCCATGATCGCTTGCCCCAGCGCCTCGGAAGTGAGCGGCCCGGTGGCGAAGATCCAGTGGCCGTCCTCGGGCAGGGCGGTGATCTCTTCCTCGGCGACGGTCACGTTGGGCAGGCTGCGCAAACGGTCGGTGACATATTGCGAAAACGGCTCACGATCGACCGCCAGCGCACCGCCGGCGGGCAGCCGATGGGCATCGGCGGCGGCCATGGTCAGCGAGCCCGCGGCGCGCATTTCCCAGTGCAGCAGGCCGACGGCGTTCTGCTCGCTGTCGTCGGAGCGGAAGGAATTGGAGCAGACCATCTCGGCGAGCTTGCCGGTCTGATGTGCGAAGGTGCCGACATGGGGGCGCATTTCGTGGATCACCACGTCGAGCCCGGCTTGTGCGGCCGTCCAGGCGGCTTCGGAGCCGGCCATGCCGCCGCCGACGATATGGAGTGTCTGTGTCATGGGCCGGGATGTAGGCGAGCGGGGGGCGAAAGGAAAGGGGGCTGTCCGCCCGCTATTGGTCTGCGGCTCGTTCTCTCCCGACGCGACGTGGCACATGGAGACGCGCAACGGCGCGAGCGCCCTGGCGGGTTGCTCTTGCTCGCCGGGCACGTCGGTCGTTGCGGCGAGGCTCAGGCCTCGCCGCCGTCGCCGCCGTCTTCCGCCTCGTCGCTCTCGGCGATCCAGGCCACCGAGACCACGCTTTCACCCCTTGCAGTGTTGAACACCTTGACCCCACCGGCGCCGCGAGAGCGGAACGAGATGCCGTCGATCGGGCAGCGGATCGACTGGCCCTTGGAGGTGGCGAGCATCACCTGATCCTCCATCCGCACCGGGAAGGCGGCGACCAGCGTGCTGCCGGTATCCGACAGGTGCTTCTGGCTCATCGCGTAGATGCCCTGGCCGCCGCGCCCACGCACGGTATAGTCGTGACTCGACGAAATCTTGCCGGTGCCGGCCGAGGTGATCGTCAGGATCAGGTCTTCGGCGGCACGCATCTGTTCGAACTGCTCGGGCGAGATCTCGCCGACCACCGTCTCTTCGTCGTCGTCGGTGCCGTCGATCTCGTCGGCGCCGACCATCTGGCGGCGCATCTTGAGGTAGGCGGCGCGCGCATCAGGGGTGGCCTCGAAGTGGCGGATCACCGCCATCGAGACCACGCGGTCATCGTCCGACAATAGCCGGATGCCACGCACACCGGTGGAATCGCGGCCCTTGAACACGCGCACGGCGGTGGTCGGGAAGCGGATCGCGCGGCCCGACGCGGTGACCAGCATCACGTCGTCCTCCTCGGTGCAAATCCGGGCGTTCACCAGTTCCACCCCCTCGGGCAATTTCATCGCGATCTTGCCGTTCGACTTCACGTTGGTGAAATCGCTGAGCGCGTTGCGCCGCACGTCGCCGGTGGAGGTGGCGAAGACGATCTGGAGCTTGTCCCAATCCTCTTCCGGCGCATCCACCGGCATGATCGCGGCGATGCCGACGCCGGTCGGGATCGGCAGGATGTTGACGATGGCCTTGCCCTTGGCGGTGCGCCCGCCAAGCGGCAGGCGCCAGGTCTTGAGCTTGTAGACCATGCCTTCGGTGGTGAAGAACAAAAGCTGGGTATGGGTGTTGGCGACGAACAGCGTGGTGACCACGTCTTCTTCCTTGGTCGCCATCCCCGACAGCCCCTTGCCGCCGCGCCGCTGGCTGCGGAAATCTTCCAGCGGGGTTCGCTTGGCCCAGCCCGACTGGGTGATGGTGACCACCATGTCCTCGCGCTCGATCAGGTCTTCGTCGTCCATGTCGCCGGACCAGTCGACAATCTCGGTTCGGCGCGGCACGGCGTAAGCCTCGCGCACCTCGGTCAATTCTTCGGAAATGATCGCCATGATCCGCTCGCGCGAACGCAGAATATCAAGGTAATCCTTGATCTTGGCGGCCAGGTCTTCAAGTTCGTCGGTAACTTCCTTGACGCCGAGCTGGGTGAGGCGCTGGAGCCGCAGATCGAGGATCGCGCGGGCCTGGGTTTCCGACAGGTTATAGGTGCCGTCTTCGTTGAGCTTGTGGCTCGGATCGTCGATCAGGGCGATGAACGGCGCGATTTCGCGGGCGGGCCAGCGCCGCTCCATCAGCTTGGCGCGGGCCTCGGCAGCGTCGGCGGAGGCGCGGATGGTGGCGACCACCTCGTCGACATTCGAAACGGCCACGGCGAGGCCGACCAGCACATGGCTGCGCTCGCGCGCCTTGCGCAACAGGTAGGCCGTGCGCCGCGCCACAACTTCCTCGCGGAAGCCAATGAAATGGCTCAGAAAATCGCGCAAGGTAAGCTGCTCGGGGCGGCCGCCGTTGAGCGCCAGCATGTTGCAGCCGAAATAGGTTTGCAGCGGGGTGAAGCGGAACAACTGGTTCAGCACCACCTCGGGGGTCGCATCGCGTTTGAGCTCGATGACGACGCGCACACCGATGCGGTCGCTCTCGTCCTGCACATGGGCGATGCCTTCGAGCTTCTTGTCGCGCACCAGATCGGCGATTTTCTCGATCATCGTCGCCTTGTTCACCTGATAAGGAATCTCATCAACAACAATGGCGTATCGGTCTTTCCGAATCTCTTCCACGCGGGTTTTGGCGCGCAGGATCACCGAGCCGCGGCCCTCGGTATAGGCCTTGCGCGCACCGGCACGGCCGAGCATCACGCCGCCAGTGGGAAAGTCGGGGCCGGGGATGTAGTCCATCAGCTCGACCGAATCGAGATCGGGGTTCTCGATCATCGCCAGCGTCGCGTCGATCACCTCACCGAGATTGTGCGGCGGGATGTTGGTCGCCATGCCGACGGCGATACCACCGGCGCCGTTGACCAGCATGTTGGGATAGCGCGCGGGCAGCACCGTGGGCTCTTGCTGCTTGCCATCGTAGTTGTCCTGGAAATCGACCGTATCCTTGTCGATGTCGGCCAGCAGCGCCTGCGCCACCTTCTCCATCCGCACCTCGGTGTAGCGGAAGGCGGCGGGCGGGTCGCCGTCCATCGAGCCGAAGTTGCCCTGACCGTCGAGCAGCGGCAGGCTCATCGAGAAATCCTGCGTCATCCGCGCCAGCGCGTCGTAGATCGCCGCGTCGCCATGCGGGTGGTATTGGCCCATCGTGTCGGCCACCGGGCGCGACGACTTGCGGTAGGGCTTGTCGTGGGTATTTCCCACCTCATGCATGGCGAAAAGGATGCGCCGGTGCACCGGTTTCAGCCCGTCGCGCAGATCGGGGATCGCGCGGCTGACGATCACGCTCATCGCGTAGTCGAGATAGGCGGTGCGCATCTCCTTCTCGATCGAGATGGAGGGGCCGTCATAGACGGGGCGCTCAGGCGGCATTTCGCCTTGCGTTTCAGGTGTTTCCGGAGTGTCGTTCACGTTGTCCGCCGTGTTTGTCGTGGGTCGGTGCCGCGGCTGCGGGACACACAAGATTTTGTTTGCGCGCTTATACCACCCGCAAGGCTTTGGGTGCAATGGACAGGCCGGGATTTTCCCCCGCTGGCGCCGCCTTTTTGCCCGGTGGCAGCCGGGCGGCGGGGCAGTGTCGGCTGCGGCGCCCGGATTTGGCGCAGGTAACGCTGCGGCGGCCGGATTTCGCGCCTTGGCTTTCGCCGCCGCTTCCTTAAGTATCCCGGCAACGAGATCAGGGGAGAGCCATGGCCGGACCACGCAAGCTATTCGAGGATGTCAGCGACGCGGCGCCGAGCGCGCGCAAGGCGGTGCAGACCGGGATGATCGACAAGGGCGGCTCCGGCGGGGCGCGGCGCGGGCTCCGGGCCTGGCTGATCGCGCTGTTTGCGCTGGTGGTGGTGATGATCGTGGTCGGCGGGCTGACCCGGCTGACCGATTCCGGCCTCTCGATCACCGAATGGGACCTGGTGATGGGATCGCTGCCGCCGCTCAACGCCGAGGCCTGGGCGCTGGCCTTCGCCAAGTATCAGGAAACGCCGGAATTCCGGCTGGTCAATTCCACCATGACGCTGGAGGCGTTCAAGGGCATTTTCTGGTGGGAATGGGGTCATCGGTTCCTTGGCCGCGTCATCGGGCTGGTCTGGATCGCAGGCTTCCTCGGCTTCTGGGCGGCGGGCAAGATCCCGACCGGCTGGATGCAGCGGTTGCTCGCGATCGGGGTTCTGATCGGGGTGCAGGGCGCGGTGGGCTGGTGGATGGTCACCTCCGGCCTCAAGGGCGAGATGATCGACGTGGCTTCCTACCGGCTCGCCACCCATCTGGGCCTGGCCTTCGTCATACTCGGCCTGATCGTCTGGGCGGTGCTGGAATTGTCGCGCAGCGAGGCGCAGCTGATGCAGGCGCGCCGGATGCGTGAGCGCAAGCTCTTCGGCATGTCGACCGGGCTGATGCATCTGGCCTTCATCCAGATCCTGCTCGGCGCGCTGGTGGCCGGGATCGACGCCGGGCGCGGCTACACCGACTGGCCACTGATGGCCGGGCAGGTGATCCCGCCCGATCCGTTCGACATCACCCCGCTCTGGCGCAACTTCTTCGAGAATGCCGGGCTGGTGCAGTTCGTCCACCGGAGCGTCGGCTATCTGTTGGCGATCTACGCCGTGGTCGTGCTCTTGCGGTCGCGCAAGTCCGGGTCTCCGGCGACGCGGACGGCGTTCACGCTGGCGGTGGCGATGATCGGCGTGCAAGTGGTGCTGGGGATCGTGACGGTGCTCAACGGCGCCTTCCTGCATATCGCGATCACCCATCAGGCGGGCGCGATCCTGGCCTGGGCGCTGATCCTGCGCGCGCGCTTCGCCGCGGGCTATCCGCAAGCACAATCGGTAAGGGGTTGAGATGAACGCATATGACGCGTTGATGGCGTTCGAGCGCCAGACCCAGGCGCTGGGGCAGGTGGCCGGGCGGCTGGGCTGGGACCAGGAAACGGTAATGCCCCGCGCGGCGGCACCGCAGCGGGCGGAGGAATCGGAAGCGATGGAGCAGGTGCTCCACGCCCGCCGGACCGATCCGCGCGTCGGCGACTGGCTGGCGGCGATCGACGACGCCGCGCTCGACGCGGTGGGCCGGGCCAGCCTGCGCCATATCCGGCGGCGTTACGCGCGCAGCACGCGGGTGCCGGCGGCGTTGGCGGGTGAGCTGGCGCGGCTGACATCCGAGGCGCAGGGGCACTGGGCCGAGGCACGGGCGGCCGACGATTTTGCCGGGTTCGCGCCGGTGCTGACGCGGATCGTGGCCCTGAAACGCGAGGAAGCGGCGGCGCTGGCGGCGGGGGGCGATGCCTATGACGCCTTGCTCGACGACTATGAGCCGGGGGCGACCGGGGCCGAGCTTCAGGCGATGTTCGATGCGCTGCGCCCGCGTCTTGTCGATCTGCGGGCGCGGATTCTGGGCGCGAGCCACCAGCCCGCGCCGCTCGCCGGCACATTTGACGAGCAGGCGCAGATGGCGCTGACGACAAGGCTCGCGCAGGCTTTCGGCTATGACTTGGCGCATGGCCGGATCGACAAGGCGGTGCATCCGTTCTCGTCCGGCTCCGGCCTCGACGTGCGGATCACCACCCGCACGAGCCCCACGGATGCCTTCGGCGCGGTCTATTCCACCATCCACGAGACCGGCCACGCGGCCTATGAGCAGCATATCGATCCGGCCTACCTGCTGACCCCGCTCGGCGCCGGCGTGTCGATGGGGGTGCATGAAAGCCAGAGCCGGATCTACGAAAACCAGCTTGGCCGCAGCCGTGCCTTTACCGGCTGGCTGTTTGGCGCGTTCAAGGCGGCGTTCGGCGATCTGTCGGTGGCCGACGCCGAGGCGTTCTATGCCGCCGCCAACCGGGTGCATCCGGGCTATATCCGCACCGAGTCGGACGAGGTGCAGTATAACCTGCACGTATTGCTGCGCTTCGATCTGGAGCGGCAGATGATCGCGGGCAGCCTTGCCGTGGCCGATCTGGAAGAGGCCTGGAACGCGCGGTTCGAGGCCGATTTCGGGGTCAAGGTCACGCGCGCCTCGCAAGGCTGTTTGCAGGATGTGCACTGGTCGGTGGGCCTGTTTGGCTATTTCCCGACCTACAGCCTCGGCAATGTCTATGCCGGGTGTCTGCACAAGGCGCTGCGCGCCGAAATGCCCGATCTCGACGCCCATCTCGCCAAGGGCGATCCCGCCACGCCGGCGCGCTGGCTGGCGGACAAGCTGCAACGCCATGGCGGATTGTATGAGCCAAAAGAGCTGATCACAAAGGCCTGCGGCGAAGCCCCGAGCGAGGTGCCGCTGCTGGACTACCTCGAGACGAAATTCAGCGAGATCTACCGGCTGTAGGTGTTGGATCTGCGTGCAGGGCGCTGGCCACGGCGCGGTCAGCCGAACCCGGCCATGGTGAGCCCGGCGCCATAGGCGACGATGGCGCTGAGGCCGCCGATGGCGAGCGTTTCGCCGACGCAGCGCCACAGCGCCTCGGCGCTGACCGACCAGCGCAGCAGGCCAAGCAAGGTCAGCGCCAGCGCCGTCGCGGCGAGCGACACCGCGAAACTGGTGCCGCCCGTCGGCGCGATCAGGTAGGGCAAGATCGGGATGATGCCGAAGACGACGAAAGCGCCGAAGGTCATCCAGGCGCGCGCGGCCGGGTTATGCCCGCCGGGCGCCTCCATGCCGTGATCGTAGCGCAGCGAAAGATCGGCCATCAGCCGCGGGCTTGCGGCCAGGTGGTCGGCGGCGTGGCGCGCGTCCGACGGCGAAAGGCCCTGAACGGCGAGGTGGCCGGCAAGCCGGGCGGCTGCCTGCGCCGGGTCGGCGGCGGCGGCCTGCATCGCCTCGGCGTGGCGGGCCCGGAAAATATCGCGGTTCGACCGGCCCGAGAGGAACTCGCCAAGGCCCATCGACACCGCGTCGGCCGTCAGGTTGGCCATGCCGAAAACCAGCACCGCCAGCGTGCCCACCGTCGCCGCGCCTTGGGCCTGCGCCCCGGCAAACCCGGCGACGATGGCGAAGGTGGTGACGATGCCGTCATTGCCGCCATAGACAATCTGCTTGAGATAGGTGCGGATCGCATGCCGGGCTGACAGGGCTGCCATGGACGGGCCTCGGGGCTGCTTGCTGCGGGACGGCGCCAGTCTAGCGCCATGTCCGGAAAGCGCACAGCGCGCATTTCAGCGCAGGATCAGCGCGCCCCGGCAACAAAGGCGGCGCGCGCGCTTTCGATCAACTCAAGCGCGCGGGTCTCGGCGCGGCGCACCCGCACCGCCGTCATGTAGGCTTCCTCGAGGGTGGTCGAGGAGGTGCCGATCACCTTCTTGATTTCGTCGATGATATCCGGGTTTCCGGTTTCCTCGGCCAGCGCCAGCGCCTTTTGCGCCAGTTCGTCCGCGACCCGTGCCTGGAGATCCATATCTGCCCTCGTCTGTTTCTTATCGTGTGGTTTCGGTCAACCGGCGGCGGACATAGGTATCGACCGCACCGATCATCGTATCCATGTGGTTGTTCTCGAAGAAATGCCCGGCGCCACCCACCTCGGTATGGGTGATGGTGATGCCCTTCTGCTCATGCAGCTTGTCGACCAGCGCGTGGGTGTCGGCGGGCGGCGCCACCCGGTCGGCGGTGCCGTTGATGATCAGCCCGGAGGCCGGGCAGGGGGCGAGGAACGAAAAATCATACATGTTGGCCGGCGGCGCCACCGAGATGAAGCCGGTGATCTCGGGCCGCCGCATCAGCAGCTGCATCCCGATCCACGCCCCGAACGAAAACCCGGCGACCCAGCAATGCTTGGCGTTCTGGTTCATAGATTGCAGGTAGTCGAGCGCGCTGGCGGCATCCGACAGCTCGCCCACGCCCTGGTCATATTCGCCCTGGCTGCGGCCGACGCCACGGAAATTGAACCTGAGCACGTTGAAGCCCATCTTGTGGAAGGCGTAGTGCAGGTTATACACGACCTTGTTGTTCATCGTGCCGCCGAATTGCGGATGCGGGTGCAGGATGATGGCGATCGGCGCATCGCGTTCCGACTGCGCGTGATAGCGGCCTTCGAGCCGACCTTCGGGGCCGGGAAAAATCACCTCGGGCATATGGGTCTCAGTCTCCCTCGTGGCCCGCATTTCTTGACGAAAATTGTCGGGCACAATAATACGGTAGCAAGCCCGGCCTTGTCAGGCCAGACTGCGTCCCCGTTGACATATTGACGGCAACGCGAAACGTCAATGTTTGAAGAGGGTTCGGCAATGAAGCTTTCCACCAAGGGGCGCTATGCAATGGTTGCGCTGGTCGATCTGGCGTTGCAGCCGGAGGGGATGTTGCTGTCGCTCACCGATCTGTCGCGGCGTCAGAATATCTCGCTGCCCTATCTCGAGCAGCTCTTCGTGAAGCTGCGCCGGGCCGGTCTGGTCGAGAGCGTGCGCGGTCCCGGTGGCGGCTACAAGCTGGCGCGGCCCTGCGCCGAGATCCGGGTATCCGACGTGCTGGCGGCGGTCGACGAAACGGTGAACGCGATGCATACCGGGGCCGGGGCCTCGGGGGCCTCGTCGGGCAGCCAGGCGCAATCGCTCACCAACCGGCTGTGGCAGGGCTTCTCGGCGCATGTCTACGTCTACCTGCACCAGATCCGGTTGTCGGACATCGTGCATAACGAGCTTGCGCCATGCCCGGCGGTGCCGTCGCTGCTGCATCTCGTCGATGAGGATCACCCCGACGCCGACATGCCGGTCGACGCCGCAGGCTGATGTCCGGGGCCCGGACAGGGCCGGAATTGCAGGATGAAGGAGCGGCACTTGGCACGGGTCTATCTTGACTGGAACGCCACCGCGCCGCTCAGACCGGAGGCGCGTGCGGCGATGCTCGCGGCGATGGATGCCGTCGGCAACCCGTCGAGCGTGCACAGCGAGGGGCGGGCGGCCAAGGGGATTATCGAGAAGGCGCGGCGACAGGTCGCAGCGGCATTTGGCGCAGAGGGCGCCGATGTGGTCTTCACCTCGGGCGCGACCGAAGCCGCCGCGCTGGCGCTGGAGGGCCGGGGGCTGGTCGCAGCCGGGATCGAACACGACGCGGTCAGCGCCTGGACAGAGCCGGGGCTGGCAGTCGATGCGCAGGGCCGGGTGACGGTGCCCGATCCGGCGCGGGCCACGCTCCAGCTCGCCAATTCCGAAACCGGGGTGGTTCAGGATCTGCCCCAGGGGCTGGCGGTGACGGATGCCACCCAAGGCTTTGGAAAGATTGCCTTTGCCTTCAACTGGTCGGGGGCCGAGATGGCGCTGATCAGCGCCCACAAGATTGGCGGCCCAAAGGGCGTGGGCGCGCTGGTGATGAGGCGCGGCACCGAACTCGCGGCCCGGATCAAGGGTGGCGGGCAGGAAATGGGCCGCCGCTCGGGCACCGAGAACGTGATCGGGATTGCCGGCTTTGGCGCCGCTGCCGAAGCGGCCGAGCGCGATCTGGCAGCCGGGACATGGGATAAAGTTGTCCAACTTAGAAAGATTCTAGAAAAATCCATTGCCGAATCCGAAAAAGAGACTATTTTTGTCGGGAAAGACGCGAACAGGCTTCCGAACACCTCGAACTTCATTTTTCCGGGGTGGAAGGGAGAGACCCAGGTGATGGTCATGGATCTGGCCGGGATTGCCGTTTCGGCGGGCGCCGCGTGCTCGTCGGGCAAGGTGCGGGCCAGCCGCACCCTGTTGGCGATGGGCTACAGCGAGGCCGAGGCGGGAAGTGCCATCCGGGTTTCGCTGGGGCCGACGACGACAGAGACAGAGGTCTTGCGCTTCGTGGAAGCCTGGACTCGCGAAGCAAGGAAATTCCGCGCACGCCAGACGTAGCTGGCGCGGGTCTGACGAGGAGGGCACACATGGCCCGCAATGATGACGTAACCGTCAAGGATGGCGTTGAGCAGGAAACCGTGGATGCGGTGCGCTCGCTCGGCGACAAGTATAAACACGGCTGGGCGACCGAGATCGAGGAAGAGCGCGCGCCGAAAGGGCTGAGCGAAGATATCGTCCGCCTGATCAGCCACAAGAACGACGAGCCCGAGTGGATGCTGGAGCTTCGGCTCGCGGCCTACCGGCGCTGGCTGGAGATGAAAGAGCCCGACTGGGCGATGGTCGAGTATCCCGAGATCGACTTTCAGGACCAGTATTATTATGCCCGGCCGAAAAGCCTGGTCGACAAGCCGAAATCGCTCGACGATGTCGATCCGAAGCTGCTGGCGACTTACGAGAAGCTCGGTATCCCGCTGAAAGAACAGATGATTCTGGCCGGTGTCGAGGGCGCCGACGAAATCCCCGCCGATGGCCGCAATTCCGAGCGCAAGGTGGCGGTGGACGCGGTGTTCGACTCGGTCAGCGTCGGCACGACCTTCAAGAAAGAGCTTAAGCAGGCGGGCGTGATCTTCTGCTCGATTTCCGAGGCGATCCGCGACCACCCTGACCTGGTGAAGAAATACCTGTTCTCGGTGGTGCCGCAATCGGACAACTTCTATGCCACGCTCAATTCGGCGGTGTTCTCGGACGGTTCCTTCGTCTACATCCCCGAAGGGGTGCGCTGCCCGATGGAGCTGAGCACCTATTTCCGCATCAATGCCGAGAATACCGGGCAGTTCGAACGCACGCTGATCATTGCCGCCAAGGGCTCCTACGTGTCCTATCTCGAAGGCTGCACCGCACCGCAGCGCGACAAGGCGCAGCTGCACGCCGCCGTGGTCGAGATCGTCATCGAGGAAGATGCCGAGGTGAAGTATTCCACCGTGCAGAACTGGTTTCCCGGCGACGAGAACGGCAAGGGCGGGATCTACAATTTCGTCACCAAGCGCGCCGATTGCCGCGGCGACCGCGCCAAGGTGATGTGGACCCAGGTCGAAACCGGCTCGGCGGTGACGTGGAAATACCCGTCCTGCGTGCTGCGCGGTGACGACAGCCAGGGCGAATTCTACTCGATCGCCATCACCAACAATTACCAGCAGGCCGATACCGGCACCAAGATGGTGCATCTGGGCAAGAACACCAAGAGCCGGATCGTCTCGAAAGGGATCAGTGCCGGAAAGGCGCAGAACACCTATCGCGGCCTGGTGTCGATGCACCCCAAGGCCAAGAACAGCCGCAACTACACCCAGTGCGACAGCCTTCTGATCGGCGACAAGTGCGGGGCCCATACCGTGCCCTATATCGAGGTGAAGAACAATTCGTCCCGGGTCGAACACGAGGCGACCACGTCGAAGGTGGATGACGAGCAATTGTTCTATTGCCGCCAGCGCGGCATGGACGAGGAAGAGGCGGTGGCGCTGATCGTCAACGGCTTTGCCCGTGAAGTTCTGCAAGCGCTGCCGATGGAATTCGCCATGGAGGCGCAACAATTGGTGGCGATCTCGCTGGAAGGGAGCGTGGGCTGATGCTGGCGATCTGGACATCCGTCGTTCTGCTGGTGGCGGGTCTCGCCACGGCGATGACGCTGGGCTGGCGGCGCTACAGCGCCGAGCCGGTCAAACAGGAACACGAAATCTGCGGGCCGACCTGCTATCCGCGGGTCAAGCGCTGAGGAAACATACATGCTTAAAATCAACAACCTGAACGTCAAACTTGAGGAAGAAGACAAGCAGATCCTCAAGGGGGTCGATCTCGAAGTGCCTTCCGGCAAGGTCCATGCGATCATGGGGCCGAACGGGTCTGGCAAATCGACGCTGTCTTATGTGCTTTCCGGTCGCGGCGGTTACGAAGTGACCGAAGGGACCGCCACGCTCGACGGGGTCGACCTGCTCGGCATGGAAGCCGAGGAGCGCGCCGCTGCCGGGCTGTTCCTGGCGTTTCAATACCCGGTGGAAATTCCCGGCGTCGGCAACATGACCTTCCTGCGCACCGCCGTGAACGCGCAGCGCAAGGCGCGCGGGCAGGACGAGATGAGCGCCGCCGAGTTCCTCAAGCTGGTGCGCGAGAAGGCCAAGACCCTGAAGATCGACGCCGAGATGCTCAAGCGCCCGGTCAATGTCGGGTTCTCGGGTGGCGAGAAAAAGCGCAACGAGATCCTGCAAATGGCGATGCTGGAACCGAAGATGTGCATTCTCGACGAGACCGATTCCGGCCTCGACGTGGACGCGATGAAACTGGTCTCGGAAGGCGTGAACGCGCTGCGCGACGAAGGCCGGTCGTTCCTCGTGATCACCCATTACCAGCGTCTGCTCGATCACATCAAACCCGACGTGGTGCACATCATGGCCGATGGCCGGATCATCAAGACCGGCGGCCCGGAACTGGCGCTCGAGGTCGAGCATAACGGCTATGCCGATATCCTTTCGGAGACGGCGTGATGGCGGCGGTGGCACAACTCAAGCTCACCGCGCTGGCCGAACGGCTCGACACGCTCAGCCTGCCTGCGGGCGGGGCCTGGGCCAGCGAGGCGCGCGGACAGGCCAAGGCGCGGCTGGAGGCGATGGGCCTGCCGGCGCCGCGTGACGAATATTGGCGCTTCACCCGGCCCGCGAGCCTCAATGCAAGCCTCCCGGTTCCCGCCAAGGTGCACGACCATGGCGACGAGGCGCCGGTGTTCGGCGCCGTCGACCGGCTGAAGATCGTCTTCGTCGATGGTGTCTTCGACGCCGCCCAGAGCGACCCGCTGGAAATGGCCGGGATCGAGATCGAGCGGCTCGAGCAGGCAACGGCCACCGATATCCACTGGGTGCGCGACCTCTACGGCAAGCTCGAAGCGGCCGGGCAGGCGCCGGTGGAGCGGCCCTTTGCGGCGCTCAACACCGCCTATGCGACCGACGGCGTGGTGATCCGCGTCACCGGCAAGGCGGCCAGGCCGGTCAACCTGATCTACAAGCACGAGAGCCCCACCTCGGACGCGATCCTGCATCACGTGATCCGGCTCGAAGCCGGGGCCGACCTCACGCTGCTCGAAAACGGACCGGCGGCGGCGCGGTTCAACAAGGTGCTGGAGGTCGAGGTCGCCGATGGCGCCGCGTTCCACCATGTCCGCACCCAGGGCCGCGATCATGAGCGTCAGGCGATCACGCATATCTTTGCCCGGATCGGCACCGAGAGCGTGTTCAAGAGTTTCACCCTGACGGTCAACGGACGGCTCACCCGCAACGAATGCGTGGTCGAGATGACCGGCGACGACGCCGTGGCGCATATCGCCGGGGCGGCGTTGGGCGATGCAAGCGACGAGCCGTTCCATCACGACGATACCGTCTTCGTCACCCATGACGCGGAAAACTGCGAAAGCCGGCAGGTGTTCAAGAAGGTGCTTCGCAACGGCGCGGTGGGAGCATTCCAGGGCAAGATCCTGGTGCGGCCCGGCGCGCAGAAGACCGACGGCTACCAGAAATCGCAGGCGCTGCTGCTCGACGAAGACAGCACCTTCCTCGTCAAGCCGGAACTGGAAATCTACGCCGACGACGTCGCCTGTTCGCATGGCTCCACCAGCGGCGGGATCGACGAAGACGCGATGTTCTACCTGCAATCGCGCGGTGTGCCGGAGGTGATCGCGACCGACCTGCTGGTGCTCGCCTTCCTCGCCGACGCCATCGCCGAGATCGAAGACCCGGCCATTGCCGAAGACATCACCGGACGGCTCGACGCCTGGCTGCAACGCCGCCGGAGCTGACATGGGCGTGGCCAGCGACATCCTGCGCGCCTATGCCGCCCCGCGCGCGGTGTTTCGCGGCCGCGTAGGCGATGCCCCGCGCGAGGACCGGGCGCTGGTCATCCTGATGGTGGCCTGCCTGCTGATCTTCGTCGGCCGCTGGCCGGCGCTGCAACGCGAGGCGATGGAAACCGGGCAGGACTTTCAGATGCTTGTCGGCGGCACGTTGCTGGCATGGCTCTTCATCATGCCGCTGGTGGCCTATGCGATCGGCGCGCTTTCGCACCTGATCGCGCGCCCGCTTGGCGGCACCGGCAGCGGCTACAGCGCGCGGTTCGCGCTGTTCTGGGCCCTGCTGGTGGCCAGCCCGCTCTGGCTGCTGGCCGGGCTCATGCAAGGCTTCATCGGGCCGGGGGTGCAAACCCAGATCGTCGGGGCGGTTGCGCTTCTGGCGTTTATCCTGCACTGGGGGATCAACCTGTGGGTCGCGGAGAGACCATGAAATTCGATTGGGGGTATCTCTTCGGCATGGTGCTGCAAACCGTGCCGGAGCCGCGCAAGATCGCCCGCGAGGTGCAGGGCCTTGCCTTTTCTCGCTCTGTGCTGTGGCAGGCGCTGTTGCTGCTGCTGGTGGCGACGACCTTTCTCGGTGTGATCTCGTCGATCCTGTTCCCGGTCGATCCGGAAGCCTTCGGCGTGCTGATGGCGGACCCGATCCTCACCGGCATCGCCCAGAGCGCGGTTTCGGTGCTCACGGTGTTTGCGATCTACTGGATCGGGCGGGCGCTCGGCGGCACCGGCGGGTTCAATGCTGCGCTTCTGACGGTGATCTGGCTGCATTTCGTGTTGCTCGTCATCGAGATCGGCGTGCTGTTTCTTGGCGTCTTCGCCCCCGGTCTCGCACTGCTGCTCTGGGTGATGGGGATGGTGATGACGTTCTGGATCCTCAGCCATTTCATCGCCGAAATGCACGGCTTTCGCTCGGCCGGTCTGGTTTTTCTGAGCATCTTCATGGTGCTGATCGTGCTGGTGGTGGTGATGTCGCTGGTCTTTGCGCTGATCGGGCTCGGGGTGCCGACCGAGATAGGAGTAAGCTGATGTATGACGTGGCAAAGGTGCGCGAAGACTTCCCGATTCTCGCGCGTGAAGTGCATGGCCGGCCGCTGGTCTATCTCGACAACGGCGCCAGCGCCCAGAAGCCGAAGGCGGTGATCGACGCGATCAACCGGGTCTATTCGCAGGAATACGCCAATGTGCACCGGGGCCTGCACTACCTGTCCAACCTCACCACCGATCATTACGAGGCGGTGCGCGGCATCGTCGCGCGCTTTCTCAACGCGGCCAGCGAAGACGAAATCGTCTTCACCTCCGGCACCACCGAGGCGATCAACCTTGTCGCCTATGCCTGGGCCGCGCCACGGATGAGCGCGGGCGACGAGATCGTGCTCTCGGTCGCCGAACATCACGCCAATATCGTGCCCTGGCACTTCCTGCGCGAACGCCAGGGGGTGAAGCTGGTCTGGGTCGATACCGAGGCCGATGGCAGCCTCGACCCCGAGAAGATGCTGGCCGCGATCACCCCGCGCACCCGGCTGGTGGCGGTCACCCATGTCTCGAACGTGCTCGGCACGGTGGTGGACGTGGCGCGGATCACCGAAGGCGCCCACGCCGCTGGCGTGCCGGTGCTGGTCGATGGCAGCCAGGGGGCCGCGCACGGGCCGGTCGACGTGCAGGCGATCGGTTGCGACTTCTACCCGGTGACCGGCCACAAGCTCTACGGCCCCTCCGGCTCCGGCGCGATCTACATCAGGCGCGACCGGATGGACGAGATGCGCCCCTTCATGGGCGGTGGCGACATGATCCGCGAGGTCAGCAAGGACGCCGTCATCTACGCCGATCCGCCGATGAAATTCGAGGCCGGGACGCCGGGGATCGTGCAGACCATCGGGCTTGGCGTGGCGCTGGACTACCTGATGACCCTCGGCATGGACAACGTGGCGGCGCATGAAGCCGAGCTGGTGTCCTACGCCCGCGAGCGGTTCAAGGCGCTGAACTGGCTCCATATCCAGGGCGATGCACCCGGCAAGGCGGCGATCTTTTCGATGACCATCGAGGGCGGCGGGCATCCTCATGACATCTCGACCATTCTCGACCAGAAGGGCATCGCCGTGCGCGCCGGGCACCATTGCGCCCACCCGCTGATGACCCATCTCGGCGTGACCGCGACGGCGCGGGCAAGCTTCGGGCTATACAACACCACAGAAGAGGTCGATGCGCTGGTCGACGGGCTCGAACTGGCGCACCGGCTGCTGGGTTAGCAGCGAAATCCTTCAAGGATTGCGGCCCGGTTTCTTGCAAAGAAACCGCAGGCGTTCCGGTTCATCGTCAGACCGCCGGGGCGGCCCCGAAATAGCCCTGCCAGGTGAAGAGCAGGCCGAGCGCCAGCGTGATCGCGACCACGACCCACATCGGCCAGACCCGGTTCATCAGGGCATTGCCCTGACGCTGCACCAGCCGGGGCATGACCATGCGGACCGCGCCCGCAACCGTCAACAGCCAGCCGAACAGGGTGAGGAGCAGCCGCCAGTCGGCGGACCAGAGATTGTGACCGATGACGATGGCCAGTCCGGCGACGAGCGAGAGCAGGGCGGTGAGGAAGATCAGCGCCGGGCTGGCAAGCAACTCGCGGCTGGCGATTGCCAGCCGGGTGCGGTCCACCGCGACCGAAAGCACGAGCAGAAGCAGAACCGGGCCGATCAGGCGGGCGAGGGCAAAGCTGGTGTCCATGGCGGGCTCCTTCAATTCACATCTGCGCCGGCGTGCTCTTGTGCGACCGGCGGCGCGCGGACCGGCGCGAGTCGCACCGGGCCATTCAACCCAGGATAGCGAAAACCACCGGGCGAGAACCAGAGCAGGGCGCGCTCAGGCGTCGGGCCCGATCAGCCCGAGACCGCGCAGGTAGATGCCGATCCCGCTTTCCAGCAGGTCTTCGGGGGGGAAGGGCGACTTCGTGCCCGGCGCGCCACGGCCATAGAGCTCCACCACACCGTGCGAGAAGGCGAGCATATGCGCCGAGACCATCCGCGCCGGGGGGCGGCGGTCGGCGGGCAATTCGGCCATGAGTTCGGAGGCCGCGGTTTCGATCACCCCAAGCGCGCGGCCTGCCACCAGCGCCAGATCGGCGTTGCGGTTGATCGAGATGCCGCTTTCGAACATCGCCACGTAATGCCCCGGAAACTTCCGCGCGAAGGCGAGGTAGGCGCGCCCGGTGGCCTCCAGAGCGGCAAGCGCCGAGGCCTGGTGCTTGCCATAGGCATGTTCCATCAGGTCGGCAAACACCTCGAAGCCTTGCCGCGCGGCTTCGGCGATCAGGTCTTCCCGCCCGGCGAAATGCCGGTAGACGGCGGCCGGCGTCACCCCCGCCGCCTTGGCCGCTTCCGACAGGGTGAAGCCGGTCGGCCCCTTGTCTTCGATCAGAACGAGGGCGGCATCGACCAGCGCCTGGCGCAGGTTGCCATGGTGATAGCCGCGCTTCTTAGTCATGCCAGATATCCGGACCGCCGGCGATGGCGGGATCGGGTGGGCTGGCCACGGCGGGGTCTTTCTGGGCGTAGTCGATCTGGCTCAGCACGGTCCGGATCGCTGCCAGCCGGGCGCGATACTTGTCGTCGGAGCGGATCACCGTCCACGGCGCCCGGGGCCGGTGCGAGGCGGCAAAGGTTTCGCGGATGGCGTCGGAATAGGCATCCCAGCGGCTCAGCCCGTCAACGTCGATCCGGCTCAGCTTCCAGTGTTTGAGCGGATCGCGCTCGCGGGCGAGGAAGCGGCGCAATTGCTCGGCCCGGCCAACATTGAGCCAGATCTTGAAGAAGTGGATGCCTTCATCCACCAGCATGTCCTCGAACTCGGGCAATTGCCGGAAGAAAGCGGCGCGCTCGGCCTCGGTGCAGAAGCCGAACACCTTCTCGACAACGCCGCGATTATACCACGAGCGGTCAAACAGAACGATCTCGCCGGCGGTGGGCAGATGGTGCACATAGCGCTGGAAATACCATTCGCCGGCCTCGCGGTCGGTGGGCTTCGACAGCGCCACCACCCGCGCCACCCGCGGATTAAGGTTTTCGCGGAAGCGCTTGATCGCGCCGCCTTTTCCCGCGGCGTCGCGGCCCTCGAATACGACGACCACACGCTTGCCCGTAGCCTTCACGTCAGCCTGCATCTTGACCAGTTCAAGCTGGAGCGCGTCGAGCGCCGCCTCATAGTCGGCCTTTTTCATCCAGCGGTCATAGGGATAATCCGGGTGCAGGATATCCTTCTTGCCGCCCTCGGCGATGGCGATGCGGATGTCCTCCGGCGCCGTCTCCCGGTAAAACGTCGAAATCGCGCCCTCGAAGGGGGGTTGCATGGCCTGCCTCCGCTCTGCTCTGGACCGAATGTATCGCTATTTCACATTGGCGCGCAATGCGGCGCGGTCGATGGCAGCGATCACGTCATCGCGGGCAACGTGATGGGGCATGTGGCCGATGCCGGGCAGCAGGGTCAGATGTGCGTTCGGGTTCTGCGCCGCCAGCGGTTCGGCATGGATGCTGTAGTGAACCACCATGTCGGCATCGCCATGCAGCACCTCGATCGGGGCCTCGATCTTCGCCCAGCGGGGCGAAAGCCGGGTGATCTCGCCGAGCAGGGCGCGGCGCTGGCGCGCATTCGCCCGCATCTGGCCGCGCCGCACCGTCAATTCCGGGCCGACATAGGCGGCATAGCCTTCCGGTGCGCGCTGCGGCGCAAAGACCTTGCCGATCTCACGCAGGATCAGCGCGCGCGGCAGATAGGCGGTGATCAGCGGGATCACCAGCGCGCGGCCAAGCGGGTGCGACAGGATGGTGTAATACAGCCCCAGCCCGGTCTTCCACGGATAGGCGACGCCCGATACCGACACAACGCCCGACACCGTGCCGGGCAGCGCGGCGGCCCAGGCCAGTGCCACCGCGGCGCCATAGGACTGGCCAAGCACGATCGGCCGCACCGCCCCGAGGCGGGCAACCGCGGCCTGGATCAACCATGACTGCACGTCCAGCCGGTTGCCATCGTGGTGCGGGTCGGACCAGCCAAGGCCGGGCCGGTCGACCACGAACACCCGGTAGCGCTTGGCCAGTTCCGGCGCCAGCGCATAAGTGAAATCGCGGCTGTTGCCGGACGAGCCGTGGATCAGCACCAGGTCGGGCCCGGCGCTGCCCAGCACCTCGACATGCACCCGGCCCCCCTCGATCTCGACGTCTTCGCCCCGCGGCGGGGTGAACCTGGCCGCGCGCGCCTCGCGCCGTGCGGCAAGCACCTGGGTCGCGCCGGTAAAACCGGCAAGCCCGAGAAGAAATGCCACCCCCGGCGTCATTGCCCGCCCGCCCGTTTCTTTGGTCGGCAAATACCTTCGGGGGGTGTGGGGGGCAGACAGCCCCCCACCTGTCTGGTCCGCGCAATTGGTTCGCGTTGCGCCATCACCCGCGCCGATCCTCGACCACGGTGCCGATCCGGTCGATCTCGAACGGCGTGGTCAGATACATCTCGGCGATCCAGTTGCCGTAGAGCAGATGCGCATGGCTCTTCCAGCGGTTCTGCGGCTTCTGGCTCGGGTCGTCGTTGGGGTAGTAGTTCATCGGCACGTTGATCGGCACACCCTTGGCCACATCGCGGTCATACTCGCCCTTCAGCGTGTCGCTGTCATACTCGAAATGGTTGAAGATATAGAGCGCGCGGTGCCGGGGATCCTCGACCAGGCAGGAGCCGGTCTCGGGCGAGCCGAGCAGCGGCACCAGATCGGGATGGGCGTGGATATCGGCCTCGGCGATCTCGGTCCAGCGGCTCACCGGGATCACGAAATTGTCGGAAAACCCGCGCAGGAACGGCGAGGTCGGGGCGAGGTTTTTCTGCGGGTAGCAGCCGAACGCCTTGTGGTCGAGCATGTGCTTGTTGATGCCCCAGAAGTGATAGAGCATCGCCATCCCGCCCCAGCAGACGCCGAAGGTGGAATGCACGTTGGTCTGGGTCCAGTCCATGATCTCGCGCATCTCGTCCCAATAGGTGACCTCTTCGTAGGGCAGGTGTTCGATCGGGGCGCCGGTGATGATCAGCCCGTCGAACTTCTGGTCCTTGATCTCCTGGAACGGCACGTAATGGGCGCCGATATGGGCCTGGCTGGTGGTTTTCGAGGTATGCTCGGTGGGCCGCACGAGGGTCAGCTCGACCTGAAGCGGCGAGGCCGCGATCAGGCGGGCGAACTGGGTTTCGGTCTCGATCTTCTTCGGCATGAGGTTGAGCAGCGCGATCCGCATCGGGCGGATCTCCTGCATCTCGGCCTGATCCTCGCGCATCAACATGATGCCTTCCGCGCGCAACGTGTTGTAGGCGGGCAGGGTCGCGGGGATCTTGATCGGCATCGTGTGCCTCCTTCGGAAAGTATCCCGGTGAGATAGCGCCTTGGTCAGCGGGCCTCAAGGGCATGCGCGATCAGCGCGTCGACGTCGTCGGGGCTTTTGACATGGGCAACGTCATCGGCCTTGACCGTCACCCCCCAATTGCGGGCCATCGCCGCGTAGCGCGGCTGGCGGTGGGCCATGGCGCGAGCATAGGTCGAGGCCATGAAGTCGTCGGGGTCGACATCGCCCTCGGCCAGCTTGTTGTCGCGCAGGTATTTCGCCCAGGCCGCTTCAAGAAACTCGGGGGTGTAATACATCGGCTTCGGGGCGCGGCGAAAGCGGCGCACCAACTCCTCGGTATGGGCCTCGCTGCCCTCGATCCAGACCATCAGCAGGTGTTCCGACAATTCGCGCAGCACCGGATCGGCGGGATCGTCGGGGTCGACCACCTCGCAGATCGAGCCGCCGGTATCGCAGACGAAATTGCTGTAGCCATAGATTTCGCGCGCTCGGTCGATAAACCGGGTGGTGTCGCGCAGGGCGGCCACCTCGGCATCGTGGTGGAGCGTCTGGCGGCGCATGTATTCCGCGAAGGGCAACCCGCCCCTGGCCGGATCGCCGGGCTTGCCGAGATAGCTCGACAGCGGCGCGAGGTTGTCGAAGGTGATATTGGAGGCGATGTAGACGGAATCACTCAGCAGCAGATCGCGCAGGAACGGGTTCTTCATCGCCTCGCGCTTGAAATTGTCGGCGATGTGCTCGCCCATGTAGCGGGTGCCGATGCGGTAATCGACGGAGTAGTGAAACCAGCCGCCCGCGCCGCGCAGCATGTTGGAAATATGCGTCTTGCCAAGCCCCGACATGCCAAACAGCAACACGTGCTTGCCCTCGGCGTCGCGCCAGTCGCGCGCGGTTTCATAGATCATGCCCGGCCTCCTTGCCTGCGCTTTAGGTAGCCGGGCGCGGCGGGGTGGTCAAATCCTTACGCCGCCGGAGCAGCCGCCCGTCGATCACCACGAGGCCGAGCGCGATCAGGCCAAAGCCGAGATAAGCCGAGAGCGGCAGCGCCTCGGCGCGCACCAGCGCCCCGAGCGCCACGGCGGTGGGCACGATCAGCAGGGTCACCAAAGTGGCATTGCCCGCGCCCGCCATGTTGATCACCGCGTAGTAGATCAGGTAGGCTCCGGCGGTGACGACCAGCGCGTAATAGCCAATCGCCGCCCGCGTCGCCGGCGGCAAGGCGAGCGGCAGCGGGCCCTCCAACGCCCATGACATCGGCAGCATGATCAGCGCCGAACCGGTGAGCATCCCGAGCGCGGCCACTTCCGGGCGCAGGTGCCGCAACCGCTTGCGCGCCCAGACCGATGACAGCGCATATGCCAGCGTCGACCCGAGCATCGCCAGTTGCGCCAGCGCGCGCGGATCGAAGCGGCGCAGGCTGTCGAGGCCCATGATCACGGCAACGCCGCAGAACCCCAGCGCGATGCCGATCGCCTTGCCCCGCGTCAGCCGCTCGTCGGCAAGGAAGATCGCCGCCATCAGCGGGCCGAAGATCGCCGTGGTGGCGTTGAGAATGCCGGCAAGGCCGCTTTCGATGGTCTGCTGGGCAAAGGCCTGTAGAGCGAAGGGGATCGCGTTGTTGCCCGCGCCCATCACCAGCAGGGCGAGGATCGTGCCCCGGTCGCGCGGCAGCGAAAAGCGGCGCAGCAGCACGTAGGCCCAGAGAAACAGCGCCGCCCAGAGCACCCGGTGGGTGACGACGTGAAGCGGCGCGAGGCGTTCGATCAGCGTCGTCGTGGTCAGAAAGCTCGAGCCCCAGATCAGCGAGAGGGCAAGCATCAGCGCCCAGGCGCGCGCGGAGAGAGTGGCTTGTGTCATCGGCTTATCCTAGAACGGGCGCGGCTACGGCCGCGACCCGGATCTTGCGGGTTGTCATCGGACCGGCGCGCGCCGCGTCGCCAGTGCGAGATTGAGCCAGTTGCCGGCGATGATCAGCGCGCCGCCGGCCAGCACGAAGGGATCGAAGCCCTCGTTGTAGACCAGCCAGCCCAGCACCGCGATCAGCGGCAGCCGGATGAAATCGACCGGCATCACCACGCTTGCCGGGGCCAGCCGCAGCGCCGAGGTCAGGCAGAAATGCGCCAGCAGCCCGGCCATGCCGATCAACGCCAGCCATGGCAGCGCGGCCATGCCCGGCAGGGCGATATCGCCGTCAAAGCCAGCGGTGACAAGGCCAAGCCCGGCCTGCATCACGGTGAGCCAGAACAGGATCGAGGTCACGCTTTCACTGCGGGTCAGCCGGCGGGTGAACACCGCCGACCCGGCAAAGCCGATGGCGGCGGCGGCGGCGGCGATCACGCCCGGCCCGAGCGCAGCGCTGAAGGGGCGGGTGACGACCAGAACCCCGGCAAAGCCGATCAAAGCGGCAATCGCCTGTGGCCGGGTGATCCGTTCGCCCAGGAAAATCGGCGCCAGCAGCAGCACCCAGAGCGGCGAGGTGAATTCCAGCGCGAAGACCTGCGCCAGCGGCGCCACGGCAATGGCGTAGAACCACAGGTTCTGCCCGGTGAAATGGCTGACATTGCGCAAGGCATGAAGCCCGAGGCGGCGCGCCCTTATCTGGCGCAGGCTGCCGGTCAGGCCCGCCACCGCGACCACCACCACGATGCCGACCAGCGAGCGGTAGAGCATGATCTCGAAAGTGTCGTGGTCCAGGCTGACGGCGCGCCCGGCAATGGCCATCGCGGTGAAGGAGGCGATCGCGCCGATCATCCACAACGCGGCACGGAGGGTGTCGCTCACGCCATCACCTGAAGAGGCGGCAAAGGGGCGCTACGATCACTCCCACTCGATGGTTCCCGGCGGTTTCGAGGTGATGTCGTAGGTCACCCGGTTGATCCCCGGCACCTCGTTGATGATCCGCGTCGCGGTCTCACCGAGAAAGTCGTGGCTGAACGGATAGTAGTCCGCCGTCATCCCGTCGACGGAGGTGACAGCGCGCAGGGCGCAGGCGAAATCGTAGGTGCGCCCGTCGCCCATCACGCCGACGGTGCGCACCGGCAGGATCGCCACGAAGGCCTGCCAGATCTCGTCGTAGAGCCCGTGCCTGCGGATCTGGTCGATATAGACGGCATCGGCCTTGCGCAGGATCTCGAGCTTTTCGCGGGTGATCTCGCCGGGGCAGCGAATGGCGAGGCCGGGGCCGGGGAAGGGGTGGCGGCCGATGAAGCTCGCGGGCAGGCCCAGCTCGTGGCCAAGCGCGCGCACCTCGTCCTTGAACAGCTCGCGCAGCGGCTCGACCAGCTTCAGCCCCATCTTCTCCGGCAGGCCACCGACATTGTGGTGGCTCTTGATCGTCACGCTCGGCCCGCCGGAAAAGCTCACGCTTTCGATCACGTCCGGGTAAAGCGTGCCCTGGGCCAGAAACGCGGCGCCCTCGATCCTGGCCGCTTCGCGCTGGAACACGTCGATGAACAGCTTGCCAATGGTCTTTCTCTTGACCTCCGGGTCACTTACACCCTCAAGCTCACCCAGAAACAGATCCGTTTCATCGGCATGGATCAGCTTCATGTTGTAATGGTCACGAAACATCTTGACCACTTCGCCGGCCTCGTTCTGCCGGAGCAAGCCGTGATCGACGAAGACGCAGGTCAGCTGGTCGCCGATCGCCTCGTGCAGCAGCACCGCCGTCACCGAACTGTCGACCCCGCCCGAGAGGCCGCAGATCACATGGGCGTCGCCCACCTGTTCGCGGATCGCGCGGATCGCCTCGTCCTTGTAGGCCCCCATCGTCCAGTCGCCGGTGAAGCCCGCGAGGCGGACAAAATTCTCGTAGAAGGTCGCGCCGTTCGGGGTGTGGTGCACTTCCGGGTGGAACTGCACGGCAAAGAAGTTGCGCGCGAGGTCGGCGGTGATCGCAAAGGGGGCGTTGGGTGAGGTGCCATAGACCTCGAAGCCGGGGGCGATGGCCGAGACATGGTCGCCATGGCTCATCCAGACCTGTTCCTTGCCGTCGAGGAACCAGCCGGTCAGCAGGTCGATCCGTTCGCCTTGCGGCGCGACATAGGCGCGGCCGAACTCGGCGGTGCCATGGCCGCGTTCAACCTTGCCGCCGAGATCCTGCATCATCACCTGCTGGCCGTAGCAGATGCCGAGGATCGGCACGCCAAGCGCATAGACGCTTTGCGGCGGCCGCGGAGACCCGGCGTCGATCACGCTGGCGGGCCCGCCGGAGAAGATCACGGCCTTGGGCGCGAACTCGGCGAGAAAGCCGTCGGTGACGTTCTGGTAGGGATGGATTTCGCAATAGACGTTCAGCTCGCGCAGGCGCCGCGCGATCAGTTGCGTCACCTGGGAGCCGAAGTCGATGATGAGAAGGCGGTCATGCTGGGTCATGATCGCTGATTAGGGTGCGGGCGCGCGGCTGGCAAGGGGGCGTGCAGCGGAAACCGGGCAGGGGGCCGTCTGCCCCCTCTTGGCCTGCGGCCAATTCACCCCCGAAGGTATTTCGGGACCAAAGAATGGGGGACATGCGCGGGTCGCCCGCCACGTTCGTTGATGGCCCTCCGTGCCGCAGGCTGTCTTGCGCAATCCTCAAAGCCATATCCGAACAGCAAACGGGTCTTTGGTCGCAAAATACCTTCGGGGGTGAGCCCGCAGGGCGAGGGGGCAGACAGCCCCCTTGACCCGGTGGCGCAAACGAACGCCATGTCGCTTTCGCGCCGCAAATGCCGCAAACCCGCCCGGCGCCCAGCGGGGCCCCGTGTAACCATGGCTCAGGATCCAGCAAGGGGCGCGACATGAGTGAAACGGGCACAGGCAGGCGGACACGCGGCAGTGGTGGCGGGGCGGCGCGCCGGGCCGAGCGCACGGCGAAACGGATCGAGGCGGCACCACGTCTGAGCCGGGCGATCCCCGATTTCGAGTTGCTGAACGAAGACGCATTGGCGCTGATCGAGCACAATGCCGAAACGGTGCTGGAAGAGATCGGCGTGGCCTTCGTCGACAACCCGGCGGCGTTGGCGCGCTGGCGCGACGCCGGCGCCGATGTGCGCGGCGAGCGGGTCCATATCCCGCGCGGTCTGGCCCGCAAGCTCTGCGCCACCGCGCCCGCGCGCTTCACCCAACATGCCCGCAACCCGGCAAACTCGGTCGAGATCGGCGGCCGCGACCTGGTGCTCGCGCCGGTCTACGGCCCGCCCTTCGTGCGCGATGCCAGCGGCGGGCGGCGCTATGCGACGATGGAGGATTTCCGCAATTTCGTACGCCTCGGGCAGATGTCGAAATGGCTGCACCATTCCGGCGGCACGGTCTGCGAACCCACCGATATCGCCGTCAACAAGCGTCACCTCGACATGCTCTTCGCCCACATGACGCTGTCGGACAAACCCTATATGGGCTCGGTCACCGAGCCGAGCCGGGCCTCCGACAGTGTCGAGATGTCGAAGATCCTGTTTGGCGAGGATTTCGTTGACCAGAACACGGTGATGGTCTCGCTCATCAACATCAACTCGCCGCTGACCTTCGACGCCACCATGATGGGCGCGCTCGAAGTCTATGCCGCAGCCAACCAGGCCTGCATCGTCTCGCCCTTCATCGTCGGCGGCGCGATGGCGCCGGTGAGCGTGGCGGGGACGCTCACGCAGGTATTGGCCGAAGTGTTGGCGGGCGTCGCCTATTCCCAGCTGGTGCGCCCCGGCGCGCCGGTGATCATGGGGGCGTTCGTCACCTCGATCGACATGAATTCAGGCGCGCCCACGTTCGGCACGCCGGAGGCCAGCCAGATCACCTACGGGGTTGGCCAACTGGCCCGCCGCCTGGGGCTGCCCTACCGTTCGGCGGGGGCCTTCACCGGCTCGAAACTGCCCGACGCGCAGGCCGGTTTCGAAAGCGCAAACAGTCTCAACATGGGGCTTCTGGCGGGCGTCAACTTCATGCTCCACGCCTGCGGCTGGCTCGAGGGCGGGCTGGTGGCGAGCTTCGAGAAATTCGTGATCGACGCCGACCAGCTCGGCGCCCTTCACAAGATGGCCGCCGGGGTGGCGATCGACGACGAGGCGCAGGCGATGGCGGCGATCCGTGAAGTGGGGCCGGGCGGGCATTATCTGGGCTGCGCCCATACCCAGGCGCATTTCAAATCGGCGTTCTGGCGTTCGGAAGTGCTCGACTACAAGCCCTTCGAGACCTGGGAGGAAGAGGGCGGGCGCGACACCCAGACGCTGGCGAGCGCGCGGGTGGCCAGGCTGCTTGCCGATTACGAGGAACCCGCGATCGACCCGGCGCTGCGCGAGGCGCTGAGGGATTACGTCGAGCAGAAGAAGGCGGCGATGCCCGACGCCTTCTCCTGACGGCGGCTGCGGCCGGGCGTCAGGCCTGCTGGCCCGGCCGGGTCAGCAGCCGCGACTCGGCGATCAGCGCGATCAGCACTTCGACATGGTGCGCCGGGCTATAGCCGGTGCCGCCGCTGCGGCGGGCCGCGTCAAGCGTCGCCTCTTGCTCGATCAGCCGGTCGACGGCGACCCGGGGGCTGGGTGCGGCGGGCTGGCGCATCAGCCGTTTCAGGTCACGGTCGCGGTTGTAATCGGCCAGGCCAAAGCGCGCGGCGCGGATCAGCAGCTTGGGACGGCGCAGCGAGGCGAGCAGGGTGGTGGCGTCGGTCATGATCGTCTCCGTTGGTGAGTCGGATCTGTATTGCACAACCTATGCGGGTGTTGCGTATCCTCAGCGTTGAGCGCGCGCTGGCTTACGTTTCCTGAAAGAATTGCGGGTCAATCTGATTTTCGTGGCCCGGTGTTAACGTGTCGGTAACCATTCTTGGCATAGTTGGAATTGTGAAAGCTCGCCGTAAGGTTGTGTTCTCGCAACCAGAACGGCGACCTGTCCGTGGGGGATGTGATGGGGAATGCTCAGCCAATCGGGGCCCGGCGAGGGCATGTGGCGCTGCCGGCGTGGCTGCCACAACCGATCCGGGTTTATCTCGCTCATACCGAAGGCGGCGAGTCCATCCGGGCGCTGGCGCGCGCCGCGGGCTGCCATGCGTCGACTGTGCTGAGGCAGGTGCGCCGAACCGAAACGCTGCGCGACGACCCGCTGGCCGATTCCGGCCTTGCCCGGCTTGGTCGCCTGATGCGCGGCCCGGCGGGCCTTCGCCCCGCACTGCCCATTGCACAGGAAATGCTGCCCATGACCGCCAATCCCGAGGACGAGGCCAAACTGGCCCGCGACACCTTGCGCGTGCTCACCGCGCTGATGGAACCCAAGACCATTCTCGTCGTCGCCGATGGCGTCGAAGATGCGGTGGTGGTGCATGATGCCGGCACCGACCGGCCGGTGCGCCGGGCGGTGCTGGGCCGCGATCTGGCCGAGGCGCTGGTGCTGCGCGAATTCATTTCCGGCAGCCAGGTTGGCCGGCTCGCGCGTTATGCGATCACGCCCGCCGGACGGTCCGAGGCGCGGCGGCTGATGGCGACGAGCGAATCGCGGCGCGCGGCGCTCAACGGCGCGGCGGAAGATCCCTCGCTGGTCGATGCAACCGCCCTGTTTGCCCCGTCCGCCGCGCGCGGCGCCTTGCGCAAGCGCAGCGCGGGCACCGATGCGCCCTACCAGGTGCTGTCGCGCCGCCGCCGCGCCGATGGCGAGGCGTGGTTGCCGCCGGAACTGGTGGCCTGCGCCAACCGGTTTCGTGAATCCTGGGAGATTGCCCGGATCGGCGGCGGGGCGACCCGCGACTGGGACCGGCTGGTGGCCGGACGTGTCGGCGGCGGTGGCGGCGTTGCGGGGCAGGGCGCCTCTACCCGCAGGCTGGAAGCCGAGCAAAGCCTCGAAGCCGCGATCCGGGCGCTCGGGCCGGACCTGGCCGAAACGATCCTGCTCAGCGTATGCCGCGAGGAGGGCATGGAAGACATCGAGGCGCGGCTCGATTTTCCGGCGCGCTCGGGCAAGATCGTGCTGCGGATCGCGCTGCGGGCCCTGGCGCGTCACTACGCCGCCGTCGGCTCGGGCGACTACGACATGATCTCGTGAGCCCACGCCCGTGCCCTGCGCCCAAGCCTGGGCCGGGCAATAGGGGGCATCCGGGTCAGAGAACGTCGAAATCCAGCGCTGGAAAACTGGCGCGGATTTCACGGCGGACCACGCCGGGGTCGGGCAGGTCGGTGGCGGCGACGCGGTAGCGCCCGGTGAACTGCGCCTCCGACAGGATGCGGGCGAGATCGACGCAATCGAATCCGGCCGCGACCAGCGGAGACAAGACGATATCGGGTTGCCAGCGGGCCAGGCTGGCGGCGTCCACATCGCTGAACGCGGCGACGATAACGCCGTCTGTTGGCCCGGTGACAAGCTGATCGGGACCGACCTCACCAACCACGAGAATGCGCAGGGGATGATCCGGCGCGGTCTCGGGCTCTTCGGTCAAGTTGGTCCCTGTCGGGCCGGGCTGCAACATATCCAGTTTACTCGTCTCCACAACGCCGCCCGGTTGAGTCGGCCATTCGCCCTTTTAGGTTGTATTTATATATATAAAAATCTCTCGGGGGGAGAACAGTTTGTTTCGTCTCTTTGGCCTGAGACTTTACAGCGCGGCCCGCGCGACCGATGGTCTTGGCGCCCCAAGGAGAGTGCCGCATGGTCCCCGATGAGCTTGTTCCGGTAATCCCGACGCCCTGCGCCCATGTTGCGCCCGATGGCCACGTTGCGGTGATCAACGGCGCCATGGCGGCCCTGTTCGGCGAAGCGATTCGCGGTCGTCACTACATCACCGCCTTTCGCCAGCCGGCGCTGATCGACCGGATCGAGGCGGCGCTGGCCAGCGGGCAGCGGCAGGAGGGGCGCTATCTCGGGCGGCAGGCCGGGCAGGACACCACCCATGCGGTTACGGTGTCGCCGATCACCATCGCCGGCGCGCCCGGCGGCTGCCTTGTGTTTCTCGAAGACATGACCCCGCTCGAAGAGGCCGGGGCGCGGCGGTCCGAATTCGTCGCCAATGTCAGCCACGAACTGCGCACGCCGCTGACGGCGATTTCGGGGTTCATCGAGACCCTGCGCGGCCCCGCCCGTGACGACCCGGAGGCACGAGAGCGGTTTCTCGAGACCATGGCGCACGAAACCCGGCGGATGAACCGGCTGGTCGACGATCTGCTATCGCTCGCCAGGGTCGAAGACCTGGAGCGGGTGCGCCCGCCGCAGGACGTTGACGTGGCCGCATTGCTCGCCGGGGCCGCGCGCGGGCTGGCGCCGCAGGCCGAACACCGCGGCGTCGAACTGGACCTTGCCGGATGCGACACCCCGGCGCGCGCGCCGGGCGATCCCGACCAGCTCACGCAGGTGTTCACCAATCTCATCGAGAACGCGATCAAGTATGGCCGCGCCGACGGGCGGGTGACGGTGCGGCTCGCCCGGCTTGGCAATGCCCCTCTGTTGAAGGGGCCGGGCTTGCGGATCACGGTAACGGACGAGGGCGAGGGGATCGACCAACGCCACCTCGCGCGGCTCACCGAGCGGTTCTACCGCGTCGATTCCCACCGCTCGCGGGGCATGGGCGGCACCGGGCTCGGCCTGGCGATCGTGAAACACATCGTCAACCGCCATCGCGGTCGGCTCCGGATCGAGAGCGCGCCCGGCAAGGGCAGTCGCTTCAGCGTGTTTCTGCCCGTGGAGTAGCGCGGATCGACGCGGCATTGGGGCGGCGGCGCGGTGTCATGTATCTGTTACAGAGCTGTCATAAAAGATTTGCCGAGGGGGCCTAGACCGGCCGCAGGACGCCAGTCGACGCGTCCAGTTTGAAACCAAGTTCAGGAGACAGATATGTCACCCATGAAACTGACCGCCTCCAGCCTGGCGTTCGTCGCCGTTTTGGCAACCGCTGCGACGGCCCGTGACCAGGTGCAGGTGGCCGGCTCGTCCACGGTGCTGCCCTATGCCTCGATCGTTGCCGAAGCCTTCGGAGAGAACTTCGACTACCCAACACCGGTGGTGGAATCGGGCGGTTCCTCGGCCGGGCTCAAGAAATTCTGCGAGGGCGTCGGCGAAAACACCATCGACGTGGCCAATGCCTCGCGCAAGATCAAGGACAGCGAAGTTGCCGCCTGCGCCGATGCCGGGGTGACCGACATCATCGAAGTGCGCATCGGCTACGATGGCATCGTCTTCGCTTCACAGCTCGACGGCCCGGCCTTCACCGCCTTCACCCCGGCCGACATCTTCACCGCGCTGGCGCCGAAGGTCATGGTTGACGGCGCGCTGGTCGACAATCCCTACACCAACTGGAGCGAGATCAACGCCGATCTGCCCGACGCCGAGATCATGGCCTTCATCCCCGGCACCAAGCACGGCACCCGTGAGGTCTTTGAAGAGAAGGTCGTCGCCGCGGGCTGCGAAGCCACCGGCGCGCTGGAAGCGATGGTTGCCGGCGGCATGTCGGAAGACGACGCCGAAGACGCCTGTCTGAAAGTGCGCACCGATGGCCGCTCGGTCGATATCGACGGCGATTACACCGAGACTCTGGCCCGCATCGACGCCACCCCGAACGGGATCGGCGTGTTCGGCCTGGCATTCTACGAGAACAACACCGACACGCTGAAGGTTGCCACCATGTCGGGCGTGACCCCCTCGACCGAGACCATCGCTTCGGGCGAATACCCGGTCTCGCGCCCGCTCTACTTCTACGTCAAGGCGGCCCATATCGGCGTGATCCCCGGCCTGAAGGAGTATGCCGAGTTCTTCGTCTCCGACGAGATCGCCGGCCCGGACGGCCCGCTTTCCGAATACGGCCTGGTGTCGGACCCGGAGCTTGCCGATACGCAAGCGATGGTCGCCAATGACGAGACCATGCAGTAGCCTTGCCATCGGGGCGGCGCGGTGCATCCGGGCCGCCCCAGACGACAGCCCGGCCCGCTGGCCGGGCAATGACACGAACTTCTGCGCGCGCGGTGCCCCATGTCGCCTCTCTGGCTCCTGATCATCATTCTCGCCCTCGCCCTTGCCGGGTTTCTGCTCGGGCGCAGGCGGGCCATCGCCAGTGTCGATGACCACCGCAAGCTGCATTCGCGCCCGAATTATTACGGTGCCAATGTCGCCATGCTCGCCTTCGTGCCGGCGGTGCTGCTGCTGGGCGTCTGGCTCGGGGTGCAACCACTCGTCCTCAACACCACCGTGTCGGGCCTGATCGACGCTGCCAGCTATGACAACGCGGGCGGCCTCAGCCTGGTGATGTCGGATGTGCGGCGGGTTTCGGACGGGCTCGATACCGCTGTCGCGCAAGGCGCGTTGAGCGGCGCCGATGCCAGCGCGCTCGACGCGACCCGCGACGATGTGCGGGCCATCCTTGCCACCGTCGGCGTGGCGCTGGGATCGGATGTGCAGCCGGACGTGCTGGCCGCCGCCCAGGCATGGCGGGTGCGGTCGGATATTGGCGGCTGGATCAGGACCGCCGCCGTGCTCGTGGTGGCCGTCGCCGGATTTTTCTACGCGATCCGCCAGGCCGAGGGCGCCTTCCGGGCGCGCAACCGGGTCGAGAGCGGCATTCTCGCGCTGCTGATCGCCGCCGCGTCGATCGCCATCCTGACCACCGTCGGTATCGTGTTGTCGCTGTTGTTCAACACCATTGAGTTCCTGCGGATCTACCCGGCGGGCGAGTTCTTCTTCGGCACCACCTGGTCGCCCAGTTTTGGTGGCGGTTCTTCGCTGGGGATCCTGCCGCTGCTCTGGGGCACGCTCTATATCTCGCTGATCGCGCTGATCGTGGCGGTGCCGATCGGGCTGTTCGCCGCGATCTTCCTGTCGGAATACGCCGGCAAGACGACCCGATCCATCGCCAAACCGTTGCTCGAGGTGCTCGCGGGCATTCCCACCATCGTCTACGGCCTTTTCGCGCTGGTGACCGTGGGGCCGCTGCTGGTGGCCGTCTTCGGCGAGAACGGCGCGCTCGGGCTTGGCTGGATGCAGGGCGGCACCGCGGTGATGACGGCGGGCCTGGTCATGGGGGTGATGTTGATCCCCTTCGTCTCATCGCTGTCGGACGACATCATCAACGCCGTGCCGCAGGCGCTGCGCGATGGCTCCTACGGGCTCGGCGCCACCCAGTCGGAAACGATCCGGCAGGTGGTTCTGCCCGCGGCCCTGCCGGGGATCGTCGGCGCGGTGCTGCTGGCCACCAGCCGCGCCATCGGCGAAACCATGATCGTGGTGCTCGGGGCAGGGGCCGCGGCCCGGATGAGCCTCAATCCGTTCGAGGCGATGACCACCGTCACCGCCAAGATCGTCAGCCAGCTTACCGGCGATGCCGATTTCGCCAGCCCCGAAGCGCTGGTGGCTTTCTCGCTGGGGATGACGCTGTTCGTCATCACCCTCGCGCTCAACGTGCTCGCGCTGTGGATCGTGCGCAAATACCGGGAGCAATACGAATGACCGAGGCCAACCAGCCGCAGCACCGCGCCCGCTCGTCGCTCTATGCCAGCGACGCGCGCACCCGCCGCCGCAACGCTGCCGAGGCACGTTTCCGCGCCTATGGCATTGTCGCAATCGCGGTGGGGCTGATCTTTCTCGTGGTGCTGCTTGGGTCGATCCTGCGCAATGGCACGCCGGCCTTTTCCCAGACCTTCGTGACGCTCCAGGTGACTCTGCCGGAAGACAAGCTCGACAAGTCCGGCAGCCGCGATATCGAGGCGATGAAGAAGGTCTCGACCTTCGCCTACGCCCCGCTGCTCGACGACGCGCTGGTCGCGGCGCTGGCGGGCGCGGGGATCGAGAGCCCCTTCGCCAAGGCCAAGGATCTGCGGCAACTGATTTCGTCCTCGGCGGCGGCGCAGGTGCGCGACGCGGTGCTCGCCGATCCGGGCCTCATTGGCACCACCCACGAGTTCAGAGTGCTCGCCTCAAGCCGGGTCGACGGGTACCTGAAGGGCCGTGTGACCCGTGAAAGCGTGGCGCGTGACAAGAATATCAGCGCCGAACATCTTGATATCGTTGATCAGTTGCGTAGCGCAGGTGTGGTGGAGCGAAGCTTCAATCTCGGCTTCATCTTTGGCGCCGACGCCTCCGAAAGCCGGCCCGAGCAGGCCGGGCTCGGGGTGTCGATGCTGGGCTCGTTGTTCATGATGCTGGTGGTGCTGGCGCTGGCGCTGCCGATTGGCGTAGCGGCCTCGATCTATCTCGAGGAATTCGCCAGCCAGAACCGTTTCACCGACCTGATCGAAGTGAACATCTCGAATCTCGCGGCGGTGCCGTCGATCGTGTTCGGTATTCTCGGCCTCGCGGTGTTCATCCAGATCGCCCACCTGCCATCGTCGGCGCCCATCGTCGGCGGCCTCGTGCTCACCCTGATGACGCTGCCGACGATCATCATCTCGACCCGCGCCTCGCTGAAGGCGGTGCCACCCTCGATCCGCGAGGCGGCACTCGGGGTCGGGGCGTCAAAGATGCAGACGGTGTTTCACCATGTGCTGCCGCTGGCGATGCCCGGCATTCTCACCGGCACGATCATCGGGCTGGCGCAGGCACTGGGCGAGACCGCACCGCTGCTGCTGATCGGGATGGTCGGCTTCATCGCCTCGAACCCGCCGCAAAGCCTTGCGGACGGTTTTCTGAGCCCGAACTCGGCAATGCCCGCCCAGATCTACGAATGGGCCAAGCGCGCCGATCCGGCCTATTACGAACGCGCCTGGGGCGGAATCATTATTCTGCTGCTGTTTCTGATGGCGATGAACATCATCGCCATCATTCTGCGCCGACGCTTCGAGCGGCGCTGGTAGGGGCCGGGGCGCCAGATGAAAGATACAAGGGAAGGACGCATAAGCGTGGACCAGAGCACGGTAAAATTTCAGACCCGCGACGTGCAGGTCTATTACGGCGAAACCCATGCCATCAAGGATGTCAGCGTCGATATCCTCGACAAGACCGTGACCGCTTTCATCGGCCCTTCGGGCTGCGGCAAGTCCACCTTTCTGCGGTCGCTGAACCGGATGAACGACACGATCCCGATTGCCCGGGTCGAGGGCGAGATCCTGCTCGACGGTGAGGACATCTATGATCCGAAGGTCGATCCGGTGCAGCTTCGCGCCAAGGTCGGCATGGTGTTCCAGAAGCCCAACCCGTTTCCTAAGTCGATCTTCGACAATATCGCCTATGGGCCGCGGATTCATGGCCTGGCGAGGAACAAGGCGGAACTGGCTGAAATCGTTGAGCAATCCCTGCGCCGTGCGGCGCTGTGGGACGAAGTGAAAGACCGGCTGGCCGAGCCGGGCACCAGCCTGTCGGGCGGTCAGCAACAGCGGCTGTGCATCGCGCGCGCCATCGCCACCGAACCGGAAGTGCTGCTGATGGACGAGCCGTGTTCGGCGCTCGACCCGATCGCCACCGCGCAGGTCGAAGAACTGATCGACGACCTCAAGCAGAACTTCTCGGTGGTGATCGTCACCCATTCGATGCAGCAGGCCGCGCGGGTGAGCCAGAAGACCGCGTTCTTCCACCTCGGAAACCTCGTCGAATATGGCGAGACCGACCAGATCTTTACCAATCCCGTCGATCCCCGGACCGAGAGCTACATAACCGGGCGGATCGGCTGACCGGGCAGGGAGGCCCGCACCAGACATGGCAGACAAACAACATATCGCCTCCGCCTTTGACCGCGATCTTGAGGCCGTTCAGGCGCTCCTGATGAAGATGGGTGGATTGGTCGAGGAAAATATCCGCCAGTCGGCGGGTGCGCTCGAGGCCCGCGATCTCGAACTGGCCGACCGGGTGCGTCAGGCCGACCGCGAGATCGACGCGCTCGAAGAGCAGATCAACATGCGCTGCGCCCGTCTGCTCGCGCTGCGCCAGCCGATCGCCTCGGATCTGCGCACCGTGCTCACGGTGATGAAGGTGGCGTCAAACCTTGAGCGGATTGGCGACTACGCCAAGAACATCGCCAAGCGGACTCTCGTTCTGGCCCAGCTTCAGCCGATCGAAGGCGCCTCGGGCGCGGTCAAGCGGATGTCGAAAGAGGTGCGTCACATGCTGTCGGATTCGCTCGATGCCTATATCCGGCGCGATGCGGGCCTGGCCAACGAGGTGCGCCACCGCGACCTCGAGGTCGACCAGATGTATAATGCGCTGTTTCGCGAATTCCTGACCTTCATGATGGAAGACCCGCGCAGCATTACCGCCTGTATGCACCTGCATTTCATAGCAAAAAACATCGAGCGCGCCGGTGACCACGTGACCTCGATCGCCGACCAGGTGATCTATCTCGCCACCGGCGAAATGCCGGAAGAGGATCGCCCCAAGGGCAACGCCGCGGCTTATGATCCGCAGGCGTTCAAGGAAAGCGACGAGTAGGCCGATGAGCGAACGCGCCTGTGTCCTGCTGGTCGAGGATGAACCCGCGCAACGCGAGATCCTGCGCTACAACCTTTCGTCCGAGGGTTATGAGGTGACCATGGCCGAAACCGGCGACGATGCGCTGCTGCTCGCCGACGAAATCGGGCCGGATCTGGTGCTGCTCGACTGGATGCTGCCCGGCGTCAGTGGCATCGAGGTGCTTCGCCGGTTGAAGACGCGGCGGCAAACTGCTGGTATTCCAGTGATTATGCTCTCGGCCCGGTCCGAAGAAGTTGACCGGGTGAGGGGGCTCGAGACCGGCGCCGACGACTACATGATCAAGCCCTATTCGGTCTCCGAGCTCATGGCCCGCATCCGCACCCAGCTGCGCCGCACCCGGCCGGTTTCGGTGGGCGAGCGGCTCGAATTCGAAGATATCCTCCTCGACGGCGAGACCCACCGGGTGACGCGCGCGGGAACGGAGCTGAAGCTCGGGCCGACTGAGTTCCGGCTGCTGGCGACCTTGATGGAAAAGCCGGGCCGGGTCTGGACTCGCGAACAACTTCTGGATCGGGTCTGGGGCCGCGACATCTACGTCGATACGCGCACCGTCGACGTGCATGTCGGCCGGTTGCGCAAGGCGCTGCGCGGCTCGGGCACACAAGACCCGGTGCGCACCGTGCGCGGCACCGGCTACGCGCTGGGCTAGGGGCGCGGCAATCGGGCAATCCGATATGTCAGGGATTTATCTCTTTATCGTATAATCGGTATTATGTAATATTGCTTAATACCCAGAACGCCTTGATCCTGCTGAAAACACGTCGCCCGCGCCCCCGATTTTTTCTCAATCTAAAGCTGTGGCCCTCTGGACAAGCCCCCGGTTCGTTGGAGTAAGCTAACCGCTCAGGTTCAAGAGAAACTGCTAACGCGCTGTAAGGACACACCGAACGTGCTGGTCGTAACGACAAGCCCCACACCAGAACTCGCAAGCTGCCGCGGGCGAAGACGGTAACGGCGATGCTCGACTATCTCGATTCCCTCGCCCGCGCGGTTACACTTGAAGATGCGTGGGATCTGCATTGCCGAACCATGGCGCGGTTCGGGTTCGACAGGCTGATCTATGGCTACACCCGCTTTGTCACCGGCGAGTCGCTCGGCGCCTTCGACGACGCGGTGTTTCTCACCAACCACGACCCGCTTTATTTTGATCGTTTCGTGCGCGACAAGCGGTTCCTCAAGGCGCCGATGGTGCGCTGGGCGCGCGACAATGTCGGGGCCTGCAGTTGGGGCACGCTGTGGGCGGATGTCGAGACGCTCAGCGACGACGAGCGTGAAATTATCGCGTTCAACCGTGCGATGAATGTCACCGCCGGATATTCCATCAGCTTTTCCGATCCCAATCCGCGCAGTTTCGGCCTGATCGCGCTCGCCGCCGAAGTGGGACTTACGCAGGACGCGATCGACTCGGTCTGGAACCTGCATGGCCGCAAGATCGAGGCGATGAACCACATGCTGCATCTCAAGGTCAGCTCCCTGCCGCAACGCTCGAGCCGCGCCGGGCTGTCGCGTCGGCAGCGCGAGGTCTTGGAATGGGTTGGCGACGGCAAGTCGAATCAGGATATCGCCACGATCCTCGGAGTGAGCGTGCCGACGGTGGAGAAGCACCTGCGGCTGGCGCGCGAGAAACTGGGGGTTGAAACCACCGCGCAGGCGATCCTGAAAGCGGCATCCCAAAATCAGATTTACGTGATCTAGGCCGCTTTCAGCCAGAAACCGAGCAGTGTTTTTACCCGACGGTAAGGATTCCCTGACTGTTCGGCTGAGGCTTTTGCTGAGATGATCGTCGGGTTCCGTGAGTGGTGGCATTTTGCCAGGGAACACGGGGTGAGGGCCTGCGATTACAGGGTTTCCTCACCCCGACTTGGCCCGTCGCGGTTCTTTTTGTCGGAATTCGTCCGCGGGCCGTTGTAAAGGTGTGTTTGGCGCGTTCCATCCCTTACTGCGCCAACAAGAACGGCGCCAGTGCGAGCACTGGCGCCGTTTGCATTGGATATGTGTGCGCCGGGCGCCCTGCCCGGCCCACAGCGAGGTCGATCAGCTCTTGGCCATCGAGGCGACTTCGGCGGCGAAATCGTCTTCTTTCTTCTCGATGCCTTCGCCCACCGCCATCCGCACGTAGCCGACGATCTCGGCGCCCGCCTCCTTGGCGGCCTGGGCCACCGTCAGGTCGGGATTGATGACGAAGTTCTGGCCCAGAAGCGTGACTTCCGAGAGGAACTTGCGCATCCGGCCTTCGATCATCTTTTCGATCACGGCGTCGGGCTTGCCCGATTCCTTCGCAATATCAATCTGGATCTGGCGCTCATGGGCGAGCACCGCCGGGTCGAGGTCGGCCTCCGACAGCGAGGCCGGGTTTGCGGCCGCCACGTGCATGGCCACCTGCTTGCCGAACTCTTCGTTGCCGCCCTTGAGCGCCACCAGCACACCGATCGTGCCCATGCCCGGCGCGGCCGAGTTATGGGTGTAAGACGCCACAACGTCGCCTTCGACCGAAGCCATGCGGCGCAGCGCCATGTTCTCGCCGATCTTGGCGATCTTGTCGGTGATCAGGTCGGCCACCGGCTTGCCGTCGACCGTGGCGGCCTGCAGCGCGTCGATATCGGCAACGCCGAGAGCGGCCGTGGTGATGCCCGAAACCATCTCCTGGAATTCGGCGTTCTTGGCAACGAAATCGGTCTCGGCGTTCACCTCGACGGCAACGCCCCTGCCATCCTCGACGGCAACGCCGACGAGGCCCTCGGCAGCGACGCGGCCGGATTTCTTGGCGGCCGTGGCCAGGCCCTTGGTGCGCAGCCAGTCGGTGGCGGCATCCATGTCGCCACCGGCCTCGGTCAGCGCCTTCTTGGCGTCCATCATGCCGGCGCCGGTCAGGTCACGCAGTTCTTTCACTTGTGCGGCGGTGATTGCCATATCGGCTCTCCTTCGAATGAATAGCTATCCGGGGGCGTTCGCAACGCCCCCGGCACCAGCGGTGCAATGCCGATCAGGCGTCGGCTTTGGGCGCGGCGTCGGCGGCCGGGGCGGCTTCGGCGACGGCTTCTTCGACCGGCACCTCTTCCAGCGCACCAACGTCGATGCCGGCGGCTTCCATCTGGCCCGACATGCCCTCGAGGGCAGCGCGCGCGGCGAGATCGCAATACAGCGCGATCGCGCGGGCGGCGTCGTCGTTGCCGGGGATGATGTAGTCAACGCCATCGGGCGAGCAGTTGGTGTCGACCACGGCCACGACCGGGATGCCGAGCTTCTTGGCTTCGGCGATGGCCAGGTCTTCCTTGTTGACGTCGATCACGAACAACAGGTCCGGCACGCCGCCCATTTCGCGGATGCCGCCGAGCGAGGCTTGCAGTTTGGCCTGCTCGCGCTCCATGCCAAGACGCTCTTTCTTGGTCAGGCCTTCGGCCCCCGAAGCGAGCTTCTCGTCGTATTCCTTGAGCCGGTTGATCGACTGGCTGACGGTCTGCCAGTTGGTCAGCGTGCCGCCGAGCCAGCGGTGGTTCATGTAATACTGCGCCGATTTCTCGGCCGCCTCGGCGATCGGCTTCGAGGCCTGGCGCTTGGTGCCGACAAACAGGATGCGGCCGTTCTTGGCCACCGTGTCGCGGATCACGTTCAGCGCCGCGTCGAGCATCGGCACGGTCTGGGTCAGGTCGATGATGTGAATGCCGTTGCGGTCACCATAGATGAACTCGCCCATGCGCGGGTTCCAACGCTGGGTCTGGTGGCCGAAGTGAACGCCAGCTTCAAGCAGCTGACGCAGAGAAAATTCAGGGAGCGCCATGTCCAAGGGTCCTTTCCGGTTTGCGCCTCGGCGGGGTATTCAGGGCATTTGCCCAACCGGCGGACCTGTGCGGGATGTCTCCCCGCAAGGCCCAAGCCCCGCCTGTGAAGTAGCGCGCGTTTAGGACAGTTCCGCAGGCATTGCAACCCCGTTCGCGGCCCTGCTGTGCCCGGCGGCCCATCCATGCTATGCATTGCGCCAGCAAAGCGAGGTGGCCAATGACTTACCCGGCGTTCTTCGAGGCGTTCGACCAGCTAGATCTGCCCTTCCCCGACAGCGTCGTCACCACCCGGGTGCTGCGCTCGACCCACGGGCTGGCGGTGTTTTTCGATTTCCACCAGGATGCCGCTCTGCCACCGCATTCGCACAAAGGCCAATGGGGCACCGTCATCGAGGGCCGGATCACGCTCACCATCGACGGCGTTGCCCGCAGCTACGGACCGGGCGAGAGCTATGACATCCCGTCCGGCACTGTCCATGCCGTCGAGGTTACTGCCGGCACCAAGGCGCTGGACGTGTTCGAAGAGCCCGACCGCTACGCGCTGCGGCCCCGTGCGGCGGCCGATTGACGCCATCTCGCCCAGGCGGCATCAAGGGCCGATGACACACCGCCCCGTTGATATTCTCTGCATCGGCTCCGTCCTGTGGGACGTGATCGGGCGCGCCGCGCAGCCGATGGCCTTCGGCAACGATGTGCCGGGGCGGATCACCCGGCTGCCCGGCGGCGTGGCGATGAATATCGCGATGGGTCTCGCACGGTTCGGATTGCAGCCGACGCTGCTCACCGCCATCGGCGCCGATGCCAACGGCGACGAGTTGATGGCCCGCTGCGTCGCGCTCGGGCTCGACACCACCCATGTCACCCGCGATCACGGTCTGCCGACCGATCAATACATGGCGATCGAAAGCAGCGAGGGGCTGGTGGCGGCGCTGGCCGACGCGCATTCGCTGGAAGCGGCGGGCGACCGGATTCTCGCCCCGCTCGAAGACGGCACGCTCGGCAGCGCCGCTGCCCCGTATAGTGGTCTCATCGCGCTCGACGGCAACCTTACCGAAGCGCTGCTGGCCGAGATTGCCCGCCGCCCCAGCTTTGCCGCCGCCGATCTGCGCGTGGCCCCGGCCAGCCCCGGCAAGGCCACCCGGCTGCGGCCGCTGATCGGCCATCCCGGCGCCAGCTTCTACGTCAATATCGAAGAGGCCGGGCTGATCCTCGGCAGCGTCTTCACTTCCGCCGCCCGCGCCGCCGAGGCGCTGGTCGAGGCCGGACTGGCGCAGGCGCTGGTCACCGACGGCGCCCACCCCGCCGCCGAAGGCACCGCCACCGGGGTGGTCACCGCAACCCCGCCGGAAGTCGTGCTTGCCCGCGTCACCGGCGCGGGCGATACCTTCATGGCTGCCCATATCGCCGCCCAGGCCCGGGGCCTGACGGGTGCGCTGGCGCTGCAAACCGCCCTCAACGCCGCCGCCACCTATGTTTCGGGGCAAGACCCGACATGAGCCCCCTGCCCGCTTCATCTTGCTGAAAATATCCCGGGGGTCCGGGGGCAGCGCCCCCGGCCTCTCCACCCAGACAGGACGCCAACCATGATCCCCATCGCCTATTCGCCCGAGGTCACCGACGCCAAGGCAAACCGCCAGCCGCTGGTCGCCCTCGAGAGCACGATCATCACCCACGGCATGCCGTTTCCGCAAAACGTCGAGACCGCCCGCGCCGTCGAGGCTGAGATCCGTGCCGGGGGCGCCGTGCCCGCCACCATCGCGGTGCTGGCGGGCCAGCTTCATGTCGGGCTCACCGATGGCAAGCTCGACCGGCTCGGACAGGCGCAGAACGTGGCCAAGCTCAGCCGCGCCGATTTTGCCGCCTGCCTCGCCACCGGCGGCACCGGGGCGACCACCGTCGCCGCCACGATGATCGCCGCACATCTGGCCGGGATCGAGACCTTCGCCACCGGCGGCATCGGTGGCGTGCACCGGGGCGCCGAAACCAGCTTCGATATCTCCGCCGATCTCGCCGAGCTGGCCCATACCCCGGTCACCGTCGTCGCCGCCGGGGCCAAGGCGATCCTCGACATCCCGAAAACGCTCGAAGTGCTGGAAACAAGCGGCGTGCCGGTGATCGCCTACGGGCAGGACGATTTTCCCGCCTTCTGGTCGCGCTCTTCCGGCCTGCCCGCCCCGCTGCGCATGGACCGGCCCGAAGACATCGCCGCCGCCGCCCGGATGCGCGCCGCGATGGGCCTGCCGGGCGGCCAGCTCGTGGCCAACCCGATCCCGGTCGCCGACGAGATCGCCGCCGAGGAGCTCGCGCCGGTGATCGCGGCGGCGCTGGCGGCGGCGAAGGCGCAGGGGATCGCGGCCAAATCGGTCACGCCGTTCCTGCTCGATCACATCTTCCACGCCACCGGTGGCCGCTCGCTCGCCTCCAATATCGCTTTGGTGCTGAACAATGCCCGTCTCGCGGCCCGGATCGCCACGGCCTTCGCCGCCAGCGCCTGACGCTGCGGCAACCTGCCCCGCTGATTGCCCCGCCGGACACCCCATATTGAGTCTATACTCACTACGGAGGCTCCGATGCTGCGCCAGATTACCGTGATCGCCCTTGCCGCCGCCCTGCCCGCCGCCACGCTGGCGCAGGACATCCCGCTCATTCCGCTGGTTCCGCCCGGTCTTGTCGACAAGGCCGATGCAGGCGAGATCGACCTCAACGGCGTCTGGGAATTCGCCACCGGCAATCACCAGGGCGGCTGCCCCTTTGCCGGCCCCGGTTTTCCGATGGGCGGGCTGATGGAAATCACCCAGGCCGAGGGTGCGATTGCGATGCAGATCGTCTCCGGCGCGGTCTGCGATCCGGCCTCGATGTGCGCCTTCACCGGTGAGATCGCCGATGGCGACCTGATCCTGATGAACCACGACACGGTTGACGAAGAGGGCGGCACCGTCACCAACACCCTTCACCTGGTGCTGCAATCGCCCGATTTCGGCCAGGGTGTCGGCGGAGCGCTCTACAATCACCCGAAGATGCAGTGCATCTGGAACTGGGATATCTTCTTCCACCGCCCCGAGATCAGCAACGGCGAGTGGAAACCGGGCGCGGCCCAGCAGGGCCAGTGACCCGCACCGGGATGTGAGCGACCGACAACCGCGGCCCCCATTGCCGCGCCCCCGCAAACGCCTTACATAGCTCGGGTAGACGCGGGAACGGACCATGGACCTCAAAGACCTCAAGGACTTGAGCGAAGACGCTGAAACCGGCGCGAAACCCCGCGCGCGGCGCTTGCTGCTGCGCCCCGTCACTGCCTTTCGCAACAACTTCCTCGCCGGTCTGGTCGTGGTCGGCCCGATCGCCATCACCCTGTGGATGATCTGGACTTTCGTGGGCTGGATTGACAGCTGGGTGATGCCCTTCGTGCCGGGCTATTACCATCCCGACGCCCTGATCGGCCGCTGGTTCGGCCAGAGCCCGTGGTTCATCGCGATCTTCGGCGAGAACGTGCATGTGAACGTGCGCGGCGTCGGCGTGGTATTCTTCCTGATCTTCACCTCGCTGGTGGGCTGGACCGCCAAGGGCTTCATCGGCCGCAGCCTGATGGGCTGGGGCGAGCGGATGGTGGCGCGGGTGCCGATCGTGCGCTCGCTCTATAACGGCGTGAAGCAGATTGCCGAAACGATCTTCGCCCAGCAGGAAAGCAAGTTCGACAAGGCCTGCCTGGTCGAATACCCGCGCAAGGGGATCTGGGCGATCGCCTTCATCTCGACCAACGCCAAGGGCGAGATCGACTCGGCGATTCCAGCCGACGAGCCGATCATGTCGGTGTTCCTGCCGACCACGCCGAACCCGACCAGCGGCTTTCTGTTATTCGTGCCGCGCCATTCGGTGATCGAGCTTGATATGAGCGTCGAAGATGCCGCCAAGCTGGTGATCTCGGCGGGCCTTGTCTATCCCAACGGCAAGGATGCCAGGGCGGCGGTCGAGGCCAGGGCCGCGCCGCCGACGGTCACGACCGAGGCATGAGTGCTGCGGCGCTGACCGGGTTCTTCACCGGCCTTTCCCTGATCCTCGCCATCGGCGCGCAGAACGCCTTCGTGCTGCGCCAGGGGCTTCTGCGCCAGCATGTCTTTCCGCTTGCGCTGTTCTGCGCCACCTCCGACGCGGTGCTGATCGCCGCCGGGGTGGCGGGCTTCGGGGCGCTCACCGCCGCGGTCCCCGCCCTGCCGGTGGTGATGAGCCTCGCGGGTGCCGCGTTTCTCGTGGCTTACGGCGTTACCCGGCTGCGCGCCGCCTGGATCGGCGGCCACCGGCTCACGCCAACCGGCGAGGCGCAGAGCCTCAAGCGCACGCTGCTGCTCGCCGCCGCCTTCACCTGGGCCAATCCGCATGTCTACCTCGATACGCTCGGGCTGATCGGCGCGGTGTCGACCGGCTTCGCGCCCGGCGGGCCGCAACTCGCCTTCGGGCTCGGCGCGGTCAGCGCCAGCTTCGTGTTCTTCTTCGGGCTGGGCTACGGCGCGCGACTGCTCGCACCGCTGATGCGCTCGGCGCGGGCCTGGCAGATCCTCGATGCGCTGATCGGCGTCACCATGCTGGCGATTGCCGCCAAGCTGGTGCTGGGCGTGGTCTGACATCGCGGCGCCAGCCATTCCCTTCGACACCCCCAAAAAAAACGCCGGCACAAGGCCGGCGTTAAGTCATTGAGGCAGGTTTCATACAGGCAAGAAACCTATCGAGCAGTGACATCTTTATAGCCCCTCTGCCTGCGGCTTCCAAGCTAAAAGTTTGAAAACCTTGGCACGCCGCTCTAGCATCAACCCCAACGAAACATCGAATGCGGAGGTTTGTTGCCAGGATGAGACCAGAGTTTTTCCGCCGGACCCGACAGCAAACCCAAACGATTCTTGGTGCAGTGGCGATTCTGACCGCCGGGCTTGTAGCCGCCGGAGCCGAGCCGATGCACGGGATCGCGATGTATGGCGCGCCGGAGCTGCCGGCCGACTTTACCCACATGCCGCAGGTCAACCCCGAGGCGCCGAAGGGCGGGCGAATCGTCTTTGCCGAATCGGGCGGCTACGATTCGCTCAACCCGGTGATCCGCAAGGGCAATGCGCCATGGCAATTGCGCTTCATGCTGTTCGAGACGCTGATGGGCCGCTCCTATGACGAGCCCTTCACCCTCTACGGCCTTCTGGCCGAAAGCGTCGAGACCCCGCCGGACCGCTCCTGGGTGGAATTCACCCTGCGGCCGGAGGCGGAATTTTCCGACGGCTCGCCGGTGACGATCGAGGACGTGATGTGGTCTTACGAGATCCTCGGCACCGAGGGCCATCCGCGCTATGCCGGCGCCTGGCAGAAGGTGGCGAGCATGGAGCAGACCGGGCCGCGCTCGCTGCGGCTGACCTTCTCGGAGGACGACCGCGAACTGGCGCTGATCATGGGAATGCGCCCGATCCTGAAAAAAGCGCAGTGGGAGGGCGTCGATTTTGCTGAGAGCGGCGTCGATATCGTGCCGATCGGCTCCAGCCCCTACGTCATCGACGACTACGAGACCGGGCGCCATCTCACCCTGCGCCGCAACCCCGATTACTGGGGCTGGGACGTGCCCTTCATGCAGGGCCAGGCCAATCTCGACGAGATCCGCTTTGACTATTACGGCGACGGCGACGTGGTGTTCGAAGCCTTCAAGGCCGGCGAAGCCTCGACCTACCGCGAGACCAACGCCGCCAAATGGGCCACGCAATACGGCTTCCCGGCGGTGCAGTCGGGCGACGTGGTGCTGTCGGACATTCCGCATCAGCGCCCCACCGGCATGAACGGCTTCGTGATGAACACGCGGTCGGAGGTGTTCCGCGACTGGCGCGTGCGCGAGGCGATGATCCAGGCCTTCAACTTCGAGTTCATCAACCAGACCCTGAACGGCGGCACCCTGCCCCGGATCGAAAGCTACTTTGACAATTCGGTGCTCGGCGCCGACATCACCCGGCCGGCCTCCGGCAAGGTGGCCGAGCTGCTGGCACCCTTTGCCGAGGATCTGCTGCCGGGCACGCTCGAGGGCTATTCCCTGCCCGTCTCCGACGGCTCCGAACGCAACCGCGCCGGTATCGCCGCCGCGCTGCAGCTGATGGCCGAAGCCGGCTGGACGGTGCAGGACGGGGTGATGGCCGATGCCGATGGCACCCCGTTCAGCTTCGAGATCGTGGTCAGCCAGAACGCCACCGAGAGCCGCCAGATCCTCGACATCTACGCCGCCGCGCTGGGACGGCTGGGGATATCGCCGAGGATCACCGCCGTCGACTCGGCGCAAAACACCGAGCGGTTGAAAGCCTTCGATTTCGACATGATCCCGTATTTCTGGGGCCTCAGCCTCAGCCCCGGCAACGAACAGAAATACTACTGGGGTGGCGAGCGCGCCGACGAGGACGGGTCACGCAACATGATGGGGGTGCGCAGCCCGGCGATCGACGCGATGATCGACGCGATGCTCGCATCCGAGGACCAGGACGACTTTCGCGCCGCCACCAAGGCGCTCGACCGGGTGCTGACGGCGGGGCGCTACGTGATCCCGATCTGGTATTCGAACCTCTCGCACGTCGCCCATGTCAAGGAGCTGCACTATCCCGAGCACGTGCCGATGTATGGCGACTATCTCGGCTTCCAGCCCGAAATCTGGTGGTGGGAAGACTAGGCAAGGCCGGGGGTGCCACACCCCCGGCCCCTCGTGGGCTTTTTGTGCAGGTTGAAACGCAGAAGCGCGGGCCTCAGTCGTCCTGCGGCAGTAGCAACGAGGCGTCACCGTAGCTGAAAAAGCGGTAGCGGGCGGCGATGGCATGGGCGTAGACCGCGCGCATCCGCTCCAGCCCCATCAGTGCCGAGACCAGCATCATCAGCGTCGATTTGGGCAGGTGGAAATTGGTCATCAGCGCATCGGCGATCCGGAAGCTGTAGCCGGGGCGGATGAAGATGTCGGTCGGCCCGGTCCAGGGCGCGATCTCGCCAGGCGCGGTGGCGGCGCTTTCGATCAGCCTGAGCGCGGTGGTGCCGACCGGGATCACCCGGCCCCCGGCCCGCTTGGTGGCGTTGATCTCGGCGGCGGCATGCGCGCTCACCTCGCCCCATTCGGCGTGCATCCGGTGCTCTGACAGATCGTCGACCTTCACCGGCAGGAAGGTGCCGGCGCCGACATGCAGCGTCACGTGGGTCATCTCCACTCCGCGTGCGGCCAGCGCCGCCAGCAGATCGGCATCGAAATGCAGGCTCGCGGTGGGCGCGGCCACGGCACCGGGGCGCGCGGCCCAGATCGTCTGGTAATCCTCGTGGTCCTGCGCATCGGCCTTGCGCTTGGCCTCGATATAGGGCGGCAGCGGCATCTGCCCGGCCTCGGCCAGCGCCGCGTCGAAATCCTCGCCGGCAAGGTTGAAACCCAGCCGTGCCTGGCCGTCGTCGCGGCCAACCAGCCGGGCCGAGAGCCGGTCGGAAAACACGATTTCTTCACCGTCACGGACCTTGCGCAAGGGCTTGACCAGTGCGCGCCACTCGCCGCCTGGCGCCGGTTCCAGCAGCGTCACCTCGATGGCGGCAACCGCCTCGCCGCGATGGCGCTGGCCGCGCAGGCGGGCCGGGATGACGCGGGTATCGTTGAGCACCAGCCGGTCACCGGGGCGCAGAAAATCTGGCAGTGCCAGCGCGGTGCTGTCGACCAGGCGGCTCGGCGTCGCCACCAGCAACCGGGCGGAGGACCGCGGCCGCGCCGGGCGGGTGGCGATCAGCTCTTCGGGCAGATCGAAATCATAGTCCGACAGGCGATGGCCGCGCGGCGCGACCTCGGTCCGGGGCTCGGTCATCGGTTGGTTACTCCTGCGGCATCTGCGGCGGTGGGCGGCGGAAGATCTCGCGGAACGCGCCGGGCGTGAGGATCGACAACGGGTTTATCTCGACCGCCGGATCCCCGAAATCGCCCTTGAGCGTGAAGTTGAACCCGACCAACCCCTCGCCCTCGCGCGGCGAAAATATCCGGCCCAGCGAGTTGAGCAGGTAGAACGGCGAGAGCACGCCCTGCATGTCGACCGTTCCCGCCGCCATGTCATAATAGCCGTCGAGCGAAATTCCCATCGAGGCGCTGACCGCCGAGGAGCGGTAGAGCGTGACCGCGCTGGGGGTGAGGCGAAACCGGCCCTCGACCTCGCTGAAGCGGATGCCCGGCCCCGAAAGCTGGTCAAGCAGCCCCACTACCGACACCGCCGACAGCATCTCGGCCATCGCCGGGGCATCGACAAGGCGCACATCGGTGATGGTAAAATCGCCCTCATAGGTGCCGACCTCGCCCACCGGCGCAAGGATCAGCTCGAGATTGCCGCCGCGCGCGGTCTGGAAAATGTTGGTGCCGCGCAGCACCCCGCCGGCCTTGTCGCTGACGATGCGGAAGGCCGCGCCTTCCGCCTGTTGCGCCACCGTGCCGTCAATCCGGGTGCCGCCGATGATCCGGCCGGTGAAGGTGCCGTGCAACCCGCCCGACAGATCGAGATCGCCGCGCAGGTTCTGGATCTGGATACCTTCGGAGATGATTAGCTTGTCGAGCGCGAGGGTCAGCGGCGAGCTTGGTCCCGCCGCGCCGCCGCCGGAGCCCGAGTCGAGATCGGCGCGGCGCATGTCGATGGTGCCGCCGGGCACCGTGATCGCCATTGGCCGATCGGCCCCGCGCCCGGTGAGCACCACCGGCGCATCGAGCCAGCCGCCGATCACCACCCGTTCAAACTTGGCCTCGCCAAGCCCGCCGCCCTCGGCGGTGGTGATCCGGCCGGTCGCGCTCAGCCCCGGCGCTTCGACCACGAGGGTCTCGACCACAGGCCGGTCGCCGACGCGGGCGTCAACCTCGAGCTTGCCCGCCGTAGCCGCCGGCTTCGACCACCCGGTGCCGGGAATGCGCAAGCCAAGACCGGCAAGGTCGGAGCTGAGCACGAGGTGCGGGCCATCGTCGAAATCCATCGCGAACCGCGCCCGTGCCGAGCCGGTTACGAAGTCCTCGATCGCGCCCAGCCCGAATTCGCGCAACGACGATGCGTCGAGTGCAATCGTGCCCTCGACCTCGGCGCCACCCGCCTTGGCGCCGCTGAGCGGCACCCGCCAACTGCCCGAGGCCGCAGCCTGGCCGATCCGCACCGGGCCGCTGATCTCGACGCCGCTATTGGTCGCCACCACGGCGAGGCTGTCGGCCACCAGCAGCTTCTGGTCGATGACCTGATCGGAGGTCACGTCGGTCAGCGTGGCGCGGATGTCGAAACCCAGCGCGTCGCGTGCGATCTCACCGGGCGCGACCGGGAAGGTCACCCGCCCGCGCGCCGACATCCGGCCCCGGGCCAGTTCCGGCCCGTAGCTGTTGCCGTCGAAGATGTGGAACGGCGGCAGGTCGAGCAATGCCAGCCCGCCGCGAATGGGCCCGTCGATCGCAAGGTTCACGATCCCGATATTGGGCTTGGTCGCCAGATCGGCGATCCGGTAGGACAGGCCCGCAAGATCCATCCTGTCGCCGTTCGGCGCGGTGATCGTCGCGGCATCGGCGACGGCGGTGAAGGCATTCGGCTCAAGGCTGATATAGCCCCGCTCGATATCGACCGGCGGCAGTGTGTCGATCACCGTGATCTTGCCGTCCCGCATCCCGAAGGTGCCGTTCATCCGGGCCTTTTCGCCGGGAGATTTGCGCCAGGCCAGAACACCGTCGACGACCTCGCCGCTATAGACGTTGCGCGCCACCCAACCGCGCGTGACCGGCTCGATATCGAGCGGCCAGAGCGCGAGAATCTCATCGCGGTCGGCGCTGTCAAAGCCCGCGTCAATCGCGATCCGCCAGCCATCGCGCCGCGCCGAGATGGTGCCCGAGACGTCGTAGCGGTTGGGGCCACGGTTCACCACCGCCTGCCCGATGTCGATGCTGAACGGATCGAGCCGAAGCCGCAGATCGGCAACGCCGTTGTCGAGCTCCAGCGGCGCGGCGAACATGCCTTCCGGATCGAGCCGGGCGCCGTTGATGGCGATCTGGCCGATCAGGCTGCCGGGCCAGCCGCCCTGGAATTCGGTCAGGAACACATGCCCCTCGGCATCGGCGGTGCCCAGCTCGGAGCGCACCGAAAGGCCCTGGAAATCGAGCCGCTGCTGGCTCGGGTCATAGGAGATATAGATCTTGGCGCCGTCAAAGGCCGCCGGCTTTGCCCCTGGCGTCGGCGACAGCGCGCCCTCGCCGATCTCCATCGTGCCGGCGAGGTCGACCACCGCGCCAGTGGCGTCGAGGGTCGAGCGCAAGGCACCCGAGATCGGCGCGTCGATCACCTCCGTA
>SWCA01005167.1_pt1 | contig 105880 bp, 98 predicted proteins | sample 4692961 | NCBI WGS metagenome assembly SWCA01 (sample SAMN10267275, study PRJNA491770) | bioreactor metagenome | isolation source: DHS bioreactor inoculated with | place: Japan: off Shimokita Peninsula | reverse complement strand
CCGCATCCGCGGAGTCTCGGGGCTGGGCGACCGGGTGGTGTGGACGATGTGCAGCGTGCCTCCGAGCGGCGTCAGGTTCTCGTGAAGCTCGTTTTCCTTGTCGGGCGTCGCGTAGTCGATGTCCAACTGGATCGCGTGGATTTCCTCGATCAGGCGGACCGAGCGCCTGTTGTCGGTGTAGGTGGCGGCCTTGAACCAGCCCGACATCGCCTTCTTCTTGCCCTTCGTGTCGGGGTCGGCCTTGAGATACATCGACCAGGGGTCGGGGTCCTGCCACGGCTTCTCGATCCCGCCCTTGTAGAAAGATAGGAGAGGCTTGGTCAGGCGTTTGCCTTTCCCCCGGTCAGCACCGCCGGAGGTGAAGGTGATGGGGTATTTTCGGTTGCTCATGGGCCTACTCGGTCACCTAGGATTTCGAAACTGCCTACGGAGGTCCGTACCCAAACGAGCCTTTGTAGGGTTTTGGGCCTGCACCACACCCTCGGCGGATTGACCGCCAACCGGCGACCGCTCGAGTGACGCTTGGAGGTCAGTGCGGAGACATCTCCCGATGCCCGATTCCGGGGCCCGAAACCGGCACCGGCCCGCTCAGGCGCCAAATGCCTCAGCACCAACGGTCCAGTTGAGGTCCACCTCAGACGTCCACGTCATCGGGAACGTAGTCGTCTTGGAAGCCTAAAAACTCACCCTTTCCGAAATCGCGCCATTGCTGATCAGGCACGAGCGCACAATGGAAATGGCCCTCTCCGTCATCACGCCACTCGACCTTCGCGAGCAGAGCAGCATCGGTACCAATCCTCGCCCCCAGTTCTCGCCGCTCGGCGATTTCAAGAAAGGCAAAAACCCAAGCCGCACCCTCGTTGACGCCTCGCCGGATCAATTCTCTGGCCCGCGCGAACGCAATATCCTCAAGCGTGTCAATGAGGGGCGGGCCATAGTCGGGGCAATCTTGGCTCAGATTCTTATTGTTCTCGTACTTCATCGTACTACCCTTTCAGTTTCGGACGTCCAGAAACGCCGATGTCACAGGTTATCCCTTTGAATAGTTGCCTAGTCTGGCAATGCCATTGAGCACAAAGCTGCAGACAAGCGCGCCGTGCGAGCTATCGGTGCATGCATGGCACATCCTCACCCCGGCGATGTCGAAGTTCGGAAACGCCGACTTGTCATCGGGCGTTGGCCGGCGAGGCGCTGCACCCGACGGCTGTTTCGACACACCTTTCGAAAAAGGCGTTGAGCCAGGATTCAGGCATCGCGGACGCCCTCGTTCCGATCTTGATGAACGGAGGAAATTCGCCCTGTCGGATCATTTCGTAGATTTGGCTAATCGAGAGACCACACAGGTGGGACACTTCCTTCGGACGCATCATGCGTCCTTTGGGTTGGACGCTCTCCCACCAGAGCTCTTGGGGTGCTTCGTTGGTCATAGTCATCTCCTTGTTTGCGGCGCAGGCCAGAAGGGCCCTGCTCTGTGCTGAAACATACGGAGTAGCGGTAAAAACCGGAAAATCTGAAAAACCAGAAAACTCTAGAATTTCAGATTTTTTGTTTTATATCAAATATTTAACTCGTATAGATCGCGGAAAGCCATCCAAAGTACATGCTCACTCGAATGATCGCTTTTCGCCCGCTTGAACTCCGAAATCTTGTTGGAGATCGTGCGTGATTCGTACCTGTTCCAGACAAGGGTCGGTAGGCCCGGACGTTCAAAACAACCCTCAAATCCCAGCCTCACCTGCTCATCCCGAATGAAAAGAAGTATTTCCTCAAGAAAATCGATCGCTGGGTTGTCAAAATCGTCCTTTGCGGAATTGTCCTCGGTGGCTTCCGCTAACGTCGGCATAGGGTCCAACCCATATGCCGCCGCGAACAAGCCCAATGCTCTTGGGAAAAACATGTCCTCCCAGGCCCCAACTCGGCGACGGATTTTTTCTTTGGGCAAGCTCCCCAAATAGGTCTTCGCAAATTCGAGCTGCTCAATCTGGAACTTCGTCAGCCGGGGCAGCGGGAAAATGTGATCACCCCAGTCATTGGCCAGTTCTGAATACTCCAAGACCGATGCCATGAGTTTCTCGAGTTTGAGCCACTCCTTCTTCGATCTGGTTCTTTCTAGCTGGCGCGCCACGCTCACTTTGACGATCTCATTGAGGTGGCGACGAAGGCGTTCAGCAGAGAAGTCCTCGGCCAAATCCAGACCAGTGGCCTCAATTAGCCTTGCGACCTCCTGCGAGGTGTACCACTCGCGATCAAGGAAATGCCTCCAATTCAGATTGTCGTCAGGCATCCTACTCCACCGCTCTTTTCATTGCCTCGAGTTCGGCGGCCCACCACTCTGCCATCCGTACCCGCTCCTCCCAATGTTCGCCTCTGAGATAGGCTCGACGCACCTCGTTGCTCTCAACATGCGCGAGCGCCCGCTCGATTGCATCGGCGTGCCACAGACCGCTTTCATTCGCGAGCGTGCTGAACGTCGCCCTGAAACCGTGCGCCGTGATCTGATCAGACGAGTAGCCGAGCCGTTTCAGTGCAGCGTTGAGCGTGTTCTCGGAGATCGGCTTCACCCAAGACCGGGTCGACGGGAACAACAGTGAACTGGTACCCGTATGGGCATACAGTCCACGCAGATGTCCAAGCGCCTGCTCTGGCAAGGGAACGCGATGCGGGCGGCGCATTTTCATCCGCTCGGCCGGCACACGCCAAACTGCCTCTTCGAAGTCAAATTCGGCCCAGTGAGCAAGCCGGAGTTCACCCGGCCGAGGTGCCATTATGGCGAGCAGGTTGAGCGCATGTTTCGTAGTTGGTTGACCGGAAAATCCGTCGATCTTTTTCAGAAGAACGCCCAGCTCTTTACGGTCGAGGAGAGCAGCCCGTGACTTCACCTGTGGCCGGATCAGCGCGCCCTTCAGAGCCTCAGTCGGGTCTGTTGTTGCTCGGCCGGTTGCCACCGCATAGCGAAACACCGATCCAATTGTACTGCGCAGGCGGCGCGAGGTTTCGTAAGTTCCCTTTTGTTCCACTTCGCGCAACAGCCTGAGGATGTCAGGGGCCTGAATCTGGGCAATCGGGCGGGTCGAGAGCTGTGTTTCTGTCAGACCGACGAGCCAGTGGAGTTTCTTGAGCGTTGCCGGTGCGCGACCTTCTCGCTCTAGCTTTTCCAGGTACTCCTCGGCGACGGACCCGAACGTCGTGGCGCGCTCCCGCTCAGCCTGCAACTTCGCACGTCGTCTCTCTTCACCTGGATCTTTGTCCTCGAGCAGGAGGAGCTTTGCCTCATCTCGTTTCACGCGCGCTGCCTTCAGACCCACGAGCGGGTACGGGCCGAATGACAACAGTTTCTCTCGTCCGCCGAACCGGTATTTCAGGCGCCAAAGCCGGGACCCCGTCGGATTAACCAGGACATGGAGCCCTCCGCCGTCATAGATTTTGTACGGCTTGTCTCGCGGACTCGCGTTTCGGATGGCGGTGTCGGTCAAGGGCATGAGGACGGAATCGCATCAATGTGGTTTTTTCAATACCCCCAGAAATACCCCCAATTTTTCCGGCTGTACCAGGAAGCACTCGATCCGTACTGGACTCCAAACTGTGCAATTTCAAGGCACTAGTGTGGCCTTTGGACGGCGCTGGACACTACTGGAAGAGGTGATGGTGCCCGGGGGCGGAATCGAACCACCGACACGAGGATTTTCAATCCACTGCTCTACCCCTGAGCTACCCGGGCACGGGTGAACGTCTGGCGTTCGGGTCGCGGCTTTCTAGTCGGCGGGCGGAGCGGTGTCCAGAGGGAAATTGACCGAAATTCAGTGCGGCTTGCGCGCCTCGCGGGTCAGGTCTTCGGCCGCCTCGCTGAGATCTTCCGGGCTGTCGGCGGGGATCGCGTAGCTGCCGGTCAGCCAGCGGCCGAGGTCGACATCGGCGCAGCGTTTCGAGCAGAACGGGCGGTACTTTTCGACGCTGTCCTTGCCGCAGGTCGGGCAGCTCATGTCAGGCCCTCCGGAATCGGTGTGCGTTCGCGTTTGCGTTGAAGTTCAAAATTACCCAGTGGCGTCCAGCCTGCAAGCACCGTGTCGACCGGATCGGCGCGGAAGGCGGCTTTCAGCACGCTTTCAAGCTGGCGGCGATCTTTTTTCGGCATCGGCGCGAAATCGACGATGATCTGCCCGCCGAGGCCTCGGCAGCGCAACTGGCGCGGCAGGTCGCGGGCCAGCGCGATGTTGGCCTTGAGCGCGGCGGCGGGCGAGGTATCTGCCCCGGTGTTGACGTCGACGGCGACAAAGGCGCGCGTATGTTCGATATAGGCAAATCCACCGCCCGAAAGCGGCTGTCCTGCGGCCATCAAGGCAGAAATCATCTCATCCACCCCGTGTTCGGCGAAGCTTCCGGGAGCATCGGCGAAGAGGTCCGGCGTGGCCCAGTCGCGCCAGGCGAGCTCGTGGGCGTCGGCGCCATCGACCAGCAATTCCGCCTCGCCGCTTTCGGCGTCAGCCAGCACGGCAGCGGCGAGATCGCGCATCATGGCGATATCGTCGGCCACAGCGTCGTCGCCCGCCTCCGCCGCCTCGGAGCGCAGGATCAGGCCGGTCTTGCCCGACGCGCCCATTACCTCGTGGGCGATTTCGAGAAGCCGCACCCGCGCCTCCTCGTCACGGATCCGGCGCGAGATGTTGATACCGGGCGCGTCGGGGGTGACAATGGCGTAGCGCGACTTGAACAGAACCCGCTCCGTCACCGGCACCGCCTTGCCGTCTTCGGCCCGGCCCGTCACCTGCACCAGCAGCGGCTGGCCCGGCGTCAGCCCCCTCGCCCCGCGCAAGAAGGCCGAGCCTTCGGGCAGGCGCAGAAACATGCCGCCCTGCCCCTTCACCGGCCGGTCGCAGATGGCGCGGTAAATCGCGCCGGGGCGCGGGGCGTCGTCGCCCGCGTCGATCAGCAGATCGTCAAGCACGCCGTCGACAAGCCGCGCGGCGGCCTTGCGGCCCGCGATCTCGTCCAGAACCACGACGCTGCCCTTCATGCCCAGCCCTCATGCACCGGGTAGCCTGCCGCCTGCAACAACGCGGCGGTCTCGGCCACCGGCAGGCCCATCACGGCGGTGTAGCTGCCCTGAATCCACGGGATGAAAGCGCCCGCAGGCCCTTGAATCGCGTAAGCCCCGGCCTTGCCGTGCCAGTCACCGGAGGCGAGGTAGGCGTCGATCTCGGCTTTCGAAAGCCGCTTGACCTTCACCACTGTCACCACGTCACGCGCCCAGGTCCGGTCCCCGCGGCGCACCACGATCGAGGTGATGACCTTGTGCCGCCGGCCCGAGAGCAGGCGCAGGAACGCGGCCGCCTCGGCGGCGTCTGCGGGCTTGCCCATGATCCGGCGGCCAAGCGCCACCGTGGTATCGGCGCAGAGCACCACCTCGCCCGGCGCCACGTCCATCGCGGCGGCCTTTTCTGCCGCGATCCGGCGGCAATAGTGAAGCGGGGTTTCGCCCGGATGTGGATCCTCGTCGATATCCGGCGGGCGCACGGCGTCGGCATTCAGGCCGAGCGTCGCCAGCAGCTCCGCGCGGCGCGGGCTGCCGGAGCCAAGGATCAGGGCCGGCTTAGCGGAAGCGGTAATTGATCCGGCCCTTGGTCAGATCATAAGGGGTCATCTCGACCTGCACCCGGTCGCCCGCGAGCACGCGGATACGGTTCTTGCGAAGTTTGCCCGCCGTGTGCGCGATGATGGTATGGCCGTTTTCCAGCTCGACCAGGAATGTCGCGTTCGGCAGGAGTTCCTTCACGACACCGGGAAATTCGAGCAGTTCTTCCTTGGCCATGTTGTCTCCTGTTTTCGTTGCCCGCCAAGCTGCGAGCGCCCTCTAAATGGCCCCAAAGCCCCAGATTTTCAAGCGCTAATCAGGCCAGCGCCACGCATTGCACCGAATTGACGCGCGCACCCTGTTCGGCCCAATGCGTCACGGTCAGCACATGGCCATCGTCGCGGGCGGCGCGCACGTCCGCCAGGTCGATCTCGGCGAACACCCAGCCGGGCGTGTTCATCTCGCCTTCGGCGATCACGCCATTGGCCGGAAATCCCTTGTCAGGCGGGCCGTAAACCGCTGCGGCACCAGCGTTTTCGTCAAGCACCGGTGACCACGGAGCGGTGCCCTGGGTGGGCGCTTGCACCACCACGCATTGCCCTTCCAGCGCGCGCGCCATCGCCCCGATGCGCACCCGGCTGTAGCCCTCTTCGGCCTCGGTCTGCGACGGCACCAGCAGCACCTCCGCCCCGGCCTCGACCAGCGCGCGGGCAAGCAAGGGGAACTCGGCGTCGTAGCAGATCAGCACCCCGATCCTGCCCAGCGCCGTGTCCATCAGCACCAGCGGATGCCCCGGCACCGCGCCCATGTCGTCGCGCTCCCAGCGGGTCATGATCTGCTTGTCATGCGGCTGGCGATGCCCGTCGGGGGTGAAGAACATCGCCCGGTTCACCGCCGCCCCTCGCTCGAAAACCGGGCCGGAGCCTGCGAGGATATGCACCCCGTGCTGCGCCGCCAGCCGGGCGTGCATGTCCCAGCTTTCGGCCATGCGGTCGCTCACCGCGCGCATCGAGGCGGCCAGGTCTGCCGCCGCCGCGCGCCCGTCGAAGGCCGCCATCTCCATCGCCGCGTATTCGGGAAACACCAGCAGCTCCGCCCCCTGCCCGGCCGCCTCGGCGACCCAGCCCGAGAGCTTGTCTTCATAGCAGGAGAACCCCTCCATCCAGTCGATCGGGTAGCAGGCGGCGGCGATCTTCATGGCTTATCCCTCGTAATCGGCATCAGGCAGAGGCGGGCCGAAGCGGGCGAGCATCCGGTCGCGGATCTGGTCGCGGGTCTGACGATAGGCGGCGAGCTTGTCTTCACGCTTGGTGCCAAGACCGGTCGGGTCCATCACCGGCCAGTATTCCACTTCAAGATGGTGATAGCGGGTCAGCTCCAGCACCTTGCGCTGGCTCGCCGGGCTCAGCGCGATGATCAGGTCATAGGCCGAGAGGTCGTCGCCCCATTCCTGCATCTGGTCGAAGCTGCGCACCTTGTGCTGGTGCAGCGGCACGCCGATCTCGTCGCAGACGGTCACTCCGAAGCCGTCTACCTCGAGCTCGCCCTTGACCCCGGCCGACTGAACATAAACCCGGTCGCCGTAGAACTTCTTCATCATCCCCTCGGCCATCGGTGAGCGCACCGCGTTGTGATCGCAGCAGAACAGGATCGACTGAGGGAGCGCCTTGCCCAAGCTCTACCCCCAGTGCAACACGCAAATGAGTGTAAACAGCCGCCGGGCGGTGTCGCGGTCGATCTCGGCCTTGCCGCCGAGGCGCTCCATCACCACCCGCGCGCCCTCGTCGTGGATACCGCGCCGGGCCATGTCGATGGTTTCGATCTGCGCCGGAGGCAGCTTCTTCACCGCGTCGAAATAGCTTTCACAGATCTGAAAATAGTCCTTCACCACCTGCCGGAACGGTCCGAGCGACAGGTGAAACTCACCCGCCTTGTCGCCCGCCGGATCGGTGGTCACATCCACCACAAGCCGCTTGTCGCGGATCGACAGGTGCAGGGCATAGGGACCCTCCGGCGGTGGCTGGTCGCCACGGGCGACGGGGGTGAAGCTGTTTTCCTCCAGCAGATCAAACACCGCCACCTTGCGCTCCTGCTCGATCTCGGGCGTGGGCGCGGCAAGGCCGGTATCGTCAATTTCGATCTTCGCGATGCGGTTCATGGGCTGTTCCCGGCTGTCTTGTCACAGGGTTAGCCCAAGCGCCCAACCGGCACAACGGCAGGGCTCAGTGGCGGCGCGCAAACAGCGTGATCAGCACGAACAGCCCGGCGGCGGCGACAACGATGCTCGGCCCGGCCGGCGTGTCGAACTGGAGCGAGGCCCAGAGCCCGGCCAGCGCCGAGGCGGCGCCGATTGCTACAGCGCCCACCGCCATCGCCTCGGGGGTGCGCACCAGCCCGCGCGCGGCGGCAGCCGGGATGATCAGCAGCGCCGCGATCAGAAGTGCGCCGACCACCTTCAGCGCCACCGCCACCACCACTGCCAGCGCCAGCGTCAGCACCAGCCCCTCGCGGTCGGCGTTGATCCCCGACGCCGCCGCCAGCTCGCGGCTGAGCGTGGCGGTCAGCAGCCGCGACCAGCGCCAGACCAGCAGCGCCAGCACGAACAGCGCGCCGCCCCAGATCACCACAAGGTCGGGCTTGGTGACAGCGAGGATATCGCCGAACAGGAAGGCCGAGAGATCGACCCGCACACCGGGCACGAACGAAATCGCCACGATCCCCAGCGCCAGCGCCGAATGCGACAGCACACCGAGCGTGGCATCCATCGCGTGGCCCTTGGTCGAAAGCCAGCTGACCGCGCCCGCCATCGCCAGCGCCACCACCAGTGTGCCGAGCGTGACCGGCACCGACAAGATCAGCGCCAGCGCCACCCCAAGGATCGCCGCATGGGCGGTAGCATCGCCGAAATAGGCCATCCGCCGCCAGACCACGAAACTGCCGAGCGGCCCCGCCGCCACGGCGATCCCGACGCCGGCAATCGCGGCGCGCAGGAGGAAATCATCCAGCATCATGCCCCCCATGATCGTGCCCATGCGTATGATCGTGGTCATGCTCATGCTGGTAGAGCGCCAGCGCGCCGTGGGTGCCATGGCCGAACAATGCTCGGTATTCCGGCGCGCTCTGCACCACCATCGGCGTGCCCGAGCAGCAGACATGGTGATTGAGGCAGATCACCCGGTCGGACGCGCTCATCACCACGTGCAGATCGTGGCTGACCATGAACACCCCCACCCCGGTCTCGCGCCGGACCTGTTCGAGAAGTTCGTAGAAGCTGGCCTCGCCGGGCTGGTCGAGCCCCTGCGTCGGTTCGTCGAGCACCAGCAATTGCGGGTCGGTGAGCAGCGCGCGGGCAAGCAGCACCCGTTGGAACTGGCCGCCCGAGAGCGCCGTCATTTGCCGCTGCTCCAGCCCGTCGATGCCGCTGCGCATCGCTGCTGCCGCCACCTTTGCAGGCTTGTGCCGGGCGGGCAGCGACAGAAAGCGCGCGACCGTCATCGGCAGGCTTGCATCAATGTGCAGCTTCTGCGGCACGTAGCCGATGCGAAGCCCCGGCGCGCGCTGCACCGCGCCGCGATCGGGGCGGATGACCCCGAGCAACACCTTCACCAAAGTCGACTTGCCCGACCCATTGGGGCCGACAAGGGTGACGATCTCGCCCGCATCGACCGCCACATCGACACCGTCGAGCACCATCGTGCCGCCATAGGCGACATGGACACCCTGCGCCGCGATCAGGCTCATTCACCCGCCTCCCGGCATGACGGGCACAGGCCCAGCGCCTCGACATGAGCGCGTTCGACGCCAAATCCGACCTCGTCCGCCGCCCGCGCCAACGCATCCTGAACGCTGCGCCCCGGCGCTTCGGCCACAACCCGGCAGCGCTCGCAGATCAGAAACACCGGCGCATCGGCATGGCCGCCGGGATGGGTGCAGGCGGTGAAAGCGTTCAACCGCTGGATACGGTGGACGAGCCCTTGATCGACAAGAAAATCCAGCGCCCGATAGGCTACCGGCGGCTGATGGCCAAAGCCGTCTTCGGCCAGCCGGTCGAGCACCTCGTAGGCGCCCATCGCCTGGTGAGTCTCGAGCAGGATTTCCAACGCCCGGCGCCGCACCGGCGTCAACCGTGCGCCGGTGACCGCACAGATCTCTTCGGCGCGCAGCAATGCGCTGTCGGTGCAGGCGGAATGGTCATGCGGCGCGAAAGCCTGGGCCGGATCATGGGCTGGCATCTTGTCTCTTGCGCTCCCGTTTTGGTAATATTATAACATCGCTTTCCGTTGACGTGATGCTATAACATTACCAAAACCGCTACAAGGTGCCCCATGGTCCGTCTCGCAATTCTGCTGTTTTTTCTCGCCCTGCCCGCATTCGCAGAACCGCCCAGGGTGGTGGCCGATATCGCCCCGGTTCATGCGCTGGTGTCGCAGGTGATGGAGGGGGTGGCCACGCCCTTGCTGCTGCTCGACCAGAGCGACAGCCCCCACGCGGCGCTGATGCGGCCAAGCCAGGCGCGGATGCTTGCCGAGGCCGACCTGGTGATCTGGGTGGGCCCGGAACTGAGCCCGTGGCTTGCGCGCAGCATCGCCGGGCTTGGCACCGCGGACTCGCTGGTGCTGATGGACGATCCCGCATCCACCCTGCGCGATCTTGAGCCACCGGCAGGCATGGCGGATGAAGAAGAAGCGCACGGGGCCGAGGATCTCCACGATCACGGCGCGAGAGATCCGCATCTGTGGTTGTCGGTTGACAATGCCCGCGCCTGGCTCGGTGTCTTCGCCGAAGATTTTGCCGCCCGCGACCCGGAGAATGCCGAGACCTACCGCGCCAATGCCAGCCGCGCCCAGGCTGAAATCGACGCCCTCGCCGCCCGGATCGACGCCACGCTTGCGCCTTATGCCGGCGCCGAGATCATCACCTTTCACGCCGCCCTGGGCTATTTCGGCGACCGGTTTGCGACCACCATCGCCGGCAGTGTCCGCCCCGGCGACGCGGCCTCGCCTTCGGCCGCCGCTCTGGCAGCCCTGCGCGACCTCGTGGCCGAGCACAACATCGCCTGCGCCTTTGGCGAGCCGGGCTTCGACCCCGGCCTGATCGCGGCGATCGCCGGGGAAACCGGGCTTAAGATCGGCACGCTCGATCCAACCGGCGTGCTGCAATCCCCCGGCCCCGGCCATTATGCGGCGACGCTTCAGGCGGTCGCCGACAATATCGTGGCCTGCATCGAGTCCGACTGACACACCGGCGCGCGGGCCTCTGGACAGAAAGGTTTGCAAAGACTACCCATCAGATTTGCAAAGGGAGGGCGCCACATGGCCACGCAAAAACTCTATGCCGGTGTGAAACTGCGTGAAACCCGCGCCCGGCTCGGCCTCACCCAGAAGGCCTTTGCCGAAAAGCTCGGCGTCAGCCTTCCCTATCTCAACCAGATGGAAAACAACAACCGGCCGGTCTCCACCGGGGTGGTGCTGGCGCTGGCGCAGGAATTCGGCTTTGACGTGGCCGAGTTGTCTACCGGCGATGCCGAGCGGCTGGTGACCGATATGCGCGAGGCCGTCGCCGACCCGGTCTTTGCCGATGCCGCGCCGCCGGTGGCCGATCTGCGCCTCGTCGCCTCCAATGCCCCGGCGCTGGCGCGCGCCTTCCTCGAATTGCACCGCGCCTACCGACAGGGCCACGAGCGCCTCGCCTCGCTCGACGAGGCGCTGGGGCGCGAGGGCGGCCCGCTTCCGGCAAGCCCTTGGGACGAGGTGCGCGACTTCTTCCACTATTGCGACAACTACATCGACGCCGTCGACCGTAGCGCCGAACGGTTTTCACGCGCCGCCGCGCCTGAGGCCGCTGCCATCGCCGCGCTCGAGGCCTTGGGCGTCAGCGTCGAGATCACCGCCAGCGACCGGCTGCGCGGGCTCGACCGGGCGGCCGGGCGGCTCAGCCTGTCGTCCTTCGCGCCCCCCTCGACCCGCCGTTTCCAGCTCTTGCACCAGGTGGCGCTGCTGACCCAGAACGAGCTGTTCGAAGCCACGCTCGATCTGGCCCGGTTCCAGTCGGCCGAGGCGCGCCAGATCGCCAAGCTCGGGCTGGCCAACTACTTCGCCGGGGCCGCGCTGATGCCCTATGCACGCTTTCTCGACGCCGCCCGCGAAACCCGGCACGATCTTGAACGCCTCGCCGACATTTTCGGTGCCTCGATCGAGCAGGTCGCCCACCGGCTGTCGACCTTGCAGCGGCCCGGCGCGAAGGGCATTCCGTTCTATTTCGTCCGCGTCGATCAGGCCGGAACGATCACCAAGCGGCATTCCGCGACGCGGCTGCAATTCGCCCGCTTCGGCGGCGCCTGCCCGCTGTGGAACGTCCACCAGGCCTTCGAGACCCCCGGCCGCTTTCTGCGCCAGCTTGCCCAGACCCCCGACGGGGTGCGCTACATCTCGCTGGCCCGCGATGTCTCGAAGCCGGGCGGCTCCTTCACCGCCCCGGTGCGCCGCTACGCGATCTCGCTGGGTTGCGAGGTGAAGCACGCCGAAAGCCTCGTCTATGCCGACGATCTCGACGTGACCAACACCGCCGCCTTCGAGCCGATCGGCATCTCCTGCCGGATCTGCGAGCGCGGCAATTGCCACCAGCGCTCGGTGCCGCCGCTGGAGCGCAAGCTCACCATCGACCCGGATTCGCGCGGCGTGCTGCCCTACGAGGTGGCGCGCTGATGCTGCGCGGCTTCGCGGCGGTTGCGCTTATCGGGCTGGCGCTCCTTGTCGCCTCCGGCGTGATGGAGCGCGCGCTGCTCTACCCGTTCACCCCGACCGATGCTACGCCGCCCGCCGGGTTGACCGCGACCACGCTCGCCACCCCGGATGGCGAAAACCTCGTCGTCTGGTCCGCGCCCGCCGAAAACGGCAAGCCGGTGGTGCTGTATTTTCACGGCAATGCGGGCAACCTTGCGGTGCGAGCCGGGCGCTTCACCGCCTTCACCGCGCGCGGTTACGGCGTGGTCGCTGCCGGCTATCGCGGCTCGTCGGGCTCTACCGGACAGGCCACCGAGGCCGCCCTGATCGCCGACGCCGCCCTGCTGGCCGAACACCTGCCCGCGCTCGCGGGGCGAGGCCCGGTCATCTATTACGGCGAAAGCCTCGGCGCGGCGGTCGCGATTGCGCTGGCGGGCACGGTGCCCCCCGTCGCCCTCGTGCTGGAAGCGCCCTTCACCTCGATTGCCGACATGGCCGCCCAGCTCTACGGCAGCGCGGCACTGGCGCGGCTGCTCGGCTCGCAATGGCCCAGCCTTGAGCGCATCGGCACGGTCACCGCGCCGCTGCTGATCCTGCACGGCGCCGCCGATCCGCTGGTGCCACCCGCCCAGGGCCGCGCGCTCCTCGACGCCGCCGCCAGCCCCGACAAGGCGCTCTATCTCGTGCCCGGTGCCGGCCATGTCGATGTCTGGCAGCCCGATGCGCAGGCCCGGCTCTACGCTTTTCTCGCCCGGTTCTGAGCCGCAAAACAGCAACGGCCCCGCCAATGGCGGAGCCGGTCAAGCATCGCTGGCGCCAAGTCAGGCCGACAGGATCTGGTAGATCTTGTCCTTGAGATAGGCGCGCTGCTTTTTCATTTCCTCCTCGTGGAAATGGTCGGTCGGGTGTTCGTGGGTCTCGGCTTCGATCACCTGCCGGTTAATCTCGTGGTAGTCATCGTAGAGCTTGGCGAAGGCATCGTCAGACGCCTTCAGCGCAACCATCTTCGTGGCGTGTTCAGGAAATTCTTCAGCGAGTTCGTGGTTCAGCTCGGACATCGGCAGGGCCCTCCAAATTATGCCGTTTCACCATGAGCCTAGGCCGCGCGACACGGGCTAACTTTGACCCCGATCAAGTTCACCGGCTTTTCACCTCACCGCTGCGCCACCCGCCAGTCGGGGTTGATCCAGGGCTCGCGGGGATCGCGTGCAAGGGGATCGCGGCCAAGGATCAGGTCGGCCGCCTTCTCGCCGACGAGAATCGAGGGCGCGTTGGTGTTGCCGTTGGTGACACGTGGAAAGACCGATGAATCGGCCACCCGCAGCCCCGCCACCCCGATCACCCGCAACTCGGGATCGACCACCGCCATCGGATCGTCCGCCGCCCCCATCCGCGCGGTGCCGCAAGGGTGATAGGCGCTCTCGGCATGATCTCGGACAAACCCGTCAAGCTCGTCATCGGTTTGCACCCCCGCGCCGGGATGGATCTCGTGCTTGACGTGCTCTTCCATCGCCGGACGGGCGAAGATCTCGCGGGTGAGCCGCAGGGTGTTGCGAAAATCGCGCCAGTCGTCGTCGTGGCTCATGTAGTTGAAACGGATGCGCGGCGGTGCCGCCGGGTCAGCCGAGCGCAGGGTCACGGCGCCGCGAGAAGGCGAGCGCATCGGCCCGGTATGGACCTGGAAGCCGTGGCCTTCCGCGGCCACCTTGCCGTCATAGCGCACCGCGATGGGCAGGAAGTGGAACTGGATATCGGGATACTCGACCCCGGCGCGCGAGCGGATGAAGCCGCAGCTTTCAAACTGGTTGGACGCGCCATGGCCGGTCTTGGTAAACAACCATTGCGCCCCGATCATCGCCTTGCCCAGGAGGTTCCAGTATCTGAAAAGCGTGATCGGTTTGCGGGCGGCGAATTGCACGTAGACCTCAAGGTGGTCCTGCAGGTTCTGGCCCACGCCGGGCCGGTCTGCGACCAACGCGATCCCGTGTTCGGCAAGCTGCCCGGCAGGGCCGACGCCCGAGAGCATCAACAGCTTGGGCGTATTGATCGACGACGCCGACAGGATCACCTCGCGGCCGGCATGGATCACCTGCACGCCGCCGCGCATCGCCACCTCGACCCCGGTTGCACGCCCGTTCTCGATCACCACCCGGCGCGCGAAACCCTTGACGATCTTCACCCGCCCGGTCTTCAGCGCCGGGCGCAGATAGGCGTTGGCGGTCGACCAGCGGCGGCCCTTCCAGACCGACATGTCGAAGGCGCCAAAACCTTCCTGCTGCGCGCCGTTATAATCCTCGGTCAGCGGATAGCCCGCCTGCCGCCCGGCCTCGACGAAGGCATGAAAGAGCGGGTTCCATTGCCGGGCGCGGCTGATATGCATCGGCCCGTCGCGGCCACGCCAGTCCGATGGCGCGGGGCCGTGCCAGTGCTCGAGCCTGCGAAAATAGGGCAGCACATCGGCATAAGACCAGCCGGTCGCGCCCTGTTCGGCCCAGTGATCGTAGTCGCGGGCATGGCCGCGCACCCAGACCATGCCATTGACCGAGGACGACCCCCCCAGCACCCGGCCGCGCGGCACCACCAGCCGCCGGCCGCCAAGTTGTGGCTCCGGCTCGCTCTCGAAGCCCCAATCGTAGCGCGCCATGTTCATCGGGTAGGAGAGCGCCGCGGGCATCTGGATGAACGGGCCGATATCGCTGCCGCCCGCCTCGATCACGACAACCGAGCGCCCGGCCTCGGCCAGACGGTAGGCCAGCGCCGCCCCGGCGCTGCCCGAGCCGACGATGACATATTCCGCGCTCATGGCACCGCCCCCCAGGCAAACCTGCCGGGCCACAGACCCGGTTCAGAACGGCGCTTCGACATCGCCCATCCTCACGTAAACCGACTTCAGCTCGGAATAATGCTCGATCGCCGCCTTGGCGTTCTCGCGCCCGACACCCGACATCTTGCTGCCGCCGAACGGCATCTCGACCGGCGCGTCGTTGTAGGTGTTGATATAGCAGGTGCCTGCCTCGAACCCGGCCACCACCCGGTGCGCGCGCTGGATATCGCGGGTAAACACCCCGGCGGCGAGGCCGTATTCGGTATCGTTCGCCCGCGCCATCGCCTCGGCCTCGGTGTCGAAATCGAGCACGCACATGACCGGGCCAAAGATCTCCTCGCGCGCGATCGCCATCTCGTCGCGCACATCGGCAAAGACCGTGGGCTCGACGTAGAAGCCTTCGCGGTCGGCCCGCTTGCCGCCGGTGACCAGCCGCGCGCCTTCCTCGACGCCCTTGGCGACGTAGTTGAGCACGATGTTCATCTGGCCCTCGCTGACCATCGGGCCGAAACTGGTGGCCTCGTCCAGCGGGTCGCCCATCACCGCGCCCTTGAGCCGCTCGGTCAGGCGGGCGAGGAACGCCTCCTTGATGCCCTTTTGCACGAAGACTCGCGTGCCGTTGGAACAGACCTGCCCGGAGGAATAGAAGTTGCCGAGGATCGCGCCCGACACGGCATTGTCGAGATCGGCATCGTCGAACACGATCATCGGGGACTTGCCGCCAAGCTCCATGGTCACATGTTTCATCTCGGCCGCCGCCGCGGCATAGACCCGGCGCCCGGTCGGCACCGATCCGGTGAGCGAAACCTTGGCGACGCGCGGATCGGTCACCAACACGCCACCCACCTCGCCCGCGCCCTGCACCACGTTGAACACGCCCGCCGGCAACCCCGCCTCGGTCAGAATCTCGGCGAGCTTCAGCGCCAGAAGCGGCGTGGTCTCGGAGGGCTTGAATACCATGGTGTTGCCAACGGCGAGCGCCGGAGCGGCCTTCCAGCAGGCGATCTGGGTGGGATAGTTCCACGCCCCGATGCCGACGCAGACCCCGAGCGGCTGGCGGATCGTGTAGGCCCAATCGCCGCCCGAAAGCGGGATGTGCTCGCCGGTGAGGCTGGCTGCCAGCCCGCCGAAATATTCCAGCGCATCGGCCCCGGAGCTGGCGTCGGCCACCAGCGTTTCCTGCAACGGCTTGCCGGTATCGAGCGTTTCCAGCACCGACAGATCGTGATTGCGATCGCGGATGATGTCGGCGGCGCGGCGCAGGATGCGGCCGCGTTCCATGCCGCTCAGCGCCGCCCAGCCCGGCCCGGCCGCCTTCGCCGCCGCAAGCGCCTGCTCGACCAGCGCCGGCGTCGCCGCGTGGACCATGGCGATGGCCTCGCCGGTAGCCGGGTAGATCACCGGCATCTCGGCGCCGCCGGCGTCGTCGACATAGGCGCCATTGATGAAGTGGCTCGCTTTGGGTTGGGCGTCTGGTCTCATGTTTCATGCCTCCGGCGGGAGTATTTTCACCAAGAAAAAGGGCTATTCGCCCCTCGGGTAGCGTTGGGTTTCTTCAAGCGTGTTGAGGTCCATGTGATTGCGCATGTAGCGCTCCGAAGCGCGGGCGAGCGGCTGGTAGTCCCACGGGAAATAGGCACCGTTGCGCAGGGCGTCGTAGACGATCAGGCGGCGGGCCTGGCTTTCGCGCACATCGGCGTCGAAGCGGGCAAGATCCCAGCGCCGCGCCGCCATGTCGGACAGGCGCTGATAGGCCGCGGCATGGCCGGGATCCTCGGCGAGGTTCACCAGCTCGTGCGGATCGGCCTCGAGATCGAAGAGCTGGTCGGGGTCGAGCGCGCAGCGGGTGAGCTTGTAGCGGCCTTCGACCAGCGCCACCAGCGGGGCCTGGCTCGCCTCGGCGGCATATTCCAGCGCCACCGGCCGGGTGCGGTCGAAGCCGCCCGCCAACGGCACCAGGCTTTCGCCCTCGACCCAGGGGCGCAGCGCGGCGAGATCGATGCCGGCAAGCTCGGCCAGCGTCGGTGCGACGTCGAGGGTCGAGACCGGTGTATCCACCCGCCCCGGCGCCATGCCGGGCGCGGCGATCATCAGCGGCACCCGCGCCGAACCCTCGTAGAAGCTCATCTTGAACCACAGCCCGCGCTCGCCCAGCATGTCGCCGTGATCGGAGACGAAAACCACGATCGCCTCCTGCCGCGTGGTCTCCATGGCGTGAAGGATCTCGCCGATCTTGTCGTCGAGATAGGAGAGATTGGCGAAATAGGCCCGGCGCGCACGGCGGATGTGATCTTCGGAAATGTCGTAGCTGCGCCAGTCATTGGCGTCGAAGATGCGGCGCGAATGCGGGTCGTGGTCGTCGTAGTCCATCGCCGGGATCTGCGGCAACAACTGGTCGCAATCTTCATAGAGATCCCAGTATTTGCGCCGCGCCACATAGGGATCATGCGGATGGGTGAAGCTGACCGTCAGGCACCAGGGCCGGGCATCCTTGCCGCGCGCGAGGTCGTAAACCTTCTGCACCGCGTTGAAGGCGACCTCGTCATCGTATTCCATCTGGTTCGAGATCTCGGCCACGCCAGCACCCGTTACCGAGCCGAGGTTGTGATACCACCAGTCGATCCGCGCGCCGGGCTTGCGGTAGTCCGGCGTCCAGCCGAAATCGGCCGGGTAGATATCGGTGGTCAGCCGCTCCTCGAAGCCGTGGAGCTGGTCGGGGCCGACGAAATGCATCTTGCCCGAGAGCGCGGTGTGATAGCCCGCTCGGCGCAGGTGGTGGGCATAGGTGGGGATGTCGGAGGCGAACTCGGCGGCGTTGTCGTAAACACGGGTGCGCGACGGCAACTGCCCGGACATGAAGCTCGCCCGCCCCGGCGCGCAGAGCGGCGAGGCGGTGTAGCTGTGGGCAAAGCGGGTCGAGCGGGCCGCCAGCGCCTTGAGGTGCGGCGTATGCAGCCAGTCGGCGGGGCCATCGGGAAACAGCGTGCCGTTGAGCTGGTCGACCATCAGGATCAGGATGTTGGGCTGGCTCATGAGGTCTCCAGAAGGCTGTCGATCAGCGCCAGCACGCGCCGCTCGGGCGCGGGGCCGTCGCCGGGCGCGCCCAGCGCATGGCGGATATAGAGCCCGTCGATCAGGGCGGCGGCGGTGTCGGCCAGATCCGGGGCGCGGGCGCCCGCCAAGGGGCGCAGGGCATGGACGAGGTTCGAGCGCAAGCGCCGGTGATAGAGCGTGAGCAGCCGTTGCGCGCCGGGCGTGGTCTGGGCGTGGAGGTAGAATTGCAGCCAGGCCGCGATCACCTCGTCCTCGAAATGCTCCGGCCCGAAAGAGGCGGCGAGAATGGCGGCAAGACGCGCGCGCGGCGTGCTGACCCCTGTCAGCGCCGCGCGCACGCTGGCGCCGTAAACCGCGAGGATATGGCGCATCGCAGCGACGAGCAGATCGTCCTTGCCGCCGAAATAGTGATGCGCGAGACCCGACGAGACCCCGGCCCGCCGCGCGATCCGGCTGACGGTCACATCCAGCGAGCCCGCAGCACCGACCTCGGCAATCGTCGCTTTCACCAGCGCGTCGCGGCGTATAGGCTCCATCCCAAGTTTCGGCATGACGAGTCCTTTCGAGGGCGCAGGGTGCTGTAACTTGATTGACGCGTCAATCAACAAAACCAAAAGGGAGCGAACCAATGACCCTCAAGACCACTCTTTCGGCGCTCGCCGTGCTTGCCGCCGGCCCGGCGCTGGCCGACTGCGACACCGTCACGTTGTCCGATGTCGGCTGGACCGACATCACCGCCACCACCGCCGCCACCACCGTCGTGCTCGAGGCGCTCGGCTATGAAACCGACGTGAAAGTGCTCTCGGTTCCGGTGACCTATACCTCGCTGGCGCAGGGCGATATCGACGTGTTCCTTGGCAACTGGATGCCGACGATGGAGGCCGATATTGCCCCCTACCGCGACGCGGGCACCGTCGATACCGTGCGCGAAAACCTCGTCGGCGCGAAATACACCCTTGCCGTGAACAAGCCGGCGATGGATCTCGGCATCGCCGATTTCGCCGATATCGCTGGCCAGTCGGAAGCGCTCGATGGCAAGATCTACGGCATCGAGCCGGGGAATGACGGCAACCGGCTGATCATCGACATGATCGCCGAAGACGCCTTTGGCCTGTCCGGCTTCGAAGTGGTTGAAAGCTCCGAACAGGGGATGCTCGCCCAGGTGGCGCGCGCCACCGACAAGGACGAACCGATCGTCTTTCTCGGCTGGGAACCGCACCCGATGAACGCCAATTTCGACATGGGCTATCTCACCGGCGGCGACGACTGGTTCGGCCCCGATCTGGGCGGCGCGACGATCTACACCAATACCCGCGCGGGCTATGTCGGCGAATGCCCCAATGTCGGCGCGCTGCTGACCAACCTCACCTTCACGCTAGCGATGGAAAACGAGATCATGAGCGCGATCCTCAACGACGCGCAGGATCCCGAAGACGCCGCGCGGGCCTGGCTTGCCGCCAATCCCGACACCTGGACCCCGTGGCTCGATGGCGTGACCACGCTTGACGGCGGCGATGCTGTCGCGGCGGTGTCTGCGGCACTCGGCGAGTAACCGATCCGGCAAACGAAACCGGGCGGCGGGCCGTGAGGTCTGCCGCCCGCCCCTGCCCCAGCGACCGCAACGCCATGCCCACTTCCGCCCGCAGAGCCACCGCCCTTCTGGCCGCGCTCGCCTTCACCGCCCCGGCCCACGCCACCGATTGCCCCGGCCGGGCCGATCTTGCCACCGGCGTGGTGCTCGAGCGCAGCGCGCCAGCATCGCGCGCCACCTTCCGCATCGCCGGGGCCGGGATCGACGAACACCGTCAGGCGCTTATCGCCGGTTTGCCCGGCCCGACGGTGCGCAACCGCTACGCCCATGGCCTTGCCATCGCCGGGCAGCACCGTGCGCAAGGCAGCACGACTTTCAGCTACAGCGCCGATCTCGCGCCGCTTGACCGGCTTGACGAAATCGGCAGCTTTTCCACCGGGGTGAGCGTGGCGCTCGATGGCGCCGAAATCAGCACCGGCAACCTTCACCTCGAGTTTCGTGGCCGCGGCGAGATCGTGCTGGGCGAGTGCAGCTATGCCGTCTGGCAGGTGCATCGCGCGCTGTTGCTCTGCGACGCCGCGCCGAGCCTGTCGGACCTGCTCTATGCCCCCGCTCTTGGCCTGGTTCTGCGCGAAGTCCGGCGCGGCGACGATGGCGCCGCGATCGACACCATCGCCTATACCGCGATCCACCTTGCCGGAGACGAATAGCATGACCGCGCGCCTCCGCCGGTGGCATTCATCTTGCCGAAACCGCGCGGCGCTGTCAGGGTTAAGCGCATGGAATGGCTGACCGACACAAAGATCCCCGTGGGCAGAACCGCCCGCAGCGTTTTCGACTGGTTGCAGGATGTGGGCGAGCCGTTCTTCGACTGGCTGGCCTGGCTGATGGAGGTGCTGATCGAGGCGATCCTCGCGGTGCTGCAACAGCCACCACATTATCCGACAAGCCAGGAAGACGGCAGCTGGGACTGGGTGCCGCTCTACCCCGAAGCCGTGCATCCCTTCATCGTCATCGCCGTGCTGATGGCGCTCACCTGGATGCTACAGCGCAACTGGAAAACCGCGCTTCTGGTGCTCTTCGGGTTCCTTTTCATTCTCAACCAGGGCTACTGGGAAGAGACCACCGAGAGCCTGACGCTGGTGCTGTCCGCCGCCTTCGTCTGCATGAGCCTCGGCGTGCCGATCGGCATTGCCGCCGCGCACCGGCCCCGGCTTTACACCTGGATGCGCCCGGTGCTCGACCTGATGCAGACCCTGCCCACCTTCGTCTACCTGATCCCGGCCATCGTGTTCTTCGGCATCGGCATGGTGCCGGGGCTGCTGGCGACGGTGATCTTCGTGTTGCCGGCGCCGATCCGGCTGACCCATCTGGGCATTTCCCGCACGCCGGTGGCGCTCAAGGAGGCGGCGCAGGCCTTTGGCGCCACCAAGCGGCAATTGCTCTACAAGGTCGAACTGCCCTATGCGACACCGCAGATCATGACCGGGCTGAACCAGACCATCATGCTGTCGCTGTCGATGGTGGTGATCGCCGCCCTGGTCGGCGCAGACGGGCTTGGCGTGCCGGTGATCCGGGCGCTCAACTCGGTCAATACCGCGCTCGGTTTCGAGAGCGGCTTCGTCATCGTCGTCGTCGCCATCCTGCTTGACCGGATGCTGCGGGTGGAGCGCAAATGAGCGCGCCGCGCCGGACCGCTGTCGAATTCGACCAGGTGTCGATCGTTTTCGGCGACGCGCCGCAATCGGCCCTGCCGCTGATGGACGAAGGGCAGGACCGCGCCAGCATCGAAGAGGCCACCGGGCAGGTGCTCGGTGTGCACGATTGCAGCCTGACCGTGGCCGAGGGCGAGATTCTCGTGCTCATGGGGCTGTCCGGCTCGGGCAAGTCCACGCTGCTGCGCGCGGTCAACGGGCTGAACCCTGTGGCGCGCGGCGCGGTCAGGGTCTGGGACGGCGAAAGCCTGATCGACGTGACCCACGCCGACGCCAGCACCCTGCGCCAGATCCGCCTCAACCGCGTTGCCATGGTGTTTCAGGCTTTCGGGCTGCTGCCGTGGCGCACGGTGCGCGACAATGTCGGCCTCGGGCTGGAGCTGGGCGGCATGGCCAGGGCCGAACGCCGCGCCAAGGTGGACGAACAACTTGCCCTTGTCGGCCTGACCGACTGGGGCGACCGGATGGTGGCCGAGCTGTCAGGGGGGATGCAGCAGCGCGTGGGCCTTGCCCGCGCCTTTGCCACCGACGCGCCGATCCTGCTGATGGACGAACCCTTCTCGGCGCTCGACCCGCTCATTCGCACCCGGTTGCAGGACGAGCTTCTCGAATTGCAGGAAACCCTGCGCCGCACCATCATCTTCGTCAGTCACGACCTCGACGAAGCATTCAAGATCGGCGGCCGGATCGCGATCATGGAAGGCGGCCGGATCGTGCAGGTCGGCACCCCGCGCGAAATCTTCACCGCGCCCGCCGACGATTACGTGGCGGATTTCGTCGCCCATATGAACCCGCTCGGCGTGCTCACCGCGCGCGACGTGATGGGCCCGCCCTCCGGCGTCGCCTTTGCCGAGGTCGCACCCCTAGCGCCGGTGCGCGAGGTGATGACGCTGCTGTCGCGTGAGGCCGAGGTGGTGGCGGTGGTGGAGGATGGCCAGATCATCGGCCGCATCACCCGCGACATGGTGCTGGCGCGTCTTCTCGACCCGCGCGGCTGACTTGAACGTTTCATGCCTGAAAAGGCCATGGCACTGTCATTATCGCCGATGCACTTGTAACTTTCATGCCTTCGGCGAAGGAATTTCGCCCAAGAAAAAGTCAGACCTTGGTCTCGTTCACCAGTGGCGTGACCCGGCGTTTCAGCATCGCCTCGCGCCAGGTGATGAAGCTCACCGCGCCAAGGATCAGCCCGCCGCCAAGGATCACCCAGCCATCCAGCGGTTCGGCAAAGAACAGCGCCCCGACCGCCGCCGACCAGACCAGTTGCAGGAAGGTGACCGGCTGGGTCACCGTCATCGGCGCGGCGGCGAAGGCCAGCGTCATGGTGTAGTGCCCGGCGGTGGCGAAGGCGGCAACCCCGAACAGCCAGCCCAACTCCGCGAGGGTCGGCGTCACCCAGTTCGAAAGCGCGAAGGGCGCCAGGCCGATGGTGACGGTAATCGAGAGCATCGCCACCACCACGACCGGCTTGACCAGCCCCGCCATCCGGCCCGCGATCAGGTAGGAAACGGCGAAAAACACCGCGGTGCCCAGCATCGCGACATGCCCCGGTTCGATGCTTCTAAATCCCGGCCGCAGGATGATCAGCGCACCCACCAGGGCGGCGGCAATGGCCAGCAGCCGCCGCGCCGCGAGTTTTTCGCCAAAGATCAGCGCCGCCCCCAGCGTCACATAGACCGGGTTGAGGTAATTGAGCGCCGTCACCTCCGCCATCGGGATATGCGCCATGGCGTAGAACCACAGGATCACCCCGAGCGCATGGACAAGGCCCCGCAGGCTGAACAGCCCCAGCGCGCGCCGGTCAAGCCGCGCCGCGAGCAGCGGCCGGAGCATCGGCACGAGAAAGACAAGGCCCAGAAGATACCGCAAGAACGCGCTCTCGGCGGCCGGAATACGACCGCCCACGGTCTTCACCATCGCGGTGACCATGACAAAGTTGAGCCCCGTCACCAGCATCCACAAGATACCAACAAGCGGGCGGGGTTCGGACGTAATCATCCGGCGACTTGATACCAAGCGCCGCGAAAGAGCAAGACCGGCCGGACCCGCTCAGCGCACCCTGCGCCGGCGCACCAGACGCCACAGGCCCCATACGACCGGCGTCAGGACCAGAAGGGCCAGAAGCCCTGCATAGGTGACGATCGCAACCGGTGACAGCAGCGCCGGCTGCCGCTCGGCACGCACGAAGCCCACCTGCAGCCGGTCGCCCTCGAACAGTGCCGTCGCGCCGTCCAGCATCGACCCGCGCACCGTGAACCTTTCAGGCCCGACCGGCTCGAACATCATGTCACCCACCATCGTCGAGGCAACGTCGAGCCCGCCTTCACCCACAGACACCCGAAACGGCATCAACCAGGACAGGAATGCAAACCGCGGATCGACGAAATCAACCGTCCGATAGATCCCGGCGCGCGGCGCCAGGTCCGCGGGGGCTGGCGCGTAGGCCACCATGTCGGTCGGCGGGACCAGCGCGTCGAGGATGCGCCGGCCCGCCACCGAAGTCGGATGATTGTCGGCAAGGTTCGACAGCACGATCACCGCCACCTCGGCGTCGGGCGCCAGCGCGAAATGCGCCGCTGCGGCCAGCGTCGAGCCGTCCCACCAGGCAACGCTGCGCCCCGCATCCTGGCGACGCCCGAAGGCCAAGCCGAAACCTTCGTCCAACTCGGGATGGAACCGCGCCTGCAGGCGCAGCATCTCAGCCACACCGCCGGGGCTCAGCACCTCTACGCCGTCTATGCGGCCCTCGCCCAGGATAAGGCGCGCGAACTGGCCGAGATCCTGCACCGTGGTGAGCAACCCGCCGGCCGGGGCGAGCGCCGACAGATCGGGGTTCGCGGCGGGCTCGACCACGCCGCCCCGGCCGCGCGCATGCCCGGCCGCAATGTTCTCGACAGCGCCCGGCGCGCCGAAACTCGACCGGGTCATGCCGAGCGGGTCGAACAGCCGGTCGCGGGCGAAGTCTTCAAAGTCCATGCCCGCGGCGCGCGCGGCAATCACGCCGGCAAACGTCAGCGCCGCGTTCGAATAGACGATACGGTCGCCGGGCGGGTAGATGGTTTCGCGGTTTGCCGCAAGATAGCTCTCGGTCGAGGCGACCGGGGGCGAGGGCGGGATGCCGTCCCAGGCGACTGGCAGGCCGGAACTATGCGACAGAAGCTGGCGCAGCGTCGCTGGCACCGGAAGCCCGTTGCGGTCGATGATCTGTTCATCGGCGGGCAGGTAGCTGTTGACCGGAACATCGAGGTCGAGCCGCCCCGCCTCGACCTCGATCATCACAAGTGTGGCGGTCAGGAGCTTGCTGACAGAACCTGCCGGGAATACCGTGTCGAGATCCACCGGCCGACCGTTGGCCGGGTCTGCCAGCCCCGTCGCGACCGATGCCAGCACGTCCTCATCGCGCAAGACCAGCGCCACCATCGCGGGGGTGCCCGCATACTCCATTTCCTCGCGCACGACACGTTCGGCCAACTCTTGGGGCGTTTCACCAGCCACAGGCTCGATTGTCAGCGCAAGCGCCAGCGCGGCAAGAACTCCCTTCACACCGAAACAGCGGCCCATTGGCCACCTCCGAATATCACCGTGCCTTTAAGAAATAGGGCGCCGGACAGACCCAATCAACTCGGCGCGACGAAATACCCCTCGCCCTGCGATGGGCCTCGGAGGGCACCGCGCCAGACGTGACACTGGCCCATCAAAGCTGCGACAGCACCTCGTCGCTCGCCTCGAAATTGGTGGTGACGTGCTGCACGTCATCATCGTCCTCGAGCGCGTCGATCAGCTTCATCAGCTTCTGCATATCCTCGAGGCCAAGCTCGGTGGTGGTGCCGGGCTTCCAGATCAGCTTGGTCGAGGTGCTCTCGCCCAGCGCCGCTTCCAGCGCGCCGGAGACCTCGTTCAGATCGGTATCGGCGCAGTAGATCACGTGCTCGTCTTCGGCACTTTCCACGTCTTCCGCCCCAGCCTCGAGCGCGGCCTCGAACACCGTGTCATGGTCGCCGGCGCTGGCGGGAAACACGATCTCGCCCTTGCGCTCGAACATGAAGGCCACCGAGCCGGTCTCGCCGAGGTTGCCGCCGTTCTTGGCGAAGGTCGAGCGCACGTTCGAGGCGGTGCGGTTGCGGTTGTCGGTCATCGCCTCGACGATCACCGCCACGCCGTTGGGGCCGTAGCCCTCGTAGCGGATCTCGTCGTAATTCTCCGCGTCGCCGCCCATAGACTTCTTGATCGCGCGGTCGATCACGTCCTTCGGAACCGATTGCGATTTCGCTTCCTTCACCGCGAGGCGCAGGCGCGGGTTCTTGTCGGGGTCGGGGTCGCCCATCTTGGCGGCCACGGTGATCTCCTTGGCCAGCTTGGAGAAGAGTTTCGACCGCGCGGCGTCCTGGCGCCCCTTGCGGTGTTGAATATTTGCCCATTTCGAATGGCCGGCCATTACATGCTCCGAGCGTTGTTCCGGTGTCGCGCCTCTATATGGCAAGCCCCCGGCATGGAGCAAGCCCGGCCCCCTTTTTCTTGGCACAAATACTCAGCCACCTTGCCGCCTCATCCACGCTCGTCCTTGGGCGACCCCATCACCACATGCGTCGTCAATTGCCGCACCCCCGGCACGATCCCGAGATGGTCGGTGTGGAAGCGCTTGTAGGCGGCCAGGTCTGCCGCCTCGATTCGCAGCAGGTATTCGACCGTGCCGGTAATGTTATGGCATTCGCGCACCTCGTCCATCCCCGCCACCGCGCGCTCGAACCGCGCCTGCCCCTCCTTGGAATGGTCCGACAGCCCGACCGTGAGATAGGCGACAAGCCCCTTGCCCATGGCGACGGGATCGAGCACCGCGCGGTAGCCCTTGATCACGCCGCGCCGCTCCAGCTCCTGCACCCGGCGCAGGCAGGCCGAGGGCGAAAGCCCCACCCGGTCGGCAAGCTGGGTGTTGGGCAGGCGGCCATCGCGCGTCAGCTCGCGCAATATTCGCCGGTCGATGTCATCGATTCCGTCAATCATTGCGCAGTTTTTCCCGAACGCACCGCTGTTTGCAACCTCACACCGCGTAATCCGTGCAATTCTTGCGCCATGACGCTCGATCTGTTCCTCGCCTTTGCCACCTTCGCCTTCGTCTCCTCGGTGACGCCGGGGCCGAACAACATGATGCTGCTCGCCTCGGGCGCCAATTTCGGCCTGCGCCGCACGGTGCCGCACATGCTGGGAATCGCCATCGGTTTTTCGGTGATGATCGTGCTCCTTGGTCTCGGGCTGGTGGCACTGTTCGAGCTGTTCCCGGTGGCCTACACGGTGCTGAAAGCCGTGGCGGTGGTCTACATGCTCTGGCTCGCCTGGAAGATCGCCCATGCCAGCGCGCCGCAAACCGCGCAGGCGGCGGGCAAACCGCTCACCTTCCTGCAAGCCGCCGCCTTCCAGTGGGTGAACCCGAAGGCCTGGGCGATGGCGCTGACCGCGCTCACCGCTTATGCCCCCGACCACACGCTCGCCGCCGTCGCCTTCGTCGCGCTGGCGTTCGGCGCGATCAACCTGCCCACGGTCTCGACCTGGGCGCTGCTCGGGCGCGAAATGCGCCGCTTCCTGACCAATCCGCGCCGTCTTGCCGCCTTCAACTGGACCATGGCGGCGCTGCTCATCGCCACGCTCTTTCCCGTTCTCTTTGCGTGACGCGCGCGGGCGCGCTATCCCTGCGCCATGAACAGTGAACAGATCACCCTCTTCGCCCTTTTCGCCGCCGTCTTCGGCCTGCTCCTCTGGGGCAAGTTCCGCTACGACCTCGTGGCCTTCACCGCGCTCATGGTGGCGGTGGTGCTCGGCGTGGTCGACACCAAGCACGCCTTCGACGGGTTCGGCCATTCCGCCACGCTGATCGTGGCGCTGGTGCTGATCGTCTCGGCCGGGCTGGTGCGCTCGGGCGCGGTGTTTCTGATCACCCGCACGCTGGTGAACGCCCAGCGCAGCCTTGGCGCGCATATCGCGATCATGGGTGTGGTCGGCGGCGCGCTCTCGGCATTCATGAACAACGTCGCGGCGCTGGCACTGCTGATGCCGGTCGATATCCAGACCGCGCGCAAGGCCGGCCGCTCGGTGGGGCTGACGCTGATGCCGCTCAGCTTCGCCACCATCCTCGGCGGCATGGCCACACTGATCGGCACCCCGCCCAACATCATCATCTCGGCGATCCGTGAAGACAGCCTGGGCGAACCGTTTCAGATGTTCGATTTCGCCCCGGTCGGCGCGCTCACCGCCATTGCCGGGCTGGTCTTCGTCGCCCTGGTCGGCTGGCGGCTGATTCCGCAGCCCGAAAGCACCGACGCCGGGAACGGGCCGATGGACGAATACGCCGACTACGTGGCGGAACTGGTAGTGCCCAAAGGCTCAAAGCTCGTCGGCGAGCGGGTGCAGGATCTCTACGAGACCGCCGAGAAGAACGACGTGGCGATCCTCGGTCTGATCCGCGACGGCAAACGCCGCTACGGCAATTCGCGCACCGTCAAGCTCGCCGAGCAGGATACGCTGGTGATCGAGGCCGCCCCGGAGGCGCTTGACGAGTTCCGCGCCGCGCTCAAGCTCGACATTGCCGACGAGACCCGCGCCGAACGGCTGCGCGCCGATGGCGAGGGCCTGTCGAAGATCGAGGTCGTGGTCACCGAGCAAAGCCGGATCAACGGCAAGACCGCGCAGGCCATCGGGCTCAACTGGCGCCGCCGGGCGGTGCTGCTCGGCATCTCGCGCGGCGGCAAGCCGTTCCACAGCGCGGTGCGCAAGACCAAGGCGCGCGAGGGCGACATCCTGTTGCTGCTGGTGCCCACCGGCGCCGAGGCGGAAGTGACCGAATGGCTGGGCTGCCTGCCACTGGCCCAGCGCGGCCTGAGCGTGACCCAGGAAGGCAAGGTCTGGTGGGCAATCGGGATGTTCGGCACCGCCGTTGCCGCTGCGAGCTTGGGGCTGGTCTACCTCCCCGTCGCGCTCGGCCTGGTCGTGGTCGGCATGGTGCTGACCAAGATCCTGCCGATCCGCGAGATCTATGACCATGTCGAATGGCCGGTGGTGGTGCTGCTCGGCTCGATGATCCCGCTCGGAGCCGCGCTGGAAACCTCCGGCGGCACCGAGTTGATCGCCTCCGGCCTCGTCTCGCTCACCGGCGACATGCCGGCCTGGGCGGTGCTGACGGTGATCATGGTGGTGACGATGACACTCTCTGACGTGCTCAACAACACCGCCACGGCCATCGTCGCCGCCCCCATCGGCATCCAGATGGCGGATAAACTCGGCGCCGACCCAGACCCGTTCCTGATGGCCGTCGCCGTGGCCGCCTCCTGCGCCTTCCTCACCCCGATCGGGCACAAGAACAACACCCTCATCCTCGGCCCCGGCGGCTACCGCTTCGGCGATTACTGGCGGATGGGGCTGCCGCTGGAAATTCTGGTGGTGGCGGTGTCGATCCCGCTGATCCTGGTGTTCTGGCCGCTCTGAACCGGGTGTCAGCCGTCGCCGAACGGATCGGGCCGGGGGTGGTCGGCGAGCCAGCCGGCGCAGATATCGACCAGCATTGCCTTCCAGTTGTCGCGAGTCAGCCCCGCGACATGGCCCTGTTCGCCATTGGCCTCAACCTCGCGGATCGCGTGTTTGAGCTGGTAGAAGATCAGCAGATCCGGCGTTTCGTGATCGAACCACAGCCGCGACACCAGCTTGAGCGAATAAAAATCCTCCCCGCCGGAGGCGACGATATCCTCGATATGCCCATGGGCGAGCCACACCGTCGCCTCGTCCTGGCTCTGCGGCGCCACCAGCCCCTGTTCGCGGCTGATCTGCCCGACCAGATCGACGATTTCCGACCAGTAATAGGGCGGTTGCAGCGCCGTCAGCGCCCAGATCCCGTCTGAATAGCGCTCGCCATCGACCATTGCCCAGCCCCAGTCGATCGCCTGTTGGGCCATTTCGATGGTCAGGTATCGCAGCGCCAGAATGTCGGCCGTCTTGCGGCGCAGATCATGTGTCATGCAAAAGCCCCTTGCTTGCGTTCCGGTCACTTGGGCCCGGCCCCGCACTGCGGCAATGCGGCGGTTTGGCGCGTGTCAGCCCGACAGCGGCCAGATCAGCGGAATCACCAGCGAGGCAAGGATGCCCATCGACAGGTTCAGCGGAATCCCGACCCTCAGGAAATCGGTGAACTTGTAGCCGCCCGGACCATATACCATCATGTTGGTCTGGTAGCCGATCGGGGTGGCAAAGCTGGCGCTGGCCGACACCATCACCGCCACCACCAGCGGCCGCGGGTCGATCCCCAGCGCGCCCGCGAGGCCGATGGCAATCGGCGTCACCACCACCGCCACCGCGTTGTTCGAGACCAGCTCGGTCAGCACCGACGTGAGCAGGTAGATCGCCCAGACGATCAGGAACGGCGGCAGTTGTTCCAGCAGCGGCGCCAGCGTTCCGGCGATCATCGCGACGGCGCCCGAGCTTTCCAGCGCCGCACCGATGGCCAGCATGGCGAAAATCAGCGCCAGCAGCCGCCCGTCGATGAACGAAAACGCCTCTTCGGCGTCGATGGCGCGGGTGACGAAGACCACCGCCACCGCCACGATGGCCAGCGCGAGGATCGGCGCCACGCCCAACCCCGCCAGCGCCACCAGCCCGAACATTGCGCCAAGCGCGATCGGCGCATGGCCCCGGCGGAACGCCCGCGCCGAGGGCCGGGCCACGTCGACAAGGTTCATCTCGGTTGCAAGCCGCTGGATGTCTTCCGGTGCGCCCTCAAGCAACAGCGTATCGCCGATGCGCACCGCCACGTTGTCGAGCTGCTGGCCGATATTCTGGCTGCGCCGGTGCACCGCCAGCGGATAGACCCCAAAGCGCCGCCGCAGCCGCAATTGCCCCAGCGTGCGGCCCACCATCTTGCAGCCGGGGGTGATCAGCGCCTCGACGGTCGCGGTTTCCACCGCGCTCACCTGGTCCACCCGTTTGAGCTCCTTGGTGCGTTGCAGCGACAGCAGCTCGGTCATCTCGGTGCGCAGCACCACCCGGTCGCCGACATTCAGGGTAATGCCGTCGAGGTTGCGCCGCAGCGATGTATCGCCGCGCACCACGTCGATCAGCCGCACACCTTCGCGCTTGAACAACTGCACCCCGAGCACCTCGCGGCCGACAAGGTTGCTGTCGGGCGGAATCACCGCCTCGGTGAAGAACCGTTTGCGCGACCGGTCGGTAAGCAGGGCCGACATCGACGCCCGTTCCGGCAGCAGCCGCCGCCCGAACAGGTAGAGGTAGAGCATCCCCCAGGCCACCAGCACGATCGCCAGCGGCGTGACCTCGAAAATCGTGAACGGCTCCAGCCCGTTGGCCCGCGCCACGCCATCGACGAGCAGGTTCGTCGAGGTGCCGATCAGGGTCAGCGTGCCGCCGAGGATCGCGCCGTAACTCAGCGGGATGAGCAGCTTCGACGGCGCATGTCCGATCCGCTTGGCAAGCTGGGTGAAGACCGGGATCATCACCACGACGACGGGGGTGTTCGACACGAAGGCCGAGGCCAGGATGACGAACGCCATGAGCGCCGCAAGCGCCCGGCGCGGGTGCCGCTCGGCCTGCCGCTCGGCGCCCTTGGTGAACCAGTCCAGCGCGCCGGTCCGCACCAGTGCCCCCATGATGATGAACATCGCCGCAATCGTCCATGGCGCGGGGTTGGCCAGAACCCCCAGCCCGAGATCATAGGGCAAGACCCCGGTGACCAGCAGCACCGCCACCCCGGCCAGCGCCACCACCTCGGTCGGAAACATCTCTCGCATGAAGGCCGCGAACATCGCCACCACGACGGCGAGCGCGATAAAGGCCTGCGTGTTCTGCGAAAAATCGAATATGTCCATGGCCCCGCCTTGTCCGCCGCGCCCCATTCTCGCTGTTGCGCCGCGCCGCGGCAAGGGCCGCGCAGCGCCGCACGGTCATGCCATGGCGGCAACCTGCCTAGCCCGTTTCGGGCCCCGAAGCCTGAAGCCGTCCGCCCTCGCGCACCATCTGGGCGCGCAGGGCCTTGCCGCTGCGGTCATCGGTCTCGACATAGAGCCCCGACAGGGTCGCCTCGCCCAGCCCCGGCTCGAACCGGCCTTTCGCCATGCCGGTGACGAAGCGGCGCAGCGGCTCGGATTTGTCCATCCCGATCACCGTGTTGTAGTCGCCGCACATGCCGGCATCGGTCTGATAGGCGGTGCCGCCGGGCAGGATCATCGCGTCGGCGGTGGGCACATGGGTATGGGTGCCGACAACCACGCTGGCGCGGCCATCGAGAAAATGCCCCATCGCCATCTTCTCGCTTGTCGCCTCGCAATGCACATCCACCAGCACCGCCTGCGCCTGGCCGCCGAGCGGATAGGGTTTCAGCGCCGCCTCGATGGTGCCGAACGGGTCGTCGAAGGCACGTTTCATGAACACCTGCCCGAGCACCTGCGCCACCACGATTCTGCGTCCGCGGCTGTCGGAATACACCCGCACCCCCTGCCCCGGCGCGCCCTTGGCGTAGTTCAGCGGTCGGATGATGCGCGGCTCCTGGGTGCAGTAGCTCAGCATCTCTTTCTGGTCGAAGGCATGGTCGCCCAGCGTCACCACATCGGCCCCGGCCTCGAAGAAGCTCTTGGCATGGGCGGCGGTCAGCCCCATGCCACCGGTGGCGTTCTCGCCGTTGACCACGACAAAATCGAGCTTCCAGCGCTCGCGCAGCGCCGGAAGGCGGTCCGTGACCGCCTGGCGCCCGGCCCGGCCCACGACATCTCCGAGAAACAGGATCTTCATGGCGCTTGACTAGGGGCATTGCCCCGCGGGCGCAAGCCGCCCGATCATGTGGCGGCGATAGACCTCGATCATCCAGCCCAGCATCACCGCGTTGAGGATATGCCACAGGAAGTGGGTGCCGAGCGGGAGGACCGCGCAGAGCGGTTCGTCGATTGTGCGCAAGGTGAGCGAGAGCACCAGCAGCGCCGCCCCGATGGCAAGGCCCCGCGCCGTCTCGGGCGCGGCGCGGCGCAGCGCAACGCTATAGGCCGCGATCAGCACCGGCACCGGCGCATAGGCCGCCGAACTGCCAAGGCCGGGGATCAGCCCGAAGAGCGGCACCGTGGCGGCGGCGAACGGGAAGAAGCCCAGCACCGCGGCCCAGGCCCAGACCGGCCGGGCCGCAAGCAGATCGCGGGTCGCCGCGCAGATATAGGCGAGGATGAACAGCAGGATCGGCAGTGTGTCGGCCAGCCCGGCCCAGGTTTGCGCGAATGTATGAAACAGGAAAGACCCGATGCCGATCAGCGCCAGAATTGCCACCAGAAGGTTCGCCAAAGGCAAGTGCCGCCCACGCAACCGCGCGGCCATGACTGCCGCGGCAATGAGGAAGGCGGCATTGGTGACGGCGTTGACCGGCTCGGCCCAGAAACCCGGATCGAGCCGCTCGCAATACCCGTCGACGGCCTGCGTCCAAGTCCCTTCCATCGGGTCTCCTGCGTGTTACCATGCCCCCGACAGATAGGAAGGTTCGACATGAAAATCACCTGGCTCGGCCATGCAAGTTTCCGCCTTGAGATCGAGGATGCGGTCATCCTGCTCGACCCCTGGCTCGAGGGCAACCCGATGCTGCCGCCCGAGCACCACGAAGCGGCGATTGCCGGCGCCACCCATGTGCTCGTCACCCACGGCCACAGCGACCACGCCAAGGACGCGCCCGCGATCTGCGAGGGGCTCGGCATCCCGGCGGTGGGGATCTATGACCTCACCCAATGGTGGGCCTCGCGCTACGACTTCGAGACAATCGGCTTCAACAAGGGCGGCACCGTCATGCTCGGCAATGTCGCGGTGACGATGGTGAACGCCACCCACAGCTCCGCCACCCAGACCGCCAATGGCCCGGTCTATACCGGCGCCGAATCGGGCTACATGATCGCCGGGGAAGGTCATGTGATATATGCCACCGGCGACACCGACATCATGGCCGACATGGAATGGATGGGCGATGTGCACCGGCCCGATATCGGCCTGCTCTGCGCTGGCGGACATTACACCATGGACATGGCCCGCGCCTCCTACGCGGCCCGGCGCTATTTCAATTTCAACACCGTGATCCCTTGCCACTACCGCACCTTCCCGCTGCTCGAACAATCGGCGGCGCTGATGAAGGAGGTGCTGAGCGGTGTGCAGGTGATCGAACCGCAGGTGCTCCAGCCGATCGAGATCTGATCCGGCGCCGGCGGGCCATCCGCTCCCCTCGACCTGTTCCCCCCGAGGACACGTCCGACGAGACGAAAGCGGCCGCCCCTTTTTCTTGGCGCAAATACTCCACGGGGGTCCGGGGGTGTGAAACCCCCGGCTTTGCAGCGGGTCCGGGAGTGCGACCCTCCCGGCCCTATCGCTTCTCAGCGAAGAACCGCTTGAGCAAGGCCTCCGCGTCGGCCCCGCCGATCCCGTCATAGATCTCCGGCACATGGTGGCATTGCGGCTGGGCAAAGACCCGCGCGCCATGGACGGTGCCGCCGGATTTCGGGTCGGCGGCGCCGTAATAGAGCCGCCGGATGCGGGCAAAGCTGATCGCCCCCGCGCACATCGGGCAGGGCTCGAGGGTGACGTAGAGGTCATGCCCGGTCAGCCGTTCGCTGCCAAGCGCGGCGCAGGCGGCACGGATCGCCAGCATCTCGGCATGGGCGGTGGGATCGTTCAGCGTCCGGGTCCGGTTGCCCGCCCGCGCCACCACCGCGCCATCGGGTGCGACCACCACCGCGCCCACCGGCACCTCGCCGAGCGCACCGGCCTGCCGCGCCTCATCCAGCGCCTGGTCCATGTAAGAGGTAAAGCTCATGCCCTCTCATGCCCCGTGCTTGCGCGCTGGACAAGCCCGCGGCGCGCCCATAGGGATGAGCCATGAGCACCGAGACCCCGAAGGGCGAGCGCATCGCCAAGTTTCTCTCGCGCGCGGGCGTCGCCTCGCGCCGCGAAGCCGAGCGCATGATCGAGGCCGGGCGCGTGGCGGTCAACGGCAAGCTCCTGGGCAGCCCCGCCTTCAACGTCACCGCCGCCGATACCGTCAGCGTCGATGGCAAGGAGATCGGCACCGCCGAGCCCGCACGGCTCTGGCTCTACCACAAGCCCGCCGGGCTGGTGACCACGGCGCGCGACGAAAAAGGCCGCAACACGGTGTTCGACACCCTGCCCGACACCCTGCCACGGGTGATGAGCGTCGGCCGGCTCGATCTGACCTCGGAAGGGCTGTTGCTGCTGACCAACGATGGCGGCTTGAAGCGGCGGCTGGAGCTGCCCTCGACCGGCTGGGTGCGCAAGTATCGCGCCCGGATCAAGGGCACGCCGAAAGACGAAAACTTCAAGCCGCTGCGCGAGGGGATCGTGATCGACGGCGAGCGCTTTCAGCCGATGTCGGTCACGCTTGACCGGCAGCAGGGCGCGAATGCCTGGGTGACCGTTGGTCTGCGCGAGGGCAAGAACCGCGAAGTGCGCCGGGCGATGGAAGCGCTCGGCTTCACCGTCAACCGGCTGATCCGGGTGAGCTACGGGCCGTTCCGGCTGGGCGAGTTGAAGCCCGGCGAGGTCGAGGAAGTGCGCCCCAGGGTGCTGCGCGACCAGCTTGGCATGAGCGACGACGAAAGCGATGCGCCAGCGCCGCCCGCGAAAACACCGGTCCGCCGCCGCAAACCGCCTGCGCCAAAGCCGCGAAGCGACGGTCCCGGCGCGCCGCGCAAGGGCGGCAGGCCGCGTCAGCGGCAATAGGCACCGCCGCGGTAGCGCGCGGTATCCACATGCAGGTGGTTGGCGTGATACCGGTCTGAATTCGGGCCCAGAACGGTGCCGAACGGGCCGCAGGCGGATTTGTGCATCGCCTTGATGATCTTGCCGTATTTTGCGCTGCGCCAGTGATCGAGCACGGTCAGCGTGGTGCCGTCCTTGAGCGTCACCCCCGACACGTCGACGGCATGGCCGAAGCTGTGTTCCGAGAGCCGCGCGCCGGGCTGGTTGTTGCGGCTGCGGCAGGAATAATGCGCGATGATGTTGAGCCGGGCGATGCCGCCGCCCTTGCGCCCGACCGCCGGGATCACCCCCTCGCGCACCCAGGTATTGAGCGCTTTGGCGGTGGTGCAGTCGATCGTTGGCTGCTGGGCGAGCGCCACGCCCGAGACCGAGCTGATCCGCACCGGCTGGTCGACGCCGCAGGCGCCGCCGCCGGGGATCGGGGCCAGCGCCTCGCCCTTGATCTCGGGCACGCCACAGACCGAGCCCGCCCGGCTGGTGGCGCGCGGCGGGGTAACGGCCGAGGCCAGCCGGGCGAAGTTTCCGGGCCGCCGCTGCGGCCGCAGCGACCGGTCCACCGCCAGCGCCGTGTTGCCCGCCAGCGCCGGACTGGCCGCCGCCGGCGCGGCCCCGACGAGGTTCTGAAGCAGTGCCGTGATCGGGTCTTGCACCGTCGCCCGGACCGGCGCCGTCGTCGGCAGCGATGGCTGTTGCGGCGTCACCTGCACGACCGCCAGGCGCGGCCGGCGCAGGGGCCGTGGCGAGCGGGCTGGCGCGGAGGCCGACGCCACCAGCACCGCCGATGTGACCGAGGCGACCAGCGCCGCCTCGAGGTCGGGGCGCGCCAGCGGACGGGCCGACACCTCCGGCGCTTCGGCCCGGGCCACCTGCCCCAGCACGAGCGCAAGCAAGAGGCCCAGCCAGACCCTCATGGCGTCATGCCGGAGCGCCCGAAATCCGGCGCGTCGGTATCCTGACCCGCCTCGATGATGCCGCGACGGATCGCGCGGGTGCGGGTGAAATACTCGTGCAACATGTCGCCGTCGCCCATCCGGATCGCACGTTGCAGCACGAAGAGCTCTTCGGTGAACCGGCCAAGAATATCGAGCGTGGCCTCCTTGTTCGACAGGAACACATCGCGCCACATCGTCGGGTCGGAGGCCGCGATCCGGGTGAAATCCCGAAAACCGGCAGCGGAATACTTGATCACCTCGCTGTCGGTGACCCGGCGCAAATGGTCGGCAACGCCCACCATCGTATAGGCGATGAGATGCGGCGCATGGCTGGTGACGGCGAGCACGAGGTCATGGTGGTCGGGGTCCATCTCTTCGGTATTGGACCCCATCGCCTGCCAGAGCCGCTCGAGCCGCTCCACCGCCGCGCGGTCAGACCCCTCCACCGGCACGATCAGGCACCAGCGGTTGTCGAACAGCGAGGCAAAGCCGGAACGCGGCCCGGAATGCTCGGTGCCCGCCAGCGGGTGGGCGGGCACGAAATGCACGCTATCGGGAATATGCGGCGCGACGGCATCGACGACGGCGCGTTTGACCGAGCCGACATCGGTAACGGTGGCGCCCGGCTTGAGCACCGGCGCGATCTCTCTGGCGACCGTCTCCATCGCCCCCACCGGCACCGCCAGCACCACAAGGTCGGCGCCCTCGGCGGCTTCGGCGGCGGTCTCGACCACCCGGTCGACCAGCCCGATCTCGGCGGCGATCCGGCGCGTTTCGGCAGACCGCGCGGTGCCCACGATCTCGCCCGCCAGCCCGCCCCGGCGCATCGCATGGGCCATCGAACCGGCAATCAGGCCAAGACCGATCAGCGCCACCCGGTCATAGAGCATGCCAGCCTCAGCCATCGGCCAGCGCCCCCTTGAACAGCCCGATCAGATAGGCGACCCGGCGGCAGGAGGCTTCGTCGCCAACGGTGATGCGCAGGCAATGCGGCAGGCCGTATCCCGCCACCCGGCGCACGATCACGCCTTCGGACTTCAGATGCGCGTCGCAGGCGTCGGCCTCGTCGGCATCCGCGAAGCGGGCGAGCACGAAATTGGTCGACGAGGTATCGGACGGCACGCCATGTTCGGCCAGCGTATGGGCAAGCCAGTTGCGCAGCTTGGTATTGTCATCGCGGCACCGGCGCACATGGTCCTGATCGCGCATCGCGGCTTCGGCGGCGGCAAGTTGCACCGTCGACAGGTTGAACGGATTGCGCAGACGGTTGAGCACGTCGATGATCTCCGCCGAAGCGTAGCCCCAGCCGATGCGCAGGCCGCCAAGCCCGTAGATCTTCGAAAATGTCCGCGTCATCACCACGTTGGGGAACCTGTCGACCAGCGAAGCCCCGCCGTCGAACCCGTCGACGAACTCGGCATAGGCTCCATCCAATACCAGCACCACCTCCGGCGGCAAAGCCGAGGCGAGGCGGGTCAGCTCCTTCTTGCCGACCATGGTGCCGGTCGGGTTGGCCGGGTTGGCGATGAAAACGATCCGGGTGCGTTCGGTCACACCGGCCAGGATCGCGTCGACATCCACCACCCGCTCACGCTCGGGCACCGTCACCGGCGTAGCGCCGACGCCATGGGCAATGATCGGATACATCGAGAAGCCGTATTCGGTGAGGATCACCTCGTCGCCCGGCCCGGCATAGGCCTGCGCCAGCAGGATCAGGATCTCGTCAGAGCCGACACCGCAGATGATCCGCGCCGGATCGAGCTCGTGCACCTCGCCGATCGCCCGACGCAGCGCGGCGTGGTCGGTCGACGGGTAGCGATGCAGATCGTGGCTGGCGCGGTTGAGCGCCTCGACGGCCTTCTGTGACGGCCCCCAAGGGTTTTCGTTCGACGACAGCTTGATGACATTGTCTTTGCCCTCAAGCGTCGAGCTGCCACTGACGTAGAGCTCAATCTCCATGATGCCGGGTTGCGGCGTTGGTCCCTGTGACATGTTTTCCCCCGAAAGTCCTGCCTGTCATAGCCGGGCCGGGGGCGAAAGGCGAGACCCTAGAACGCCTTGTGAAACCCGAAAAAAGGGCGCGCACCGCAGCGCGCGCCCGATGTTTTTCGCGCCCGAACGCTTGCGCCGGTCAGGCCGCGACCGCCTGCTGCACCTTCTGCTCGGGGCCGCCGGTCGCCATGTTGGTGCCAAGATAGGGCATCCCGCTGAGCTTCCAGTTGGCAAAGCCGCCTTCGAGATGGGCGATCTTGGCATAGCCGGCGTTCATGCACAGTTCAGCCGCCTTTTTCGAGCGGATCCCCGAGCCGCAATAGAGCACCACGTGCTTGCCGAGCCCGGCGGGCAGCGACGCGCTGGCGAGGTGGCTGAGCGGGGCGAGCAGCGCCCCCTCGACGCTCTCGAACATGTATTCCGGCGCCGTGCGCACGTCGATCAGCACGATCTCTTTCTTCTTCAACCCTTCATACACCTCGGCGGGTGTCCAGGTTTCCAGAACCTTTCCGTTGATATTGTCCACTTGCATATCGTCTCTCCTGTTCGCTGGCGGGCGCGCGGCCCTGACTTGTATTCATATTTTGGAATATATAGGAGATCGCACGCCCGCGCCAAGCCCCCAGCAGCCCCGCAGACGCAAAAAAGGGCCGCCCGATCGGGCGGCCCTTTGCAATAGCTGAGACGAAGAACGCTTAGTTCTGCGCGTAGTATTCGATCACCAGGTTCGGTTCCATGTGCACCGCGTAGGGCACATCGCCCAGCGCCGGGGTGCGCACGAAGGTGGCGACCATCTTCGAATGATCGGCCTCGATGTAATCGGGCACGTCACGCTCGGGCAGGCCAACGGCCTCGAGCAGAACGGCAAGCTGCTTGGACTTGTCGCGGACCTCGATCACGTCGCCTTCCTTCACCCGGTAGGAGGGGATGTTGACCCGGCGACCGTTCACCTTGACGTGGCCATGGTTCACGAACTGGCGGGCAGCGAACACGGTGGGCACGAACTTGGCGCGGTAAACCACGGCGTCAAGGCGGCGCTCGAGCAGGCCGATCAGGTTTTCGCCGGTGTCACCCTTGAGGCGCTCTGCCTCGGCGAAGATGCGGCGGAACTGCTTTTCGGTCAGGTCGCCGTAATAGCCCTTGAGCTTTTGCTTGGCGCGCAGCTGGAGGCCGAAATCCGACATCTTGCCCTTGCGGCGCTGGCCGTGCTGGCCGGGGCCGTATTCGCGGCGGTTGACGGGGGATTTCGGGCGGCCCCAGATGTTTTCACCCATCCGGCGGTCAATCTTGTACTTGGCAGACGTGCGTTTGGTCACGGCTGATCTCCTCGATAGTGGCTCCGCAACTTGATCCGAAAACCGGTTCCCACTTATCGGGTTGCGGACGCGGGCGACCTCAACCGTTCCTGCCAGAACCGCCCCGAACGCATCGCGGCTATGAAGGGCGTTGTCCTCTGGCCGAAGCCCGACAGGCATCCCCTTGCAGGGGCCACCAACACCAATGAAGCCGCGCTTATAGCGCCGGTGTGTGGGGAGTCAACGGCTTTCGGCCGCGCTACACGTAAGGCGCGGTCAGGATCGCCGCTTCGGCGCGGCTCAGCGCCCGGCGCGCATAGTCGCCATAGGACAGCGGATCGTCGCCAAGCTCGGGCATCATCCGCACCAGCCGCTCGCGCTGCCAGCGCTCGACGCTGTCGAGCGCCTCGCCCGCCGGGTGAAAGCTCTCGGTCTCCAGCCCGTTGGCAAACACCACCTCGTGCCGCTCCATCAACAGGTGCACATAGGTGACCTCCGACAGCGACAGATCGCGCACCACGAAGCGGTCATCGACCAGATCGCGCGCCCGCACCAGCACCTCGTCGGTATTGAACAGCGCCCGTGCCTTGGCGCCCGTGACCAGCATCCGGTGCGACGGCGAAACCACCAGGTCATCCTCCGGCCGGTCTACGCCCAGCGCCCCGGCCCGCAGCCGGATCGGCCGCAATTCGGGCATGGCATAAAGCCGCGCGCCGGAGATGCGCTTCTCGCCCTTCCACAGCACCTCCTGCATCCCGTTGTCCTTGGTCTGGACCCGGTCACCCTCTTCGATCTCTTCCACAGCCAGCGCGCCGCGCTCGGTGCGGATCCGGGTGCCGGGCGTAAAGCAGATCACGCCGGTCGGATGGTCGCTGAGCCGATTGATCTCCGCCACCTCCATCTGCGCGCGAACCACCCAAAGGTCGGTGTCGGCGGGAGGAACGTCGCCGGAAAACATCACCAGCGGCCCGTGGCCCGCGACGCTGTCGACAAGCGTCACGGTATAGGCCCGGAACCCGTCGGTAACGTCAAAACCAAGCTGAAATACCGGATCTTCAAAACCGGGTTCGGCACCGGCGACACGACCCCGCGCCGGGATCATCCCCCGGCCGATGATCTTGCGCGCCTTGCGTCCGGCGCGTTCGCGAAAGTCTGCCTCTCCTGCCGGGTTCTGCAAGCGCAATAGCTCCTGCGGGCCGTCGACGCGCAACGCCTCGCCGCTCCAGCGCCAGCTTGCGCCAACCCCGAGCGATCCGCGCGGCGCGGCAATTAGGCCGTCCACCTCGGTCTGTTCCCAAGAGATGACAAACGTGCCCTGAGAGCCCGTTATCATGCCTGTATTCCTGCCATTTTCTTTTTTATTGCTCGCAGGGTAACACGGGCGAATCAGCTTGTTAAGATAATTGTCTCAGAGGCAACGTTTGCCGCGATCAGAACCGATACTGGATCTGGAAGGCGCTCACGACCTGCCCGCTCGGCTGTGCGCTGAACTCCGGTCCGAGCCAGCTGAAGCCCTGAAATACCGAAAGCCGCTGCCCTTCGTAGAGCAGACCGGCGCGCGCGCGCAGCCGCCACGGCGTGAGTTCGTAGGCCGGTGACGGCAGCAGCGCCGACGATGTCACCTTGGCCGCATCCATGCCGGCGGTGAAGGTCAGACTATGCGGGGCGGTGCCCTCGATGGTCTGGTAGGCAAAGCCGGTGGTGCCATCGCGCGCCAGCACGCCGCCATCGAAGCCGGTGCCGACAAAGATATCGAAGCCCACCCGCCCGAAGGTTTCCACCCCGGCCTGCACCTCGGCAAAGGGCCGCAGGGTGACGACCTCGCCCAACCGCATCCGATAGGCGGCCTCGCCGATCCCGGTGGCGTAGAGCCGGTTCGGGATCTGCGCCTTCTGCACGAAGCCCGGCACCTGCGGCTCGTCGGCCGGGGTGAGCCAGTGGATCAGGTTCTGAAAGTCGATCAGGCCGGTTCTTGCCCCGGTCACCGCAACGCCCGCCCCGGCCGAAAGCTCGACCCCGTCCAGCTCGAAATGGTTGTGCAGCGTGGTGGTCACGACGCTGGCCGCGCGCCGGTCCCAGGCTGCGGGCGCGGTGAAATTGTCAGGCGTGATCACCTGCCCGCGCAGCCGCAGCTCCCACAGCGCGCCGGGCGTTTCAGGCAGGCCAGCCAGCCCCTTTGGCCCGAACATGAACGACCAGCTTGCGCCGCCGGTCTGCCAGCGATCGTCGCCGTCGAGCAGCACGTCGTTGTCATGAAACACCGTCATGCCGAGAAAGCTGAAATCCTGCGCCATCGTCGGGCGGGCAAACCCGACGAGCGCGAGGCCCAATCCCAAAGTCAGCGCAACGCGCCGCAGCATGACATCTCCTCCGGCGCAACGGGCCGTCCAGGCCGACGATCATACCCTTTTGGCGGCTCGCTGGATAGGGCGCGCGGCCGGCAGGCTCAGAAACGCAACCGCAATTGCATCGACCCGACAACCTGCCCCTCGGTCTGCGCGGTGAACTCCGGCCCTAGCCACGTTGCGCCATAGAAGGCGCCAATGGTCTCGCCCTGCAAATGCACACCGGCACGCACCCGGTTGCGCAGCGTCGTGAGCGTGTGCCCGCCCGAAGCGGGCAACCACGCCGACGACAGCACCCGCGCCGTATCGGCCCCGAGAATGAACGACACACCACGCCCCGGCACATCATCGAAGGTCTGATACAGCATCCCGGTGGTTTCATCGCGGGCCAGAACCCCGGTGGTGAAGTTGGGGCCGAACATCAGATCCGCCCCGATCCGGGCATAGGTTTCGTCGCCGGCGCGCGCCTGCAGGAACGGCCGCACGACCAGCCCGCGCTCACCCTCGCGACCAAAGCCGAGCCGCACCGGCCGGGCGGCCTCGAAAGCCAGAACCGGGTAGAGGGCATTGCCGATCTGCGCCGCGCGCACCCCTCCCGATGGGATGGTCATGCCCAATTCCCGGTGCACGGCGCTGTGGAACCCGTCAAGCCCGGTCATCGGCCCGACCGCGACAAGCTCGGCCCCGGTGGCGAAGGCAAACCCCGCATGGGTGAAATGGCTGTAGACGCCCAGCGACATCGTGCCCGCATAGCGCCGGTCGCCAGCGGCAGGGGCCGTCATGTCTTCCGGGGCGAGGATCTGGCTGGCGAAACGAAATTCCACCAACTCACCGAATCCCTCGGGCAGTGACACGGTGCCATCAACCCCGCGCATCCAGCTCGCCACGTAAGAGCCGGTGTGCCAGCGGTCCTGCATATCGCCGAGCGCATCATTGGTGAACAGCCGGCCAACGCCGAGCGTCACCCGTTCCTGGGCCGAGGCTGGTCCGGCAAGCGCGGCAATGAAGAGGAAGGCCAGAAGAATGGGGCGAAGCATGAAAAATCCAATTTTGATGCCCCCCAGCAAGGATCTTCTATCCCGAATTGTGCGATTCGGGATAGAGCAGATGCGCAACAGGGTGGCTTTTCTCGAGTGTCGAATCCCGCTGCGGGTTTGGCGGCTGGCCGCGAGACGCACCGCCAGCGGGCTACATGCGCCGCGATCGGTGCATCCCGCGGGCGCTCAGATCATCCGCATTTGGAATGGCCGCAAGCGCCACAGGTCATGCAGCCCTCGACCATGCGCATCTCGTATTGGCCGCAGCGCGGGCAGGCCGGGCCCCGGCGCTGGCCGAGATTGACCACCTGCGCCTGCGGGTCCGATTTCAGCCCCATCCCCTCGCCTTCGAGAAAGCCGGTCTCGATCATGTGGCGCTCGATCACGCCGCCGATCGCGGCAAGGATCGAGGGCACGTATTTGCCACCCATCCAGGCTCCGCCGCGCGGATCGAATACGGCTTTCAGTTCCTCGACCACGAAGCTCACATCGCCACCGCGCCGGAACACCGCCGAGATCATCCGCGTCAGCGCCACCGTCCAGGCGAAGTGCTCCATGTTCTTGGAGTTGATGAACACCTCGAAGGGCCGCCGGTGGCCGGTCACGATCAGGTCGTTGACGGTGATGTAGATCGCGTGTTCGCTCTCGGGCCATTTGAGCTTGTAGGTCGCGCCATCGAGGGAGGCGGGCCGGTCGAGCGGTTCCGACATGTAGATCACATCGGCGCCCTTGTCGGCCTCCGGCGCGGCCTCGCTGGCCTCGCTGACGCTCAGCACCGAGCCGGTCACCTCGTTGGGCCGGTAGGTGGTGCAGCCCTTGCACCCCGTCGCATAGGCCTCGCGGTAAACATCCTTGAACGCCTCGAACCCGATATCCTCGGGCACGTTGATGGTCTTGGAGATCGAGCTGTCCACCCATTTCTGCGCAGCGGCCTGCATCTTCACATGGTCCGACGGCGCCAGCGTCTGGGCGTTGACGAAGTAGTCCGGCAGCGGTGCATCGCCGAACTTGTCGCGCCAGAGCTGCACGGCGTAATCCACCACCTCTTCCTCGGTCCGGCTGCCGTCTTTTTGCAGCACCTTGCGGGTATAGGCATAGGCAAAGACCGGCTCGATCCCGGAGGAGACATTACCGGCATAGAGGCTGATCGTGCCGGTGGGCGCGATCGAGGTGAGCAGGGCGTTGCGAATCCCGTGTTCGCGGATCGCTTCGCGCACGTCGTCATCCATGTGCTGGAGGGTGCCGGACGCCAGGTATGCCTCGGCGTCGAACAGCGGGAACGGGCCTTTCTCGCGCGCCAGATCGACGCTGGCCAGGTAGGCCTCGCGGGCAATGAGGTGCATCCAGGCTTCGGTCTGCGCCGCCGCCTCGTCGGAGCCGTAGCGCTGGCCGACCATCAGCAGCGCATCGGCGAGCCCGGTCACCCCGAGCCCGATCCGCCGTTTTGCCTGCGCTTCCTGGCGCTGCGCTTCAAGCGGGAAACGGCTCTGGTCGACGACGTTGTCCATCATCCGCACCGCCGTGCGCACCAGCCCGGCCAGCGCCACCTCATCCAGTGCCGCCGCCGCGTCAAACGGGTTCGCGACCAGCCGGGCGAGGTTGATCGAGCCGAGCAGGCAGGCGCCATAGGGTGGCAACGGCTGCTCGCCGCAAGGATTGGTGGCCGAGATCGTCTCGCAATAGGACAGGTTGTTCATCGCGTTGATGCGGTCGATGAAGATCACGCCCGGCTCGGCATAATCATAAGTCGCCTTCATGATCCGGTTCCACAGATCGCGCGCCGCGACGGTGTGATACACCTTGTCGTCAAACACCAGATCCCAGCTTTCATCGGCATCGACCGCCGCCATGAACGCATCAGTCACCAGCACGCTCATGTTGAACATCCGCAACCGGGCCGAATCTGCCTTGGCCGAGATGAAATCCTCGATATCGGGGTGGTCGCAGCGCATCGTCGCCATCATCGCGCCGCGCCGGGAACCCGCGCTCATGATCGTGCGGCACATCGCGTCCCACACATCCATGAAGCTGAGCGGACCAGAGGCGTCGGCCGCCACGCCCTTCACATCCGCGCCCTTGGGCCGGATGGTGGAAAAATCGTAGCCGATCCCGCCGCCCTGCTGCATCGTCAGCGCCGCCTCGCGCAATTGCTCGAAAATGCCCGACATCGAATCGGGGATCGTGCCCATCACGAAGCAGTTGAACAGCGTCACGTTGCGCCCGGTGCCCGCACCGGCGGTGATCCGGCCCGCGGGCAGGAACTTGAAATCTTCGAGCGCAGCGAAAAAAGCGTCTTCCTGCTCCGGCTCGCTCACCGCGAGTGCGCGGGCGATCCGCCGCCAACTATCCTCGACGGATTTGTCGATCGGCGTGCCGTCGGCCTGTTTGAAGCGGTATTTCATGTCCCAGATGGCACTGGCGATGGGGGCGGCAAAACGACTCATCGGGTGTTCCTGTTACGTTCGCGGGAGGCTTTTCACCTTACGCGGGGGGTGGCGGCTGGTCAACGCACCCAATATGCTGAGCGTGGGGGTGTTCATGCCACAACAGATGATCAATCTCGTGAAGCTCTGCGTCGGCTGCGACAGCGTCGAAGACCTTGCCGCCTGGCAGGAACGGCGCGGCGCGGACGATCCCGACTGGCTGCCGCGCCACGTCACCCGGATGTGGCCCAAACGCGAGCCGGAACTCGTATCCGGCGGCTCGCTCTACTGGGTGATCAAGGGGGTGATCCTCGCCCGCCAGCGGGTGCTGCGGCTTGACGAGGTGATCGGCGACGACGGTATCCGTCGCTGCGGCATCGTGATGGAACGCGAGATCCACCGCACCCACCCCGCGCCGCGCCGCGCCTTCCAGGGCTGGCGCTACCTCAACCCCGACGACGCGCCGCCGGACCTGGCCCGAAGCCGGGCGGGCGAGGATACGCTGCCGGTCGAGCTGTCGTCGAAGCTTTCAGAGATCGGCATCCTCTGAGCCGTTTGCGCCATGAGTATTTTTGCCAAGAAAAAGAGCCGGGCTCAGTAGCCTGCGGCACGGTCGACCAGATGCAGAAACGGCGCGCCCGCCTCGCCGCGCCGGATGTTTTCGGCGATCACATCGCAGGCCGTTTCCGCCCGCGTTTCCGAGGCGATATGGGGCGTAACCGTCACCCCCGGATGTGCCCAGAACGGGTGGTCCTGCGGCAGCGGCTCGGTGCGGAAGGTGTCGAGCGTCGCGTGGCCGAGGTGGCCGGTATCGAGCGCCGCGAGAAGCGCGTCATCGTCGATCAGCGCGCCGCGGCCGGGATTCAGCACCACCGCCCCGTGCGGCAAGAGCGCGAGGCGTGCCGCGTTCAGGATATTGCGGGTGGCATCGGTAACTGGCAGCAGCAGCACCACGATCTCGCTGCGCGTCAGCAGGTCGGACAGCCCGCGCTCCCCGGCAAGGCAGCGCACGCCGTCGATCTCCTTTGGCCCCCGGCTCCAGCCCGCCACGTCGAAGCCGAGCCCGGCCAGCGCGCGGGCACTGGCCGCCCCGAGCGCGCCCAGCCCCAGCACGCCCACCCGGCGCTGGCTGGCGAGCGGCGGCAGGTGTTTGACCCATTGCCCATCGCGGCGGCAGATATCGGCGTCGAGCCCAAGATGGTGGCGCAGCACATGGCCGGCGACCCATTCGACCATACCTTGCGTCAGCCCGTCATCGACCATGCGGGCATAGGGCATGGTGAGCGTGGGATTGGTGATGATCGTCTCGACCCCGGCCCAGAGCCCCAGCGCCGCCTTGGCGCGGCTGTAGCAACCCAGATCGACATTGCCGCCGCTGGGCGCGTAGACGATGTAATCCACGCTCTCGGGCCGGTGCGCCATCGACAGCGAGGCCGAAATTCCCCGCCGTTCCAGCGCCCTCCGGAGTGGATCGCGATACTCGGCAAAGTCCGCGTCGCTGGTGATGAATTGCACATTCACGCTCATTTCGACCGCGCCCGGTGAACATGGGCCGATTGAACCAGTCCGAATCCGATCAGCAGGATCAGCATCGCCGAGCCACCATAGCTCACCAGCGGCAGCGGCACGCCGACCACCGGGGCGAGGCCCATGACCATCGACATGTTGACCGCGAAAAACAAAAAGAAGGTGGCTGCCATCCCCAGCGTCACCAGCGCGCCGAAGCGGTTCTGGTTGCGCGTCGCCGAGACCACGCAGAGCAGGATGATCCCGAGGTAGAGCGCCAGCAACGAGCCGGCGCCGACAAAGCCGAACTCTTCCGCCAGCGTGGTGAAGATGAAATCGGTATGCTTTTCGGGCAGGAAATTGAGCCGGCTCTGGGTGCCTTCCATGAAGCCCCGTCCGGTCCAGCCGCCCGAGCCGAGCGCGATCTTGGATTGGGTGATGTGATAGCCCGCCCCGAGCGGATCGCTGGAGGGATCGAGAAAGGTGTCGATCCGGCGATACTGGTAGTCTTTCAGCAATTGCCACGGCGTGCCACGGCTGACGAACACCGCCGTGACCGCGCCCGCGCCGAGCACCCCGACCGCGAGGAAATAGAAGATGTGCACACCCGCGAGCCACATCAGCGCCGCGCCGCCCGCCATCAGCAGGATCGCGGTGCCAAGGTCGGGCTGGATCAGCGTCAGCCCCGCCGGAACGAGGATGATCGCCACCGGGATCAGCACCCAGAGCGGGCGCGACACCTTGGAGATATCGAGCCAGTCGTAATAGGCGGCGAGCACCATGATCAGGGTGATCTTGGTCAGTTCCGACGGTTGCAGCCGCATGAAGCCGATGTCGATCCAGCGCTGGGCGCCCATCCCGACCTCGCCGAAGAACTCCACCGCCACCAGCAGCGCCAGCGACACCGCGAAAGCCAGCACCGACACGTTGCGCCAGAACCAGATCGGCACCATACCGATCACGAACATCAGCGCCATGCCGAGGGCGAAGCGCTTCATCTGCGGCTCGGCCCAGCGCGCCATCTCGCCCCCGGCGACCGAGTAGAGCATGAGAAAGCCCACCCCCGCCGTCGCGGTAAGCAACAGCGCCAGCGCCCAGTTGAAATGCAGCACCTTGGACAAGCCCGTGGGCGTCCATTTCACGTTGTATTCAAGATAGCTCACGCCCGGCTCCTCCCTTCCGAGGGGGCCTGCGGCGGGCGCAGATCGAGCGCTTCGAGGCGCGAGCGGATGGTGCCGCGCTGGGCCTCTGGATAGGCCGACAGCGGCGGCACGTCGTCGTAGAGCGCCGCCAGCAGAATGTCGCGTGCGATTGGCGCCGCCGCCGTCGAGCCGCCGCCGCCATGTTCGACGACGACAGACACCGCGATCTCGGGCGCATCATGCGGCGCATAGCCGACGAAAAGCGCGTGGTCACGCCGCTCCCAAGGCAGATCGTCGTTCGACGACACGCCACGCGCCCGTTCGGCGGCCGAAATGTTGCGCACCTGGCTGGTGCCGGTCTTGCCCGCCATGCGGATGCCCTCGGCCACGACCCGGCTTGAGCCAGCCGTGCCCCGCGGACCGTTCACCACCTCATACATCCCCTGCCGCACCGCTTCGAGATGCACCGGGTCGATGTCGAGCGCCTCGAGGCCAAGCACCGGCTGCTCGACCCCGTCGATCGCGCGCACCAGCCGCGGGCTGATCGCGGTGCCCGCCGCGATCCGTGCCGTCATGATCGCCAGTTGCAGCGGCGAGGCCAGCACGTAGCCCTGGCCAATCGTTGCGTTCAGCGTGTCGCCGATCAGCCATTCGGCGCTGCGCACCTCGCGCTTCCACTCCTTGGTCGGCATCAGCCCCTCGGCAACGCCCGAAAGCGGCACGTCATGGCGCATCCCCAGGCCGAGCTTGCGCGCCATGGCCGAGATCTTCTCGATGCCGACGATCTGGCTCAGCTCGTAATAATACACGTCGCAGCTTTCGCGCAGCGATCGCACCAGATCGACGGTGCCATGCCCGCCCCGGCTCCAGCAATGGAACCGGCGCGACGAGACCTCGACAAAGCCCCGGCAGGTGAAGGTATCGTCGAGCCCGATCAGCCCGTCCTCCAGCGCCGCCAGCGCAGTGACCATCTTGAAGGTCGAGCCCGGCGGATAGATCCCCTGGCTCGCCTTGTTGGGCAAGGGCCGGTAGGGATCTTCGAGCAGGCCGGTATAGTCCTTCGAGCTGATCCCGCGCACGAACTTGTTGGGATCGAAGCTCGGCGCCGAAGCCATGGCGAGGATATCGCCGTTGCGGGTGTCCATCACCACTGCCGCCGCACTCTCGCCCGACAGCCGGGCCTCGCAGAAATTCTGCAGCGCATGGTTGACGGTGAGTTGCACCGCGGCTCCCTGCTCGCCCTCCTCGCGCTCGAGCTCGCGCATCACCCGGCCCAGCGCGTTTACCTCGACCCGGCTGGTGCCCGCCGCGCCGCGCAGCGTTTGCTCATAGCTCGCCTCGACCCCGGTCTTGCCGATCTGGAAGCGCGGGATCTGCAACAGCGGATCGGGGTCTTCGAGGCGGCCAAGATCGTAGTCCGAAACCGGCCCGACATAGCCGATGATATGGGCGAAATCGGCGCCGAGCGGGTAGATCCGACTCAGCCCCATCTCGGGGGCAACGCCGGGCAGCGCCGGGGCGTTCACCGCGACCTCGGCGACATCTTCCCAACTGACCCGGTCGGCGATGGTGACCGGCACGAAGGGCGAGCGCCGGGTCATCTCGGCCAGAGCTTTTTCGGTCTCGGCAGGGTCAAGCCAGATCAACTGGCCCAGCCGCGCCAGCACTTCTTCGGGGTCGCCGGCATCCTCGCGCACCATCACGATGCGATAGTTCTGCTCGTTGCCGGCCAGCAACACGCCCTTGCGGTCAAAGATCAGCCCGCGCGCAGGCGGCAGCAGCCGGATATTGATCCGGTTCTGGTCGGCCAGCATCCGGTATTCATCGGCCTGCTCGAGCTGCATGTAGCGCATCCGGCCTACCAGAACTCCGGCAAAGCCAAGCTGCGCCGCCCCCAGAAGCAGCCCCCGACGGGTGACGAGCGTCGCACTCTTTTCGGTATCGGCAGGCGAACGCCTCATACCAGCCGCGCCTCCGCCGCATGTTCGCCGGGGGCGAGGCGACGCACCCGGAAGGCGAGCACCGAAACCCCCACCACCAGCGGATAGGCAAGGATGTTCGAGATCAGCTCAAGCACCGTCAGGCCAAAGCGGGTATGGTCGACAAAAAACACGATCTGCACCGCCTGCGCGGCCAGCATCATCAACAGCAGCACCGCGGCGACAGTAACCCATTCCGCCAGGAAGGATTGTTCGCGCATCAGCCCGGCGCGCGCCCGCAGCGCCTCCAGGCCGATCACCGCCAGACCCGCTGCAAGGCCGGGGGGGCGCAGAAACAACAGGTCGGTCACGAACAGCAACGCGGCGAACAGCAGCACCGGCACGAAGTCGGGCCGGCGCAGCACCCAGGCGAAGCCGGTGAGCACGATCAGATCGGGCGGCGGCATCGTGCCCGTCAGCGCCCCGAAGGGCAGCATCCGAAAGAAGATCACGCTTGCCGAAAGCACCAGGAACAGCCCGGCAAAGCCCAGCCGGTGCAGGGTGGCGGGATCAATCATTGCCCTATCTCCGCCGCCGGCTCGGTCTCGATCGCCTCCACCGGCACGCCTTGCGCGACGGGCGCGAGCACCGGGTTCATCACCAGAAGCCCGCCCGCGCCCTCGACCGCTTCACCGGGGTGACTGCGCAGCACGCGCAGGAATTCAAGCCTCTGGTAGTCGGCCGCGAGCCGCACCCGCAGCCGCCGGTCGGCGCCCCGGATCACCTCGCCCACCAGCAACCCGGCGGGGAACACGCCACCATCGCCGGACGAGATCACCCGGTCTCCGGGCCGCACTTCGTCGGGGTTTTCGATGAAGTCGAGCGGCGGGATCGAGGTATTGTCGCCATGCAGCAGCGCGGTCTGGCCCGAGGGCTGGATCGTCACCGGCAGGCGGCTGGAACTGTCGGTGAGCAGGATCACACGCGCCGTCTGCTCGCCAACGCCGGAAATCCGGCCAACCAGCCCGAGCCCGTCCATCGCCGCCCAGCCATCGACCAGCCCATCGCGCGCGCCGACATTGAGCAGCACCGACTGGCGGAACGGCGAGCCGCTGTCGGTGAGCACCACCCCGGTCACGAAGGACAGCCGCGCGTCGAGGCGCACATTGTTGAGATCGAGCAGCTTGGCGTTTTCCTGCTCAAGCTGGAGCGCGGCTTCCTTCCAGGCCTTCATCTGCTGCAATTCGCGGCGCAGCTCCTGGTTCTGCTCGGCCAGCCGGGCATAGGACTGGAAGCCTTCGACCAGCCCCACCGCCTTGGTCACCGGCACCAGGGCCCATTCCATGTTGGGCACCAGCGCATCGACGATCTGGGCCCGGAACCGCTCGACCCTGGGGCTGTCGATCCGCCACAGCAGGAACACCGCAAACAGCACCAGCACCAACAGCCCGACCAGGATACGCCTGACCGGGGTCACGAAATCTTCGCTGTGTCGCTTGTGCGTCGCCAATCAGGCCTCCCGATGCGTGGGGGGCATCCCCGGCACTAGCTGTCGTAGTCGATAACGTGGCGCAGTTGTTTCTCGTATTCCAGCGCCCGGCCGGTGCCAAGGGCCACACAATTGAGTGACTCGTCGGCCACCGAGATCGACAATCCGGTCTGCTCGCGCAACGAAAGATCGAGTTCGCCGAGCAGGGCACCGCCACCGGTGAGCATCACGCCACGGTCAACGATATCGGCCGACAGGTCGGGCGGCGTCGTCTCCAGCGCCACCATCACCGCTTCGCAAATCTGCTGCACCGGTTCGGCCAGCGCCTCGGCCACCTGCGCCTGGTTGATTTCAAGCTCCTTCGGCACGCCGTTCAGAAGGTCGCGCCCGCGGATCAGCATACTCACGCCGCGCCCGTCATCGGGCATCCGCGCAGTGCCGATCGAGGTCTTGATCCGTTCGGCCGTGCTTTCACCGATCAGCAGGTTATGTTGACGGCGCAGATAGTTGACGATGCCTTCGTCCATCCGGTCGCCGCCGACGCGCACCGAACGGGCATAGACGATGTCGCCCAGCGACAGCACCGCCACCTCGGTGGTGCCGCCGCCGATATCGACGACCATCGAGCCGGTCGGGTCGGTGATCGGCATCCCGGCCCCGATCGCCGCCGCGATCGGCTCGGCGATCAGCCCGGCACGGCGCGCGCCCGCGCTCAGCACCGATTGCCGGATCGCCCGCTTTTCGACCGGAGTGGCGCCATGCGGCACGCAAACGATGATCTTGGGCTTCGAGAACGTGGTGCGCCGATGCACCTTGCGGATGAAATGCTTGATCATCACTTCCGCGGTATCGAAGTCGGCGATCACGCCCTCGCGCATCGGCCGGATCGCCTCGATGCTGCCCGGTGTGCGGCCGAGCATCAGCTTGGCGTCTTCGCCCACGGCCAGCACTTTCCTCACGCCGTCCTTGACGTGGTAGGCCACGACAGAGGGCTCATTGAGAATGATACCCCTGCCTTTGACATAGACCAGCGTGTTTGCCGTACCGAGGTCGATCGCCATGTCTGACGAGAAGAGGCCGGACAGGAAGGACATATGTTTGGCTTTCTTATCGTTACCCATAGCGGGACTCAGCCCCGCGTCCGGTGGGTTATAGGGGTGAGAGCGGTGCGAGGAAAGGCCTCGCACCGCCCCTTCTGGCAGAAATTCGCCGCCGGATGCGCTCGGTTCAGATCGCTTCCGGCTTGGTCTTTTCGCGCCGAACGACGAGGTTGTTCAGCGCGTTCACATAGGCCTTGGCACTGGCCACGACCGTATCGGTATCGGAAGACTGGCCGGTGACGATCTTGCCGTCCTCCTCCATCCGCACCGTCACCGTTGCCTGCGCGTCGGTGCCGCCGGTCACGGCGTGGACCTGATAGAGATTGAGCCGGGCGGTATGCGGAAACAGCGCCTTGACCGCATTGAAGGTGGCATCCACCGGGCCGTCGCCGGTGGCCGTCACCTGCTGGTCAACCCCGTCGATGGTCAGCGTGAGATCGGCCGATTGCGGCGCCTCGGTGCCGCAGATCACCCGCAGGAACTTGACCTTCAGCCGGTCATGCGCCTCGCCGGTGGCCCCCATCAGCGCGATCAGGTCTTCGTCGAACACCTCTTTCTTGCGGTCGGCCAGCTCCTTGAAGCGCACGAACACATCGGCGAGCTGGTTGTCGGCCAGATCGTAGCCCAGCGCCTTCATCTTCGCCTTCAGCGCGGCGCGGCCCGAATGCTTGCCCAGCGGCAGCGACGAGGCCGAGAGGCCGACATCCTCGGGCCGCATGATCTCGAAATTCTGCGGATTCTTCAGCATCCCGTCCTGGTGAATGCCGCTCTCATGGGCGAAGGCGTTTTTGCCGACGATCGCCTTGTTGAACTGCACCGGAAAGCCCGAGACCTGCGCCACCCGGCGCGAGATGTTCATGATCTTGGTGGTGTCCACCCCGGTCTGGTAGGGCATGATATCGTTGCGCACCTTCAGCGCCATCACCACCTCTTCCAGCGCGGTGTTGCCGGCGCGCTCGCCCAGCCCGTTGATCGTGCTCTCGACCTGGCGTGCGCCCGCCTCGACGGCGGCCAGTGCGTTGGCCGTGGCCATGCCGAGATCGTTGTGGCAATGGGTGGCAAAGATCACCTCGTCGGCGCCCGGCACCTTCTCGATCAGCATCCGAATGAGGTCAGCGCTCTCGCGCGGCGCGGTATAGCCCACGGTATCGGGAATATTGATCGTGGTCGCCCCCGCCTTGATCGCGATCTCGACCACCCGGCAGAGATAATCATGCTCGGTCCGGGTCGCGTCCATCGGCGACCATTGCACGTTATCGCACAGGTTGCGGGCATGGCTTACGGTGTCGTGGATCAGGTCGGCCATCTGGTCCATCGACAGGTTCGGAATCTGCCGGTGCAGCGGCGAGGTGCCGATGAAGGTGTGGATGCGCGGCTTGCCGGCGTGTTTCACCGCCTCCCAGCAACGGTCGATATCCTTGTAGTTGGCGCGGCTCAGCCCGCAGATCACGGCGTTTTTCGACCGCTGGGCAATCTCGCGCACCGCGTTGAAATCGCCTTCCGAGGCAATCGGAAAACCGGCCTCGATGATATCGACACCCATCTCGTCGAGCAACTCGGCGATCTCGAGCTTTTCCTCGTGGGTCATGGTCGCGCCGGGCGATTGCTCGCCGTCGCGCAGTGTCGTGTCGAAAATCAGGACGCGGTCCTGCTCGGATGGAATGGTCATATGTCTGTCTTTCTCTTGATCTTAGCCGTTGGCCTCAGGGCCCGATTACATCACGAGGCGCGCGATGAGTATCCTCTGAGCGCTCGCGCCAAGGGGCACGCTCAGAGGCGGCTAAGAAGAAGCAGCGCGGCAAGAGCCGACGGACGCGAGAAAGCGCCGGTCGCAAACAGGATATGGGCCGCGTTGGTCATGGCGCGCACTATAGCCGCCCCCGCCGCGATGAAAAGATGTTTTTGCCCGGCCCTCCGAGCCGCCCCTGCCGATACTGGACGCGGGTAAAAAAAAGAGTCACAAGTGACGATAAGTCGCATCAGACAAGCCTGCCGACTGAGAGCAAGGAAAGGCCGGCCCATGACCGAACCGAGACAACGCAAAAGTGCCGCCGACCGCAAGGCGGAGATCGTCGCCACGGCGATTCGCCTTGCCGCCGATATCGGCCCGGACCGGGTGACCACCCAGCATCTCGCCGATGAAGTCGGGGTGACCCAACCGGCAATCTTTCGGCATTTCGCGACGAAGGCGGATATCTGGCTGGCCGTGGGCGACCAGATTGTCAACGAGATGACGGCGATCCACAGCCATCCGGCGGATCTGGCCGTTGCCGACGCCCACGGCACGCTGCACCAGCTCATCGGCCACCATTTCGTTCATATCAGCAGAAATCCGGCGATCCCGGCGATCCTGTTCTCGCGCGAATTGCAGGCCGAGAATCCGACACTGCGCGCCAAGTTCGACGCCGCCCTCAAGGATCGTCGCGACGCGATCGCCGACCTCATCCGCCGGGCCCAGGAAACCGGGCAACACAGCGCCCAGATCGTCGCCGACGATGCAGCGCAACTGCTGATGGCGGCGTTGCAGGGCCTGTCGATGCGCTGGCTGCTCGACGGCCGCAGTCGCGACCTCGCCGAAGAGGGCGGCCGGGTGATCGGCGCGCTGATCGAGGGCTTTCGGCGCTAACTCCGCGCAGGCCAGACAGCGGTCAGGCGCGGCAATTTGACATTTTGTCGCAATGCATCATGTCGCATATGATGTGGTTTTTGCACCGCCGCCATGCGATACAGTATTCCAAAAATACGCGCGCACGGGCAAGAATCGGTCTCACGTGGAGTCGTGGGCACACTTTTGGACTTGGCTCGGCTCACCCCGATCCGGGCAGACACAGGGAGAGAACATGGCACATGTCGTCGTTTTGGGTGCGGGTCTTGGCGGAACGATCCAGGCCTACGAACTCAAGGAAACACTGACGCGCAGCGACAAGATCACGGTGATTTCCAACAAGCCGTATTTCCAGTTTACCCCGTCCAACCCCTGGGCCGGTGTGGGCTGGCGCAAGCAGGACGAACTGACCGTCGATCTCGAGCCGGTGATGAAGCGCCGCGGCATCGACTTCATCTGCGATGGGGCCACCAAGCTCTTGCCGGATGAAAACAAGATCGTGCTCGAGTCCGGCCGCGAAGTTACCTACGACTACCTCGTCATTGCCACCGGCCCCGACCTGGCTTTCGACGAGATCGAAGGCTTCGGCCCCGACGCGCATACCAACTCGGTCTGCCACGTCGAACATGCGGTGAAGTCGGGCGGCCCCGGCGGCACATGGGAACAGTTCTGCGCCAATCCCGGCCCGATCGTCGTCGGTGCCGTGCAGGGTGCCTCGTGCTTCGGCCCGGCCTACGAATACCTGCTGACCATCGACACCGATCTGCGCAAGCGCAAGATCAAGCACAAGGTGCCGATGACCTTCATCACCTCCGAGCCCTATATCGGCCATCTCGGCCTTGGCGGCGTCGGCGATACCAAGAGCATGCTCGAATCGATCATGCGTGACCGCGATATCAAGTGGATCACCAACGCCAAGACCGAAAAGTTCACCGAAGAGGCGGTGCATGTCACCGAATTTGACGAGGACGGCAACGAGAAGAAAAAGCACGAGGTGCCGGCGAAATACAAGATGATGCTGCCGGCCTTCCGTGGCATCCCCGCGGTGATGGGGATCGAGGGCCTGGTAAACCCGCGCGGCTTCATCATCGTCGACGAGTATCAACGCAACCCGAAATACCGCAATATCTTCGGGATCGGCGTTGCCATCGCCATCGCGCCCCCGGTTGCCACCCCGGTGCCCACCGGCGTGCCGAAGACCGGCTTCATGATCGAGTCGATGGTCACCGCCACGGCGCACAACCTGCCCCGCGTCATGCGCGGTGAAGAGCCCAACGAGCTGCCGTCGTGGAACGCACTCTGCCTTGCCGACTTCGGCGACCGCGGCGCCGCCTTCCTCGCGATGCCGCAGAACCCGCCGCGCAACGTCAACTGGGCGGGCGAAGGCAAGTGGGTCCACTGGGCCAAGCTCGCCTTCGAGTGGTATTTCATGCGCAAAATCAAGAAGGGCGTCAGCGAGCCGTTCTATGAGCGCATGGTCATGAAGATGATGAAGATCAACAAGATCCAGTAATCATCGCAACCGTTACAGAAGGGCCGCTCTCCGGGGCGGCCCTTTTCGTTGCGATCAGGCCGAGAGTGCCGCGGCGAGCAGCGTCATCTCGCGCGGCGCGAACACCCGCACGCCTGCGCGGCGCAGGGCTGCCGTGGTCACGCCTTCACCCGCAACGCGGCGACCGGCAAACCAACCGTCATGCACTTGCGCCGAACCGCAGGAGGGCGAGCCGTCAGTCAGCAGCGCAAAGTGACAGCCTTCGGCGCGCGCAAGCGCGACAGCCGCATCCGCCCCGGCCAGATACGCCGCCGTTACATCCTCGCCGCGATCGTCGAGCACCCTGTCGGCGCCGTCGAGCACACCCGCCGCGCTGCCGCCCGCCGCGATCTCGGCGGGCCGTCGCGGCACCGCAAGCCCGCCCGCAAGCTCGGGGCACATTGCGACGAGCCGCCCCTGCGCCTGCCAGCGAGTCATCAGGCAATGGCTGAGCGTCTTCGCCTGCCCGTCCCAACGCACCGGCTGGCCCAGAAGGCAGGCGCTGACTAGGATCCGGTCCACCTATTCGGCGGCAGCCGGGGCGGCCTCGGGCGCAGGCGCGGTATCGGCGGGCGCGGCGTCCGCCGGTGTTTCCAGCATTTCGCTGATCACCCCCTGTTCCCACTCGCCGGTCATCGTGGTGCCATCGGCATAGGTCACCGTTCCCTGCCCTTCGCGCTGTCCATCGACAAAACGCCCGGTATAGACGGCGCCATCGGCGTAGCGTTCGGTGCCCGTGCCCTGCTTCACCCCGTTGGCCCAATCGCCGTCATAGAAGGCGCCATCGGTGCGGGTCAGCTTGCCCTTGCCATGGAAGCGGTCGGCGGCAAGGCCGCCTTCGTAGCTGTCGCCATTGGCGAAGGTGATCTTGCCACTGCCGTTGAGCAGACCGGCCTTCCAGCCGCCGGTATAGCTGTAGCCATCGGGTTTGGTCAGCGTGCCCTGGCCGTCATAGAGCCCGGAGGCAAAACTGCCTTCATAGGTGGTGCCATCGCCGCGTGTGACGATCCCGGTTCCCTCGAAGACGCCATCGCGCCAGCCGCCTTCATAGGTCGAGCCATCGGGATAAGTGATCTTGCCCTGCCCGTCCGGCAGGCCGGCGCGGAACTGGCCGACATAGACCGACCCGTCGGGATAGGTCTCGGTGCCGTCGCCCTCGATCCGCCCGTCAATCCAGCCGCCTTCGTAGCGGTAACCGTCCTTGCCCGAGAACGTGCCCTGGCCCGACCGCTTGTTGGACGAAAACCCACCTTCGTAAACGTCGCCGTTGGCATAGGTCACCTTGCCGATGCCCGAGCGCACACCCATCACGAAGGGGCCTTCGTAAACGTCGCCGCCCGGCTCGGTGAGCGCGCCGGTGCCGTCCATCTGTCCGTCTTTCCAACCGCCGGTGTAGCGCACGCCTTCCGCCGTGGTGAGCGTGCCCTGCCCGTTTGGCTGGCCATCGGCAAAGGCGCCCTCGTAAACCGCGCCGTCAGCTTCGGTCAGCTTGCCCTGCCCCTGCTTCACGCCCATCGCCCAGGCGCCCTCGTAGACGGTGCCTGACGGGCTTTCGAGCCGCCCCTGGCCGTGATGCTCGCCACCGCGAAATCCGCCCTCGTATTTGAAGCCGTTGGCGTATATCGCGAGCCCGGAGCCGTTGATCTGGCCATCGACCCAATCGCCCTCGTAGGAGGTGCCATCGGCATAGGTCACCTTGCCAAAGCCGTGCGGCCGCCCCTTGGCAAAACCGCCCTCGTAGACCGACCCGTTGGGAAAGCGCGCCACGCCCTCGCCACGGATTTCGCCATCGACGAAGGTGCCGGCATATTCATAGCCGTTCGGCGTGCGCAGCGTGCCCTGCCCGTCGCGCACCCCGTCTTTCAGCGATCCCTCGTAGATCGACCCGTCGTCATATTGCACGACTTCCGAAGTAACCTCCTGCGCCGATACCTGCGCGGGCATCGTGGCGAGCGCCATTGCCAGAACCAGCGCCCCCGACGCCCATCCCCTGTTCAGCTGCGACATGACCTTCCTCTTCCCGGTTTTTGTGTAAACCGTTTGCTCGGCTGCCCAAAACCTACTGAACCCCCCGGAGGGAAACAACGCTTTTCGCCCGTTGCGCGGGCGCGCTGGCTTTTCCTCGCCCACAAACCTGCTAAACGGGAAGGGCACAACCGCCTGACCGAGGGGCCATGCCCGAAACCTTTCGCCTTACCCTGGCCCAGCTTGCCCCGACCCTGGGCGACATCGTCGCCAACGCCGGCAAGGCCCGCGCCGCATGGGCCGAGGCCAAGGCGGCGGGCAGCCAGCTCGTCGCCTTTCCCGAGGCCTTCCTGATCGGCTACCAGCCGCAGGATCTGGTGATGCGCCCGGCCTTCTGGCGCGAGGCGATGGACGCCGTCACGGCGCTTGCCGCCGACACCGCCGACGGCCCCGCCATCGCCATCGGCGCGCCGTTCCATGACGGCGCCGCGCTCTACAATGCCTATCACATCCTCGACGGCGGGCGCGTTGCGCTGCGCGTGCTCAAACAGGTGCTGCCCAACACCAACGTCTTCGACGAAAAGCGGCTGTTTGCCCGTGGCCCGGACCAGGGCCCGTTCCGGCTTGGCCCGCTGTTGATCGGCACCCCGATCTGCGAAGACGCCTGGTGGGAAGACCACGTGTGCAGCACCATGGCGCGCGCCGGGGCCGAACTGCTGCTGGTGCCCAACGGCTCGCCCTATCATCGCGGCAAGGTCGCGGTGCGGCAGGGCCACATGCGGGCGCGGGTGCGCGAGACCGGGCTGGCGCTGCTTTACCTCAACATGGTCGGCGGTCAGGATGACCAGGTGTTTGACGGCGCGAGCTTCGGCGTCAATCCCGGCGGCGATATCGCCTTCCAGCTGCCGCAGTTCGAGGAAACGCTGGCACAGGTCACGCTGGAGCAGACTGGCGCGGGCTGGCGCATTGCCGCCGGCGCGGTCACCCCGGCACCGGATGAATGGGAGGCCGATTATCGTGCGATGGTGATGAGCCTTGCCGACTACATGGCCAAGTGCGGGTTCACCAAGGTGCTGCTCGGCCTCTCGGGCGGGATCGACTCGGCGCTCGTGGCGGCAATCGCCGCCGATGCCCTCGGCCCCGACAACGTGCGCTGCGTGATGCTGCCTTCGGAATATACCAGCCAGACCAGCATCGACGATGCCGCGGCGGTGGCGCGCGCGCTTGGCGCCCGGCTCGATACCCTGCCGATCTCCGGCCCCCGCGCCGCCGTGACCGAGGCGCTTGCCCCGCTCTTCGCGGGCGCCTCTCCCGATCTCACCGAAGAAAACATCCAGTCGCGCCTGCGCGGGCTCTTGTTGATGGCGCTGTCCAACAAGTTTGGCGAGATGCTGCTGACCACCGGCAACAAGTCCGAGGTGGCGGTGGGCTACGCCACCATCTACGGCGACATGGCAGGCGGCTATAACCCGTTGAAAGACCTCTACAAAACCCGCGTTTTCGAAACCTGTCGCTGGCGCAACGCCAACCACCGGCCGTGGATGAAAGGCCCGTCGGGCGAGGTGATCCCGCCCCGCGTGATCGACAAGCCGCCCAGCGCCGAGCTGCGCGACGACCAGAAGGACGAAGACAGCCTGCCGCCCTACGACGAGCTGGACGCGATCCTCGACGGCCTCATCGACCGCGAGGCAAGCGTGGCGGAACTGGTGGCGGAGGGGTTTGACCGCGACACCGTCAAGCGCGTGGAACATCTGATTTTCATCAGCGAATACAAACGCTTTCAGTCCACGCCGGGCACCCGCCTGACCAACCGCGCGTTCTGGCTCGATCGCCGCTACCCGATCGCCAACCGCTGGCGCGACAAGACCTGACTGCACCCGTGCGCAAGGCAGAGCGCAGCGGCCTTGCGCCGCGCGACCGGCGCGGCGCATCATCATCGGAGAGCTGAAACAAGCGTCGCTTTTCGCCGCCGATGTCGAAAACCGGCAAGACACGGCGACCGGCGCGCGCGATCAGCACCCAATCCTTGCACTGGCGACCCGATGACACCGCGCACCTTGCCCTCCGCCTTCACCCCGGCCGAATGCGACCGCATCGCCGCCGCCGCCGTCGCGGCGACCAGCGCCGATGCCGGTCTGGTGCGCGGCCAGAGCGATCACAACCTGCGCCGCGCCGAACTGGTCTGGGTCGATGACCTGCCCGAGCTTGGCTGGGTCACCGACCGGCTGATCGAGGTGGTGCGCGAGGCCAATCGCGGCTTTGGTTTCGCCCTCGACGCGATGGCCGAGAGCCCGCAGATCGCCCGCTATGGGGCCGAGCGCGAGGGGCATTTCGGCTGGCATTCCGATATCGGTGACGGTCCGCTGGCGGCGCGGCGAAAACTGACCGTGGTGGTGCAGCTCAGCCCGTCCGAAAGCTATGCAGGCGGCGCGCTCGAATTGCAGCCCGGCGCTGGCACCACCGCCGCCGCCCGCGATCAGGGCAGCGCCACCGCCTTCCCGAGTTTCGTGCTGCACCGGGTGACGCCGGTGACGAAGGGCAGCCGCCATTCGCTCACCATCTGGGCCCATGGCCCGGCTTTTCGCTGAAACCTATTCCAGCATCATCTGGTAACTCGCAGGCACGTAACGAAAGCCGTCGCCGCGCGGCTCGACATAGCCCAGCGCCGGGAAGGGCATGTGGTAGCCGATGAACGGTAGCTTGTCGGATACCAACATGTCGAGCAGGCGCCGCCGGGTCTGCGCCGCCATCGCCTTGTCCATATCGAACCTGACCTCCCAATCCGGGTAACCCAGCGACCAGACGAAGTGATTGGCAAAATCGGCCCCGAGCAGCAGCGCCTCGCCGTTGCTCTCGATCATGAACGCCATGTGCCCCGGCGTATGGCCGAAGGCGGCAATCGCGGTGATCCCGGCGGCGACGCTGCCCCCGTCTTCCACGAAACTCATCTGATCGGCGAAGGGCCGCACCTTGGCGTCAAATCCCTCGTCGCCCATCGCCGCCCAGGCGTCATACTCGACCCGGCCAGTGACATAGCGGGCATTGGCGAAGGTCGCAGCCCCCGCCTCGCCGGCCATGCCGCCGATATGGTCGCCATGCATGTGGGTCAGCACCACCACGTCAACCTGCTCGGGCGTATAGCCCGCCGCCTGCAACGCGCCGGTAATGCCGTCGGGGTTCAGCCCGGTATCGAACAACACCAGTTCGGCCCCGGTATTGACCACCGTCGGGGTGAAGAAAAACTGCGCCTTGTCGGTGGGGATCATCGCCGCCGCGCTGGCCTCGGCAAAGGCCTCGTCCGAGGCGTTCAGCCCGAAGATGCCATGCGGGTCCGGCACCGTTCGGGTGCCCGCCAGAAGTGCGGTGACCTCGAAACCGCCCAGCGCGAAACGGTTGAACCGCGTCGTCGCCATGCCCATCATCTCCGCCGCCGCGAAAGCCCCGGTGGCGCTCAGCGGCAGCGCTGCCGCCCCAAGCAGCAACCCGCGACGATCCAGTTTCATACCCGTCACAGACATATTGTTCTCCCATCACGCAATTGCGGTTACACTGGCACATGTTACCCAGCCAGCGCGCCCGGTCGTGTCACCAAGCCGTGAGGATTTCGTGATGGCCAACAAGACCGCCCCGACCGATGCCGCCGTGTCGGAATTTCTGGCTGGCGTCGCCCACCCCACCCGGCGCGCCGACGCGATCCGGCTCGACGCGATCTTTCGCGAGGTCACCGGCTGGTTGCCGCAGATGTGGGGTCCGTCGATCATCGGCTATGGCGCCTACGATTACCGCTACGAGTCCGGCCGCGAGGGCGAGATGTGCGCCACCGGCTTCAGCCCCCGCAAGACCAACCTCGTGCTCTACATCATGCCCGGCTACACCGATTTCAAAGATATCCTCGCCGGACTCGGCAAGCACAAGCTGGGGAAATCCTGCCTCTACCTCGGCAAACTCGCCGATGTCGACGAGGCTGCGCTGCGGGCGCTGATCCGCGCCGGGCTGGACAATCTTGCCACCCGCTGGCCGGTCCGGCCGAGCTGAGCCGCTATTCCCACCAGCGGTCGATCGCGGCGATATCATCGTCCGACCAACCGAAATGATGCGCCATTTCATGCACCAGCACATGGGCCACCAGCGCCTCGAGGGTCACATCCGCCCGCGCGACCCATTCATCGAGGATCGCCCGGCGAAACAGCCAGATCGTGTCGGGCTGCATCGGGCTGTCCATCACCGATTTCTGCGTGAGCGGAATGCCGTCATAGAGCCCGGTCAGCTCGAATGGGTCGTCAATGCCCAACTCATCGAGAAACGCATCCGGCGCCACATCCTCGACCCGGATCGCCACCGCGCCCGCCGCCGGGCGAAAGGCCGCCGGCAGGGCATCGCGGGCGGCCAGCGCCAGCGCCTCGATCTGGTCAAGGCCGGGCGGATAGCTTTGCGCCATCACCAGCCCCCGGTTCGGATGAACACGCCCGCAAGCACGAACAGCACCGAAAGCAGCGTCACCCCGCGAATATGCCAGGCCATCAGCGGCAGGGTCTCGGCGCGCAGATGCGGGATCACCCGGAACCGCGCATTCAGGGCCAATGCCGCTGTCGCCGCCAGCAACCCGAGCTTCACCCCCACCGCCGCCGCGGTGGGATCGGCGAAGCGCAGCCAGTCACCGGGGTTGGGCACCAGCGTCCAGGCCAGCCAGAGCCCGGTGGCCACCTGCACCAGAAGCGCCGGAATGCCGATCCGCTCGTAGCCCTGTTCGAAGTCCTGCAAGATCGCCGGATCGCGCGCCCGCAATGCCCGTGGCAGCACGGTGAAAGCCAGCACGAGGTGGCCGCCGGTCCAGATCGTGGCGCCCAGCACATGCAGGGCAAGAATGGTATAAAACACGTCACGCACCTCCTGACCGCCGGTTGGACCTATATGGACAATACCGGCGCGGTATGAAAGAGGAGCGAGCCACAGGAGACAGCCATGACCGTTACCCGTTTCGCCCCCTCGCCCACCGGCTATCTGCATGTCGGCAACCTGCGCACCGCACTGTTCAACTGGCTGATCGCCCGCCAGCAGGGCGGCACCTTCATCCTGCGCCTCGACGATACCGACCCGGAGCGCTCGAAGCCCGAATATGCCGACGCGATCCAGCGCGATCTCGAATGGCTCGGCCTGACATGGGACCGGATCGAAACCCAGTCGTCGCGGCTCGACCGCTACGAGGCCGCGGCCGACGAGCTGCGCGCCAAGGGCCGGTTCTACGAGTGCTTCGAGACCCCGACCGAGCTTGACCTCAGGCGCAAGAAACAGCTCAACATGGGCCGCCCCCCGGTCTATGACCGCGCCGCGCTGGCGCTTTCGGACGCCGACAAGGACCGCCTGCGCGCCGAACGCGGACAGGGCCATTGGCGCTTCCTGCTCGACCAGGAGCGGATCAACTGGATCGACGGCATCCTCGGCGAGATTTCCATCGACGCCGCCTCGGTCTCCGACCCGGTTCTGATCCGCGCCGACGGGCAGTTTCTCTACACCCTCGCCAGCGTTTGCGACGATGTCGATTACGGCATCACCCACGTGGTGCGCGGCTCCGATCACGTAACCAATACCGGCACCCAGATCCAGATCATCAAGGCCCTTGGCGGCGCGGTGCCGGGCTTTGCCCACCATTCGCTGCTCACCGGCCCGCAGGGCGAGGCACTGTCGAAACGCCTCGGCACGCTGTCCTTGCGCGATCTGCGCGCGCAGGGGGTCGAGCCGATGGCGCTGATCAGCCACATGGCGCGGCTCGGCTCGTCGCAGCCGGTCGAACTGGCCAGCAATCTCGACGAGGTCATCGCCGGGTTCGATCTGGCCAGCTTCGGCGCGGCGCCCACCAAGTTCGACGTGAACGACCTGTTCCCGCTCACCGCCCACGCCCTCGCCGCCCGCCCCTATGCCGCGGTCGCCGATCAGGTCCGTGCGCTCGGCGTGCCCAACGACATCGCCGAGGCGTTCTGGCTCGTCGCGCGCGACAACATCACCACCATGCATGACCTCGAAGGCTGGTGGCATCTCTGCCGCGACGGCGCGGTGCCGCTGGTCGACGCCGAAGACGAAGACATGGTCGCCACCGCGATGCGCCTGCTGCCCGAGCCGCCCTATACAGCCGACAGCTGGGGCCAGTGGACGGCGGCGGTGAAAGACGCCACCGGGCGCAAGGGTCGCGGCCTGTTCATGCCGCTGCGCAAGGCGCTCACCGGCATGGACAACGGCCCCGAGATGGCCACGCTGATGCCGCTTCTGCAAAAGGTCCGGCGCTGACCCCTTCTTTGGTCGCCAAATACCTCGGGGGTTTGGGGGCTGCGCCCCCAACCTGACGATCCCGCGCGGCGCAGCCGCACCGCAGGGCCCCGCCTCAGTCCGGGATCACCCGCGCGCCGATCCGGGCAAGCTCGTCATCCACCAGCGCCCGTTCATGGCCGTCCAACACTTGCGCACGGGCATAGATCGGCTGCGCCCGGTCGTCGAGCACCGGCACGTGCCAGCCGTCGGTGCTGTCGAAAAACCGGCGCACGCCGGCCTCGCCGAACTCGCTCAGAAAGCCCTGAACCACCACGTCGACATAGCTCAGCAGCACCGGGTGCTCCGGCCCCGGATCGTGATGCGCGCCCTCGGGGATGGCATAGATCGCCACCTCGACGGCGCGGCCGACGCGGTGGTGCACCGTGGTGCTCACGTCATGGCGGGCATAGGCGTGTTCACGGTCGTCCAGCGCCGTCCAGTCGGCGCCCGGCACCGCCGCCACCAGCCCCTCGATCTCGGCCCCCGGCGCGGGCACCACAGTCAGAAAGCAACGCTGGCGCAACGGCGATTTGCGCCACGCCCGCCGCCAGCCCGTCACCCGCGCCGCGCCGGCCTCGGCGTAGTCGTGTGTGCGCCGGTTCACCAGCGAGCCATAACCAAAGAAAAACGGGTCCTGCATGGCGCAGTTGTGCCCTTGCGGCGCGGTGGCGGCAAGAGCCTCACTGGCGCCATGATGGGGGTTGTGCGGGCGCGGGCGGCTCGCTACCTTCGCCGCACCTGCGCAGGGAGAATCCGGGGGCCAGCTTTGGTATGCCCGGTGCCGAAGGAGCAACCGCCCCGGTAAACTCTCAGGCAAGCGGACCTCGCAGGCACAGACTCTGGAGAGAGGCCGCAAGGCCCGCCGAAGGGATAACGATCTCAGGCGCACGGACAGAGGGGGCATCGGGCGGGCCAATGATGGACCAGCGATGCCGGGCGCGTTCTCCCGGCGGGGAGACGGCATGAGCGATTTGGGCCGAACGGTGTTTTATGACCTCCACGCCGAGCTGGGGGCAAAAATGGTGCCCTTCGCCGGCTGGGAAATGCCGGTGCAATATGCGCCGGGCGTGCTGAAAGAGCACCTCCATACCCGCGCTGCCGCCGGGCTGTTCGATGTCAGCCACATGGGCCAGGTGGTCCTGCGCGGGCCGGATGTGGCCGAGGCGCTGGAGGCGCTTGTGCCGGTCGATGTGGTCGGGCTGGCCGAGGGGCGGCAACGCTACGCCATGTTCACCACCCCCGAAGGCGGGATCATCGACGACCTGATGATCGCCAACCGGGGCGACCATCTGTTTCTGGTGGTCAACGCCGCCCGCAAGGCGATCGACATCGAGCACCTGCACAATGGCCTTCCCGGTATCGAGGTCGAAGAGATCACCGGCCGGGCTCTGATCGCGCTGCAAGGGCCGAAGGCGGAAGACGCGCTGGCGGCGCTCAACCCGGCGGTGCGCGAGATGCGGTTCATGGACGTGGCGGATGTCGAACTGGCCGGGGCCACCTGCTGGGTCAGCCGTTCGGGCTATACCGGCGAGGACGGGTTCGAGATTTCGGTGCCCAACACCATGGGCCCCCGGCTTGTCCGGGCGCTGCTCGAAAACCCTGATGTTCAGCCGATCGGCCTTGGTGCGCGCGATTCGCTGCGGCTCGAGGCGGGTCTGTGCCTCTACGGCGCCGATATCGACGAAACCACGTCGCCGGTGGAAGCGGGGCTGTCCTGGGCGATCCAGAAGGTCCGCCGCAGCGGCGGCGCCCGGCAAGGCGGATTTCCCGGCGCCGAGCGCATCCTCGCCGAACTCGACGATGGACCCGCCCGCAAGCGCGTCGGCCTGCTGCCGGAAGGCCGTGCCCCGATGCGCGCCCACACCCTGCTTTTTGCCAGCGAGGACGCGGCCGAGCCGCTGGGCGAGATCACCTCCGGCGCGTTCGGACCAACGATTGAACAGCCGATGTCGATGGGCTACGTGCCCGCCAGCCACGCCGCCCCCGGCACGCGGCTGTTTGCCGAACTGCGCGGCAAGCGCCTGCCGGTGGTGGTTGCACCTCTGCCCTTCCACACCCCATCCTACAAACGCTGACCCACAGGAGACCGCTTCATGAAATACACCGAAGAACACGAGTGGCTCGACGAGGCCGACGGAATCGTCACCATCGGCATCACCGCCCATGCCGCCGAACAGCTTGGCGATATCGTCTTTGTCGAACTGCCCGACGTTGGAACCGAAGTGGCCAAGGACGACGAGGCGGTGGTGATCGAGAGCGTAAAAGCCGCCTCCGACATTCTCGCCCCGATTGACGGCGAGATCGTCGAAGTGAACGACGCCATCGTCGAAGACCCAGGCAAGGTCAACGAAGACCCCGAGGGCGCGGCATGGTTCTTCCGGATCAAGCCCGCCGATATGAGCCAGCTGGCCGATTACATGGACGAGGCCGCCTACAAGGCGTTCATCGGCTGATCATGGCCGAGCCTCGCACCCACCGCGCCAGCCGCAAGATCGCCGCGCCGCCGGACGTGCTCTATGCAGCGCTCCTCGACCCCGAGGCGCTGGAGACATGGCTGGCGCCCCCGGGCGCGCGGCTGCATGTCGAGAAGCTCGACGCCCGGCCCGGCGGCGCCTTCCGTTTCGTGCTGACCTTCGACGCCCACAAGGGCAAGACCAGCGCGAACACCGACGTGATCGCGGGCCATTTCGTTACCCTCACGCCGGGAGAGCTCGTGCTCTCCGAGGGCGATTTCACCACCGACGATCCCGCCTTCGAAGGCGCGATGCGCACCGGCTGGCATTTCCACCCCGTGCCCGGCGGCACGCGGGTCGAGGTGGTGGCCGAAAACGTGCCCCCCGGCATCTCCGCCGACGACCACCAAGCGGGCTTTGCCGCCTCTCTCGCCAATCTCGCCCGCTACGCCGAACAACACTGACCGGATCAGCCCCATGCCCTTCACGCCCACCAATTACCGGCCCTATGACTTCGCCAACCGCCGCCATATCGGCCCATCGCCCGCCGAAATGGCCGAGATGCTGGCCACGCTGGGCGCCGAAAGCCTCGAGGCTCTGATCGACGAAACGGTGCCGAAATCAATCCGGCAGGCCGCGCCACTGGACTTTGGCAAGGCCCGGTCGGAGCGCGAAATGCTCCACCAGATGCGGGTGACGGCGGCGAAAAACACGGTGCTGCGCTCGCTGCTGGGCCAAGGCTACCACGGCACCGTCACGCCGCCGGTGATCCAGCGCAACATCCTTGAAAACCCGGCCTGGTATACCGCCTACACGCCCTACCAGCCGGAGATTTCGCAAGGCCGGCTCGAGGCGTTGCTGAACTACCAGACGATGATTTCCGACCTCACCGGGCTCGAGATCGCCGGCGCCTCGCTGCTGGACGAAGCCACCGCCTGCGCCGAGGCGATGACCATGGCCGAGCGGGTGGCGAAGTCGAAGGCGCGGGCCTTCTTCATCGACGCCGCCTGCCACCCGCAGAACATCGCGGTGATGAAAACCCGCGCCGAGCCGCTGGGCATCGAGGTGATCGTCGGCGCCCCCGCCGATCTGAACCCGGAAACGGTGTTCGGCGCGATTTTCCAGTATCCCGGCACCAACGGCGAAATCCGCGATTTCACCGACGATATCGCGGCGCTGCATGCGGCGGGCGCCATCGGCATCGTCGCTGCCGACCCGCTGATGCTCACGCTGCTGAAAGAGCCGGGCGCGATGGGGGCCGATATCGCCGTCGGCAGCACCCAGCGCTTTGGCGTGCCCATGGCCTATGGCGGGCCCCATGCCGCCTACCTCGCCTGCCATGCCGCGCACAAGCGCGCCATGCCGGGCCGCCTTGTCGGGGTCAGCATCGACGCGCGGGGCAACAAGGCCTACCGCCTCGCGCTGCAAACCCGCGAACAGCATATCCGCCGCGAAAAGGCTACCTCGAACGTCTGCACAGCGCAGGCGTTGCTGGCGGTCATGGCCAGCTTCTACGCCGTGTTCCACGGGCCGGAAGGGCTGAAAGCCATCGCCCAGCGCATCCACCGCAAGACCGCGCGGCTCGCCCACAAGCTCGAAGAAGCCGGCTACGAGATCGCGCCGGGGCATTTCTTCGACACCATCACCGTCGAGGTCGGGCATCTGCAAAAGGGCATCATCCTCGCCGCGCTGAAGGAAGGCGTGAACCTGCGCCCGGTCGGCAAGACCCGCATTGGCATCACCCTTGACGAAGCCACCCGCTCGCCCACCATCGAGGCGGTCTGGCGCGCCTTCGGCGTGCTGGCCGAGGACAAGGTGTTCAGCGAAGACTATCACTGCCTGCCCGAGACCCTCGCGCGAGAGAGCGCCTATCTCACCCACCCGGTCTTTCACATGAACCGGGCCGAGACCGAGATGATGCGCTACATGCGCAAACTCGCCGACCGCGACCTGGCGCTGGACCGCGCGATGATCCCGCTCGGCTCCTGCACGATGAAGCTCAACGCCGCCGCCGAGATGATCCCGGTAAGCTGGCGCGAGTTCTCGATGATGCACCCGCTCTGTCCGCCCGATCAGGCCACCGGCTATCACGAGTTGATCGACGATCTGAAACAGAAGCTCTGCACCATCACCGGCTATGACGCGATGTCGATGCAGCCCAATTCCGGCGCGCAGGGCGAATATGCCGGTCTGCTCACCATCCGCGCCTATCACGCCGCCAACGGCGAGGCCGAGCGCGATATCTGCCTGATCCCGATGTCGGCCCATGGCACCAACCCGGCTTCGGCCCAGATGGCCGGAATGAAGGTGGTCGTGGTGAAGACCGCCGCCAACGGCGATATCGACGTGGAAGATTTTCGCGCTCGTGCCGAGGCCGCCGGCGACCGGCTCGCCGCCTGCATGATCACCTATCCCTCTACCCACGGCGTCTTTGAAGAGACCGTGCGCGAGGTCTGCGACATCACCCATGCGCATGGCGGCCAGGTCTATATCGACGGCGCCAACCTCAACGCACTGGTGGGGCTGGTAAAACTTGGCGAGATCGGTGGCGACGTAAGCCACCTCAACCTGCACAAGACCTTCGCGATCCCGCATGGCGGCGGCGGCCCCGGCATGGGGCCGATCGGGGTGAAGGCGCATCTTGCGCCGCACCTGCCGCCCAACCCGTTCAAGGGCGAGGCGGGCGCGATAAGCGCCGCGCCTTATGGCTCGGCCTCGATCCTGCCGATCTCCTGGGCCTATATCCTGATGATGGGCGGCGCCGGGCTGACCCAGGCCACACGCGTGGCGATCCTCAACGCCAATTACATCGCCGCCCGGCTCGAAGGCGCCTTCGAGGTGCTCTACAAGGGGCCGACAGGCCGCGTGGCGCATGAATGCATCATCGACGTGCGCCCCTTCGCCGACAGCGCCGGGGTGACGGTGGAAGACATCGCCAAGCGGCTCATGGATGCGGGCTTCCATGCGCCGACGATGAGCTGGCCGGTGGCCGGAACGCTGATGATCGAGCCGACCGAAAGCGAGACCAAAGGCGAGCTTGACCGGTTCTGCGAGGCGATGCTGGCGATCCGCGAAGAAATCCGGGCCATCGAAGACGGCCGGATGGACCCCGAGAACAACCCGCTGAAGAACGCTCCGCACACCACCGAAGACCTCGTGGGCGAGTGGGGCCGGCCCTATAGCCGCGAACAGGGCTGCTTCCCGCCGGGCTCGTTCCGGGTCGACAAATACTGGCCGCCGGTCAACCGCGTCGACAACGTTTATGGCGACCGTAACCTTGTCTGCATCTGCCCGCCGCTGGAGAGCTATACCGAGATGGAGTAGCACCGCCCGCCGAAGGCTGGCCGTTGCTCAGTCGACCACGACAAGATCCGTGATCCGGCCCTTGAAATAGCTCTCGTAACCGTCCGGATAGACATAGCCGACCTCGCCCAGCGTCGGGATGCGCCGCCCGCCGATCTGGGCGTAGTCGGAGAATGCGCCGCGCCAGTCGAGCGGCGCGATGCTTCCATCGGGCAGCGTTGCCGGCCGGCCGCTGGCGGTAACGGCGACGACATCGCCCGCCGCGTCGAGTTGAAACACCACCTCGGCCGTGCCCCCCGCCGTCTCCAGCCGGGCCACGATCTCCGCGCCAGAAACCTCCCACATGATCTCACGGTTCACGAGGATCGCGTCGGGCGCCCAGGGCAGTTCGGCCAGATAGCGCAAGCCTTCGCCCAGCGCCGCTTCCGGGCCTTGCGTCGCGTCGAGGCGGTAGGCGCTGAACAGGCGCACCTCCAGCACACCCTCGCCGTCGACATAGGAATCGAGCACCCGGACCAGCGGCAGCGGCCCGGCGCGCATCGTCGCCACCCAGGCGAATCCCGGTCTGGCCACACCGATGGTCTGCCGGGCCGAAAGCGACGTCCAGTCCGCACCGGGTTTCAGCCGCATCTCGGCGCTCTGCTCAAGGCGCAGCGCCGCAGCCGGGGCGGCCCCGGCAAGGCCGCGTTGTGCGAAAGCCTCCACGACCGGCGGCAGATCCTGGCGCACGCTGCCCGGCGGTTCGGCCGAAAGCCACGCCGCCTTCCGCGCCACATCCCGCGAAAACAGTACGGCGAAGATCAGCGTTACAACCAGACCCACCAGAACCAGCACACCAATTCCGGCAAAAACAAGTCTCATGGCAGCCTCCGTTCCCATGCCGCAATCTTACCCGCGCCGGGCCCGCCACGCTTTGGCCCCGATCAAGCAAAACTTGCCATATGGCGTTTTCTGCGCTTTTCTGGGGGGCAATAACACACCGCCCCTTCTACGCCGCATCGAAGGGGACGGGGGCCAACAGGGTAAGGCGGCGGGACTGTCATGAATATCGCGTTTCTTCTCAACGGAGAGACCGTGGAGCTGCGTGGCGTCGATCCGACCATGACGGCGCTCGACTGGCTGCGCGAAACACGGGGTCTCACCGGCACCAAGGAGGGCTGCAACGAAGGCGATTGCGGCGCCTGCACGGTGATGGTGAGCGACGAGGCCGGCACCCGCGCGCTTAACGCCTGCATTCTCTTCCTGCCGCAGCTCAACGGAAAATCGCTCACCACGGTCGAGGGCCTCGCCGCCCCCGATGGCAGCCTGCACCCGGTGCAGGAGGCGATGGTGGAGCATCACGGCAGCCAATGCGGCTTCTGCACGCCGGGGATCGTGATGAGCCTCGCGGCTGGCCAGATCGCCGGTGAGACCGACCATGACCGCCAGCTCGCGGGCAATCTCTGCCGCTGCACCGGCTATGCGCCGATTGCCCGCGCCGCCGATATCGCCCTGCGCAAGCCGGTGCCGAAATGGCTGCGCGATCTGCCCACCGGCCCCGGCCGGTATGGCCCGGACCAGGCGCAGATGCCTACCAGTATCGACGCGCTGGCGGATTACCTGATGGCGCATCCCTATGCCCGCATCGTCGCCGGGGCCACCGATATCGGCCTGTGGGTCAACAAGGATATGCGCGATCTCGGCGAGGTGGTCTTCGTCTCCCAGATCGCCGAGATGGCGCGGATCGAAACCGCGCCCTACATGATCCGCATCGGCGCCGGCGCGACCATCGAGGCGCTGCGCCGCGAGATGGTGCCGCACCACCCTCATTTCGCCGCGATGCTCGCGCGCTTCGCCTCGGCGCAGGTGCGCGGCGCGGCGACGGTGGGCGGCAACATCGCCAACGGCTCCCCGATCGGCGACGCCCCCCCGGCGCTGATCGCCCTCGGGGCCACGCTGATCCTGCGCCGACACGACAGCCAGCGCGAGATCGCGCTCGAGGATTTCTTCCTCGACTACGGCAAGCAGGACCGGCAGCCGGGCGAATTCGTCGAAGCCATAACGATCCCGCGTGAGCCCGGCGCACCGGATCGGCTGAAGGTCTACAAGATTTCCAAAAGGTTCGATCAGGACATTTCCGCCGTGCTGGGCGCGTTCAATATCGCCGTGGAGGACGGAAAAGTGAAATCGGCGCGGATTGCCTTCGGCGGCATGGCCGGGGTGCCAAAGCGCGCCGCGGCGGTGGAGGCCGCGCTCACCGGCGAGCCCTGGAGCCACGAGACGGTGACGGCGGCGATGGCTGAGTTCGGCAAGGATTTCACCCCGATGAGCGATATGCGCGCCAGTGCCGACTACCGGCTGACCACGGCCGCCAACCTGCTCTTGCGCTACTGGCACGAGGATCAGGGCGCCACGGTGTCGGTGCAGGAGGTCCAGCCATGAGCGTGACCCGGCCCCTGCCCCATGACAGCGCCCCCGGCCACGTGACCGGCAGCGCGCGCTACATCGACGATATCCCCACCCCCGCAGGCACCCTGCATCTGGCCTTCGGCCTCAGCGACGAGGCGCGCGGCGTGATCGTCTCGGCCGATCTGTCGGGAGTGCGCGCCTCGCCCGGCGTGGTCGCGGTGCTGACGGCGGCCGATCTCGACCGGCCCGCCGATTGCTCGCCCTCGGCCCATGACGAGCCGCTGCTGGCCACCGGCGAAGTGCAGTATCACGGTCAGCCGATCTTCCTTGTCATCGCCACCAGCCACCGCGCGGCACGGGCGGCGGCGCGACGGGGCAAGGTCGAGATCGACCCGCGCCCGGCACTGCTCACCATCGACGACGCGCTTGCCGCCAAGAGCTATTTCGAGGGCGGCCCGCTCACCTGGACACGTGGCGATGTCGACTCCGCGCTGGCCGAAGCCGCACACGTGATCGAGGGCGAGATCGAGATCGGCGGGCAGGAGCATTTCTACCTCGAAGGTCAGGCGGCGCTGGCATTGCCGGGCGAAGCGGACGAGATGCATGTGCATTCCTCGACCCAGCATCCAAGCGAGGTCCAGCACAAGGTGGCCGACGCGCTTGGTGTGAAGATGAACGCCGTCCGGGTCGAAACCCGGCGCATGGGCGGCGGTTTTGGCGGCAAGGAAAGCCAGGGCAACGCGCTCGCCATCGCCTGCGCCATCGCCGCGCAGAAAACCGGCAAGCCCTGCAAGATGCGCTATGACCGCGACGACGACATGGTGATCACCGGCAAGCGGCACGATTTCCGCATCCGCTACCGCGCCGGGGTGAACAGCGGCGGGCGGCTGCTCGGCGTCGATTTCGCCCATTACGTCCGCGCCGGCTGGAGCGCCGATCTGACCCTGCCGGTCGCGGACCGGGCCATGCTTCACGCCGACAACGCCTATTTCGTGCCCGCGATCCGCATCGAAAGCCACCGGCTGCGCACCAACACCGCCTCCGCCACCGCCTTTCGCGGTTTCGGCGGGCCGCAGGGCATGGTCGGGATCGAACGGGTGATGGACCACATCGCCCACAGCCTCGGGCTCGACCCGCTGGCGGTGCGGCGCAAGAATTTCTACGCCAAGACCAAGGTGCAGGAGACCCATTATGGCCAGCCGGTGAAGGGCTTCATCCTGCCCGATATCGTCAAGGTGCTGGTCGATTCGTCCAATTACGAAGACCGCCGCGCGGCGATCCGGGCGTGGAACGCCGAGAACCAGATCATCAAGAAGGGCATTGCCCTCACCCCGGTGAAATTCGGGATCAGCTTCACGCTCACCCATCTCAACCAGGCCGGTGCGCTGGTGCATGTTTACCAAGATGGCTCGATTCACCTCAATCACGGCGGCACCGAGATGGGCCAGGGCCTGTTTCAGAAGGTGGCGCAGGTGGCGGCGGCGAGCTTTGGCGTCGGGCTCGACCAGGTGCAGATCACCGCGACCGACACCCACAAGGTGCCCAACACCTCCGCCACGGCCGCAAGCTCGGGCTCCGACCTCAACGGCATGGCGGTCAAGGTCGCCTGCGACGAGATCCGGGGCCGCATGGCGCGCCACCTTGGCCAGTTGCATGGCGTCAAGCCGCGCCAGGTCGCCTTCAAGGGCGGCAAGGTCAAGGTCGGCGGGCTGCGGTTGGGCTTCGCCGAGGCCGCGCAGGCCTGCTACGAGGGCCGGGTGAGCCTTTCGGCCACCGGCTTCTACAAGACCCCCGATGTGTCGTGGGATCGCAGCACCGGCACCGGTCATCCGTTCTACTACTTCGCCTATGGCGCGGCGGTCACGGAAGTGGCGATTGATACCCTCACCGGCGAATACCGGATGCTGCGTGCCGACATCCTGCATGACGTGGGCGAAAGCCTGAACCCGGCGCTGGACACCGGCCAGATCGAGGGCGGGTTCGTCCAGGGCGTTGGCTGGCTCACCACCGAAGAACTGGTCTGGGACGATCGCGGCCGCCTCGCCACCCATGCGCCCTCGACCTACAAGATCCCCACCGCCTCCGACCGGCCCGAGATCTTCAACGTTGCCTTGTGGGGTCAGCCCAACACGGTGCCGACGATCTACCGCTCCAAGGCGGTGGGCGAGCCGCCGCTGATGCTGGGTATCTCCGCATTGATGGCGCTGTCCGACGCGGTATCGGGCTGCGGCGAGCCCTACCCGCTGCTCGATGCCCCGGCCACACCGGAGCGGGTGCTGATGGCGGCGCGCCGGGTGCGCGGGTGAGCCTCGACCGCGCCGCGCTCGCCGCCGCCGTGGCGCGCCATGGCCCGGTGGTGCGCGTGGTCGTGGCCGAGGTGCAAGGCTCGGCCCCGCGCGAGGTGGGCGCCTCGATGCTGGTCTGGGACGGCGGGCAATCGGGCACGATCGGCGGCGGCGCGCTGGAATACGATGCCGCCCGCGATGCCCGCGAGATGCTGGCGCGCGGTGATGCGCGGCGCTTTCGAAAGGCGCTGCTCGGCCCCGATCTGGGCCAGTGCTGCGGTGGGGCGGTCGCGTTGCTGTCGGAAGTCTGGAGCGCCGATGCTCTCGAGGCGCTCGCAGAGGTCCATGCCCGGCCCGTCACCGGCACCGCAGACGCGGCCCCGCTTGGCCTGCGCCGCCTGCTGGCCGAGGCGCGGCGCGGCACCGGGCAACTCGGTGCAACCTTGGTGGAGGGCTGGTTTGTCGAACCCGTCACCCCCGCCGCCACCTCGGTCTGGATCTGGGGCGCGGGCCATGTCGGGCGGGCGCTGGTGGACACGCTCGCGCCGCTCCCTGACCTCGCCCTGACATGGATCGACACCGCGCCCGACCGCTTCCCCGCAGAACTTCCCGAGGGCGTTACCGCCCTGCCCGCCCCGGAGATCGCCGCCGCCGTGGCGCTGGCCCCGGCGCAGGCGCATCACCTGGTGCTCACCTATTCCCACGCGCTCGATCTGGCGCTCTGCGATGTGCTGCTGCGCCATGGATTCGCGACCACCGGCCTGATCGGATCGACGACAAAATGGGCTCGCTTTCGCTCACGGCTTGGGCAGATGGGGCACGCAGACGCCGCAATCGCCCGCATCCAGTGCCCGATCGGCGCGAAAGGCTTGGGAAAACACCCTCAGGCCATTGCCGTGGGCGTCGCCTACGGGCTACTCATGGGGCTGGCGAAAAAAGAGGCAACAGGCCCGGCGCCGCGCAAACAGGGGGATGGGGATGACGGACGCGCTCTTGACGCTTGACGGCCTGACCAAGGCCTATCCCGGCGTTGTCGCCAATTCAGACGTTTCCTTCACCATCAAACAGGGCGAGGTCCATGCCCTGCTCGGCGAGAACGGCGCGGGCAAATCGACCCTGGTGAAAACCATCTATGGGCTGGTCAAGCCCGATGCCGGGCGCATGGTGCTGAACGGCGCCGAGTTTGCGCCATCCAATCCGCGCGCCGCACGGGCCGCTGGCGTGGCAATGGTGTTTCAGCACTTCTCGCTGTTCGATGCCCTGACGGTGGCCGAGAATATCGCGCTCGGGATGGACAATCCGCCCCGCACCAGCGCCCTCGCGGGCCGCATCCGCAAGGTCAGCGAAGCCTACGGGCTGCCGCTCGATCCCGCCCGAGTGGTGGGCGACCTCTCGGCTGGCGAGCGCCAACGGGTCGAGATCGTCCGCTGCCTGTTGCAAAATCCCAAGCTGCTGATCATGGACGAGCCGACATCGGTGCTCACCCCGCAGGAGGTGGAGATTCTGTTTCACACCTTGCGCAAACTGGCCGAGGAAGGCACCTCGATCCTTTATATCAGCCACAAGCTCGAAGAAATCCGCAGCCTGTGCGAAGATGCCACCGTGCTCCGGCTCGGCAAGGTGGTGGGCACCTGCGACCCGCGCGAGAAAACCGCGCGCCAGCTCGCCGAGATGATGGTGGGCGGCATCCTCCACACCCCCGAACGCGAGGGCGGCGAAACCGGCGAGGTGCTGCTCGACGTGTCCGGCCTGACCCTGCCCGCCCCGTCTGAATTCGGCACCGCGCTGCATGACATCTCGTTCGAGCTGCGCGCGGGCGAAGTGCTGGGCATCGGCGGGGTTGCGGGCAACGGCCAGGACGAATTGCTGGCTGCCCTTTCAGGCGAGCGCGCCGCCCCGGCGCGAATGGTCTATCTGAAGGGCAAGGATATCGGCAGGCTCAAGCCCAATGCCCGGCGCGCGCTCGGGCTGCTGGCGGCCCCGGAGGAGCGGCTCGGCCACGCCGCCGCCCCGGAGATGAGCCTGACCGAAAACGCCCTGCTCACCGGCGATACCCGCGAGAAGCTCAGCCGCAACGGCTTCATCAACTGGGCCAAGGTGCGCGGCTTTGCCGAACGGGTGATCGAGGCCTTCGACGTGCGCACACCCGGCCCCGACACCGCCGCCGGTGCGCTCTCGGGCGGCAACCTGCAAAAATTCGTGATCGGGCGCGAAATCCTGCAAGCCCCGGACGTGTTCGTGGTGAACCAGCCGACATGGGGGGTCGACGCCGCCGCCGCCGCCGCGATCCGGCAGGCGATCCTCGATCTGTCGTCGAAGGGGGCGGGCGTGGTCGTCATCAGCCAGGACCTCGACGAACTGATGGAAATCTCGGACCATTTCACCGCCCTCAACGAAGGCCGCATCGCCCGGATCCGGCCCGCACGCGGCCTCGGCATCGAGGAAATCGGGCTGATGATGGGCGGCGCGCATGACATGGCAGTGGCGGCGGCATGAGGATCCAGCTCGAAAAACGCCCCGCACCCTCGCGCACCCTGCTGGCGCTGACCCCGGTCTTTGCCGTGATCGCCACCATGCTGGCTGGCGGCGTGATGTTCTGGGCGCTCGGCGCCAATCCCGCCGAGGCGATCCGCACCATTTTCTGGGACCCGCTGTTCGATGAAACCTTCGGCGCCTATTCGCGCCCGCAATTGCTGGTCAAGGCCGGGCCGCTGATCCTGATCGCCATCGGCCTGTCGCTCGGCTTCAAGGCCGGTATCTGGAACATCGGCGCCGAGGGCCAGTATATTATGGGCGCGGTCGTCGGCGCGGGGGTGGGGCTTGCCTTCTATCCCACCGAAAACCGGCTGATCTTTCCGCTCATGGTGGCGGCAGGCGCATTCGGCGGCTGGGCCTGGGCGATGATCCCGGCGATCCTCAAGACCCGGTTCGGCACCAACGAGATCCTGGTTTCGCTGATGCTGGTCTACGTCGCCGAAAACATCCTCGCCTCGGTCTCGTCGGGCCTGTTGAAGAACCCCGAGGGCATGGGCTTTCCCGGCAGCCGCAACCTGGCGCGCGATTATCCGGCGGCCTCCAACCTCGAACTGATCCCCGATACCGGGATGCACTGGGGTGTGGTCGCCGCCTTCATCGCGGTGATCTTCGCCTATGTGCTGATGACACGGCACAAGATGGGCTTTGCCATCCGGCTTTCCGGCGAAGCGCCGCGCGCGGCGCGCTTTGCCGGGGTCTCGCCCGCCCGGCTGGTGCTGTTCAGCCTCGGCACCGCCGGAGCGCTCGCGGGCATGGCCGGGCTGTTCGAAGCAGCCGGACCGGCGGGCCAGATCACCATTGATTTCGGCTCGGGCTACGGCTTCACCGCGATCATCGTCGCCTTTCTCGGGCGGCTGAACCCGGTGGGGATCCTGCTTGCCGGGCTGCTCATGGCGCTCACCTATATCGGCGGCGAACTGGCGCAGCTCATGCTCAGCATGCCCGCCGCCGCGATCCAGCTGTTTCAGGGGATGCTGCTGTTCTTCCTGCTGGCGATGGACGTGTTCGCCAATTACCGCGTGCGCATCGGCCAGAGAGAGGTGGCGTGATGGACCTTGGCCAGATCAACCCGATCCTGCTGATCGCGTCCCTGATGGTCGCCTCGACCCCGATCCTGCTGGCCGCTCTCGGCGAAATGGTCGCCGAAAAGGCGGGCGTGCTCAACCTTGGCGTCGAGGGCATGATGATCACCGGCGCGGTGGTCGGCTTTGCCACGGCGGTGAACGTCGGCAACCCGGTGCTCGGCTTCGCCGCCGCCGCCCTTGCCGGTGCGGGGCTGAGCCTGATCTTCGGCGTGATCACCCAGTTTCTGAAATCGAACCAGGTCGCCACCGGCCTTGCGCTCACCCTGTTCGGCCTCGGCCTGTCGTCGCTGGCGGGCAAGCCCTATGCCGGGATGAAAGCGCCGCCGATGGGCAAGATGCACCTGCCGGTGCTCGCCGATATCCCGGTGGTCGGCCCGATCCTGTTTCAGCACGATCCGATGGTCTATCTGTCGGTGCTGCTGGTCGCCGCGGTCTGGGCCGGGCTGAAATACACCCGCGCCGGGCTGATCCTGCGCGCCGTGGGTGAAAACCACGCCGCCGCCCATGCGCTTGGCTACAAGGTGGTGCGGGTGCGGCTGCTCGCCATCCTGTTCGGCGGCGCCACGGCCGGGCTTGGCGGCGCCTATGTCAGCCTCGTGCGGGTGCCGCAATGGGTCGAGGGGATGACGGCGGGCGCGGGCTGGATCGCGCTGGCCATCGTCGTCTTCGCCTCGTGGCGGCCCTGGCGCATCCTGCTTGGCGCCTACCTGTTTGGCGGGGTGAGCGTGTTACAGCTCAACCTTCAGGCGGCGGGGGTGGCGATCCCGGTCGAATATCTGTCGATGTCGCCCTACCTTGTCACCATCCTCGTGCTGGTCGTAATCTCGCTGCGCGGCAACCACGGTGCGCCGGGCTCGCTCGGGCGGGTGTTTCATGCCTCGCACTGAACCGACGCGCCCGGATTGGGAAAGATGTGAAACGGCACGAGATCATTGCGCTGCTCGACGGCAGCCACGAGCGCCACGGCAACCGGCTGGGGCTGGCGATCGACATCCTGATCGTGCTGTCGGCGGTGTCCATCGCGCTCGAGACCGAGCCGTCGCTGCCGCAAGGGCTGCACACCATCCTGCGGAATTTCGAAATCCTCGTGGTGGTGCTGTTCAGCATCGAATACCTGCTTCGCGTCTGGGCCTCGCCCGACCGGCTGCGCTACATCTTCAGCGCCTGGGGGCTGGTCGATCTGTTTTCAATCCTGCCCGCAATTGCGCTGCTCAACCCGCAATGGCAGGCGCTCAGGGCGCTCAGGCTGGTGCGTCTGCTCAAGCTGTTCCGCACCTCGCGTTCGCTCGACCGGCTGGTGGAAGCGATGCGGGAGGTGCGCGGCGAGTTGTTCGTCTTCGGGGTGATCGCGGCGCTGATGCTCTACGTGAGCGCGGTCGGGATCTTCCTGTTCGAGCACGAGGCCCAGCCGGAGGCGTTCTCGTCGATCCTCACCAGCCTGTGGTGGGCGGTGGCGAGCTTCACCACCGTCGGCTACGGCGACATGGTGCCGATCACCTTCGGTGGGCGGATCTTCACCACGCTCGTTTTGTTCATCGGTCTTGGCATCATCGCGGTGCCAGCGGCCATCGTCACCACGGCGCTGCTCGAAGCGGAAACCAATATCCGCAAGCGCCGGACCTATTCTCAACCCAAACCTGACGAAACCAACGACGGAGAGTAACATGAATCTTCTCAGAACCCTTGCCGCCAGCGCTGCCATGGCTGTCGGCCTTGCCGGAGCGGCCTCGGCCCAGGACCCGGTCAAGGTCGGCTTCATCTATGTCGGTCCGGTGAACGATGGCGGCTGGTCGCAGCACCACCACGAAGCAGCGATGGAAATGGCCGCGCATTTCGGCGACCAGGTCGAGATCATCGAGCAGGAAAGCGTGCCTGAAGGGGCCGACGCCGAAGGCGCGATCACCCGCATGGCGGTGTCGGGCGCCGACCTGATCTTCACCACCTCGTTCGGCTTCATGGACTCGACCGTCGCCGTGGCCGAGAAGTTTCCGGATGTGAAGTTCGAGCACGCCACCGGCTACAAGACCGCCGACAACCTCGGCGTCTACTCCGCCCGCTTCTACGAGGGCCGCGCGGTGCAGGGCTTCCTTGCCGGCAAGATGACCAAGTCCAACATCATCGGCTACATCGCCTCGTTCCCGATCCCGGAAGTCATCCGTGGCATCAACTCGGCCTATATCCACGCCAAACGCGTGAACCCCGACATCCAGTTCAAGATCATCTGGGCCTATACCTGGTTCGACCCGGCGAAAGAGGCCGACGCCGCCAAGGCGCTGATCGAACAGGGCGCCGACGTGATCCTGCAACACACCGACTCGACCGCGCCGCAGGCGGCCGCTCAGGCGGCGGGCAACGTCTACACCTTCGGACAGGCCGCCGACATGGCGGAATATGCGCCGATGCCGCGCATCTCGTCGATCATCGACGTCTGGGCGCCCTACTACATCGAGCGCACCCAGGCGGTGATTGACGGCACCTGGACCTCCGACAACACCTGGGACGGGATCGGCGCCGGCATGGTCGGGATCGGCGAAATCTCCGACGCGGTGCCCGCCGACGTGAAGGCCGAGGCCGAAGCGCTGCGCGACTCCATCGCCTCGGGCGACTATCACCCCTTCACCGGCCCGCTGAAAAAGCAGGACGGCAGCGACTGGCTGGCCGAGGGCGAAGTGGCCGATGACGGCACGCTTGCCGGCATGACCTTCTATGTCGAGGGCATCGAAGGCGACATCCCCAACTGATCCCTGCCACGATCAGGCATCCGAAAGGCCCCGCCCCGCGCGGGGCCTTTCTCGTTTGGACAGATTGTCGCAACCACGCCGGAATCGCAGGCGGGCTCCGTTTCATGATCAAGACACACGCTTGAACCGGAGGTTATCTGATGAAACGCACCACCATTCTTTCCGCCGCGATCCTCGCCCTCGCCTTGCCCTTTGCCGCGAGCGCGCAAACCTGGTCGCCCGGCGAAAGTTTTCTCGCCAACTGGGATTATGACGGCGACGGCAAAGTGACCGCCGCGGAGGTTCTTGAGCGCCGCGGCGATCTGTTTGACGGCTTCGACGTGAACGAAGACGGCGTTCTCTCCGCCGAAGAACTGGCCGATCACAACGCCATGCGCGATGCGATGCAGGACGCCGAGGACCGGCCCGACCAGGGCCAGTTTGTTCCGGGTCGCCAGGGTGGCGGCAACGGGCGCGGTCAGGGCATGGGCCGGGGCGGACAGCGTGGCGGCATGATGCAGCCGCAACAAGGCTGGGGCTACGCCCAACCGCAACAAGGCTGGGGCCAGCCACAGGGCTGGGGCTACGCACAGCCGCCGCAGGGCTGGGGCCAGCCGCAGGGGTGGGGCTACGCACAACCGCCGCAGGGCTGGGGCCAGCCGCAAGGCTACGGCTACCGTCAGCCGCAGCAAGGCTGGGGTCAGCCGCAAGGCATGGCACCGCAAGGGATGCAACAGCAGGGCGCGGGCCAGCCCGGCGTCGGGCCGCAGGCCATGCAACAGCAGATGAGCCAGGGCCTCGATGCCGATGGCGATGGTCAGATCAGCCGTGACGAGTTCATCAAGGCCGGTGAAACCTGGCTGCCGCGCTTCGATCGCAACGGTGACGGTGCGGTGACCGTCGAGGACTTCGCGCAAGGCAACCGCAGGTAAAAGAATCCTCCCGCCGGGCCCGTCCCAGCCCGCCACCAGGCCCCGCGCGTCGATCTCGCGCGGGGCCTTTTCCTTTTTTTCCGACCATGGCAGGGTCGGCCCATGGATGATTTTCTGATCATTGGCGGCGGCATCGCCGGCACTTCCGCCGGGGCGCGCCTTGCCGCCCTCGGCACGGTCACCCTGCTCGAAGCCGAACCGGCGCTGGCCTACCACGCCTCGGGCCGCTCGGCGGCGCTATACGAACAGCAATACGGTCTGGCCTCGACGATGGCGCTGTCGCGCGCCTCGGCCGACGATTACTTCGCGGCCGAAGGCGTGCTGTCGCCGCGCGGCATCCTGTTTCTCGCCCAACAGGGGCAGGAAGACCAACTCGCCGCCGACATCGCCGATATCGGCCTCACCCCGGTTACCCCCGCCGAAGCGCAGGCGATGGTGCCGGTGCTCGACGCGGGCAAACTCATCGGCGCCGGCTGGCACGACGAAACCTATGACATCGACACCGACCTCGTGGTGCAGAGCTATGCCCGCGCGATCCGCGCCAATGGCCGTGTGATCACCAAAGCCCCGGTCACCGCGATCCGGCGCAGCCCCACCGGCTGGACGGTGGCGGCCGGCGGTGCCAGCTACGACGCGCGTATACTGGTGAATGCCGCCGGGGCCTGGGTCGACCAGATCGCGGCGATGGCCGGAATCGCGCCCCTTGGCTTCATCCCCAAGCGCCGCTCGATGGCCCGCGTCGCCGCGCCGGATGGCCACGACGTGAGCCGCTGGCCGATGACCTTCGGCGCGCGCGAAACCTGGTATATGAAGCCCGATGCGGGCGCGCTGCTGATCTCGCCCGCCGACGCCGACCCGGTGGAACCGCATGACGCCTGGGCCGACGACATGACGCTGGCCGAGGGCATCGCCGGCTGGGAAGACCATGTGACCACCCCGGTCACCCGGATGATCGCCAACTGGGCGGGCCTGCGCACCTTCTCGCCCGACGGCAACCTGGTGATCGGCCCCAGCCCGCAGGATGCAGGTTTCCTGTGGTTCGCCGGTCAGGGCGGCTACGGCTTCCAGACCGCCCCCGCCGCCTCGCGCCTGCTCGCCGACCTCGCGGCCGGACGCCCGCCGGTGCTCGACGCCGCCACCGTTGCCGCGACCAGCCCCGCCCGCTACCGCTGATCCCGGCACGCTGGCATTGCCTTCATCTTGCCGAAAATATCCCGGGGTCCGGGGCAGCGCCCCGGTCCGCGCTCAGCCGCCATTGCGCTTCGGCATCAGCATCTTGACGACTTCCGGCACCACCAGCAGCGGCGCCGCGAACAGCGCGATCATCTGCCAATGCTCCCAGCCGAGCGGCGCGGCGCGCAGAAGCTGTTGCAGCGGCGTCCAGTAGACGGCGGCGAGCTGCGCGCCGATCATCGCAAACAAGGCCCCGATCAGCAGGCGGTTGGAAAACCAGCCGATCCGGGTGCAGCTATGGTGGAACGAGCGGAAGGCGAAGACCGAGATTTTCTCGAAGAACACCATCGCGGTGAACGCCGCGGTGCGCGCCACCGCCTCATCGGCCCCGGCGCCAAGGAAGTGGTAGAAGATCCACAGGCTCGCCGCCCCGGTATAGGCGCCGAAGGCAAGGATCATGGCAAAGCCCGCCCGCCCGATCACGCTTTCGTCCTTGCGGCGCGGTGGTCGGTTCATCGTATCGGGCGTGGCCTTCTCCAGCCCGAGCGCCACGGCGGTGATCCCGTCGGTGATCAGGTTCATCCACAGGATCTGGGTGGCGAGAAAGATCAGCGGCCCCCCGATCAGGATATTGGCCAGCAGAGCCACCACCTCGCCCGCGTTGGACGACAACAGGTAACGCACGAATTTGCGCACGTTCTCGAATTGCCGCCGGCCTTCGCGGATGGCGCGCACGATGGTGGCGAAATTGTCGTCGAGCAGCACAAGGTCGGCAGCGTCGCGGGCCACGTCGGTGCCGCGCTGGCCCATGGCGATGCCGATGTCGCTTTGCTTGAGCGCAGGCGCGTCGTTGACCCCGTCGCCGGTCATCGCCACGATCTGGCCCTTGGCCTGAAGGCTGCGCACCAGCCGCATCTTGTTGGCAGGCGCGGTGCGGGCAAACAGCACCTTCTGGTCAAGCGCCGCGTCAAGATCGGCGTCTGACAGCGCCTCGACATCATGGCCGGTCAGCACCCGGTCGATCTCGAGCCCGACCATCCCGGCCACCGCTCGTGCTGTCTCGGCACCGTCGCCGGTGATCATGATGACCCGGATACCGGCGGCCTTGGCCGCCTTGATCGCCCCCTTCACCTCGGCGCGTGGCGGGTCCATCAGCCCGACAAAGCCCAGAAAGGTCAGATCCTGCTCGTCCACCGGCGGGGTCGGGTCGGGCTGGGCCGCCCGCGCCACGGCGATCACCCGCGCGCCCTCGCCAGCGATCGCCTGGTAGGCGGCGGTGAAGCGCTCAAGCGCCGCGGCATCAAGGGCGCGCTCCTCGCCATCGGCACGATAGCGGGTGCTGCGCTCGAGAATGCGCTCCGGCGCGCCCTTCACATGCAACAGCCATTCGCCCTTGCCCGCCGCGACAACCGACATGCGTTTGCGCTCCGAGGTGAAGGGCAGCTCGGCCACCACCGGCTCGCCCTCCGGCACCGGGCACCAGCCCTTGTAGGCCAGCGTGACCAGTGCCGCTTCGGTCGGCGTGCCGCGCATCGTCCAGCCGGTTTCGCCCGGTTCGATCCGGGCGCGGTTGCAGATCAGCACCGTCTCGAGCAACCGGGCCAACTCGTCATCATCACTGACGCGCACCCTTTCGCCCGAGGCCGTCTCGATATACCCCGCCGGATCGTAGCCGCCGCCGGTGACGGTATAGGCGCCGCCGGGCGTCCAGATCTGCGTCGCCGTCATCTTGTCTTCGGTCAGCGTGCCGGTCTTGTCGGTGCAGATCACGCTCGCCGCGCCCAGGGTCTCGACCGCCTGCAACCGCCTGGCCAGCGCTTGTTTGCGCACCATAGCCGCCGCCCCCAGCGCCAGCGTGATCGTGACCACGGCCGGGAGCCCCTCGGGCACGATCGCCACCGCGAGCGACAGCGCCATCAGAAACATCTCGTGCAGGTCGTGCCCGGTCCAGAGCCCGGCGGCGGCCACCACCGCGGCGAGTGCCACGGCGGCAAAGGCCATCTGCCGCGCAAGCCCGGCCAGCACCCGCTGGAGATGGGTGGTTTTCTCGCCCACCGAAGTGGTCAGCTCGGCGATTTCGCCAAAGGCCGTCGCCCGCCCGGTCGCCACCACTTCCGCTTCGGCATGGCCCGCCACCACGGCGGTGCCCATGAACAGCTTCGCCTCCGGGTCGTCTGCGGATTTCGACACCGGCATCGACTCGCCGGTCAGCGCGCTTTCCTCGACCCGCAGCTCGACGGTGGTCAGCAGCGCGAGGTCCGCCGGCACCTTGTCGCCCGCCGAGAGCAGCACCACGTCGCCCGGCACGATCTCGGCGGTGTCGATGAGCTGTTCGGACCCGTCGCGCAGCACCCGCGCCTTTTGCGCGAGCATCGAGCGCAGCGATTCCAGCGCGGTCTCGGCCTGCCATTCCTGAACAAAACCGAGGATACCGTTGAGCAGGACCACGAGACCGATGGCAACGGCGTCGATCACCTCGCCCAGCGCCAGGGCAATCGCGGCGGCGACGATCAGGATGATAACGAGAAGCCCGGTGAACTGGCGCACGAGAATGGCCATCCACGACGCGTGCTCGGCCTCACCCAGCACGTTAGGCCCAAAACGTTCCAGGCGAGCACGCGCCTCGGCGCTGGACAGGCCTTCGATGCGTTGTTTTTGCATGACCGCCTCTTATATGCCCTCAGAGTCTAGCACACGGGCGCTGGGGCGAAAGGGTGCCCGCGGAGAAAGAAAGCGTGACTCGCGCTAATTTGTTGACCGAAGTCAAAGAATTCACAAAGCTTTCGGGCCTACTGCGCTCGGGAGGATAGCAAGACCTGCCGGGCCTTTTTGCGCCCGGTCAAAAGGAGCAGAACACAATGGATGCCAACCCCCTCGCCAGCATGATGAACCCGCGCTCGATCGCCATCTACGGCGCATCGGAAAACGGCACGAGTGTCGGAAGCCGGGTTTTTTCGAACCTGCTTGCCGATGGCTTCGGGGGGAAGCTCTATCCGATCAACCCCAAGCACAAGAAGGTGCGTGGTGTGCCCTGCTACCCCAGCGTGCTCGATATCGGCGAAGAGATCGACCTTGCCGTTATCGCCACCCCGGCGCGCACCGTGCCCGGCATTATCCGCGACCTGGGCGATGCCGGCATCAAGAACGCGATCATCCTGTCGGCGGGGTTCGGTGAGGGCGGCGGCGACGGCGCGGCCTATGAGCAGGAACTGATCGCCGCAGCCAAGCGCGCGGGTGTGCGCTTCATGGGGCCGAACTGCGTCGGCCTGGTGCGGCCCTGGCACAAGATGAACGCCACCTTCCTGCGCGCCGGCACGCCGAAGGGCCGGATCGCGCTGATCAGCCAGTCCGGCGCGCTGAACGCGGCGATTTCCGACTGGGCCGGGCCGCATCACCTGGGCTTTTCGGCGCTGGTCAGCCTTGGCAACGCCACCAATATCGACTTTGGTGACGTGATGCAGTTTCTCGCCACCGATCCCAACACCGACGCGATCCTGCTCTATGTCGAAGGCATCAAGGACGCGCATTCGTTCCTGTCGGCTATGCGGGCCACGACCCGGCTGAAGCCGGTGATCGTGCTCAAATCCGGCCGCCACGCCGCCAGCTCGAAAGCCGCAAGCACCCATACCGGCGCGCTGATGGGCGCCGACGACGTGTTTGACGCGGCGCTCAAACAGGCGGGTGCGGTGCGCGCGCTGTCCTTCGGTCAGCTCTTCGCCGCGGCCGAGATCCTGAGCTCGAACAAGCGCGCCAACGGCAACCGGCTCGCCATCGTCACCAATGGCGGCGGCGCCGGCGTTCTGGCCGCCGACCGGGCTGGCGATACCCGCGTTGATATCGTCGATCTGTCACCGAAAACGCTGGAAAAACTCGACCAGGTGCTGCCGAAATTCTGGAGCCACGGCAACCCGATCGACGTGCTCGGCGATGCCGGCGCCAAGGAATACGGCGCGGCGATCAAGGCCGCCTATGAAGATCCGAATGTCGACGGGCTGTTGGTGCTGCTGACGCCGCAGGCGATGACAGACGCAACCTCGATCGCCAAGGCGGTGGTCGATGCGCTGCCGAAGAAACGCACAAAGCCGGTTCTGGCGAGCTTCATGGGCCAAACCTCGGTGTCGGAGGCGCGCGAATACCTGTCGTCCAACGGGATCGCTGATTTCGCCACGCCGGAACCGGCGGTTTCGGCCTTCTCCTACCTCGCCCAGCACCATCGCAACCGGCAGTTGGCGCTCGAAGTCCCGTCGCCGATGTCGGAAAAGCACCACCCCGATCTCGAGGGCGCGCGGATGATCGTCGACGCCGTGCTGGCCGACGACCGCGACATGCTTTCGGATGTTGAAAGCAAGGCGCTGATGCGGGCTTTTCACATCCCCGTCAACATGACGATCGAGGCCCATACCGAATCCGAAGCCCTTGTCGCGGCCCAGACCGTGGGCTTTCCGATCGCGATGAAGATCAACTCGCCCGATATCTCGCACAAATCCGACGTTGGCGGGGTGCGGGTGAACATCACCGATGCGGCCGAGGTCATGGTCGCGTTCCGCGCCATCGTCGCGTCGGCCAAGACCGCGCGGCCCAATGCCCGGATCAAGGGCGTGACCGTCGAGCCGATGTCGTCGCTGAAGGGCGCGCGCGAGCTTGTGATCGGCGCCAGCCGCGACAACGTCTTTGGCCCGACGATCCTGTTCGGCGCCGGTGGCACCATGGTCGAAGTGCTGAAAGACAGCGCCGTTGCCCTGCCGCCGCTGAACTCGGTGCTTGCCGACCGGCTGATCGACCGCACCAAGGTGTCGCGCCTGATGGCGGCGTTCCGCGACAGCGACGCGGTGGATCGTGACGCGGTGGTCGACGTGCTGATGCGGGTCTCCGACCTCGTGTGCGAATTGCCGCAGGTGGTCGAGCTTGATATCAACCCGCTCTTCGCCGGGCCGGGAGGCGTGCTCGCCGTCGATGCCCGCGTCAAGATTGCCCGGCCCCCGGCGCGCTACGGCCGCTATGACCATGTGGCGATCCACCCCTATCCGCGCCACCTGATCACCGAAGACCACCTTGGCGACGGCACCCCGCTGGTGATCCGGCCGATCCGGCCCGAAGACGCCGAGAGCGAGCAGAAATTCGTTCGCGAATTGTCGGACGAGGCCAAGATGTTCCGCTTCATGGGCGCGATCAACGAACTCAGCCCCGAGATGCTGGTGCAATTCACCCAGATCGACTACCGCCGCGAGATGGCACTGGTCGCCATGGCGGTGCGCGACGGCCATGAAGAGCAGGTTGGCGTCGCCCGTTACGTGATCAACCCCGACGGCAAGAGCTGCGAGTTTGCCATCGTCGTCGGCGACCAGATCCAGAATCAGGGCATTGGCACCAGGCTGATGAAGGCGCTGTTCTCGGCCGCGCGTGACCACGGGATGACCGTGATGGAAGGGACCGTGCTCAAGGCCAACGAACCCATGCTCAACCTGATGAGCGAGCTTGGATTCTCCCGGCGGATGGATCCGGACGATCCCGAGCTGGTGCTCGTCGAGCGCTATCTCTGAGACCGGCGGCAAAGGGAGGAAGGCAGCGTGCTCGGTTTCATTTCGCACTATGAATGCCATGACCACGTGACCGGCGATCTTCACCCGGATGCGCCGGTGCGCCTCGAGGCGATCACCAACCAGTTGATCGCCTCGGGCATGGACTACGTGCTGCGCCACTACGATGCGCCCAAGGTCACGCGGGCCGATCTCGAACGGGTGCATGACCCGCGTTATCTCGACCGGGTCTACGCCGTGGCACCGGCGAAAGGCGATGCCCCGGTCGAGATCGACGGCGACACCGTGATGAGCCCCGGAACGCTCGCTGCCGCCGAACGCGCGGCGGGCGCCGGGGTGCTCGGTGTCGATCTGGTGATGAAGGGCGAGATGCACGAGGTGTTCTGCGCGGTGCGGCCACCGGGGCACCACGCGGTGCGCGCCCAGGCCATGGGGTTCTGCCTGTTCAACAACATCGCCGTGGCCGCAGCCCATGCGATGGATGTCTACGGCCTCGAGCGCGTCGCGGTGGTGGATTTCGACGTGCACCACGGCAACGGCACCGAAGATATCTTCAAGGCCGACAAGCGGGTGCTGTTCTGCTCATCCTTCCAGCACCCGTTCTATCCCTTCACCGGGCACGAGAAGGAAACCGACAACCTCGTCGACGTGCCGCTGCCCGCCGGGACCGGATCGGCGGCATTCCGCGAAGCGATCAGCGCTCACTGGCTGCCACATCTCGACAGTTTCAAGCCGCAGATGCTGTTCATTTCCGCCGGGTTCGATGCCCATATGGCTGACGACATGTCGTCGCTCGCCCTGACCGACGACGACTACGGCTGGCTCACCACCGAACTGAAGAAGATTGCCGACCGTCACGCCGGGGGCCGCATCGTCTCGATGCTCGAAGGCGGCTACGAGCCCCACGCACTGGCGCGCTCGGTGGTCAAACATATCGACGCGCTGTTGGGGTGAGGGCCGGTTTCCAGCCCGCAGCACAACAAGAGAACACGCTTCACCGGAACCAGCGGGGCATGTTTTGTTTTTGGCCCGGAACACTTGCAACGACGCGGGGGGGGCGCTCGGGAGACGTGGGAAAAGTCACTCCCGAAAGGCGAGAATCTTCGCACCACTAGAATCCTAGGGCCCTAGGATTCTAGTGGTCGCGGGGCCGTTACTATCTATCCCAAAAGGACAAGCCTGAAACCCGGCTCCCCGACCCAATCCGTCACGCCTGCGCAAACCGCTTTCCCTCGGCTGCCAGCCGCTCGATCAGCGCGGCGGGCTTCCACGCGACCGGGTCGTCCTGCGCCAATACGCCTAACCGTTCCAGCACATGCGCCGGGCCAAGCACGTCGGCATGATGCATCAACCCGCCCCGCCAGCGCGGGAAGCCGTAACCGGCGACCGTCACCACATCAATATCGGCCGCTTTCTGCGCGATGCCCTCGTCGAGAATTGCGGCCGCCTCGTTGATCATCGCCAGCACCAGCCGCTCGCGGATGTCGTCGGCGGTAAAGGCCCGGCGCACGACCCCGGCGGCATCCGCCTCCTGGCGGACAAGGTCTTCAACCGCGGGATCAACCGCCTTGCCACTGTCGAGGTAGCGATACCAGCCCGCGCCCACCTTCTTGCCGAGCCGCCCCTCGGCCACCATACGGTCGGCGATCGGGATGTAGCGGCGGGCGGGATCGCGCGTCGCATCCTGCCGGCGCCGATTGGCATGGGCGATGTCGAGGCCGGACAGGTCCTGTGCCTCGTAGGGACCCATCGGGTAGCCGAACGCCACCATGGCCGCGTCGATCTCCCACGGCGTGGCGCCATCCATCATCACCGTATCGGCGGCCTCGCGGTAGCGCGCGAGAATGCGGTTGCCGATGAACCCGTCGCAGACGCCCGCCAGCACCGGCAGCTTGCGCAGCCGCCTGGCGAGCGCGAATCCGGTCGCAAGCGCCGTGTCGGACGTGGCATCCGCCCGCACGATCTCGAGCAGCTTCATGATATGGGCGGGCGCGAAAAAATGCAGCCCCACCAGCCGGGTCGGGTCTTGCAACACCGCCGCGATCTCGTTGACATCCAGATAGGAGGTATTGGTGGCCAGCACCGCGTCCGCGCGCATTGCCGCTTCGAGCCGGGTAAAGACCTGCTGCTTGACCTCCATGCTCTCAAACGCCGCCTCGATGGCGATATCGGCCCCGGCGGCCAGCCCGTAATCGTCACTTGCGGTAAATGCGGCGCGGCGGGCCTCGGCCTTGCCCGCGTCGATCAACCCGCGCTTCAGCGAGGCGGCGATGATCTTGTCGAGGTTGGCCTCGGCGCGGGCCACACCCTCGGCATCGGTTTCCAGCAAGGTCACGCCGATCCCGGCATTGAGCAGCGCATAGCCAATCCCTGCCCCCATCGTGCCGCCGCCGACCACCACCGCTTGCGTGACCTCTGTCGCAGGCACCTCGGCCAGCCAATCGGGCACCTTGGCGCCGCGCTCGGCAAAGAAGATGTGGCGCAGGGCCCGGGCCTGATTGCCCTTGCGCAGCGCAAGAAACGCCGCGCGCTCCTCGGCCATGGCCTCGGCCAGCGGGGTGGTGACGGCGAGCGCCACCAGGTCGATGGCCTTCAGCGGCGCCACCTGGCCACGCATTTTCGTTTCTGCCTGCGTCCGGGCCGCCGCTATCGCGGCATCATCCGCCACCGGCGCCGGCATCGCACCGACGGCGACGCTGGCCGCAAGCTGCTGGTGGCTCAGCTCTGCGGCGGCGACCAGCGGCGCCTCGGCCAGTGCATCGACAAGACCGATCGCCTGCGCCCTGGCCCCGGTCACCGGCTTGCCGCTGGCGATCATGTCAAGCGCCGTCGCCAACCCGACGAGGCGCGGCAGCCGCTGCGTGCCGCCAGCGCCGGGCACCACGCCGAGGGTGACTTCCGGCAGGCCGATCCGGGCATCAGGTGTGGCGATCCGGTAGCGGCAGGCCAATGCCAGCTCGCAGCCACCGCCCAGCGCCGCCCCGTGGATCGCGGCGATCCATGGCACCGCGCAGGCCTCGATCCCGGCGATCACCTCGGGCAGATGCGGCGCGCGCGCTGGCCCGTCGAACTCACGGGCATCGGCCCCGGCGGCAAAAGCCCGGCCCGCGCCGGAGAGGATCACCCGCTCCAGCCCGGCCTCGCCCGCGATCCAGTCAAGCGCGGCAAGCAGGCCGTGCCGGGTTTCGTGGCCGATGGCGTTGACCGGCGGCGTATCGAGAGTGACGTAGGCAATCGGGCCTTCGCGGCTTGTGGTGACGGGCATCATGCCTCCGATGGTCTTGATCCCGAGGCCGGGGGCACTGCCCCCGGACCCCCTAGGTATTTGCGGAACGAAGAAAGGCGGGGTGTCATATGAGCTGGGCGCGGCTTTCGGTCGGGGATGGCCAACCACATCGCCCGCACGGGGCATCTACTGACGGTCTCCGGCGATCCTCCGGCTACATTCTGCATGGTGCGGCAAGTCTAGAAGCAGCGGCGCGGCGGCTCAATGACGATCGGGCGTGATCGCGCATCAATTCAACCGGCGCAGCATCGGTTCGACGATCAATCGCACCTCGGCCGGCACCGACCGTGTCTCGAGGCTGCCGGACACGACGAAGGCGCAGACAAACAGGCTTTCGAAACACACCACGCCATCCTGCCCGCCGGTTACGCCGAAACTGATCGAGGATTCGCCCAGGCGCACCGGCGTAACCGTGCAGACCAGTGGGTGACGCGGCGTGATCGGGCTGCGAAAATCCATTTCCATATGCACGAAAGGCGTGCCGAAGCCACGGTCCAGCTCCATCTGATACCAGCCATCGCCGTCGAGATGGGCGCGCCACCAGCCCTCGATCGCCTCCAGTGCCCAGGCCGGAATCCGCCCGCTATAGGCAATCTTCGCCGGATCGCAATCGCCCCAGCCGACGGTGATTTCGTGGTCGTAAGCCATGGTTGCTCCTGTATGGATCGGCGCGAACGTGCCGCGAGGATCGGGTTTTCGCTCATATTCAAAGAGCTTGGGCGGGCTCGCCGCTGCTGCGTTTGCGTCGCGACAAGGCCGATCAGCCCCCGGTGATCTCGGCCAGGTCGGCCTCGGCGCGGGCGGCTTGCCGGGCCACCAAGGCAGAAACGCGGGCAATCCGGGCCGGATCGGGATGGTGTTGGGCCGCAGCGGCCATGCGGGCGGCCATCGCCTGTTCCAGAACCCGCCCGGTCAGGCGCAGAAACGGGGTGGCGATGGGGCCGGGATCGGCACCCCCCGCTTGCAGATGGGCGCGCGCCGCCTGCCATGCCGCATAGGCGCGGGAGAGGCCGGGGCTTTGCGCGCCGGTCTCGATAAACCGCGCGAAGGCGTCAAACGCCGCGCCGTTTTCGAGCCGGAGCAACCGGGTGGCCAGCGCCATCGCGTGAATGCCGTTGGCGCCCTCGTAGATCGCGGTGATGCGCGCGTCGCGGTAGACCTGGCTCAGCCGGTATTCCTCGAGATAGCCGTAGCCGCCGAGCACCTGCATCGCGGTTTCGGCGGCGGTGATCCCCACCTGGGCGCAATGCGCCTTGATGACCGGGGTCAGAAACTCGACCAGCCACGGGTCGTCGCCGGCCTCCAGCGTGACCAGCGCAAGATGGGTCATCGCCCGTCCGCAAAGTGCGGCGGCGTCGATCTCGTCGAGCATCCGGCGCACATCGCCGTGCCGGTCGATCGTCACCGGGCCATCCGGCCCCCGGCCCTGCACCCGCTCGGCGGCATAGGCGCTGGCGATGTCATGGGCGCGCGCGGCATGGGCGACGCCTTGCAGCCCGACGTCGATGCGGGCGTGGTTCATCAGGGTAAACATCGCCCTCAGCCCGTCGCCCTCGCGCCCGACCAGTTCGCCGCACGCACCGTCGAAGGCGAGCTGGCAGGTCGGCTGGGCGTGGAGCCCCATCTTTTCCTCGATCCGCGTCACCCGGATCGGGTTGCGGCTGCCATCGGGCAAGTCGGACGGGCAGGCAAAGAGCGACAACCCCTTCACCCCGTCCTCCGCCGCACCCGTGCGCGCAAGGACAAGGTGAAAGATGCCTTCCGACAAGTCCTGATCACCACCGGAGATGAAGATTTTTTCACCTGAGATTTTCCAGTTCTCGCCATCGGGCGCCGCGCGGCTGCGCACCCGGCCAAGATCGGACCCGGCGCCCGGCTCGGTCAGGCACATCGTGCCAAGCCAGCGGCCCTCGGCCAGCGGCGGGATGAAACGCGCTTTTTGATCGTCGCTGCCAAACTCCATCAGGGTGCGGATCGAACCTGGGGTGAGGTTGACCAGCATGTTGAAGGCCTGGCTCGCGCCGGTCTCGATTTCCGACACCACGGCGCCGACCACGCCGCCAAGCCCCTGCCCGCCATAGACTTCAGGCGCGGTCAGGCCGGGCCAACCCTGCTCGACGAAGGCCGCGAACGCCGCCTTGTAGCCCGCCGGGAGCCGCACCCGGCCATCCACCAGCCGCGCGCCTTCGCGGTCGCCCGGCTCGTCGATCGGCGCGATCACGCCTTCGGCGAAAGCGGCGAAATGGCCGGCAAGCTCGGCCACCAGCTCGCCGTCATAGCCATCGAGGCGGGGGGCATCGGCGATGTGGGTGAGCGAAAACAGGATATCGTCGACCGGGGCGGCAAAGGGCTTCATTCGATGAACCCCAACAGCCGCGCGGCGTTGTTCTTCAGAATGTCGGGGCGGATCTCGTCCTTGATGTCGATCTGCTCAAAGGCGGCGAGCCAGCGCTCAGGGCTGATCATCGGCCAGTCGGAGCCGAAGAGAACCTTCTTCTTCAGCATCGCATTGGCGTATTTCACCAGGATCGGCGGAAAGTATTTCGGGCTCCAGCCCGACAGGTCGATATAGACGTTGGGCTTGTGCTGGGCCACGCTCAGCGCCTCTTCCTGCCAGGGAAAGGACGGGTGGGCGAGGATGATCTTAAGGTCGGGAAAATCCACCGCCACGTCATCCAAATACATCGGGTTGGAATATTTCAGCCGCATCCCGTTGCCGCCGGGCATACCCGAGCCCACCCCGGTCTGGCCGGTATGAAACAGCGCGATGCCGCCCTCGTCCTGAATCGCCTCATAGAGCGCGTAGGCCATCCGGTCATTGGGATAGAAGCCCTGCATCGTCGGGTGGAACTTGAACCCCTTGATGCCGAAATCGCGCACCAGCCTCCGGGCTTCGCGCACCCCCATCTTGCCTTTCCACGGGTCGATCGAGGCGAAGGGGATGAGCACGTCGTCATTCTCCGCCGCCAGGTCGGCCACCTCTTCGTTGCGGTAGCGCCTGTAGCCGGTTTCGCGCTCGGCATCGACCGGGAAGATCACCGCGGCGATGTTCTGCTCGCGGTAATGCGCCGCCGTCTGCTGCACCGTCGGCGGGTGGCTCCAGGGCGCGCCGAAATACTGCGCCATCGTCGATTGCAGCTCGTCATAGCCGTCATCTGAATGGCAGCCGCAGGGTTCCTCGGCATGGGTGTGAATGTCGATCGCGCGGACCTTGGTGATATCGACCATGGGTGAGCCTCAATAGGTAATGGTGGCGGGGTCGTCGTTGTCATAGAGCCGGTCGAGCAGCGCCCGGCGGCGCTCCAGCACCTTGCGGGCGTTGAGGTTGCCCTTGGCGGTGATCTCGCCGGCACCGATATCGGGCGGATCGGCCAGCACCATGGCGCGGGCGACATGGGTGGACGAACCCTGCACCTCGCGCGCCCGCTCGGCGAGGCGGCGGGCGATCTCGCCCCTGAGCAACCGGCAATTGAGCGCGCCATCGTGGTTGTCGGGCGTGAAACCTTCCCGCGCGATCTCGGCCATGTTGGGGAAGATCATCACCCCGATATCGTTGCGATCCGCGCCGGTGACGACGATGTCCTGCGCCAGCGGGCCGATCTGGGCCAGCATATCGAGCCGCAGCTGCGCCGCGCGCACCCATGTGCCGGTGAGCAGCTTGAAGTCTTCCGAGATACGGCCGTCGAATTTCAACCCCTTGAGCGGATCGCCGGGCTCGACAAACCGCATCGCGTCGCCGGTGAGGAAAAAGCCTTCCTCGTCAAAAGGCCCGTCAGCGGAGTCAGGCGCGTTGAGATACCCCGAAAACAGGTTTGGCCCGCGCACCCGCACCTCGTAGCGCGCGGCATCGTCCCCGGCGGGCACCAGCTTGATCTCGGTCCCGGTCAGCGGAACGCCGACGATGCCCGACCGGTCCACCGGCTGATGCTGCATGATCGTGGCGGGCGCGGTCTCGGTCAGGCCCCAGGACGAGGTCATCAACGGCACCGTGCCGCGCACCTCGCGCGCCATCGCCTCCAACCCCTGCCAGACATCCTGCGGCAAGGAGGCCCCGGAATAGAAAATCATGTCGAGTTCCTTGAAGTAGGATCGGCGCAGCGCCTCGTCGGTCTTCAGCGCGTCGAGCACCTGTGCAAAGCCCACCGGCACGTTGAAGCTGACCGTGGGCGAGACCATCGACAGGTTTTCCAGCGTGCGGTTGATCAGTGCGGGCACCGGCTTGCCATCGTCGATGTAGAGCGTGCCACCATTGGCCAGCACGATGTTGAAATTATGCGAGCCGCCAAAAACGTGGTTCCACGGCAGCCAGTCGACCAGCACCGGCGGGCGGGCGGTGAGGAACGGCAGCGCATCGGCAATCTGGGCCTGGTTGGCGCACATCATCCGGTGCGTGGTGGGCACCCCCTTGGGGGCGGAAGTGGAGCCGGAGGTCAGCAGGATCTTGACCACGCTGTCAGGGCCGACGGCAGCATGGGCGGCATCGACATCGACGCTGCCATCGCCCTTCAGCAGATCGGCAAAGGCGGTGACGGACGCATTGCCGCCGGGACGTGAGGCGACGATCTCGACCCCGTCGAGCGCGTCGAGCCGGAGCGCCTCGGCATATTGATCGGCATCGACCACGTAAGCCATGCGCGGCCGCGTCAGCTCGATAGCGTGGCGCAACCGGCCATGGGCGCCGTGGATCAGCGCATATTGCTCGGCCACCGGCACCACCGGCACGCCGACATATTGCCCCGCCAGCGCCAGCAGCGCGTGATCGACGCCGTTGCCCGACATCACCAGGATCGGCGTGTCGGCATTCAGCCCGCGCGCCAACAGCGCCTGCCCCAGCGCCCGGACTTGCTCGAGCGCCTGCCCATAGCTCACCTCGTGCCAGCCCGCGCCGTAGCGCTCGGCCAGAAAGGTTCGCAGCGGCGCCGCTTCGGCCCAGCGGTGCAGCCAGTCGCCGGTTGTCCGGTCCACCGGCCGCAGGGGGTAGCCGGACGTATAGCGCAGGCTGCCATCGGGCCGGGTTTCGAGCTTTGCCTTGTGCGGGCGATACTTCTGGTCCATCAGCCCCTCCCCCTTCCGGATGCCTCGATCCGTTTCAAAGTTGCGATAAGGGCCGCCTCTTCATTGGTGGAGAGCTGACCCATGATGGCGTTCTCGTGCCGGTGCACGGCGCTGGTCGCGCGGGCCAGCAACTGCGCGCCGTCGGCGGTAATATGCAGCGCATAGGTGCGCCGGTCGGTCGGCACCCGGTCACGGGTGATCAGGCCGCGGGTCTCCAGTTCGTCGATGATGACCACCAGATTGGGCCGCTCGACCGCCATCGCCTGCGCCAGCTGCGACTGGCTCAGGCCGGGATTGTCGGACACCAGCGTCAGCGCGGTGAAGGTCATCATCCTGAGCTCGAACGGCTCCAGGGTGCGCGCCAGATCGGCGCTGATCACCATGAAGGCGCGCTTCATCGAATAGCCGACGAGCCCGCGCAGCGTCGCGTCGGAAATCCGGTCGGGCTGCACCGGGGCATGGGGCGGGGAAGCGGAATCGTCGGCCATGGCTTTACCTGAAACTGGGGTCGCGTTTCTGCAAGAAGGCCTGAAGGCCCTCGATCGCGTCCGGGCTGGTCTGGGTGATCGCGGCGCAGAGGCTCTCGGTAAACAGACCGTCGGCCTTCGACATGTCTTCGATCCGGGCGATGGCCTGGATCATGATGTAGTTCGACAAGGGCGCGTTGGCGGCAATGCGGCGGGCAAGATCCTGCGCCATGTCCAGCGCCTCGCCCGCGCCAACGGCGTAGTGGGCGAGCCCCAGCGCCAGGCCCTCCTGCGCGCCGTATTTGCGCCCGGTCAGCATCATCTCGATCAGCCGGTCGGCGCCAAGGATCTTGCCCACCCGCACCGAGGCGCCACCGCCGACGAAGATGCCGCGCTTGCCCTCGGGAAGCTGAAAGATCGTCGACGGCTCGGCGATGCGCACATGGGTGGCGGTGGCCAGTTCCAGCCCGCCGCCGATCACCGCGCCGAACATCGCTGAAATCACCGGCAGCCCGCCGAACTGGATCTTGTCCATGATCGCATGCCAGCCGCGCGAATGGCGCATCGTGTCTTCGGCGTTGCGGTCCTTGTGCTCGGCAAGGTCGAGCCCGGAGCAATAATGCCCCTCGGTGCCGGTCAGAACCACGGCCTTCACCCCCGCAGGCGGCGCCGAGAAGAACGCATCGAGCGCGCCGAGAAGCGCATCGTTCATGGCGTTGCGCTTGCCCGGCCGGTTCATCGTGAGCGTGGCGATGCCATCGTCCGAAACCGCGATCGTGAGGATCTTGTCAGTCATCTTCTTCTTTCTGCGCCGATCCCGCGAGATCGTTTCAATCTACAATAGTTATTCTTCATACCTAAAGGGCGAAAATGAACCCCGCGCGCCGGCGCGCGGGGCTTTGTGTCAGTTTATGAGAAAGAGCGTGATCCCCGGAAACAGCACCAGCAGCGCCACCCGGATCATGTCGGAGGTGATGAAGTAGAGCACGCCCTTGTAGGTCTCGACGATCGGGGTCGAGCGGTCCATCGCGTTGATGATGAACAGGATCATCCCCACCGGCGGGGTGATCAGCCCGACCTCGACGACGATCAGCACCAGGATGCCGAACCAGATCGCGGTGCGCTCCACCCCAATCATCGCGGCCCGGCCCTCGGAGATCTTCACCCCCAGCGCGCGCGCCTGTTCCTGCGTGAGCTGGACGCCATCGGCAAGCGAAGCCTTGATCGCCGCCAGCATGTCCGGGGCCATCCCGTCCGGCACCCCGAGCGCAAGGATGTCGCGCGCCTCGGCAAGTTGCATCGCGGTGAAGTTGACCAGCCCGAAATCCAGCACCGAAATGATCGGGTAGAAGATCGGGATGGTGAGCAGGATCATCGACAGGCTGTCCATCAAGCAGCCGAGCAACAGGTAGAACACCAGGATGATGAGCAGAACCGTCCACGGGCTGAAGCCCTGCTCCACCACCCAGCCCGCCATCGTTTGCGGCACTTGGGTAACGGCCAGAAAGCCGTTGTAGAAGGCTGCGCCCAGCACGATGAAGAAGATCATCGCCGTCGAACGTGCCGTAGCGGTGAACGACCCGATCAGTTCCTTGAAATTGAGCCCCTTGTTGGCGAAGGCGATCAGCCCGGTGCCCAGCGCGCCCACGGCCGCCCCCTCGGTCGGCGTGAACAGCCCGCCATAGATGCCGCCGACGACAAGCGCAAACACCACCAGCACCGGCCAGACGTCGACCAGCGCCCGGAAACGCTCGCTGTAGGGCACCGCCTCTTTCACCCCGGCGCTGTCGGGGTTGAGCCGGACATAGACCGAAATCGTGAGGACATAGCCCAGCGCCGCAAGCAGGCCGGGGATGATCGCGGCGAGGAACAGCTTGGCGATGTTCTGCTCGGCGAGGATCGCATAGATCACCAGCACCACCGAGGGCGGGATCAGGATGCCAAGGGTGCCGCCGGCGGCAAGCGTCGCCGTCGAGAAGCCGCCCGAATAGCCGTATTTGCGCAGCTCCGGCAGCGCCGTGCGCCCCATCGTGGCGGCGGTGGCGAGCGACGAGCCGCAGATTGCCCCAAACCCGGCGCAAGCCCCGATGGCCGCCATCGCCACACCGCCCTTGCGGTGGCCGAGCCAGCCTTCAGCGGCCTTGAACAGCGATTGGCTCATCCCGCCGATGGTGGCGAAATGCCCCATCAGCAGAAACATCGGCACGATCGACAGCGAATAGGAACTGAAGGTGGTGAAGGTCTCGGTCTTCAGCTTGGCCAGCGCCACGGTAAAGCCGTCATTGATGATGCCAAGGCCAAGAAACCCGGCAAGAAACATCGCAAGCCCGATGGGCACGCGCAGAAAAATCGCCAGCATCAGGACCGGGAAGGACCACAGGCCGATCTCGATATTGCTCAATGGTCCGCTCCTTCACCTGCGGGCATGACCCGGTGCCCGGTGGCGGTTTCGACAAGGCGCATCAGCGCCACGTAGGTTGAGACGATGGCCGCCGCGACGGCGCCGACCAGGCTGGCGGCATAGGCCCACCAGAGCGGGAACTGGAGCAGGAAGGTGGTCTGGTGGCGGCTGAGCTTGTTCAGCGTGCCCTCCCACAATTGCACCGCGATGATGATGAGCACCACCGCGAAGGCGACTTCGCTGATCGCCCGCAGCACCCGGTTGGTCCGCTCCGACAGAAACGAGGTGAACACATCGACAGTGGCATGAGAGCCGGTCATCTGCGCCAGCGGAAGGAAGGCAAAGATCGCAAAGGCCACCCCGGATTCGACGAGTTCGTAGTCGCCGTTGACCGGGCCCAGCTTGATCGGGCCCCAGATCCCCGGCAGTTCGACAGCAAGCAGCCATTCCGCCAGCCAGCCAAACGCCCCTTGGGCGAAGTCGCCATGCAGCAAGGCGTTCAGCTCGCGGCCGATGATCGACAGCGTCACGATAGCCACGAGAATGCTGAGAACGAAGCCACCGGCAATTGCCATCAGCTTCGAGAGTCCGAAAAAGAAACGATGCATGATGTCCCCTGGAGGCCCCCTGCCTGCGTCCGGGTCCGCGCCGCCCATGCCGAGCGGGCGGGAATGGCGCGGCGAGATTGCTCCCGCCGCGCCGGATTGCGTTAGTGTGCGCCGTAGGTGTCGATCGACGCCATCTCGGCCGAACACTCGTCCATCAGCATCCGGGCTTCGTCGATCAGCGCCTGCCCGTCCCGGCCGGCTTCGGCCATCTCGCCAATCCACTCTTCATAGATCGGGTTGACGATCGCGTCCCACGCCTTGGCGTCTTCTTCCGAAACGGTCACGATGTTGTTGCCGAGATCAACGGCGATCTGGCGGGCCGGGCCATCGGCGTCGGCCTGGGTGCCCCCGGCGAAGACCGAGAACGACAGGCCGGAATTGGCGTCGATCACGGCCTTGTTCTCGTCCGACAGGCCCTCATAGACGTCCTTGTTCATCGCCAGCACGAAGGTGAGGTTATAGAGCGCCGGGCCTTCGAACTCGGTGTGGTTATGCACCAGTTCCGGCACCTTGAGCGAGGCGGTCACTTCCCACGGAATGGTGGTGCCGTCGATCACGCCCTTCGACAAGCCCTCCGAGATCGCCGGAACCGGCATCCCGACCGGGGTCGCCCCGACGCGCTCGAGCAGCTTGTTGACCAGCACCGAACCGCCGCGGATTTTCATGCCCTGAAGATCTTCGGGCACCACCACCGGCTCGCTGGTGTGGAACATGCCGGGGCCGTGCACCCAGGTGCCGACGATCTTGAGATCGGCAAATTCGCCATCGGCCATGTGCTCGTCGAACATCTTGCTGTAGGCGCAGGACGCGGCGCGCGCATCCGACACCATGAACGGAAGCTCAAATACTTCGGTGGTGCGGTAGCGGCCCGGCGTGTAGCCGACCACGGTCCAGACCACGTCGGCGATGCCGTCGATCGCCTGGTCCATCAGCTCCGGCGGCGTGCCACCCAGCGCCATCGCCGCGTAGCGCTCGACCTTGATTCGGCCCTCCGAGTCCTTCTCGACGTTGTCGGCCCAGACATCGAGCACGTCGCGTGGCACGTTTGCCTGCGCCGGCAGGAACTGGTGAAGCTTCAGCGTCACCTCCTGGGCGAAGGCGCCTCCAGCGGCCAGTGCCGAGATCGCCACCCCGGCAGCAAGGCCGAGAATCGTGTTGCGTTTGGTCATTTATTGTCCTCCCTGTTGACCTGGCACATCGGCGCCATCCTGCGCCGAATGCCCTATACTGCCTTGTCTCACCACAAAAATCTCGCCCTCCCGGCGGAGTTCTGCGGCGGCATGTCACTCGTGACGCGGTTATAGTTATGTAGGATAACTATTATACACAATACACAAAATCAACCGAATTTTTTGGGGGAATCGCATTCGCCAGGGGCCTCTTCCGCTTTCAGTCTGGCCAAAGAACAGCACCCCGATCAAGTCTTTTCTCGACTCCTTGGTCGGTTTTTCCGATTACCCCACCCGCGCAAATTCGGCAAGGTTCTGCCGAGATCGCCCCTGTCGGGCCACGACCATGGCATCCGTCCGGAATCGGCTTACGACACCCCGGCGTGTCCGTATTGCAGGGCACACAGGATTTCGGAGGCAGATATGACCATTTTCACGCACCGGGTGCGCCGCACCCTCGGGGCTGCCATCGCGCTTGCTATTGGGCTCGGCGCGGCGCAGGCCAACACCGTCGTCTCCAGCAAGGGCGAAGAACGGTTGAGCGCATGGATCACCGGCTACACCTTCTGGGACAACACCCCGCCCGGTTCGGCTGCGATCGCCCGCCCGACGATCCATGACGAGGCCGGTGGCATTGGCACCTGGGATGACCCGATCACCATTGCCGTCGGGCGCGGCCATGCCGGCTGGCACTACGAGCCGGGCACCCGGATCTATCTCCAGGATCTGCAAAAATATGCCGTGGTCGAAGACCTTTGCGGCGCCTGCGGCAGCGGCCGGGGCGGCAACCCGCATCTCGACCTCTATATCGGCGGGCAAAACACCTCGGCCCGCGCCGCCAACGACTGCGCGATGAAGATTACCGCGGTTCAGTCCATCGTGATCAACCCGGCGCGGGGCTATCCCGTCGAACCCGGCGAAGTCGCCGAAACCTGCGACGCGTTCTGAGCGCGGCCCATCGGCGGGGCTTTGCCGAAATCCGGCCATGTCGTTCCAAAGGGCTGCACCGGCGTCGGACTTCGTGCAAGTAAGCATTCACTCACTCGCTCCCCGGCAAGGGGAGCGGCATTGCAGTTGACCCCAAGGAGGCAGGTCCATGCTATTCGGGAACCGCGCCCGCGCCGGGCTTCTCGGCGCCGTCGTCGCACTCATATCCGCCACCGGCACCACCCATGCCGATACCGTCGTGTCGTCGAAAGGTGAACAGAGCTTCACCGCTTTTCTGACCGGATACACCTACTGGGACAATACCCCGCCCGGTTCGGCTGCCATCGCCCGCCCGGTTGTGCATCGCCGCGCCGGGGGCGAGGGCACCTATGACGATCCGATCACCATCGCCGTCGGCCACCGCATCGACGGCGCGCGCCAGACGCTCGACTTTGCCGCGGGCACCCGGTTCTACATCGAATCCCTGCGCAAATACGCGATCGTCGAAGACGTTTGCGGCGACGGCAACGAACCGCAGAACGGCCCCTGCCACACCGGCAAGAACGGTCATCCGTGGCTCGACCTCTACCTCGGCGGGGCCAATGCCTCGGTGCAAGCCGCCACCGCCTGCGCCAACCGCATCACCCGGCTTCAGACCCTGGTGATCAATCCCGGCCCTGACTACCCGGTCGCGCCGGGCGAGGTCGTGGCCAGCGGCTGCCGGGTGTTCTGAGCCGGACGCCCCTACGGCGATGGCTGTTCTTCGCCGGCGGGCAACCGGGCCGATCCTGTGCGCGCGAGCTTGCCCCAGCCGGTGAGCCTGCCAAACAGCGCGCGCAGCATCGCGCGCCAGGCGGTGATGTAGAGCAATTGCCGATAGTAGAGGCGCTGAAACGGAAACAGCAGCACAAGCCAGAGCGGTTCGCTGCGGTCGAACCGCATCGCCGCAAGAAGGGTGACGATGTCGAGCAGCGGCAACACCAGGTAGCCAAGCGCGATCATCGGCCGGATGTCGGAGGCCGGTGCCGGGCGTCCGAGCGCGGCATCGACCGCAAGGTCGATCAGCGTCGTGACCAGCACCAGGTCTGCGAGCGGCGCGAGCACTGCCAGTCCGAAGCCCACCAGCAGAAGGTCGGGCAACGCGACAAAGCCAATCGCCTTGCGTTGCCGCATCGCGCCGACAAGGTGTTTGACCGCTGTCTGCAACATCCCGAAAGACCAGCGCAGCCGTTGGGTGAGAAACGCCCCGACCCGCTCCGGCGCCTCGGTCACGGCCAGCGCCGCCGGCTCATAGACCACCCGGTAGCCCGCCCGGATCACCGACACCGTCAGATCGGCATCTTCCGTCACCGTTTGCGATGAATAGAGCCCCGCAGCGATCACCGCATCGGTGCGCCAGGCCCCGATGGCGCCGGGCACGACGGGCATGGCGTTCAATGTCTCGAAGGCGCGCCGGTCGATATTCTGCGCCGTCAGGTATTCCAGCGCCTGAAGCCGGGTGAGCAGCCCGCGCCGGTTGCCAACCTGAACCCGCCCGGCCACGGCGCCGATCTCCGGGTCTTCGAAATGCCGCACCAGCTGCGAAATGGCGCTGCGCGCCACCATGCTGTCGGCGTCAATTGCTACCACGATGTCGGTCACCAGCACCCGGTAAGCAGTGTCGAGCGCCTTCCACTTGCCGCCATTCGGCTCGTGGATCACGCAGAGCCGCGGATCACGCTCAGCGACCTCTATCACCTTGTCATAGGTGTGGTCGGTGGAGCCGTCGTCGATCACGATAACCCGCAGATCGGGATAATCCGAGGCGAAGACCGACTCCACGCAGCGCAGGATTGTGGTCTCTTCGTTAAAGGCGGGGATCAGCACCGTCACCGGCGGCGCTGCGCCGGTTCCGGCCGGATATGCCGGGTGTGGACGGCGCAGATGCGCCAGCCCAAGCATCGCCAGCGCGCGCAAGGCCCCGGCCAGAACCACCACCCAGAACAGGCCCACAAGCCAGGTTCCAGCGAGCCCGATCAGCCCGAACGACACCTTGTCGAGCATGGTTGCGGGGCCTTGAGCGGCAGGCATCAGCGCCGCGCGATCGACCCCGAGCAGGTCGGCGAGGCCGACGATCCGGTAACCGTCGGCGCGCAACCGGTCGATCAGCGGCCCAAGGGCTGCCACCGTCGCGGCACGGTCGCCACCGCCATCGTGCAGCACGATCACGTTGCCGCCCTCGGTGGCGAGTTGGTCGGTCACGAAGTCCACGATCGCCGCGGTATCGAGCCCGAGCCAGTCGGGTGGCACCACGTCGCTGCCGACCATCAGATAGCCGCCTTCGGTCACCACCGCGATCGGCGCGGCACTGGCCCCGGTGATTGGCCCCTCGCCGCGCCCGTAGGGATTGCGAAACAGCACCGTGCCATGGCCGGTGATCGTTGCCAGAAGGCGCTGCAACGCGTTCAACTCGATCCGGGTGCGCAGCGGCGGAACCGATTCCAGCGACGGGTGCAGAAAGGTGTGCGAGCCGATTTCATGGCCCTCGTCGATCATCCGCCGAACCAGGTCGGGGCTGCCGAGCGCATTGGCCCCGACCACGAAGAACGCCGCCGGCGCTTCCCGGTCGCGCAGCACATCGAGGATCGCGGCGGTGTAGGCGGGGTCTGGTCCGTCGTCGAAGGTAATCGCCACCTGATCGGGCGCCACCGCCCCGAACCGGCGCAGGGTCACCGGCATGGCGGGCGGGTTGAAGCCCTCGGCAACGATCCGCCGCCCGCTTTCGTCGAATTC